>WNGB01008738.1_pt1 | contig 27762 bp, 27 predicted proteins | sample 5400681 | NCBI WGS metagenome assembly WNGB01 (sample SAMN13153367, study PRJNA577476) | soil metagenome | isolation source: 115 cm soil or saprolite under grassland replicate 2 | place: USA:California | collected 2016-06-15
GTCAGCCGAAGCGGTGCTCCGTCTGCGCGCTCTCGCAACCAACGGCGATTGGGATGCGTACTGGCGCTTCCACCTGCGCAAGGAGCACGAGCGACGGAAGGAGACGCGCGCAGCGTGACCCGAAAGGAGCCGCACCCGAATCGGTGTTGTTGGCCACGAAACCGGGGGGTTGCGTACATGCGCTCATCGAGTTGGAAGGGTTGCCGTAACTGTCGGCGTCGGAGTCGCGGTACCAGGTCGTCGGCGTGCAAACGGTCACGTCCAGCGTCGTACTGGCGGCTCGATCGTTTTGGTTGGTGCCCATCTTATCCACCGAATTGCCCCACGCCGTGAAGGTGACGGTGCCGTTCACCCCTGCATTCGGCGTCCACAGCACCGTGAAAGTCGCTTTGTTCGCCGCGTCGTTGTTCTTGGGCGCGCTGTGCGTCGCCTCGAGCCAGGTCGTCGCGAGGTTGGCGATGGGCCTCGTCGACGTATCCCCGGCGACGCTCGCAAAGGTGCCTCTCTGGCTCGAACGAATGTTGAAGCCGGCCGCCTTTTGGGTCGGCGCATTATTGCTGGTGACGACGAAGACCAACGTGATCTGTTGCCCGGGGGTGAGCGTGCTGCTGCTCGCGGTGAGCGCGACGGTCGGCGCAACCGTCGCCGTGGTGTGGCAGTTGTTGCAGCCGTTGCTGAGTGTCGGCGCGAATTGCGAGCTGTCGATTCCCGCGGCGCGCGCGCGGGCGCCGCGTGATCCGCAAATCGTGACGGCGAAAGCCGCCAGTGTCGCTACGAGTAAAATATGCCGCGTGGGACGGACAAAACAGTGGTTCATGATGGGCACTGCTTTGTTGGCGCCTCGATTCGCCCATTATCAAAAATTCGTCGCCCCCCCTCGCGTGCGGGCCGCTGCTTCCCAGGTCAACGCGAGTTCTCGACGGAGATCTCCGGAAGCGCCGGCGCTTCGACCGACTCGCTGCGAGCGGGTGACGCCGTCGGCAGCGTCGCTGCGCGAGATGTCTCGGCACATGATCGCAGCATGCCGAAAATGACGAGCACCGCGGCACACGCGAAGAGGATGGTTCGGAACTCAGGACCTAGGTACTCGCCACGAGCAGTTCCTCTGAATGGTTCGGCGGGCGAAGGCCATCTATCCTGCCCGCGAAGTATCGCTGGGTCAGCGTGGCTGCCGACACGTGCTGGACTTCTCTGAAGCCGGCTTCGCGGGCCAGTGTGAGCATCTCCGTCGGCGTGAAGAAGCTGATGAAAGGCGTTCCGCTTGCGCGCGCCCCCTTCTCCGCTAGCTCAAGCCCGGGACGCACCTCGGGATCCGCGAGCTCCAGCGGCAGCAGGAACGACATGGCGAGCGTGGATCCCGGGGCAAGCGCGGCGACCTGGCGCAACGTGGCCGCGTTCGCATCCCCGGTGAGATACATGCTGACCGCGGTGGAGGCCACGACCGCTGGCTTGCCCGCATCGAAACCTTCGGCCGCGAGCCCCTCCTGCCAGGCCCCGCCCGCCTCGAAGTCGACCGGCACGAGCCGCAGCCATTCCGGGACGCCGAAGAACGGCGCGCACGCGCTCCTCGCTGAGCGCTTGGGCCTTCTTGTGAGCCACCTCGTAGATATCGACGTGTCATTCGAGAGTCATGTTCATCGTTTCGAATCGCTCGAAGCACGCGCAGATATCCGGGAGCCATTTCGCATCGGCAGGATCCATGCGCGCGCGGTACCACGCTCGAAGTGGAGAAGCGGCAGTATCACCCGATCTGTTAATCGGCGTACCTTGACATTTCGTTCGCGTGCTTGTGTGCTTGTGTGCTTGTGTCGAGGCTTTGTCCGGTCATGCTCGGAAAGAAGGATCGAATGCGCTGGGATCGCTGCTTACTCACATCTGCATTGGTTGTGCTTACCGGCCTGCTGAACGACTGCAGCGGCGCGACCGTCAACATCGACATCGTTGAACCCGATGCGGGCGGCGGCACGGGGACGACGACGACCGGTGGTGCAGGGGGAGCTTCGCTGTTCGAAGGTGGTTCGGCTACGGGGGGAAATCCGGAAACGGGAACGGCAACAGGCGCGGGCGGTTCGGGGGGCGTTCTCGGAACAGGGGGTGCGGCTGGCTCTCTGGCCGAGGGGGGCTGCGCTCGGTGGGCGGCGACCGCGACCGCGCTGAGCGATGCCCTGTACATCTTGTCCGATACGTCGGGGTCGATGCTGTGTGCGGCGGCCGACGATGCATGCACGAATCCGGCCGGCAGCGTGGTCCCTCCGCCGACGAGATGGGACACGTTCCAAGCGGCCATCAATGCATTCGTGAGCTCACCTATGGCAGCGGGGACGAGTGTTGGCCTCGGCTTTTTTCCGTTGTTGCTCGGCTCCGCCGACGCCGGGCCGTCAGGCGCGACCGCCTGCGCAGCGTCGGACTATGCCAAACCGGCTGTGCCCATCGCGGCTCTGCCCGCCAGCGCAAGGACCATCGCCGATGCTCTCGCGATGCAAACGCCGGCGGGAAGTACGCCGACGACGCCCGCCCTCCAGGGTGCCGTCGCTTACGTGAAGTCGTACCTGACCGCCGCCCCGGGACACAACGCGTCGATACTCCTCGTCACCGACGGCGTTCCGACCGGGTGCATTTCCAACACCGTCACCGCAGCGGTAGCGGTCGCGACATCGGCGTTCACGGGTCAGCCGTCGATCAAGACCTATGTGATCGGTCTCGGAGCTACCAGCGCCCTCGACGCATTGGCGCTCGCTGGATCAGGAGGCACTACCCATTATTTTCCCGCGAGCGGCGACATCGCGGCTGCGGTGGCCAGCGCCCTCAGGGCCATCGCGAGCCCGAGCCAGTGTAGCTACGCATTGCCCGCGAGCGACGGTGGAAACCTCGATTACGCACGGCTCGGCGTCGAGGTTCGCGTCGGAATCGGGGGGGGCGCGACCACCGACATTCATCGGCTCGCCGGCGCAGCTGCCTGCGGGGCAAGCGATGGATGGTACTACGACGTCGATCCCACGGTCGGCCACCCGGCAAGAGTCACGCTATGTCCTCACATTTGCGAACCGGTCAAGACGACCGCGGGTAGTGCTGTCACCTTCCTCATCGATTGCTTTCCTTGAGCGCAAAGGACAAATCAAGCGGAGAAAAGCGGCGTTGGGTGGTTACTGATCGTATCGACGGACCCGAGGTGATCGGCGTGGAAAAACAGGATCTGGTCGCCATCGGGCTTGCGAACGATTTCGCCGAGCTCGCGGCCGCCGGCGTAGAGGCGGAAACGCTCTTCGAGCGTGGCGCTCGTCGCCGTCACGACGGCGCGCTCGTAGAGATTACCCACGAAGTACCGCGTGGTGTCCGCGTCGCGGCGGGTAGCGCCTCGAAACGCCGGAACGCATCGATCACTGACCCCCGTACCGGGCGAACAGTGCGTACTTGTCGATCGGACCACACAACGGCATGTTGAAATCCCAGCTGCTTCCCGGAGCAACGGTCATGTCGGCCCTGTCCAATGCCAACTCGAGAGGCCGACCGGCACCATTGATCGGATAGAAACGCACTTCCGGGTCTCGAATTGCGAAAGTCCCGTGATTGGCCATCGTACCGCTCAGGCTCGTCGCCATTCCCCCGGCTTTCGCCAAAACTACGTTCTGTAGCGTGACGTCCGTGAATTTCGTGGCGTTGGGATCAACGAGTCCCGTGAAAGAGTAGTCGATTCGCTTGACCTCACGCGTGTCGTCCTCGACCATGGAGATCCTGAGCAGATATCAGAGCCGTGGCAATGCCGACCTCTCCGGCACCCAAACACCGCTCGAGCGTACTTGCGCCGATACGGCACAGGGACCCATCGATCCACCCCTCGGCGGCTCCAATGAGCATCCCGTTCGCATCGATGAACGAAACAATGATGCTCTCGTGCAGCGTTGTGGAGCCGTTGTTCCGCACAGCAACCAACCACTCCTTGCCTTCGCTCCATTCGAGCAAGCTTGCCCCAACGACTTCGAGGCTGAGGTTCGGCAGGCCGGGCGATCCACCGTCCTCATGTGGAATGCCCGCTGGAAAGAGGGCATTCTCATCAATGGTTGACGGCCACGTGCAGGTCCCGCTCCCTGAACCCCCAGTCCCTCCGCCGTCTGGGAGGGAACCGCCGCTTCCCGCAGCCCCGGTTGAGCTATTGCTCGAAGTATTGCCTGCCTCGCCGCACCCAAGGACAAGAAGCACGGCTCCCCAAAGTGTCACCGCCCAGAAGTGTGCCTGCCTTCGATTCACGATTCGCCTACCTCTTCCGTTTGGTATTCGTAGTTCGGTGCCGTCGGTTGGACCGATAGGCGCAACCGCGCTACCGGTTTTCGGTGGGCCGGTATCATCGAGTGAAGGCTCATCATCACGGTTTGTGGGGCCCCAACGCTGCGGACAAATGTCACTCCCACTCGATGCCGAGATCATCGACTGTACCATCTGCTCTGATGGCGAATGGGCGGGACCCGAGCCCACCGACTGGGTGGACAGAAAGCGTGTACCGCTCACCGTTCTCCAGCGGTTCACATCTCTCGAGTCGAAAACCGGTAGGCACCGTGCCAATCTGCCATTTCGCTAGGGGCAAGGGATCCCGCGACGCCACGACTTTGCACTCCGATGCCTTCCCACGCTGTGGCGGTGCACCGCGATAAACCTGCAGCTCTTGGACAACCGGGAGACCCTTCATGAAGAAAGGGTTCTTCAGCTCGACGACGCACGCGGCCCTGTCTCCAGAGACGCGCAGACTAACTTCCGGCACACTGCAACCCGCAAAGGCGACCGGAAAACAGACCAACAGAATGCGAGTTATTCGCCTCATGGTAGGAGCCTCAGTACTCGAGCATAGTCTACCGCATCCTTACCCATTCGATCGGCAATCTGGTCAAGGCTCCATTGCGCATCAGTGACGTCTAGGTAGCCCAAAGGAACCTCCGACAGCGACGACCCAGGCGGAACTCCGTACGTAGGAAATTCCGCAGCATATCTCCGAGTGAACCCGGACGGACCGAGTTGATCCCATTGCGCCGCGTGCGTAGGCTCGTGACCCAGCAGGAAGACCTGGTCCTCCTCAGACAATTGTGGCCACTTATTTGTCATAGTCACAACGTGATCGATCGTAAAGCCCTTGATTCCCGGCGGTGTGAGCCCAAAGCGAACCCGGAAATCTGGAGGATGTCCACTCCAGATAATGTTCAGTACGAGGCGCGTTTGCTCAGTCGGGCAGTACCACGAACCGCACGGCTTGAGCCACGGGCCTGCCGGTGCCTCCGCACCTAGACCTGCGCCCTCATGCCCACCGGCGCCTGCCTGCGCGGCCGGCCCAGCACCGCCCTGGCCTGGTGACGCCGCGCCCGTGGCCGCTGCAGAAGGCGTCACCGAAATCACCTTGCCGGCGGTTCCGGGAATCCCAAAGCCTGGCGATGCCTGCGTCATCTTGAGGTTGCCAGCGGAGGCTGTTCCAGCGCCGATGATGCTTCCGACGCTCGCACCAAATCCGTACGCGATGAGGCCAGCGCTTGCCACGTGGCCAGCCCACACGGCCGCTCCAATGATGTCGCCCGCATCGACCGCGAATCCACTCGGATCGATGTGGTTTACAGGATCGTTGACCACGTAGCTGTAGCGGTTGAGCCCTTGGCTGAAGAAAGGCGATTGCATGATGGGGTCCGCGCTCGTGAATCTCGCGGCGAATGGGTCGTAGATGCGCCCCTTCATGTCGATGAGACCGAGATCTCGGTCGTGCTCGTGCCCCGTGAATCCGGCTCGTGTGATCTCGGGGTTAGGAGGATCCACCGGCATGCCGAAAGGATCGAACTCTTGCCTAAACGAGACTTGATTGTTGTCGCTGATGGTGTCGACTGATCCGAGAACGTCGGTGTGGAAATAGAGCGTGCGATCGCCCCCGTCTTTGCGGACGATCTCGCCCAGCTCGCGACCCGCTGCGTGGAGGCGGAACCGTTCTTCGAGAGTATCGCCCGTCGAAGTGAGGACGCGTTCGTACAGACCGCCCACGTAGTGACGCGTAGTATCGGTGTCACGGCGTACGACGCGCGCTTGGTCGGCCGTGTATTCGAAGCGGGTCATCGTGAGGCTGGCGCCATTGCCCGTGGTGATGGTCTTCGGCAGATCGAACGGCGTGTATTAGGCGACCGCCGTGCACGCCTCGTGCCCCACGCGGCCGCCGAAATGCGCGGCCCCTGCGGTGAACGCGTCAGGCGATTCACGCCCGGGGCGTGACGAAATGTTCACGACTGCGGCCGCGCCCGTAGCTGGTCGAGAACGGCGCAGTGACTTCGGTGCCAGCGTAGGCGATTCAGCGTCCGCCCTGCTCGCATCAATGCGTCAGCTCGTAACCGAGGAAGCCCACCGGAATTCGTAATTTCGCGTGGGCCGCGAACGTCGCGGCCAGCGGTCCGTACGAGCGGAGTTGCACCTCGACCCCGAGCAGCGTGTAGCCTGCCGCCATCATGGCGCCCGGCCGCGGCTGGTTATCGAGGAGCGCGCCGAGTTGGATTCCACCAGCCGGAATTGTCGTTGACGTACTCCCCCTGAACCCCGAGGGTCGCATCGGCCAGGTTCGAGTATTCGTACGTCCCCAGTCTGGTCTCACCGCCCGACCTCGCAGATGTCCGAGCGGCTCATCGCGTAGCCTCGTGCTCCCCAGCGTCTCAGAGGGTCGCCCTGGAGAATCCCCATGACGATGACAGCTTGGCCCGTCGCTGGATGCTCGCAGCAGAGACGTGAGTCGTCGCCTACGCATGGGCTGCCGTCCTTTCCCCACATCTGCAAGGAAAGCGAGTTGGCCGGATTGTCCGAACCCAAAAGGAAATGGGAAGTGCTCTCGTTGCAACTTCAGGTTACACAGCATGCGTCTCCTAACCTCCACCGCCGTAGAAGTTAGGTAAACCGCGGATCGCTAGAACTGCGTGCACGAAGAGCTCAAGGCCAATGAAAAACAGCCCCCCGAACCAACAGGACACCAAGTGCGGGGGCTGAACGGGTAGAACGTGAGCTGTTGCCGCCATGAGCACATATAACATCGAACCCCCGACGAACCATGCACCGAGGCGTGCAGATACTTGCGTCAGCCGGGCGCTTGATAGTCGTGGACGTATCCCGTTCAGGAAAGCGGCCTCCACGTAGTGTCCACCGAGCGAAAACCAAAGGGCGAGTGCCGAAAATGGCGCCAAGAGGCCGGCATCGCGCTTCCGAAACGCTAGCGTGGCACCGACGACCAGGGCAATGGCGATGTTCCGCGCAAGGGTGCGGCCGATCGGCTCGTGGAATCGGCTCCAAGCGATGTTCGGTTGCATGCTCGTTAACGTATCAGCGCTTCAGCGCCGGGCGCCAGAGGGAGGGAAGCAAGCGACAACGCAGCGAGTCCATTTTCTGCCGCTGGGGTTGACCGCCGGCCGAAAAATCGTTTACTCGCCACACACGCCGGGCGCGCACCGAAATGCGAAAACTCAACCTCGACGACGATCTCGACCCACTGAGCAACGTGCTCCGCGCGGTCCATTTTCGCAGCACGATCTTTTGTCGCTCCGAACTGACGGCGCCTTGGGGCTTCAGCGTGGCCGGGCGTGACATCGTCACGTTCCACTTCGTCGAGCGAGGGGATTGTTGGCTGGACGTGAGAGACGCAAACGCCAAGGTTCGCTTGCGAAGCGGTGATCTCGTGCTCCTTCCCCACGGGCACCCGCACCTGGTGCGCGACCGGCCCCGCTCTCCGGTCATGCGCCTCGACGATCTGTTGAACGCGCATCGCACGACCGAAGCGGCCACCCTCCATTTCGGCGGCGACGGACGTCGCCCGATCAAGTAGTACGGCGCTGCGCCGTCGACGGGGCGCCATCGCTCACGTAAAAGAACGCGCTGTCACTGCCGCAGCAAATAGTCCAGCGCGGCGTCGAAAAGTTTGATGCCGTCGGGCGAGTAGTCCGTGTCGCGGTGGATGAAAAAGCCCATCCGCTTCGCTGGCGCGATGAAGCCGTCGATCATCGTCGCACCCACGGCGTAGGCGAAGATGGCCGCTTCGTCGGACTTGCCGATGATCGTGGCGATCACTTTCGCAGAGGGACTCGGGAACGCGTAGATGAGCCGGTCGGACGTTTGGAGATATTTCAAATAACACGGCGGGCAGGAGGCGCCGCCCATGGAGGTGTAGACGGTCACGTTGCCTCTGAGTCCTGCCGCGAGCGGATCCTCGGGAGCGACGATGGCAATCTGCGTTTGGCCGACGGGCGTCGAATATCCTCCGCTCGAACCAGAGCCCATTCCCATCACCTCGATGACGCCGTCCTTCATGAGGATGGCTGGGACGCGCACGTCCCTGAATCTCGCCTTGCCGTCGTCGAGGAGGTTTCTGCGATCGACGCTGTTCGAAATGACCATCAGCGCCTTACCGGCGACCTGGTCGACGGTCGAGAGCTTGTCTACGAGCGTGTCGACAATGAGCCCCTTGGCCTCGAGCCGCGCCTTCATGGTGACATCGAGGGGCATCAAGGGATCGCTGGGGCTCGGGGTCGGAAGGTGTTCGCCATAGCCCCAGATGAGCGCGGCGTGCCGTTGGCTCCCGGCGCCGTCGTTGCCGAGCGAGGCGTCCACGCCGGCCGCATCGAAGATTGCAGCGGAGTCGGTGCGCGCGGCGTCCGGCTCGGGTCCCGCTTCCGACGGCGAGCCGCCGAGGCCGCCTGCCGCGCCGCCACTGCTGCCGGCTTGGCCGGTCGGTCCCGAATCGGCATGGGACGGCGATGAGAACGCGGGATGTCCCGTCGCGCCCTGATCCGAACAGGCTACCAACGAACCAAGCAGGCCCGCTGCCAACACACTGCGACGCGCTCTCCGGAACCTCATTCGTCAGAATAAGTTGATTCTCGGGCCCGCAAAGGTCCGTGTTTTCGCGTCGCGCGTATCCTCAATCGTCGAAAATTGCAGCGACTTTGCGTGGCGACGCGCGGCGGCTAGTCGTTCAGTGCGCTGCCGTCGATCCAGGCTTTGATGAGCGCCACCTGCCCTTGCCGGAGCGGCGGGTTGGCGTCCGGTGTGGGCATGGGAGATCCGCAGGGCGGCAGCGTTCCCGCTGTTGACCTTGTCGTAAAGCAGGCTGCTGGCCGAATCGTTGGGCTTGACGCGAAGTAGGCTGGGAGCGAGCGATCCGCAGGTGACGCCCGAGGTGCCCGGGCCTGTTCCGGCCGCGGGTACCCCCACGAGGTTCGCGTAGGCCGCCGCAGCGGTGCTCATGTCGAGCTGGCCCACCGTGACGCCGCCTCCGCCGGGCCGATGACATCCCGTGCAGCGCGGGCCAATCACATTGGCGTAGACGTTCGTGAACGTCGGGTTGAGGACGTCGCACGTCCACCTTGACCGATTGCGACATGGTCGTTCATTCCGGATGACCACCGCGAGTCTCCCTACAACATGCGCCGGACGCTCGATGGGCACTGCTTCGTTGGCGCCTCGATTCGCCGATCATCAAAAATTCGTCGCCCTCCATCGCGAGCGGCCTGCTTGGCGGCCCGGTCAACGCGAGTTCTCGATGGAGATCTCCGGAAGCGCCGGCGCTTCGACCGACTCGCTGCGAGCGGGTGACGCCGTTGGCAGCGTCGCTGCGTGAGATGTCTCGGCACATGATCGCAGCATGCCGAAGATGACGAGCGCCGCGGCACTCGCGAACGCCGCAACGACGATTTTGCGGTCGCGGAATGCCGCGGTTTTGGGTTGCGCCGTCGATTGCTTCGCCGCTCGAATGATCTTCGACACCCGCTCGGCCGAGTCCATCGCCCGCTTCGGTCCGAACGGCGCTAGCGCGAGCGCGAGCTCCGCTACGTTCGCGTAGCGCTTCTCGACCGACTTCTCGAGACAGCGCATGATCACGGCTTCGATCCCCGCCGGCGCGTCGGGTCTGTCGAGCGGCAACGGGGTGGCTGTCGTGATCTTCATGTAGAGCTCAGGCAGCTCGTCGGCGTCGAAAGGTACCCTGGCCGTCAAGAGTTCGTAGAGAATCACGCCGAGCGCCCAGACATCGGTGCGCGCGTCCACGTTTCGCGTCGACCTCAATTGTTCGGGTGACATGTACGTGGGAGAGCCCATCACCGTGAACGTCTGGGTCATGGTTCTCTTCGACTGCAATGCGGCGCCGCCCGCGACTTTGGCGATCCCGAAGTCGAGCACCTTGATCCGTTTCGATCCATCCGGGCACCGGGTGACGAAGAGGTTCGACGACTTGAGATCGCGATGGATGATGCCGAGCACGTGCGCTTCGGCAATCGCTTCGCACGCTTGGGTGATGAAATCGACGACCTCCTCGATGGGAAGAGGCCCCTTTCTTCTTATGCGTTCGTCGAGATCCTCTCCATCCAAGTACTCCATGACGATGTACGGCGCGCCGCTTTCCAGGCTGCCGAGATCCATGACCCGGGCAACGTGGTCACCCTTGATCTTCGCGGCGGCTCGAGCCTCGCGCTCGAATCGCGCGACCCTGTCGGCTGTCCCGAGGTCCGGCAAAAGGACCTTGATCGCGACCATCTCGTCCAACTGAATGTGCTTGGCCCGAAGGACCATGCCCATGCCGCCGGAGCCGAGAACCCGGTCTACCCGATATTTGCCGGCGAACACGTCGCCCCTGTGTATCGGAAGCTCGAGCGCCAACGTCACATCGTCTCTTCGTAGGTTCATGGTCAGAACCTCGCGACGGTCGAGACGCGGTAGCCGCTCGATTGACGCGGCGGGGTTCGCGAGGTTGGGAGCAAGGTCGATACCAGCCGAACTGTGCGAAAACGTATAGGCATGTCCGACCGCGGGGGGGTCTCGAACCAACGGCCGAGGATTCGAGCCCGGTGCAAGCATCGAACTCGGCCTCGCCCTCGGTACCCCTCGGCGCATCGAAACGCCAATGAAACGCCTGAGCTTCAATCAGCGATGTTGTTGGCCGACGGTGCGGACTTGTATCTCGTGCTGCACGAACTCGCTTAAGGACTCCACCTCAGATGCCGTTGCTGGCGTCTCGCGGGTTGGTCCGCGCGTTCCCGCGAGGCGAACCACCGATTCGCGCAGCTATTCGTCGGACATCCGATACGTCCAGTCGGGTTGCGTCAGATCAAAGACGGCAAGTGCTTGTGGTTTCGCCGATAGGAAGCCGTGCGTCATGACACTTCGCGCAGTACTGCCCGAGAATCATCCGCACGGCCGACGCGCCAGGTCCGCAGACCGACGGAACCTCCGCGCCGCGCGTCCTCGAGCTGTCGGCCTTCGGACCTGGCGCGTCGCTCACGCGCAGAGATGCTGGGCTCGGCCGGGTGCTCGGCGGTTGCGACCGCACCGGCCTTCGATGCGCCAAACATGTAGGTCTGTCGTTGCGGACAGAAATCGCTGCGACAAATCTTGTAGCGACCCGTCTTATCGATCGAATGGACGATCCCGCGGGTACGCGGAGCGGCACTTGGCAATTGATCTTCGTCGCGCATCGGCAAACAGAGGCGGGTGTCGAGAGCGAGACAACACAATGGGTAAGCGATGCTCGCCAATCTCGAGATGACGTCGGACGACGACTTTCCGCCCCCCCTCAGCCCGCGGATGGCTCACCTTTTCGTGGTACTGGAATGTGATCGGCCGACGGCCGGTGGCGCCCGGTATTCGCTGCTCGGCATCGACGAGGTCATCGTCGGCCGCGGTTCGGAGCGGTGTGTCAGGCGCGAAGTCAGCGGGCGAATCAGGCGGCTTCGTCTCGAAATGCCCGGCAGCTCGCTATCCTCGGAGCACGCCCGGCTCATCCGCCAGGGGATGCAGTGGTTCGTCGTGGACGCTGGCTCTCGGAGCGGCTCGTTCTTGAACGGGTCGCGCGTCGAACGAGCTGCCATTCGCGACGGAGACCTGTTGGACATCGGCAACAAGATGCTGCTCGTGCGGCTCGCGGTGCCCACACCTGTCGATGCACCATCCGATTTGGACTGCGGCGAGATCACCGGCGAGCTTCCGCCGACGTTGCTGCCCTTCCGTGCGCGCGAAGTCGCCGAGCTCGCGAAGCTGACCCGTTCGAGGCTTCCCATCGTGCTCGCGGGAGAGACGGGCACCGGAAAGGAGGTGTTCGCACGGGCGATCCACGCCGCGTCGAAGCGGGCGGGGCGCTTCGTTGCGGTCAACTGCGGCGCATTGTCCGCGAACCTCGTAGAAAGCCAGCTCTTCGGCCACGTACGCGGCGCCTTTTCCGGTGCGGTTCGCGATGAGAGTGGGTTCGTTCGCGATGCGCACGGAGGCACGCTCCTCCTCGACGAGGTGGGCGATTTGCAGAAAGGGGCGCAAGCGACGCTCCTCCGCGTCCTGCAAGAAGGTGAGGTGGTTCCGGTGGGCAGTGCCCGGCCGATCCGGGTCGACGTCCGCATCGTCGCCGCGACGCAAGATCCGCTCGAGGCGCTGAGCCATTCGGGTCATTTCCGCTCGGACCTGCGTGCCAGGCTCGAGGGATTCGTGAGTCACTTGCCCAATCTTCGGGACCGGCGCGAAGATCTCGGCACGCTCATCGCCGCATTGTGGAAGAAGCTTGGACCGGCCGATGCGGCGCGGCTGCAATTTCGGCCCGAGGCAGGCCGGGCACTCTGCATGTACGATTGGCCGCTCAACGTCCGCGAGCTCGAGCAATGCTTGGCGCGAGCGCTCCTACTCGCCGACGGCAAGCCCATCAGCTGCCGCGATCTGCCGCCGCAAGTTGCTCTCTCGTTGCATCGTCCGATGGCTTCTACCGTCTCTCCGATGTGGCGAGACGACGCCGTATTGCGCAAAGAGCTTCTCGCGAAGCTCGAAAAGCACGGCGGGAACGTCGCCCACGTGGCGCGAGCCATGGGGCGTGCTCGAATGCAGATTCACCGCTGGATGGAGCGCCTTTCCATCGATCCCAACGAGTTTCGCCGGGCGAGGCGAGCGACCACCCACCCGGACCAAGTCCAGTGACGAAGTGGATGGAGTCCACCTCTGTTCTTCAGAACCCCAATCGTTCGCAGAGCTGTGCCTCGTAGAGCGACTCGGGGATGAGTCTGCCGGCTTTGACTTCGACGAATCCTGCTGCCCCGGGGAAGATCGCACGATAGGCGAGCCTGCCTTTCGACGAGATCGCGTAGTTTTGCGCAGTGGGCGGCTTTTGGACGTTCATCGTGCCGCTGTCGTTCCAGATCACGGAGTGTGCGGCTCCCCAGCCGTGTGACGTGCCGTAGTCGCCGCGGTTGATGAGCTGAATGGTTCCGCCGTCGACTACATTGTCGAAGAGGAGCCCCTGGCTCCAATGACGATGGCCTTCGCTCGCGGAGCCGCTGCTCGATTGGATGCGATAAAATACAATTCCAGATGCGGTCTCGGCGCCATTGGTAATCATGTTGTGCCGCCCACCGCGCGCGTCGCAATTCTTGAACAAGATGAGCTGACTGCCGCGCTCGGCATCCAAGTTGTAGAATCGACCGCCGGTGCGAACGCCAACGGGCTCGAGCGCGACGCTGTCCATGATGGTCACGAGGCGAGAACCGGACGTAAAGATCCCCGCGTGACCAAAGTGCACTGCCGTCACCGCGCGAACCCAAGCATCCTCCGCTCCATTGACGCCGAGCGCATCCCAGGCGTGATTTTCGTCGTCACCGCCCGCCGCTTCGATGTCCACGCGCAGCTTCTCGACCCCAACACGCTGAACGGGATCCGCGCTGGCCTGGTAGACCATCGCCGTGGCCAACCTGTTGTCGAGGTGGTTGAAGATCGGAGCATCCAAGAAAAGACGGGTTCCATCGATGTTCGTCACGCGACGAAGGTAGGAAAGATCCATCTTCCCGGCCGTCCATTTCGCACTCTTGACCACGCCTCCGCCGTCGATGGCGTCGATCCAGGCCTGCGTGGAAGGGTAGCGGACGATCACCCGATCGCCGGCAGCGAAGAGCGCGGCATTCCGTACATCGAGGCTCCTCGAACCAACCTGAACGAACGGGTCGGTGACCGGCGTTCCATCGCCCTGCTTCCATGTCGAGCTGCCGTTCGAGCCCGCGACTACGACTGTGCGCTGGTGCGGCGTGTCTCCGGTCGCAACGAGAATCGTATTGGTCTTGTCGTCGGCGCCGTCCCCGGAGCCCCGCAGAACCACTCCCGTGTGCCGAACGTATAGCGTGCCCGCAATTTCGTAGCGGCCAGGGCGGAGCAGGAGCGCCCCGCGAAAGCCATCGGTGCCCGGCGGGCGCGAGCCGACGGCGTCGAGCTCCGCCTGAATTCGCTGCGTGGCATCACCGGGTGCGGGATCGAGGGTCGAGATGACCGGAACATTCGGCGGATCTACCTCGCCATAGCGATAACCCGCGTAGCTGAAATCCGGAGGCGGCGACGGGCGCGTAGCTCGTTGGCTCGGGCTCGGACCGCGTGCGGCGGGCGATCGTGCCGCCGCAGGCCAACCACGCTCCTGCGGCTGCAACGCACACGGAAACGATCATGCGGCGAAGAGGATCGGAGCCCGGGCATTCATCCGCCATCCGGGCTCCACGTAAGGCAGTCCTCACGTACGGTCAAGACTTGGCACCGAACGCGTTTCGGGTACAACGAGCCGTAGGATGGCGAACGTCAGCGATGTGAGGACCGCGTTGGGCTATTTCGCTTGGGTGCTCGTGTTCGGTACAGCATCGTCGGTGGCGAGCTGCGGCTCCGATTGCGATCTCGACTGCCCGGCGGGGACGACGCTGGATTCCATCGCCTGCTCGTGCGTGCAAGCAGGTCCGGTGTGCGATGGTGGTGCTTCTCCGGAAATGCAAGACGGTGGCCTCCTGCCCGGCGACTGCTGCCCAGCCAATGTTTTGCAGAGCACCTCGCGCGCCGCGCCGAGCGGCCCCTGTACGGGGGCTCTGTCGTGCTTCGTCGCCGTCCACCAGATCTGCTCCGGAGTTTCGTCGGGCGAGACCGGGCCCATCGATCAATACCAGTGCACTTGTGACAGCACGAACTGGCAGTGCTCGTTGACGCTCTCCGGAACGGGCACTTGCCCGCTGACCGAAGCTGGGCCGAGCGATTAGCATTTCATTTCATCGGTTCACCCTTCCGAATCGGCTAGCGCCGCGAAACCGACGGATGGGTTAGCCATTACTTACGGTAAGTGGTAACTTACTAAATCTGGTCTGTCAAACCCCATGCCGGAAAAACTGCGCTATAGACTGATGGGATGACCGAACCTCGCAGCACCGAGCCGCCGGCGGGAACTGGGGACGAGCGAGTCCTCGATTCGGACGCGTCGGGAGAACCGGAGCCGAGGGTCACGCGAGGACTGGATGTGGATGCGTCCGACCCCGGCCACGCGCTGGTCCAGCGCTTTCGCCTGCTCGTTACGTCGGGGCCCGACCGGGGAGCAAGCTTCGTCTCCAAAGGTGAGCGTTCGGTCATCGGGACGCATGAATCGGCCGATTTCCGGCTGCAGGATCCCACCGTGTCGCGCTTTCACTGCGAGATCGATCCGACCAGCGGTCGCCCGCTTCTGCGCGACCTCGGAAGCCGCAACGGGACGGTGGTCGACGGTGTCTCCTCGCTCGCTGCCTATTTGCATCCCGGCGCACGTATCGCTCTGGGTCACACCCAGATGACGTTCGAACTGCGTAGCGACCGCGCCAAAGTGGAAATCTCCGAGCATGAGCGCTTCGGCCGCCTGGTCGGACGGTCGGCGGCGATGCGACGCGTTTTCAAGCTGCTCGAGCAAGCGGCGACCAATGATGCCACGGTGCTCCTTGAAGGGGAGACCGGCACCGGCAAGGAGCTCGCGGCCGAGTCGGTTCACGAAGCAAGCGCGCGCGCCAAACGACCGTTCCTGGTCGTCGATTGCGGCGCCATCCCGCCCGATCTGTTGGAAAGTGAGCTCTTCGGGCACGAACGGGGCGCGTTCACCGGTGCGGTGGGGCCGCGGGTGGGAGCGTTCGAAGAAGCACGAGGAGGCACGATTTTCCTCGACGAAATTGGCGAGCTCGCGCTCGACCTCCAGCCCAAGCTCCTACGCGCTCTCGACAAGCGCGAGATCAAGCGGATCGGCAGCAACAAGCATTTCGACGTCGACGTGCGCGTGGTGGCTGCGACCAATCGCAACCTGAAGAAGGAAGTGAACGAAAAACGTTTTCGCGCCGATCTCTACTATCGACTGGCCGTGATCCAGGTCAAGCTTCCCCCTTTGCGCGAGCGACTGGAAGACATGGACAGTCTAGCGCGTAGCGTGCTCGGCTCCCTCGAGCCGCACTACCCGGGTCAAAGCGATCTGTTGCTCACGCCTGCGTTTTTAGCCGAGCTCGCGCGGCATCGTTGGCCGGGCAACGTTCGCGAGCTGCGCAATTACCTGGAGCGGTGCCTGGCGCTGCGCAGCTGCCCGGCGGTGGCGAGCGAACCCGCCGGCGCGCCGAACAGCGGCCACGTCATGGCCGTGCAGCAGCTCGCCGATCCGAGCCGTCCGCTCAAGATCGCGCGGGAGGCGTGGACTCGCGTGCTCGAACGTCACTACCTCGAAGAGATGCTGCGCCGCCATGCCGACAACGTGACGGCGGCGGCGCGCGCCGCGGAGGTGGATCGGATGCATTTTTACCGCCTCCTCTGGCGCCACGGTTTGCGGTGACGCGTGAGGCTCAGGGTCTTTCAGGGGGGTAGCTGGCGCCTGCCGGCATTCTTCTGGATAGCCGCATCGCTGGCCGGGTGCTCGAGGCTCATTGGCATCGACGATATCGTCTACGTAGAGGCCGACGGTGCCATCGAAGAAAGACAAGACGGAAGCTCCCCCATCCAGGACGTCGCAAGCGATGCTCCAGTCGAGAACGGCACTTGCAATCTCGCGGCCGTCGGTTTCGACGACCACAATTGCGGTCGCTGTGGCCACGATTGCCTCGGCAGCACATGCAAAAATGGGATGTGCCAGCCGGTTTTTCTCGCGAGGGAGTCCGGTCAACCGGGCAGCATCGTCACCTCCAATGACGGATATGTGTACTGGGTCGACGACGGCGATGGCGCGGTTCGGCGAGTCAAGAAGGATGGTTCGGGACTCGAGGCGATTGCCCCCGCCGGCAGTGACGCGAGCTACGACATCCTCGTCGATGACGTGTATGCGTATTACATGATCTTCAGCGCATATAATCTGCTCGGCGGCGTGCAGCGCGTTCGCAAAGACGGCGCGGGGGACACCGTGAGTCTGAGCGCAGGAATTCCGAACGTGCGGAGTCTCGCTATGCGCGACCCTTACATCTTTGTTTCCTCGATGTCGGATCCCTCCAGGCTATTTCGCACGTCCAAGGACATATCCGACGGACCGGCGACGGTCGCCCTGTTCATCGGTTCGCACGACGCGGCGGGTGACAGATCATTGCTTGCTGCGGTGGCCGCCGACGATCAACATGTTTACGTGACCGACATCGGACTCAAAGTCATTTGGCGGATTCGTCAAGATGCAACACCCAGCGATCCTCCGGACACGTTCTCGACGCACGCGGAAGGATCATTCGCGATCGGTGTGGATGGCGATTTCGTCTACTGGGCGGACCTAGACCATCTATACCGGAAGGCGAAAACCGAGCCGAGCAACGACGTCACGCCGCTGGTAGCGGCGATTCGTACCACGTCGATCGCTCTCGACGCTTCGCACCTTTATTATGCTTGCCGGGACGACCCCTCGTTGCTCGGCCACGGGGTGGTGCGGCGCATCAAGAAAGACGGCGAAGAATTTGCCACGGAAGTCTCGGGAGGTTGGCCGCTCGTACGCGCCATCGCCATCGATGGTGATTCCGTTTACTTCACGACGGCCGACGCCGTGGTGAAGGTCGCGAAGTAACTACCAGTGCAGGGTGAGAGCTGCTCCGCCCGTGCGGCCCGCGAGCGCAGGGGCAAGCGCCACCGTCTTCGAGGAAGGGGAGGTGAGGAGCAAATAGGTGGCGACTCCCAAAGCGACGCCGCCTAGCGCAAAGCCGGCTGTCGCGAGATCCGCCTCTCGGCGACTCGATTCATTCAGGTTCACGCCATCGATGTTCACGCACGTCGACGTCGGCCCTGGACACAGGCGCTTGGCCTCGTCGTGATCGGCGATCGCCTGCCATCCGAAGTAACCGGCGGCCCCGACCAGGACGACTCCGACGCCGCCGGTGATCCATGCCGCTTTTCGTTTCGCGCTGCCTGAATCGACGGGAGCTGCCTTGGGAACTTGGGGAACGATGTCGTCCTCGAGGGGGGCGACTTCGGTCGCTTGTCGATCCCCGTTGGGTGCGATGAGAAGGATGCGGGTCCAGCTTTTTTTGCCGGGCGCCCGCGCCTCGATCACGTGCTCGCCGGGATCGACCGGCAGCGCCGTCCCCCACGCCGCTCTTCCGAGGGCAACGCCGTCCTCGAGGATCTGGAGTGCCCCGAGGTCGGCGACCAGCGGCGGCACGCGGATTGTCAGAAGCGAGAGCTTGGGTTCGATGCGTGCGGCGTGTTCGCGCGCGACCGTCGCCCGGTCCACCCGCCCATCCTTGAGGGCGATCGTCAACGCCTCGCCGAATTCGGCCCACGCGGACGCGGTCTTTCCTTCCGCCTCATGGCAGAGCGCGAGGGTGACGAGTGTCCCACCGCCGGGGTCGAGCTTCTGACTCTCGACGAGCTTCGGGCATGCCTCGGCGTACTTGGCCGCAGCCATGAGCTTCTTGGCGTCTTGGAACAACACCTCCGCCGTCGCAATCTCGTGAGGCGAGGGGCTTTGTGCGAACGCTGCTCGGGGCACGCAGAGCGAAGATAGCGTCAACGCCACCATCCCCAAAACACTTCGCGCCGACGGGCTATTTGCGTCGCTCGGTAGCGCTCGTCTCGTAATCTTTGTCATGCTGGGTCGCGCTAGGCTCCGGCGCCGTGACGCGGGGTGAGAGTTCGTCGGCGCCGCTTCGCGCGGGAGCCTTGCGCCGCCGCGGCGCGTGCGCCCCAGCGGTAGGGACCGATGTTGCGGTGGGCGCGGCGACGATCTCGCTCGAATCGGCGCTCGCTGCAACGGGGATCGACGCCGCCGCGGGGAGCGGCGGTGCAAGGGTCGTCTCTGGCACGAGCGGCACCGTTTGCGAAGCCGTAGCGGTGGGCGACAGGATAGGGCGCGACCAGAAAACAGCAGCAGCCGCCGCGATCACTGCGGCTGCAGCGGCGACCTTCATTGGATGCGACCGTGGACGCTCGGCCGGCCTGTGCTGGTCGATGTTTGCAGATGGTGCGCCGGAAACCGCTGCGGCCACTTGCTCGAGACCTCGGGCGAGAGCGTCGACGCCGGAAATTCTCCGGCTCACGTCTTTCTCGAGGCAACCCAAGATGACTCGCTCGAGCTCCGGCGGTGCGGTCGGCAAGACCTTGCGCAAAGAAGGAGCCGCATCGGCGGCAATCGACGCCAACAAGCCGGACACGGTCCCCGCGTTGAACGGTGGTTCGCCAGTGACGAGCTCGTACAGTATGACCCCGAGCGACCAAACATCGCTGCGTTCATCGACGTTCGTCGATGAGCGAATCTGCTCGGGCGACATGTAGACGGGAGATCCCAAGAGCTGACTGTCTTGGGTCAGCGTGTGGTGGCTATCGGCCGTGCCGAGCGCTAGCCGCTCCGGTTCCAGGGCCTTGGCGATGCCGAAATCGAGAACCTTGATGAGCGGCGCGCCGTCGGAAGCCTCGGTCAAGAACAGATTGGCCGGTTTGAGGTCGCGATGGATGATGCGCTGGGCGTGCGCCGCCGAGAGTCCCCGACAAACCTGGAGCATGTAACTGATCGCAACGTCGACCGGCAGGCGTCCCCGTTCCCGCAGCACATCGCGCAGGTCACGCCCCTCGAGTAGCTCCATGACCAGGTACGGCTCCCCCGTCGCCAGAGTTCCAAAATCGAGGGTGCGGACGACATGCTCGCTCTTCACCCGTGTGGCGGCGCGCGCTTCTCGGAGAAAGCGGGCGACCGCGGAAGGCTCTCCGGCCGCCTGGCCCAGGAGCACCTTCAAAGCGACTTTCTCCTGTAATTGCAGGTGTGTGGCGACCAGAACGACACCCATGCCGCCCGCCCGGAGCACCCGCTCCACCTGGTACTTGCCGCCGACCACCTCCCCCTCGCGGACGACGCGACCCGGCCCGATCGCTTCGGCATGGGAGACGGCAGCAGGCGCGGTGTCGCGTTCCCGGTTCGATGCCGCGTCGGCTCCCGGGGATACAGCGGTGACAGAATCGCGCTTCAACGGCAGGATGCTAGCAGCTCCGACACCGCACCGCACGATGTGCTGATGCACGGGATGCAACAGAGTGATGTCCCGCGCTCATCGGCGCCACGACTCCTCACTCGAATCGTTTGACGGGCATTCCGCCCGGCGATGCGTCGATGGAGCGAGCGCTCCTGGTCATCGCGCTTTCTTGCGACGGGAGGCTCGGTCGCAGCGTACGTCGTGTGTGTCGAAATGCGGTCCACAATCCGAATCACCGGACACCTCAACAAACAAGTGAGCCGGCGCGGCGAGGCTTTCGCCGCATTCTTGCTGCGAACCAGCGAGGGAGGAAACCCTCATGCACAAACACCTTTCCTGCTTTTTCGTCGTGTTCGTCGGGATCGCCGGCTGCAGCGGAGACGACACCGCTACCTCCGAGAACGCGGGCGCTGCAGGGCACGGGGGATCGGGGGGCGCAACCGGCGGAAGTGCAGGGCCTACCGCCACGACGACCGACGGGACCGGAGGATCGCCGGTGGAGGATGCGTCGGGCGGGGTGGGCGGTGGATCCGGTGGGACGACTGAAACGGATGCCGCGACGGACGCCGGTTCTGGCGGAAGCGGTGGAGGCGCCTCGACTCCGGATGGAAGCACGACCTATGGATGGTTTGAGGCGGAGGCCGTGCCGCCCAATCAGCTGTTCGGCCGCGCTGTCATTAGCCATTGCAAAGTGACATGCCCCTCGACCGCCGCGGTGAAACCTGGCGATTCCTGTTGCTCGGGGGGCGGGCAGGTGAATTGGATCGTGTCGGGCGGAACGGGTCCCGATCCGCAGCCCCCCGACGGCCGAGGGGGAGGTGAGCTTCGCTGGAACGCGATCGCGGCGCCGGCCGACGGCATGTACGACGTGACGTGGTGGTATCACTGCGGCAACAACGACAACTTCGGCGATCACAACTGCGGCGGACAGACGGATCCGCCCACCACTTCCGCCGGGTGCCGCCCGCATCAGATCATCGTGAACGGTACCGAAATGCCGGGCACCTACCACTTTCCGTGCTTCGCTGGGTCGTGGGGCATCATCCACGCGGCGACGACCACGTTGCCGCTCAAGGCCGGAGGAACGAACTGGATTCACGTCTATGCCACGAAACCGCGCGACGCCGCGGACATGGACGTGCTCCAAATCTCGGCCGTCGGTCACGGCGTGCCCCCGCTGATCAAGAGCAATTCCGATCCCATCGGGCACTGACCAGGATCACCACCTTCACGGCCACTCGTGCTATGAGCAGCGCATGTGGTTCTTTCTGATCCCGGTCATCCTTCTGGTAGGCGCAACCTCTGCTGGTATTGCCGTCGAGCTTTCGGACAAACGTCCCCCGCCCACCGCCCCCGCACCGGGACAATCGGCACCTCCCGGACCGCAGCCTCTTCGCGTGCCGAGCGTGTGGCCTTGAGTGTTCTTAGGTAGCGCCGATTCTTATTTAACCGGACACATCCCGCTCACATCTCCAGCAAGCCTCGTTCGCATTCCATCTTGACGCGCCCTCGGTAAGGCGAGACCGCCTCGACAACCGAGTAGCCCTTGCACGCGCCGTGAAGCTTCTTGTACGTGGAGAGCTCCTGCTTTTCGTCCGGTGCTCGGGCACCCATCGGGTGACCGGATCGTCGAGGGTGAGGACGCCATCGTCGCGCAAAGACAGCACGCCGAGTGCGGTGAACGACTTGGTGAGCGAGGCGATACGGTAAACGGTGTCGACATCCGGCCGCACCCCCGTCGAGAGGTCGGTCACGCCGAAGCCTTTTCCGTAAGCAAGCTCGCCGTCGATGACAATGCCCACCGTCATCCCCGGGATCTTGCTCTTGCGAACCACGTCGTCGATCATCGAATCGATCGCCGGAAAAGCGGACACCAACTTCTGACGGCGCTCGGGATCCAAGAAGCCATATTCAGTCGGCTCGACGGCGAACGTCTTCGTCGCAGACGGCTCTCGTGGCTCGACGGAGGAGGGTGTCGCCGCGGGTGCTGCCGGCGCCCCCGGGACGCGTGCCGGCGGCGCTCGCGTTTCGCCGGCGGCGCAGCCCAGGCTGGCCAATGTGAGCGCGACGAAGGCGGTCCGGCTATCCAATGTCCGCATAGTGACGCCGCGAGCGGATCGCGCAAAGAAATTCGTGCTCAGCCACGATTTTCATAGAATCGCCAAGGTGCCTTGGTTGAGGGCTGCAGCGGCTTCGAGTAGCGTGGCCATTGGAGCAACGATGAACGCGAACGCCTCGCTGATGATGATGGCCGTGGCGCTTTCGGCTTGCCTTGCGCCGCACGATCGCGGCGAGCCCCTTTACCCGCGCATGGATCCACCTCCAAAACCGGAGGAGCTTGCCCACCTCGGAGGCTACGTCAGGGTCGTCGACGACCAGCAAGTCACCGAAGGCAAGTCGTTCGACCTTCTTCCTGGTTGTCACATCATCAGCACACCCGCCCGATGGGGACGAGTCGAACCGCAATCGGGCGGAACGACAGTCGACACCGGTCATCAGACATTTGCACTGGTCATGAAGCCGGGGCACCGATACTTCATCGACGTCAAGGTCAAGATGATGGGGGGCTCGACAGGTTCGGCCGTTCTCCAGGCGAGGGAAGAAGACCCCAGCGGAAAAACGACGCAGGTCCTCGGCCCCGCCCACAGCTTTGCCGATATCGAGAATTGCAAGCAAGCCGGATCGCGTCTCGCTCCATGACCGACTCGGCTGTCACTCAAAGTAGGCTGGTCCACTCCGCTGCGAGCTGCTCGATGCGAGCGTGCTCGGGCGCTCCCTCCAGATACGCGCTACGGCGATCCGGCGCCATCTTCTCGGCACGAAGCCGAAGCCGTTGTCGCGCGTCTTCGATCCATGCGCGAGCACGCGCGAGGTCGCCGCTCGCGTGCAGCGCTTCGGCCATCGCCAAGTCCACCGGCGCCGCCGCCTCGAGTGCCCCGAGGCCCTTCGCGTACATCGCCTGAGCGCGCTCTGCCATCTCTAGCGCCTCGCGAGGCTGGCCGCGCGCCACCAGAACGCGCGCCAGCCTGGCGAGCGCCGTCACCTGATGCGGCGGAAACTTGGCGAGCGCCTCGACGGCGGCGCGCCCCTCGTCCTCGGCGGCTTCCAGGTGCCCGCATTCCGCGAAGACACGCGCCAGAAGCTTGCGGCCGAAAGCCGCAAAAAATGGATCGCTGTCTCGCAGCCATCGGTCGCGTACCTCGGTGGCTTGCGCGGTTGCCTCGTCGCCTCGTCCTTGCCGCGCGAGCAGCAATGCGTGATAGCCGCGGGCGAGATTGATGGTGAGCTCATTGCCGCCGGATGTGCCTGGCCGCATGCAGGTCTCCAGCAACTGCTCAGCCGCACCGAGGTCCCCCGCGTCGAGCCATAGTTGCGCGAGCAACACCCGGGAAGAATAGGCGTTCGGATCGCCGATTTGTTCGAGCAGCTTGAGAGCCATCTGAAGACGGGTGAGCGCGGCGGCATGGTCACGCTCGACGTAGAGGGCCCGCATCGCGTTTACGTAGCGGATCCACGCCGCCGAGACGATACTGTCCGCTTCGGCTCGAGCGGCGATTTCTGCGAGGCGTGACGCGAAGACCGCGGCCAAGTCGTTGGCACCGCCGATGAGCAGCGCGATCTCCACGAGACAAACGAGCCTCACCTGGCGGGGCTCGACGGCATCCTTCCAATCGGCTTCCGGGAGCTCGAGCATCGCGTTCACGACTTCGAAAACGTTGCGCCCGTGACCAAGGGCGCCGCTGACGATCACGATCACGCCCGCCGCCATGCACCAGTAAGTGCTTCCGCGCGGCAGGAGTTTCATGGCCTCGAGCGCCGCGCATTCGGACTCCACCGCTTCGCCGCGGAAATAATGCGACCGGGCCTGCATGGCGCGGAGCTTCCCCAGTAGCTCTCCGGTGGCGCCGCAGGCGACGCCGCGCTCCGTGCACACGAGGGCTCCCGAAATGTCCGCTGCGAAAGCATGCTCCGATGCGCGCAGATACAGCGTGGCCGCGCGCTCCTGTTCGCCCCCCCGCTCGGCATGTTCGGCGAGCACGGCAGCGTCGGTCTCGCCCGCTCGCTCGAGCCAAGCACCCACGCATCGATGGCCAACGATGCGATCCGCACCGGGCAGCATGGCGTAAGCGCCTTCGCAGACGAAGGCGTGTCGAAACGCGTACTCCCGCTCTCCGGCAAAACGCGAATCATTGTGAGGAACGATGAGCTCCCGCCTGACCAGCTCGTCCCACCACGTGCTCATCGTGGGCGTCGAAGCATGGTCGCCGATGAGTGCCTCGACTCCGCCACGCCAGAACACCTGGCCGAAGAGGCTGGCAGCGCGAAGGAGCCGTCGCGCCTCTGCCTCCATCGAGTCGAGTCGCGCCTGAACGGTTGCCAGAATCGTCGCCGGAAATCGATCGCCGCGTCCGTCGGCCACTGCACGGATCAGCTCCTCCAAGAAAAACGCGTTGCCAGCCGCGCGTTCGACGAGCCGCGCCACGTCGTTCGCCGGCAGTGAGTCGCCGAGCGCGCCGCGGACCAGCGCCTCCCCGGCTCGACGCGTGAGCGCGGGGAGGGTCACCCACTGGATCCATCGCTCGGCCCAAAGCCGCGGGAAGCGCTCCTGCAATTCCGGCCGCGCGAGAGCTAGAACCATCAACGGCTTCTCGGCGTGCTCGCCCAATGCATCGTCGAGGAACGCCACGGTGGGCCGGTCCCCCCACTGAAGGTCTTCGAGGACGATCAAGACCGGGTGCGCGGCGCACTCCGCCGCGATGAAACGTCGCCACGCGCGATCGATTCGCTCGGCCATGACATGCGGATCCTGACGCGCGGCGCGCAAAATCGGGCTCGCCCCCTCCTGAATCGGCGCGCCGATGAGCTCGCACAGAAATTCGATGATTGGGGGGACCTCCGGCCCGCTCACCATGGCGGCGATGCGCGCTCTCACCTTGAGCTGTTTGATTTCGAGCGGCTCTCCTTCGCTCGTGCCGATCGCGGCGCGAACCACGTCGGCCAATAGAGCTAGAGGAGATCCTCGGCGCGAGCGGTCGGCTTGCGCCATCCAAACCTCGGGCCCGGCGCGCGCGCGCAGCCGCTTGAACAGCTCTTGCGCGAGACGACTCTTGCCAACGCCGGGAGGCGCGATGACGGCGACAGCGCGCGCGACACCTTCGCTCGCCGATTCGTCGTATACGGAGATGAGCCTCGCCAGCTCACCCTCGCGGCCCACGCAGGGCGATGGACGCCCGAGCAACGTGCGGTCGGCCAAGCTCGGAGGGCGCTCGGCGGTCAACGCTCGACCGGCGTCGCCGACCTCCACCTCGAAACGCTCTTCGAGTAGCGACGCCGTGAGCTCGTCGATTTCGATCGACGCTTGCGCCGGGCGCGACCGGTCTCGCAGCATGGCGGCGGCCCGGTCGATCACTTCGCCCATGGGCCAGCGGCCGAGTTGTCCGCGACCGGTGGCAACCACGATGGGCGACTCGAGAAGAAACCGTCGCATCTCCAAGGCGCACCGCGCGGCGTGTGTGGCCAGGTCGCGCGCGGTACCTCGATCGGTGATCGAGATGAGAAAGACGTCGTCCAGCAGGCGCTCGCATTGTCCCTCGTGGGCCGTGGCGATGGCGCGGATGCCGTGGAGGGTTTCCGATGTCGAGGGATCGGGTGTGGCCGCATTGAGCGTCGGCGCGAGCTCTCGGTCCGCGGACACCTCGGAAGGGGAAGGTACCGGGCGGGCAGCAGGTGCGCATGCTCGGGCCATGACGATGCTGAGCAAGCGCAGCTCGCCGGTGGGAAGCGTCGGAGCCGGGACGCTGCTCCGCAACTCTCCATCGTCGATGGTTCCGAGCGCGCTGAGCGCCGCAGCGACTTCGGCGGCGTTGGCCGGGCGATGGTCAGGGTTTTTCGCGAGCATCCTCGCCACGAGATCGTCGAGGGCAGCGGGCACGGAAGGGCGTAGGTCGCGGACGCGTGGTGGTTCTTCCAGCAACACTTTGCCGAGCACCGCGACCGGACTCTCGCCGTGGAACGGAGGTCGGCCGGTGAGGCATTCGAAGAGAACGCAGCCGAGCGCGAAAAGATCTGCGCGCCCATCGATGCTCCGCGAGCCGCGGGCCTGCTCGGGGGCCATGTACGCCGGAGTACCGACGCTCGCCCCGGTGGTGGTCAACTGGGCGGCCCCGGCGAGGCGCGCCACGCCGAAATCGAGCAGGCGAACGGCATGAATGGAATGGTTGCAGAGAAAGATATTGCTCGGCTTCACATCGCGATGAACGACGCCGGCGGCATGCGCGGCGGCAAGCCCTTCCGCCGTGCGGGCGGCCACGATGACGCTCTCCGATGGCGAAAGGGAAGCGCGCGTCAATCGTTCGGCGAGATCCTCTCCCCGGAGCCACTCCATCGCGAGAAACAGCGCGCCATCAGCGGACATGCCATGCGCGACGTACCGGACGAGCGCCGGATGGTTCAGTAGCGCGAGCGTATCCGCCTCGCGCAAAAACCGGTCCATGTTCGACGCTCCGACCGCATGCATCGTCTTGAGCGCAACGAGCTGTCCGGTGATCCGATCCAACGCGCGATGGACGACCCCCATCCCGCCGGAGGCGCCCGTGCCGACGATCTCGAATCGCCCCCCGACGACGTCTCCCTGCTGCATGAATCCGAGCCCCTACCATAGCGCGGCGCGTCGTCGACGGCTGGATCTTAATGAGTGGCTCGGTCACTTCTTCGGTGGAAGCCTAGGCGATAACGCCAATTCCTATCGTGATAGCAACGAGTTTCAGCGTCGCAACCAAGCGACGGCCTCGTCGCGGGAGGTGAACGTGCGGACCGGCCGCTCGAGGCCGCTCTGCCGCTGCATTCGGTTTGCCTGTAGCGTCGCGACCGCGCTCGACACCACGCGAGCCGACCGAATCATGCCGCGCTGTTGTGCGTACACGTTGAGCGCGGCGATCTGCTCATAGAGACCATCGGGCATGAGGTTGAGCTGGCGCTGGTCGACGAGACACAACCACGGCGCCCGTCGTCGCGAGATGATCTTCTTCACCCGGTTGACATAATCGTCGACGTCGCCCCGCGTCGGCTTCTCCGGATAGATGATTTCGATGATGGACTCGGCATCGTGAACGATGATCTCGAACGGCACAACCAGAGGGCCCCCTCTTCTGACTACTCTAGAGCTTCCTGTCGAATGCGGTCAAGACAGAGGTGCTACCCTGGCCTCACCATGACCTCCCCCCACCCGTTTCCTCTGGACGGCGGCTGCACCTGCCGGTCGGTTCGATTTCGCATGACCACCAAGCCCCTCATCGTGCACTGCTGTCATTGCCGCTGGTGTCAGCGCGAAACCGGCGCATCGTTCGCGCTCAACGCCATGATCGAGTCGGATCGCGTCCAGCTTTTGCAGGGCCAGCTCGATGTCGTCAACACGCCATCGAACAGCGGCAAGGGACAGAAGATCGTGCGTTGCGCACAGTGTCGGATCGCCGTGTGGAGCCACTACGCTGGGGCGGGCGACGCGGTGTCGTTCGTCCGCGTCGGCACCTTGGACGAACCGGACCATCTGCCCCCCGACATTCACATCTTCACC
>WNGB01003437.1_pt1 | contig 27759 bp, 28 predicted proteins | sample 5400681 | NCBI WGS metagenome assembly WNGB01 (sample SAMN13153367, study PRJNA577476) | soil metagenome | isolation source: 115 cm soil or saprolite under grassland replicate 2 | place: USA:California | collected 2016-06-15
GCGCGGGTGTGATCCGGGCAGCGGGTGCCGGTGGCCGCGCCGGTGGCCTTGACCCGCCTGACGATCCGGCCGATCCGGCGCACTGCCTTGGCCAGCAGACCGGCGTCGGTGGGGTAGTCAACGTTGGCCGACACCACGGTGGTGTCGGCGCGGACCTTTTCCCACCCGCAGCAGCTTGCCCTCGGTCGCCTTGGCCAGCAGCGCCTCGTTGAGCTGCTCGATCACCTCGCTCCCGCACCGGGTGGTGATCTTCATGAGGGTGGTCGGGTGCGGCACTTTGCCCTCGATACCGATGCGGGTGAACCGCCGCCACCCGATCGAGTCGGCCACCTCGGCGCACAGCGACTCGTAGCCCAGCCGGTAGCGGAACTTCAAGAACATCAACCGCAGGTACGTTTCCGTCGGGATCGACGGACGGCCGAACAGCGGGTCGAAGTACGCCCGGAACGGGGCGAAGAACCGCTCGTCGTCCAGCAGCGCATCGACCCGGGCCAGCTCGGCCGGCAGCCGCAGCAACTCCTCCGGCAGGATCGACTCCCACAACGTCGGCTGCTCGTTGCGTGTGCGTAGCATCCGGGCCTCAATTCCCTTACACCACAACACGCGCACGACCCGGACACGCGGAAGACACGCCGATCGATCCACCATGCCGACACACCAGTTATTGATCTTACTTTTTCAGGTCGAAGTAGCTAGCCGGAAGCGCATCGACATCGGCAGAGTCGGGCGGGCCGTGTGTGTCGCCGGATTCCATATGCTTCGTGGGTGACCGACGAGCGGGTGGTACAGCTGTGGGGCGAGTTGCCGATTCCTACGAGAGCGTGGTGCCGTGCTTCGGCCCGATGAGTGAGCGCCTCGTGAGCACCGCGGAGATCCGGCCGGGCGAGCGGGTCCTTGACGTGGTGTGCGGAAAGCCGGTGCCATTGCGTCGACCGCGAACTGCTGTGACCACGTGGCTGCGGTGACCGGTTGCAGCGATCTGCCGTGCAGATCCAGCGATGCGAGCGTGAAGGTGTCCTGGACCCCGCCAGTAGCGTTGTTGATCAGGATGTCGACGGCGCCGAGGTCCGCTTCGGCGGCGTCGAACAGCTGGCCGGCGGCGTCGGGGTCGCGCAGATCCTCCTCGATGGCCACGGCACGGCCCCCGCTATCGCGGATGGCGGTTAGGACGTGTTCGGCGTCCGTTGCTCGGTTGCTGCGGTACGTGTCGGGTCCAACCTCGCCACACACGTGCGATCACGTCGGCCTCTTCCCCATGCCCCACAGCCAGACTGCACAGGATAGATGATTTGCTCGTCGGGCCCGCCCGTGTACCGCGTCGGCACGACGGCCCGCCTGCTTCGCGGCAGATCTGGTAACTCACCCCGCCCTGCGGGTGGCCGCTCACTCGCGGCTGGCCTGTCGGTGATGTTGGGAGCGCGGTGCTGGCCTGTGCCGTCTGCTGGTCTCGTTGTCTGCTGCGGGGGCATGATTGAGCTCGTGAGCGATGAGGGCAGCGCGGCTGCCTGGATGATGCTGGGGCGAACCGATCTTCGGGTTCCTCGGCTGGGTCTTGGCGTCATGGTTTGGGGTGACATGGCGGCGGCGCCGCGCTGGAATCCGGCTCGCAACGCCTATGGACCGACCAGCAGCGTGGACGAGCAGCGGGAGGCGTTGGAGGTCAGCCTGGCGGCCGGGGTGAACTTGCTGGACACCGCGGCCATGTACGGCAAGGGTGCTTCAGAACGACGGGTCGGTGAGCTGGCCGAGGGCAAGGATGTTCTTATCGCCACGAAGTTTCCCGCGGGGTTCTTCTCCCGAGCCACCAGCCTGCCGGCGACGTTGGAGGTTAGCCTCGCCCGGCTGCGGCGTCCGGTCGTGGATCTGTATCAGATCCATTTCGCGTCCCGCTGGATGTCGATTCCCACGCTGATGAATCTCATGGCCGATGCCGTAGAGGCGGGCAAGGTGCGCGCCGTCGGGGTGAGCAACTACTCGGCCGCGCAGCTACGCACCGCGCACGCCGCGTTGAGCAGGCGCGGTATTCCGCTGGCGTCCAACCAGGTCCAGTATTCGCTGCTGCACCGGCAACCGGAGCGCAACGGAGTCCTGGACACCTGCCGAGAGCTTGGGGTCACGCTCATCGCATACATGCCGCTGGCGTCCGGGGCGCTGACCGGCAAGTACACGGCCGCCAACCGACCGGCCGGCTGGCGCCGCTACTCATCGGTGTACCGAGGCAACGGCCTGGCCACCCTCGAACGCGTCAACGCCACCCTGCGCGACCTGGCCGCCCAACACGACAAGACCCCCAGCCAGATCGCCCTGCGCTGGCTGGTACAGCGGCACGTGCTGCCCATCCCCGGGGCGAAGACCGGACCTCAAGCCGCTGACAACGCCGCAGCCTTGTCCTTCGTCCTGGCCGAATCAGAGATGGATGCCCTGAACACGGCAAGCAGCTGAAGCGGCGCCGATCACCCCATCCCCGCTAGCGCCCGCGCCGACTTGCGGCTTTCAACCGACTGTGACTCGAATGACGGTGCCGAGCAGCTGGTTCAGCACGTCAGGTGCAAGACGGCGTTGGTGTCGGTGCCGCCCTCGGTCAACACGTCGATCGCCTCCGCCGTGGGCAGCACAACCAGGTCGACGTTGCGACGCTGGGCCTCCTGCCGGACCTGCGTCATCACCGGCAACGCGCCGTGAGCACCGGTACCAATGACCAGCCGCCGGCATCGCCAGGGGATGTCCTCGGCGATCGACAGCGGAGTGTGACCGTACGCGCCGCGGAACTTCTTGGAGGCGGTCTTGGTGCGCTTACGGATCTTCCCACGGTCGATGATCAGGTCATGATCGTAGGTCACGCCGTCCACACGCATCGAACCGAACGAGAAATCGGTGAACCGCACGATGACACTCTCTACGTGGCCATCGATCGTATGGCCGCGCCGACTGTCGGTCCAGATCGGCTCGGCTCCCGTGTTTGAGGTGTCGCACCGGACTGCGGCATGAGCGGTCGTGTACGTGGGATGGCTAGCGGAAAAGGTAGGCGGAGATGTGCTGGGCACCGCTGCCAATGTTCAGGCCCTCAACCCTCATGAGGTTGCCGCCTCGCGGTATGCCGCGTTGTCGAGAACTGTCCTGACGGCGGCGGCGATCCTGGCGGGGCTGCTTCTGCAGGAGAGCCGCAGGCCGGCGCCGTGCCAGGCCACCCGGGCGGCGTTGTCATGCTGGTCCCTGCCCATCGGTAGGCACACGAGGGGCAGCCCGTGGGCCAGCGCGGCGATGACGGTGCCGTGGCCGGCGTGCGTGACCACGGCATCGGCGTACGGCAGGGCCCGCCCGTGCGGCACGTACCTGCAGACGTGGACGTTTGCCGGTACCCGCGACGCCTGACAGGCGGCCGGTCCGGTGGTGACCAGGCCGCGCACCGCGAGGGTGCCCAGGGCCGACACGGTCGCGTCGAGCAGGCTCTCCTGTCGTTGGTAGGTGGTGCTGAGGCCCACGACGACCAGCGGCCGCGGGTCGCTGGCCGCCCATGGAGGCTGCCAGGGCGGCGCCCAGTCCGGCTCTTCGAGCTGTGGGCCGAGGTAGCGGACGTTGGCCGGTAGCTCGGCGGGGAAGTCGAACGCCCGGCTGGTCAGGACGAGGATCCGGTCGGTCCGTTCGATCAGGTCGAGGACGCCGTGCGCCGGGTCGAGCCCGAGTGCGCGCCTTACCTCGTTGATCCGGGGCCGCATGGGCACCGCCCAGAGCCGGTTGAACATCGCTCCACCTAGCCGGTCCCGTAGCTTGCCGGGCAGCCCCGGCACCGGTTGCCAGCCCATGCCGAAGGGTGGCAGCCCTGGCGCCGGGTACGGATACGTGTGGTGCACGAGCGCCGCGGCCGGTACTTCTGCCTTCTCGGCGGCGAATAGCGCGCCGAGAAGGGTGTAGTCCGTCGCCACCGCATCGACCCGGTGGTTGTCGAGCACCGCGAGTACGTCGGCGGCGATCGGCGCCGCCATGTCGAGCAACAGGTGGTCGCGGACGGCCTTGGCCGCGGCCACGGGCGAGCGGTGCGCGAAGTCGCGTACCAGGGAGCGGGCCGGGTCCGACTCGTCGTGCTCGGGTGTGTGGCGGTAGGGCTCGAAGACGAGCCCGGCCGCCTCGACCCGTTCCCGGAGCACCGCTGGCGCCAGCATCCGCACCCGGTGCCCTCGCGCGGCGAGCCGCCGGGCCAGCGTGAGCTGCGGAGGGACGTTCCCACCGCCGGCCCATACCGCGAAGAGGTATGTGTTGGTCATTGCCGGCCCCCTTCCTGGACCACCGCCCGGACCATGTCGATGAGCACGGTCCTGGTCTGCGCCCGGTCGAGCCCGAGGTCGAGGCGCAGTAGCTTCCAGACGTAGACATCGGTGAGCACGATCAGCTTCGCCCGAAGTCCCCGGCGGTCGTCCCGGGCCTGGAGAAACGGCCGGAATGTGCGGTCCACCCATGCGTGGTGGCCCTCGCGCCCGCGATCGGCGATCTGGCGTAGCTGAGGCACCCGGTCCTCCTGCGCCAGCAGCCGCAGGGCGGATGCGCCATGCTGCTCGTAGTGGTCGAGCAGATTGTCGATGGCCGCGGGGAGGTCGCCGACCGGTGCCTCGAACCGCTGCCGTATCACCTCGGCCTCGGCCTGCCGTGCCGCCTCCGCGACCAGGCGCTCCTTCGAGCCGAAGCGTCGAAGCACCGTCTGGGGCGTGACCCCGGCCCGGTCGGCGACATCGTCGAGGGTGATCTGGTCATGGAACCGTTCCAGGTGCAGCTCGAGTGCCGCCTGCACGATCCGCCGGCCGGTCTCGGCGGTGGCCGCGGCACGGGCCTGCATGCGATAGGTCCGCTTCGCCGCCTCGGGACGCGAACCTGATTTCATGTGACCACACACTAATACCAAATACCGCGCGCGTCCAGCACGCGTACTGATCGGAAACTCAGGCCCGGCTACGCTGCCGAGTATTCGTTGATCAAGCCGAACCCTAGCGGCGTAGATCACAATCAGAGGCTGACTCGGTTGGCGCATGACGTCGGGCAGGTGGTGTCCAACCTGACGGTCTGGCCATTCCAGCCATAGCCGGTCGCCAGTACTTGCGCCGCAATTGCGGCCCCGTGGATCGGCCCGGGGCGGCGGGGAATGCTGGAGTCGCGCTGGGGCGAGGGGGTCGCCCGGCGGTGATTTCGCGGTCAGGCGCGGGTGGCGGTGACGAAGCCGCCAGCGGACAACCCGGAGACGACGCGTCCGTAGCGGGCGGTTACCTCCGCGCGGTTGTGCACCTCGGGTCGCCATCGGTGTTCGGCCAGCCAGTCGGGCGCGTCCGGCAGGCCGCCCTTCCACAGCGCCGTGTACTCGGCCATCGCCGGTGTCGTGCGGGCCTGCTCGCGCATGGTGTCGGTGCCGAGGTCCTCGAACTCGAACGCCACTCGGCTGCCCGCAGCGGAGAGATCGCCGACCGTGGCGAGCAGGTGTGCGGCCTCGTCGGCCGACAGGTAGATGAGTAAGCCTTCGGCCAGCCATGCGATCGGCTCGACTGGTTGCAGTCCAGCATTGATCAGCGGCGTGGTCCAGTCCCCGCGCAAGTCGGTGGCGATCGCCCGGCGCTCGCATCGGGCCACCGCCGCCTGCTCAGCTAGCACACGCTGCTTGAAGTCGAGCACCTCGGGCAGGTCCAGTTCGAACAGGCGCGTGCCGGCCCGCCACGCGAGCCGGTAGGCGCGGGTGTCCAAGCCGGCCGCAAGCAACACGACCTGGCGGATCCCCCGCTCGGCGGCGTTGAGCAGATAGTCATCGAAGAACCGGGTCCGGATGACGGCATGCGACGAGAAGGCGGCTCCCCACGCGGCGATGCCACCGACCCTGGCTGTGGCGGCGCGCTGCTCATGGTCGAACACTCCTGGTACGGCGGCGAGGAATGCCGCGGCGTACGGGTCATCGAAAAGCCGATCGCTGCGGCGGCTCTCCTGTGCGCGGACCATGGCCACGCCGAGTGCGGTCTTGCCGACTCCGGTCGGCGCGTTGCCACTACTCATGGTGTCACGACCGTACCGCGCCGGCTCCGAGGCCGGTTCTAGGAGGCATGGAAAGCGCTTGTGTGTTCCTGGCACCAGGCCTCGAATGTTCGGCCGGCCTGGCCGGTCAGGCGTTCGACGGTGTCGGCGACGTAGGCGAACCGGTTGGTCCGCAGACTGCCCAGCGTCTCCACGAGCGCGGCCACAAGCGTCGGCGACATTCCCGCCTTGGTCATCCACTCGCCGGCCACCGCTTCCGGCACGTCGACGTACCCGATGGGCTTGCCGAGCACCTGGGACAGGGTCGCGACCATCTCGCCGATGGTCAACAGCTGCGGGCCGGTCACCTCGTAGGCGCGGCTGGCGTGACCCGGCTGGGTGAGCACAACCCGGGCAACGGCCGCGATGTCGCGCGGGTCGACCGGGGAGACGCGTCCGTCGCCGCCAGGAAAGAAGACCGTGCCTTGGGTACGGATGCTCTCGGCCCACCACTGGATGGTGTTCACCATCATCATCGTCGGACGTAGATGCGTCCAGGCCAGTCCGGACCGTTCGACGACCAGTTCCGCCTCGCGGTGCCACGTTCCGGGCCCGAGTGGTGGCTGCGCGCCGGCTTCGATGGTCGACTGCCGCACGAGGTGCGCCACACCGGCGCGCTTGGCCGCCGCGACCACGTTCTCGACCTGCCTGGTGTACGCGATCAGGTAGACCGCCCGCACGCCGGCCAGGGCAGGCGGCAGGGTGTCCGGCTCGTCGAGGTCACCGTGGGCTCGCTCGACCTCGGGTCTGAGGTGTCCCACCTTGGCCGGGTCGCGCACCAGCACCCGAACCTTCTGGCCGGCGTCGAGCAGCTGCGGTACCAGCTCCCTGCCGACGTTGCCGGTCGCACCAGTAACGAGGATCATCCCCGACCTCGCTTTCCGAACGGTTGCCCAAGAGATGGCATATAGTTTAACTGTGATGAGGTTTAATAATCAAAGTGTCTCCCGGTCAAGGCAGCCGAAGCAAGACCTCATCCATGAGGTCGGCCAAGAGGTGGCCGAGTGGCAGAACACCGTGCAAGCCTTCGATGAGGCGGCCGCACAGTACCTGGGCACGAACCTCACCGACCTGCGGTGCCTGGGCGCGCTGTTCCGGGAAGGCCCGACCACGGCGGGACGGCTTGCGAAGGTCGGCGGGATCACCGCGGGTGCCATCACCGCCGCGCTGGATCGGCTGGAGAAACTCGACTACGTACGACGCGTACGCGACACCGTCGACCGCCGACGCGTGCACGTAGAGCTCACCGCCGACGCGGCCCACTTGTTCGAAGAGATCTGGGGCCCGCTCGCCACCGAGAGCCAGGCCGCCTTGCACCGGCTGACCAACCGGGACCTGATGCTGTTTCGGGACCTGTTGCGGCGCAACCGCGCGATCCAGCAGGCACACACCGTACGCGTTCGCGGCCTGCCCGCCCGGCCCACGGCCAATGTCGAGAGAGATCAACGGTGACACCCGCGGGCCAACCGCGCGTCGCCGGGTTCGGGCGGCGTCTGTATGGAGTCGGTTCAGTATGCCGGACGCCTTGCGGTCGTCCGCGCTGTGGTGTTTCCGATGTGGTCATAGTGATCGTGGGCGGCACAGCGCGTGAGAGTCGCGGTTGCGCGTCGGACCGCTCGGCCGTCGTGGGATGCCGTGGGATGCAGGGTGGCGAAGAGGTGTCCCTTGTGTTCGCGGCGCCAGTGAAGCCCTGCTCGGCCAACCGGTCCACCATCACGGCGGCGTACGTCGCGTAGCAGCGCACCGTCGCCCGGCTGTCGATCCGGCCGTGCGGATGCACCAGGGCCGCCAGCCCGATCAACAGGTCCGCGGCCAGCCGGGGGTTCGGCGTTGGCCGGGTGACGAACGACCACCGTTCGCCGTTACTGAACACGCAGTGCAGCCCCAGCGGATCGGTGACAAGCGTGGCCGGCATCAGTCGTCCGCCTCGTCGAACTCCGCGTCGGTCTCCCGCTGCGCGGCCCGCTGCTCGGCCCGCTGCTCGGCCGGCCCGACATCGCCGCCGGCGCGGTCGTAGGCGTCGCGGTAGATGCGGGTCATGTCCAGGCGTCGCAGGTACTTTTCCGTGGTCAGTACCGACGAGTGGTCCAACAGGTCGCGCAGCACCATCAGCGGGCCGGCCTTGGCCAGATACAACGCCAACGCGGCGTCGCCGTCGGTGTCGGTGTCGGTGACCAGCCGGGCGGCCTGCTGGTAATAGCCGCCCACCAGCCGTTGCAAGCGCCGCGACCGCGAAGGAATGCCGGAGCCGGTGCGGGTGCACGTGCGGGAACCGTGGCTCACCGTTGCCGGATGCGGGCTGCGGTGCGGGCGAACACGGTGGGCCAGGCGGTGAACGGGCCACCGGTCGAGCGCACCGCCAGCAACGGCGAACCGCGTCCGGCTGAGCAGCCGCAGCCGCTCAGCCGGACGCAGCGTGTCCCAACGCATCCGCTGCCCGTTGACCCGACCGCCCTGCGCGTCGGCTTCGGTGATGACCAGCGGTGGGCCGGCCTTGGCCGGTGGTCGCCACAGTGAATGCTGAACGTTCAGCATCCGATCCAGTTCGAGGCAGCCGCGCACCGCCGCCAAGGCTTCGTAGGCGATCCAGGTGGTCCGGAACTTACGGCCCTTGGTGATCGCGGCGGGCACGGGAAACAGAATCGGCAACGAGGCCGGCCGTGCCGGCAGCGGCGGGATCTCGTACGCGAGCAGCGACGAAAACTCCTGCAGGCGCAACCCGGTGCTCAGCGCCAGCCTGCCGATCGCCGCGTTGCGGGTGATGTTCCACCCGCGAAACGCCGGATCGGCGTCTCCGTCGGGGCCAAGCCCGGCCAGCGCGGTCAGGAACAGGTCGGCGAAGTCCGCCTCCAGGTACCTAGTGACATGGTCTTTCGGGCGACGGCGCGTCGCGGTGTTCACCGCTCGCCGCTCGGCCTGCCCGGTGTCGCTCACCACGGCGGACCGGTATGTGAACGGCTCAGCCGTCGCGTGCTGCTCGGCACTTGCCCACCGGTAGAAGCCGGTCAGCACGCTCATGTGCTGGTTCCACGTGGACGCCTCGAACCTCGCCGCCAGCGGCCCAGCGGCCCAGCGACCCGGTACACGGCGCACGCGCTCAACCCGGCCCGCAGCCGGTCCCGCTGGTCGAACAACCCGATCCCGCACCCGGCCAGGAAGGTCATCCAGTCCCGCAAGTGGCGGTGATCCGTACACCACCGCAGAGCACAGCGAGGAGGCGCACCGCGACGTTGCCATCGGCCCGCTGCCTGGTCGGCTGGTGCGCGCCGACGCCGGTTTCCCGCTACGCGACGCCCGCGTCGATGCCGCTGTGACCTGGCAACACTGAAGTTGACCACCGACCCGCCCCGGGGTACTGGCCGAGATCGCTAGGCGCCTTCCATCCCGCGCCAGAGCGACATAGCGTCGAGGTCATGGGCGAGTATGAACATATCCTTCTCAAACGCGAGAAGGGCACCGTCACGATCACGATGAACCGCGCTTCGCGGCGTAACTCCCTGTCGGCGGCTCATCTCGCCGAGCTGCTGGGTGCGTTCCGCGAAACGGGGGAAACCGATGCGTCGGGCATCGTGCTGGCCGGCGCCGGTCCAGTGTTCTCCGCAGGGCACGACTTCGGCGATGTCGCCGCACGAGATCTCGCTGGAACCCGTGAACTGTTGCGGCTGTGCACCGACCTGATGCGGACGATTCAGTCCGTGCCCCAGGTGGTGATCGCCCGGGTGCATGGGCTGGCCACCGCCGCGGGCTGCCAGCTGGTCGCGTCCTGTGACCTCGCGGTGGCCGCGCGGTCGGCCGGTTTCGCGCTGCCCGGTGGCAAGGGCGGCTGGTTCTGTCATACCCCGGCGGTCCCGGTGGCCCGGTTGGTCGGGCGCAAACGGCTGATGGAGCTGGCGCTGACCGGCGAGGTGATCGATGCGGCTACGGCGCTCGACTGGGGTCTGGTCAACCGGGTCGTACCGGACGAAGAGCTCGACGACGCCGTCGCCGAACTGCTGGGCCGGGCGACGCAAGGCAGCCGCGCGAGCAAGGCGCTGGGCAAGCAGACCCTGTACGCACAGCTCGATCGCCCCGAGGCGGACGCCTATACGATCGCGCTCGAGGTGATGGCGGCCGCCTCGCAGACCCCGGCCGCCCGCGAGGGCATGGCCGCCTTCCTCGAGAAGCGCAAACCGGAGTGGCGCGACTAGCGGTCAGGTCAGCCGGCCGCTCCGACGGGCGCGGGGGGCCAGCGCGTTGTCCGCCGTGAACTTGCAACTCTCCGGCCCGTGCCTCTGGATCGAGCCGGCGACTGCTGGCGGGTAGCGTGCAGGTGTGATCGAGACGACGTGGCTGGACGCGACCGCGCAGGCCGATCTCGTACGCCGCGGCGAAGTCGCCCCCAAGGAGCTGGTGGAGGCGGCCAGCGCCCGGATCGAGGCGGAAAAACCCACGGCTGGACGCTGTGATCCGTACACGATTTGATCGCGCGCGGGTGGGGGCGGGCAGCGAGCTGCCCGACGGACCGTTTCGTGGCGGACCCGGCCGAGCTTGCCGAACCGGACCGGTTCATCCTTGCGGTCCGGGCGCACGAAGTGGGCACCGAGCTGCTCGGTGATGAACGCCTCAAAGTCGTGACCGGCGAAGCCCTTGTCGCCGAGCAGGACCTGCCCGGCACGGACCAGGTCGTGCTCGGCGTCCAACAGCGCGGGCGTGACTTCCCGCTCGCCGAGCTTCGGGTTGGCCAGGCCCCAAATCACCGGCAGGCCGTCGGCGGCGCAGACCAGGTACAGGCGAAAACCCCAGAAGAACCGCGAATGCGAGGCGCAGTAGCCGTAGCCAGCGTCGCCGGCCAGGTCGGAACGTTTGACCGTCTCCCGGGACGCCGCGCAGGGCAGCGGGGTGGAGTCGATGAGCCGCGGCTGGTCCCACCACGACGGGGTGCAGGTAGCCAGGTGCCGCATGACCTTGGCCAGCAGCGGCCCCGCCTTACGCATCCGCTTGTTGTAGCCGTTGTGGTCCGGGATGTACGGGAACATGCCGCGCAGGTGCTTGCGGGCATACCGCAGCCAGTGCCGCTCGGACGGGTAGCGCAGCAGCACCTGACCGCCAGGCAGACCAATTCGGCGTGGGTCGGCACAGGGCGGCGACCCCGACCGGAGGGTCGGGCAATCACGTCCTCGATCTCCACGTAGAGTGCGGTCACGAGTGTGTTTAGATCAGCGTCCACGAAGGGCTCCAGTAGCTCGACGTTGGGTAGCAACGCCGATCTTGGACACGCTCACCTCATCTGTGCGGCACCGACACGCCCAGGATCTTCAAGGCATCAATCATCTAGCCCGCGTCTAGCCCACCTGGATAGCGACGCTTTCTCGGCGGCTCGTCGCGGGCTATGTGCGCAACGTTCGCGGTAGGCCGAAGTGGGGGAAGATGCTGGTGTCGTGGAACCCGGTGATGGCGGCGATGCGGTCGCCCTCGAGGGTGAGCACCAGCAGTCCGTAGGCGCGCGCGATCCCGGTGCCTGGCAGTGGAAGGTAGCAGCCGAACGCGGGCTGGGTGTTGGCGCGTGTGGGTACTACGCGCAACGGGGTACCGCGTAGGAGTGCCCGGTCGTGCAGGAAGGCAGCGATAGCCCGGCGACCCTGGTACTGGTGTGGCTCGGGCGGCATCGTCACCCAGGCGTCGTCGGTCAGGAGCTTGACGACCGTGTCTATGTCACCGCTCTCGAAGGCGGTGGCGAAGCGGCCCACCAGGTCACGTTCACGCGGGGAATCGGGTGTGGGTGCGCTGTCGCGATTTCCGGCTGGAAGGTGGGCCTGCAGCGTTTCGCGGGCCCGCTGCAGGGCGGCCTTGACCGCGGGTTGGCTGCTGTTGAGGATGTCGGCTACTTCGGCGGTGCCGTAACCGAGGACGTCGCGGAGCACGAGTACGGCGCGCTGGCGAGGGGGCGGCAGGTGCTGCAGCGCGGTGATGAAGGCGAGCTCGATCGTCTCCTTGGCCTCGTACCGTGCGTCGGGCCCGGGGGCGCAATCCGCGTGTTCGAGCAGGAGGTCCGGGTAGGGTTCGAGCCACACCGGCTCGGCCCAGCGGCTGGGCGTTGGCAGCGCCACTTGGGCGCTGACCGTTCGCGGCCGGCGGCCGCTGTCGCGCAGCGCGTTCAGGCAGCGGTTGGTCGCGATGCGGTGCAGCCAGGCTCGCAGCGAAGCACGGCCGTCGAACTGGTCAAGTCCACGCCACGCGGCCAACATCGTCTCCTGAAGTAGGTCCTCGGCGTCTTGAACCGAGCCGAGGATCCGGTAGCAGTGCATCTGCAGCTCGCGCCGGTACGGCTCGGTCAGCTCGCGGAACGCCTCCCCGTCGCCGGCCCGGGCTCGGGCCAGTGTGTCCTCGCTCATCGCGGCTTGCTCGTATCCGGCATCGCCTGTTCCGTTCACTCGCATCACTTACTAGGACACCACGAGCGGCCGAAACGGACCGCACGATCGCCAGGCACCGATCGCCGGTTCGTTCGTGGCGCCGCTGGTGTCTCAACGACCAACGCGTCCATACCGTCGAGCAGCAGATCGGGGCATAGAGAAGATATGCGTACGAATGAAGAACCTGTCGGCGTGACGCCTCTCCAGCGGTGGGTGTTGGCCGTGACCGGCGTCGCGTCGTTCGTGGTGGCGCTCGACGCGCTGGTCGTGTCGACCGCGCTGACCACCATCCGCGCCGAGTTGGGTGCCTCGATCGACCAGCTTGAGTGGACCGTCAACGCCTACGTGCTGAGCTTCGCGGTCCTGATGATGACCGCCGCGGCGCTCGGCGACCGCCTCGGACGCCGACGCGTTTTCACCGCCGGCCTCGGGCTGTTCGCGGCGGCGTCGGCGCTGTGCGCGCTCGCCAGCAATGTTGAATGGCTGATCGCCGGGCGAGCCCTACAGGGCACCGGTGCGGCCCTGGTGATGCCGCTGGCGCTCGCATTGCTCGGCGCTGCTCTCCCACCCCAACGGCGGGGCTGGGCGATGGGGATCTTCAGCGGCGTGACCGGCCTCGCCGTACTGCTTGGTCCGCTGCTCGGCGGCGCCGTCGTCGAAGGCATCTCCTGGCACTGGATCTTCTGGCTCAACGTACCGATCGTGCTGCTGTTGATCACCCTGACACGTACCCGGATCGAGGAGAGCTTCGGTCCCGCCACCGCCCTCGACATTCCCGGGCTCGCGCTCGCCACCGGCGCTGCATTCGCGCTCGTGTGGGGGATCATGCGCGGCGGCGCCTCCGGCTGGGACAGCGTCGAGGTCGTCGTCGCGCTGGCGGTCGGGGTGCTGCTGGTCGTCGCCTTCGTCGGCTGGCAGCGGCGCGCCAACCAGCCGATGCTGCCACTGCGCCTGTTCCGCTCCCGCGGGTTCTCCGCCGGCAACACCGTGATCTTCTTCTGGTGGGCGTCAGGTCTGGGTGCCCTTTTCCTCATGGCACAGTTCCTCCAGACCACGCTTCACCTGGGCCCGCTCGCCGCCGGCCTGGCACTCGTGCCCTGGGGCGCCACGACCTTCATCGCACCGCAACTGGCCGGCCTGCTCATCAACCGGCTCGGCGAGCGACCGCTGGTCGCCGGCGGTCAGGTCCTGCAGGCCTGCTGCATGGCCTGGATCGCGCTGATCGCCGAACCGCACATGGCCTACTGGCAGCTGGTCGCGCCGCTGGTCCTGTCCGGCGCCGGCATCGCGATCGCGATCCCCGCCATTCAAACCGCGGTCATCGGGTCCGTCGCACCGCAAAATGTCGGAAAGGCGTCCGGAACCTTCAGTACCCTACGGCAGCTCGGCGGGGTGTTCGGGGTCGCCGCGGTCGGCGCGGTGTTCACCAGCGCCGGCGGTTACGCCTCCGCGGAGACCTTCAGCAACGGGTTCCGCCCGGCCATCGCCGCGGCCGGCGTGTTCGCCCTCGCCGGAGCGCTCGCCGCCGTGGCCCTGCCCAACCGACGCCCGACAACCGTTGCCGCCCCGACACCCGTCGTTGCCGCCGCCTCCGGCCCGGTGCGGACGAGATAGGAACGGAACCGGCGAAACGCCCGCCGGGGGCCAACTCAACCGAATAAGCCAAGATTCTCCGACCCGGCCGCGCTAGAGGCGCCGGACGTTCACCGGCCAATCGCGGCTTTGTACCCCTCGGTCACCTCGTCCTTGTGCGCCGCAAACGCGCTGAGCACCTCGTCCTTCTCCCGCGCGGGCACGTCGAAGGAGTCCAGGGTGCGGGCGAGCTCGGCCGCGACCTCGTCGAACTCCGCGGGAGAAATCTGCAGATTGCGATGCGCTTCCTCCAGGCCCAGGACGGTGCTTCCGGGTCGCGTCGCGGTGAACTGGAAGGGTCCCCCCGCCACGTTGCAAACCCAGAGCGTGCGCATGAACTTGAGGCCGGGCAGCCGACCGAGGTTGTTGGTGTGCCACTCCCGTAGGGCCGGGTTCTCGGATTGTTGACCGACTACCGGGTTCCGCACGAGCGCATCGCTGAACCGGTCGATCACCGCCGCAATGGCGAAAACGCCACCAAGTCGTTCATACAGGCTCGCCTCGGCCATGTTCGGCCACCTCCAGTCATGGACGCTTGTGGACAGTACCGGCGGTCCGCCCGACGCGCGTCGATGAAAACCATGACAGCCGGATGTCGATCGATCGCGGACGGCCACAGGCGTGGCTGCGGACTTTGGTCAAGCGCCTACGGTTTCGGCTCGGGTAGCCAGCCCTGACGGTCGGCCAGCCGCGCGAGCGCTGTGCGATTCGGAACGGAGTACCGGCTGAACAATCGCCTCAGCACGCTCTCGACGGTGGGCAACTTGATCACCAGCCGGCGCGCGATCTCTGCGTTCGTGGCGCCGGCGGCGACGAGCGCCACGATCTCGAGCTCTCGCGGCGCTGGTGGACGAGGAGCGACCCGGACCGCACTGAGCGCGTCCGCAGGGATGGCCTTGCCTCCGTTCGCCACCGTCCGGATCGACTGTACGATCGCGTCTCGCGTGGCCGTCTTCGGCAGGAAGCCCGCCGCACCCTCACGAACCGCCTCGACGTAGTAGCTCGGAACGCAGTAGGCGCTGAACATGATGAACGCCGAGCCGCCCTGCCGCCGGCGTCGCAGGAGATCCAGCCCGGCGTTGCGCCCCTGGAACCGGATCTCGCAGATGACGATGTCGTGATTGCGGGCGTCGAGTGCCGCGTTGGCGGCGTTGGCGTTGGTCACCGTCTCGACCCAGTAGTCGGGCTCACCGTCGAGGATGGCGCGGATGCCCTCCCCGACGACCGGATGCTCGTCAACGACGAGTAAGCGGATCATGTCACCGACATCCGATCCGTACGTCACCAGCCGCGGTTCGAACGGTCACGGGCCGCGTGGGTTTGGCGGCTCGGTGGCGGTCCCGCTCTATCGAGAGCATGTACTAGAGATACACGCCGATAGGCCGATCGTCAACTGTATCTCTAGCATCCTGACGTGATACAGTGCCGATCATGACCGAGCGCAGGGACGAGGATCTCGTCACCCTCGGTCTACTCGCCGAGCCGGTGAGGCGCGCGCTGTACAAGTGGGTCACCGCCCAGGATCGACCGGTCGGTCGCGAGGAGGCCGCCAATGCGCTCAAGATCACCCGTGCGTTGGCCACCTTCCACCTCGACCGCCTCGCCGCCGCCGGACTCCTGGAGAGCGGATATCGCCGGCTCAGTGGTCGGGTCGGCCCGGGCGCCGGTCGTCCGGCGCGCGTGTACTGGCGGGCCGAGCGCGAATTCCACGTCTCCGTGCCCGACCGTCGCTACGACCGTCTCGCGGAGCTGTTTGCGGCGGCTCTGGAGAGGCTTGGCGACCAGTCCGCACCCGCGCGACTCCAGGAAGCGGCCCGTGAGTTCGGCGAGCAGTTGGGCCGGGCGGAGCAGCCTGGACAGCCCACCGCCCGGCTGACCGCAGCACTGCTGGCAGCCGGTTACGAGCCGATGACAGACGAGACGGGAACAATCCGCCTTCGCAACTGCCCGTTCGACGCGCTCGTCGACGAGCACCGACCGCTGGTGTGCGGTGCCAACCTGTCAATCGCCGAGGGCATGACTCGCGGCGCTGGAGCGAGCACCGTCCGGCCCGTTCTCGACTTCCAGCCTGGCCGCTGCTGCGTGGCATTCCTGCCCGACGCTCGCGACATGGACTAGGTGACTGGTGTTAACGGCGTTGGCTGGATCCGGTCGGCCGCCGTGCATCGCCAGCAGTCGGGGCGTGGATGAGGTCGTACTCGCCGGTGCCCGGTTCGGCGGCGGTGACATTCTGAGCGCGGACGTCGATCAGATCCCAGCCAGGGATGTGGCGTGGGTCGGTGTCCAATGCCACGACCTGGCCGGTCGGGCCGACCCGCTGGGCCAGCCAGGCGGCGATCGTGCCGGCGCCGGCGCCGAGGTCCAGGCATCGCGACCCGGGCCGCACACCGACGCGCGTGAGCACCTCGGTGGTGTGCCGGTCCAGATTTCCGCCAGCAGCTGGAGCTGCCGGGCGGCTTCCTGGTTGGCGTTGTTGAAGGTGTACCTCGCCGCGTTGGCGGCGCTGCCCGCTTCGGGCTCATCGTGGACGCTCCCTTGGGCGGCGAGCTGCCGCGGGTCGTGAGGTTGTTGATGACGCCGCGTTGATCGTTCGCTGGTCGCGTAGGGCGACCGCTATCGCGGTGGCCAGCCCCAGCCCCAGCCCCAGCACCTGCACGCGCGAGCGCGATCGCCGCCAGCGAACTGATCCGGTAGGAGGTGGTGATCCCATCACGGTGGCCAAGGCCACCGTGCGGGCAACGTTCGTGCGTGCACGGGTCGAACCCGAACAATAACGCCGGCTGGGCGCTGACCCGGCTTATCCGTCTGCACCAAGGGATGCGTGAAGACCTGGCATTGCTGGGCCGGGTCAGCCATGCCCTGCGCCGCGGTGACGATGGCGCCGCCGCCCGGATGCTTGCCGGCCTGAGCATGAGCGCCACCGGGTGGAGGGTGCGCGCCTTCTGCGCCGCCTTCTGCGGGTTCGTGCACGAGCACCACGCGACCGAGGACGCCATCGTGTTCCCGATGGTGTTGCGGCAGGACCCGAGCCTGCGCGCGGTAGTCGACAAGCTCATGGCCGAGCATAGGGAGCTCGCCGGGTACCTCGACGAGGTTGAGGGCGCCTTCGAAGCCCTCGCTGGCCACGGGGCGGCACGCGAGGCCGTCCGTGACGCTGCCCCGCGCGAGGCCGCGGTCCGCGCGGTGGAGCAGCTGTCGGTGCGGCTGGCGGCGCACCTGGAGTTCGAGGAGCGGGAGCTGGCCCCGGCGCTGAACGCGGTGTCGCTGGTGGTCTCCGAGGATGAGGTGCCCCCGCCACCGCCAGAAGCCTTCGGCGTCTCCACCGCGATCCTGCGCTGAGCCGGTCATGCGAGCCGGTCATGCGAGCCGGCTCAGCGCATCGGTAAGATACTTTTCCTCGTAAGCGAAGTGGATCCCCAGATCCGCCTCGAGGCGATCGAGCTCGGCCTCGAGGTCGATCTCCCGATCCGATTCCAGCAGCTTTTCCAGGCGCCCCAGCCGCGCCGCGAGCAGCTCGTGATCCTCCCGAAGGCGCCGCACCACCGGCGCCAGGTGCGAGAACTGCTGCTCCAGGTGCGCAAGCACCCGATCCTCGTTGGTGTGGTGACCGCGCAGCGCCTGGCCATGGGCGAGCGCTCTTGCTGGGTACGGGCACCGTTCAGATCGATGCGGTTTCGCCGGTACTCGGCCTGCCGCGTGCGCAGCGATGCCCGGCCGTGACACCGTGATAGAAAGCCGTGACACCGTCATAGAAAGTGGTGCGCGAGCATGCCGAGCGGACTCAAGAGGCCATTCGTGGAGCCGGAGGACGGTCCCGGCCATGTGCCTGCCGGTCACGCACAGCTCGACGAGGCCGGGCGGCGGTGGGGAAGGCAGCCCGCGGGCTCGTCGAGGCTGACGGCGCCCTCGCGCAACGGCGCGCGGGCCAGCGTGATCCGCGGGCCGACAGGCCCACCGTCCACATGAATCACCGGAGCACGCCACATCGGTCAGCACCCGACCCCGGTCATGCACCGGGAGGATCCCGGGCTTGGCCAGCGCCCTCGACAACCCCGCGGTCAGGCCGGCACGGTCGGCCAGCATCCGCAGCCCGACCAGCCCGACCAGCCCGACCAGCCCGACCATGCCCACCACACCGTCACCGTCGGCGGTAACCCGCAGATCCCTCGACCATCCGGTAAGCTCACGCACGCCGAAAGTGCCTCCTCGTCAGGGATCCTGGTAGATGTCGCAATCACCATTTTCCCTTACGCGGCAGGCACTTTCGCCTCTCCAGCCCGCACGAAACCATCACAAGATCACACCCCGGTGAATGTCCAGGGCACGCGCTCATCGGCACGAGCGCGCAGTCTCCGGCGAGCGCGTTCGGTCACGTACCGTGGCGATCGGTCGGCGGCAAATGAGGGCGCCCTGACCGTGCGCTTGCAGTCCGGTGCTTCTCGCCTGGGCCGGAAGTGACGGCGGCGGATTGACTGCCTGGCGGACCGTGGTCAAGTTATCGGGGCGTCAACACGCAGAACTCGTTGCCGTCGGGATCGGCCAGGACCACCCAGCTGACCTCACCGTGGCCGATGTCGATTCGAGTAGCCCCAAGGGAGAGCAGACGATCGACCTCCGCTCGCTGATCACCGTCGACAGGTGGAACGAGGTCGAAATGCAGCCGGTTCTTGCCCGCCTTTGGCATCAGTGGCGGACCACCCCACGTGATCTTCGGGCCGCCGTGCGGTGACCGGATCGCGGTCTCCTGGTCTTGATCCCAGACCAACGGCCACCCCAACGCCTTGCTCCAGAAGTATCCGACTTCCTGCGAACCGTCGCAGGCCAGTGCTCCGATGAAGCCACAGTCGGCGAGGAAGTTGTTGCCCGGCTCGATGACGCAGAACTCGTTGCCCTCGGGGTCGGCGAGCACCACATGGCCTTCTTCCGGGAGTTGGCCGATGTCGATGTGCTGTGCGCCGAGCCCCAGCGCCTTGGCCACCGTCTGCTGCTGCTCCTCCAGGGACGTACTCGTCAGATCGAAGTGCATACGGTTCTGGCCGAGCTTCCGCTCCTGGGTCGGAAGGAAGCGGATTCGAAACCCGGTGTCATCACTGGGTAGGAGCACGACGCCCCCGCCTGGGTCGTCGGTCGACTCCCAGCCCAGCAGCCCGGACCAGAACTGTGCCAGACGCCGCGGTTCGTCCGCATCGAAGCAGAGCGCAAACAGTTGAGAAGGCATTCCGCTGCTCATCTCCGATCGCTGACTGCCCGCTGTCGGCAGGACGCCTCTCTCTGTCCCTTGCAGGAGCCTAGGGGTGCGGCGGCGTCACCTGCATCCGAGTATTCGATGGCAGCCAGCACAACCGGCAACGTGCGCGACAACAGCCATCCGCACATCGGCATGATCGGGAGCTGGACAGCCGTCATCGGCGATCACGTTCCGTAGTGCCCGGTTGACGGCAAATCCGTGCTTCCGATCCTGGTGACCGGAAGGCAGCGGGCTGCGCGCTCATGTGCATCGTGGTCCGGGATGAAGGTCCAGACTCAGGGCATGGAGTTCTTCTGCTACCACCGAGACCGGCGGGGTTCTTCGGCGCTGCGCGACGAGCTGCTGGAGCAGCACTGGTCCTACATGGATCAGTACGCGGCAGGGATGATCGCCCGCGGCCCTACCTTCGCCAACGACGGCGACACTCCCACCGGGAGTGTGCACATCGTCGACCTGCCCGATTTCGCCGCGGCCCGCGCGTTCGCCTTCGACGAGCCCAACTACCAGGCAGGCGTGTACCGGGACGTGCAACTTCGCCGATGGCGCAACCTGCTCGGTCGTACCATGTGGGACTTTCCTGGAGGCCGGGCCGGCGGCAACCGCTACCTGGTGCTCGGCCTCGGCCCGGAGAAGGCCGCCGAGCTGCCCGTCCCAGCCGACCGGGACAACCTGATCGCGTATGGGCCGCTGCTGTCTGACGACGGGACCAGCTGGCTCGGCGTGGCAGTGCTGCTGCGAGCATCAGACCCGGACCAGGCACGCGCCGTCCTGGCCCCGAACCGGTACGCCGAGATCGAGGTGCATGATTGGGCTTTCGGCGGACGGCCGTAATGGTCAAGGATGGCGATCAGCTCCCCGGTGGAGAGGCCCGGATAAGGACCGCGATGTGCGGCCGACGTGGCATCGGGTGTACCGGGCGCTACCCGTCGCCCGATGCAGCAACGGTGCGCCACCGCGATCAGGCCAAGACGCGCAGGTAGCGGCAGATGTGCGCACTTGACCTTCCCTCCTATGGCTTGGTCATTTCGCCGAGCCTTGAGTGCTGCGAGCGCGTCGCAGCGTCGTTCAGTGCCGGTACGAGCGGCATCAATGCGGCCCGGACAAGGTCTGGCAGCGACCCGGACGGCACGACGAAACCAGGCATCGACGGCATCGCGCTCGTGGTGTGTAGCCACTGCCGAAGCGCCACCTTGGTGGCCGCGCTGACGCTAGCGGACAGCACCTGAGCGGTCAGGCGCTCGATGCCTCGGCAGCGTTCGATGATGGCTTCGGCGAGCGGACCCTCGATCGTGGTGACGGTGTCGACGTAGCAGGCGCGCAGAGCGGAACTGGAGGCGATCAGCAGCAGCGCGTCGCGCGGGTGATCACCTGAGTCGGTGTACAACCCGACGACGGCGTCGATGACGGCGTCGCCGAGGCTGACCTCGGCCGGGCGGGTGGCCACGGCTGCCGCCACTTGCGCCGCACGATCCACGGCGATCGCAGCGACGATCGCCTGCTCGCGGCTCGAGAAGTAGTTGTTGTAGGTCCTGGGCGAAACTCCTGCTGCCTCGGCGATGTCCTCGACGCGGACGTTCTCGGGCCCGCGCTCCAGCGCGAGGCGCAGCGCCGCTGCCTGCAGCGCCTCTCGGGTGGCCCGCTTCTTTCGTCCACGCAAGCCCAGTGGGCCGGTCACAGTCACAATCTGCCACCCGAGGCGCGTACGCGCAAAACTGCGTGCACGCAATATCCTGCTACTGTCGCCGTGTACCCGCTCGACTACACGTGACCGAAAGGACCGACATGCGAGCCAAGGGCATGGCCTACGACACCGGCTTCGTCAGTGATGGCGTCAACTCGCTGGAGCGCTTCGACCCCGAAGTGGTCCGGCGCGAGCTGACCATCATCCGGGATGACCTGCACTGCAACGCCGTCCAGATCGTCGGTGGCGACCCGCAGCGCTTGGAACTCGCCGCCCGTGCCGCTACCGAGCTCGGACTGGAGGTCTGGTTCTCGCCGTATCCGCTGGACCTGAGGCCCGACCAAATCCTCGCTCTGCTCCTCGACTGCGCTGAACGGGCCGAGCGACTGCGCGCGGCGGGAGCCGAGGTCGTGTTCGTCGCCGGCGTCGAGCTGAGCCTCATGAACCGAGGGTTCGTCGATGGTGACCGTGTCGACGAACGCCTCGGCCGCCTGCTAGCCAACCCGGACGGCCGCGCCGAGCGAATCGCCGAGGTCCGCTCCCGCCTCAACCGGTTCCTCCGCGATGCCGTGGCTGGGATCCGCGAACGCTTCCACGGAAAGGTCACCTACGCCGCGATCCCGTTCGAGGGCGTCGATTGGGACCTGTTCGACTTCGTGACCCTCGAACTCATCCGGTCCGCCGAGGTCGCCGGCCAGTTCCGCGACGGCGTACGCAATCTCGTCGCCCAATCCAAGCCGGTCGCCGTCACCGGCTTCGGCACCGCGACCTGGCGCGGTGCCAGCGACGTCGCACCGCGCAGCATGGAGATCCTCGAGTACGACGCGGCCACCCGCGCACCGCTGCGGCTGAACGGACCGTACGAGCGCGACGAGGCCGGCCAGGCGGCATACCTTCGGGAGCTGCTCGACATCTTCGACAGCGAGGGCGTCGACAGCGCCTTCGTATACCTCTTCGCGCTCTACAGCTTCCCCCACCGGCCCGACGGCGATCCCCGTGACGACCTCGATCTCGCCAGCCTGGGGATCGTCAAGGTCCTCGACGGCCGCATCGGCGACACCTACCCCGACATGCCCTGGGAGCCGAAGGCCGCCTTCGCCACGATCGCCGAGCACTACTCCCGCCGACACGTGCAGGCGAACCCGTAGCATCCGCTTCCGAACTGGTACGCGAGTTCCAGATCGACATCGCGTTATCCGTCGCGTCGCTTTGGGAGCGCCTCGGCTGCGCGCGTGTCGACACCGCCAATCACGTACGGTGTGATGAGTTCTGCGCACGGCACAAGCACTTGCCGGCGCTGCTCCACGTAGAGCTGGATGAGTTGTCCCAGGACCGTACGGGGCCGATCACGGATCGCGCGTATGACGGCGCCGCCGACAGTCGATGAGGATGGTAAGGCCGTCGAGTAGGCGGGTGAGGCCGAACTCGAACAGGGCGGTCAGGTCGACGTCGACATCCATGTTGTTGTCGAGTTTGGCCAGGTGCGGGAAGCGGCCGGATTGGAAAACGGGCGCGAACCGGGCGTCATGCACGCGCATCCATTCCTCCATGTCGATGCCTGTGTCCCGCTCGGCCTGCTGCTCCGACTCCAGACCGGTGGCGGCACCCCGGACGTGGCCGAACAGGGTCAGCACGATGTACAGCCGAGTCGTGGAGTCCAGGCCGTGGCCGTCGATGGCCCGCAGGACCCATTCGGTGTGGCGCATGGCGTTGGGGGCCAGTTGCGGCCGCGTCAGCGAGACGACCTGGGCCAGCCAGGGGTGGCTCTGGTACCCGCGCCATTGGCGGTGGGCGATATATTCCAGCTGTGCCCGCCAGCCGCGGGGCGGGGTGGTGGGCCACGCCTCCTCACCCATGAGGGTGTCCATCATGCCGACCAGCAGGTCGTCCTTGCTGGCGATGCTGCGGTACAGCGTCATGGTCGCCACGTCGAGCTCGACGGCGATCCGGCGCAGCGACACGGCCGCGAGGCCCTCGGCGTCGGCGATGGCGATGGCGGTCTCGATGATCCGCTCGCGGGTGGCCGTACCAGTGCCGCTGTGCACGCTGCGCGGGCGGGCCGGTGCGGACGATGGAGCTGGTCGCAGCGGTGGCGGACCGGCCACCACCGAGCCGACGCCGGACCGGGTCAGGATAGCGCCGCGCGACCGGAGTTCGGCCAGCACCTTGGTCGCGGTGGCCATCGCGATACCCCATTCCCGGGTGATCTGGCGGGTGGACGGGGCCCGGTCACCCGGCTTCAGGTCACCCTGGCGGATGCGGTCCTCGATCTGGCTCGCGATCGCGAGGTAGGTCGGCTCGGCGGACGTGGACGTCATCGGCTCCTCCGTCACGACGACTGGTGCACTAGTGCGGTTGGCCGCCCAGCGACCTGCAGACCTGACCCAGGTGCACTAGTGCTGCGTGGTGCACCCATTGTGCCTCACTGCTGCTCTCGTTACCGTACGGCCAATGTACACCGTATATCGAGGGGGAGTGAACAGTGACCGACCTCGCCATCGAGGTGCGTGGCATGACGAAGGCGTACCGGAACGTCATGGTTCTCGCCGGCGTCGACCTGGCTGTGCAGCCCGGACGCGTCCAGGCCCTGCTCGGGCCGAACGGCGCCGGCAAGACCACGCTGGTCCGCATCCTCGCCACACTGGTCAAAGCCGATTCCGGGACGGCTCGGGTGGCCGGCTTCGACGTCGCCCGTGAGGGCCGTCAGGTGCGCCGGCACATCTCGCTGACCGGGCAGTACGCCGCCGTCGACAGCGCCCAGACCGGGATGGAGAACCTGTGGATGATGGGCCGGCTGGCCGGCCTTTCCCGCCGCTCCGCGCGGGCCCACGCGGCCGAGATGCTGGCGCGGTTCGACCTCACGGACGCGGCCGGGCGCAAGGTCGGGACCTACTCGGGCGGCATGCGCCGGCGGCTGGACCTAGCAGTCAGCCTCACCGGGCGGCCCCGTGTGGTGTTTCTCGATGAACCGACGACCGGGCTGGATCCGATCAGCCGCCAGGCCACGTGGCAGATCGTCCTGAGCCTGGCCCATTCGGGGGTCACGGTCTTTCTGACCACGCAGTACCTCGACGAAGCCGACCGGCTGGCCGACCGGATCGCGGTTCTCGACCGGGGACGGGTCATCGCCGAGGGATCAGCCGCTGAACTGAAGCGACAGGTGAGCGAGCAACGGCTGGACCTGACCGCCACGGATACCCCCGCCTATGAAGGACTGGAGTACATGCTGGGCCCCCGCGTACAGCACCGCGATCCGCTACGTCGCGTACTCGGCGTACCCACCGACGGCAGCGCCGCCCACATCCGAACCCTGCTGGACGAGTGCGACCCGAACCGTACGGCGGTGGCTTCGTTCACCGTCCACACCGCGACGCTCGATGACGTATTCCACGCCCTGACCGGTGACGTGGCTCGGGAACCGGAGACTATCCGTGGCTGAAACCCTCACCCACCCGGCCTGGCCCGCGCCGCAGGCGCGCCCGGCCACGCCGGGACGCGACGCGATGACACTGACCGGGCGGGCATTGCGGCTGTCCCGACGCAACGCTGAAGCGCTGATCACATCGCTGATGCTGCCCGTGATGCTGATGCTGATGTTCGTGTACCTGTTCGGCGGGGCCATCCGGGTAGACACGTCATACGCCACGTACGTTGTGCCCGGCGTGATTCTGGTCTGTGCCGCCTTCGGCTCCTCGACGACCGCAGTCGTGGTGAGCGAGGACATGAAGGCGGGCATCATCGACCGGTTCCGCTCGCTGGACATCGGCGGTGCGGCGATGGTGACCGGTCACGTCGTCGCCAGCGTGGCCCGCAACCTGGTCGCGACCACGGTGGTGATGGGTCTGGGCCTGGCGGTCGGCTTCCGCCCGCACGCCTCGGTGCTCCAGTGGCTGACCGTGGCCGGGACCCTGGTGCTGTTCATGACCGCGATTTCCTGGCTGGCCGCGATGGTCGGCATGTTCGCATCCTCGCCGGAGGCGGCCAATGGATCCACGTTCATCTTCATGTTCCTCCCATATGCGAGCAGCGCCTTCGTCCCCATCGCGACGATGCCCACCTGGCTGCGCGGGTTCGCGCGCAACCAGCCGTGTACGCCCATCATCGAGACGATCCGCAGCACCCTGGCCGGGCACCCGGACGGCGCCAGCACGACCCGTACCATCGCCTGGTGCCTGGGACTGCTGATCGTCGGGGTAGCCGGCTCGGCGGCCGCGTTCCGCCGGAGTACCGCCTGACGCGAGGCAGGGCAGGCCGCCCGCAGGTCGTCACGGACCGGTGGGCCGCCCCGGCCGTACCCGCACGGGCAGGTGCGAGTCCGAAAGGAACAGACAGACGAAGGAACGGCGCACCGTCGCGTTGAACCGCTCGGCGGCGGCCAGCGCAGTCCACACCCGTTGGCGGACTTCATCGCGTTCCGGCTGTCGCCCAAAGCGCGGCCGGTACCGCCCGGTCCCCGCTGCCAGCGGCGGCAAACCGTCAGGCTCCCGTGCCACCTGATAGTCGGTACACCATGAACGATGGCTCACCGAACTCGGCCCACAGCACGCGCAGGACGCACACTCATCGGCACGAGCGCGCTCGCCCAAGCCGCAGGGGGTCACGTTCAGTAGCGCGCAGTCTGGGCTGTGTCAGGGATCTTGGACAGGTCTTAGTGGGTTAGCTGGTCAGGCTGCAGAGCGGAGTTGGTGTTCGGCAACGGCTTCGGCCGGGTTCGGTAGTCCAGCACCGAGTGCAGCCAGCTCCTTGGGGTCGGCCTTGAAGGCAAGGCCGCGTTGCCCGACGCCTAACGCCGACCGGGACAGTCGCCAGCCGCGCGTAGATCGGCGACACAGGCCCGCGCGATAGCCGCCCAGGAGACGAACACGTCGCGCGCTGGGGGATGCAGAAAGGTGTACTGGATGACGTTGCGCCGCGGCGCCGGCCAATCCTCGATGCCCGGCAGGAGGCGAAGGCCCTCGGGTTTGGCGCACAGCAGCGTGCCGGTCGGGGGTGTGGCTGGTAGGAAGTCTGGTATGGGCGGCGGGGCGTTGCCGGGAGTTGGCCGTACGGCGCTGTGGGTGGCCGGGATGCGGGCCAGCGAGGGCGCGCGGGCCGATCGGCTGTTCGATGATCAGTTCGCCGGGGTGTTTGTCTCGGCTGGGGGTGGTGAGGTTACGGAGGCGGTCGCTGCGCCGCCGGGTACCAGCGAGTTCCTGGCGATCCGGACCCGTTTCTTCGACGATCAAGCGCGGGCGGCGTGCACCGCCGGGGTCAGGCAGGTGGTGTTGTTGGCCGCCGGGTTGGACTGCCGCGCCTTCCGACTGGACTGGCCGGCTGGTGTGCGGTTGTTCGAGCTGGATCTGCCGGAGGTGTTCGCGTTCAAGGAGCCGGTGCTGGCGTCGATGGGGGCCGCGGCGCGGTGTGTGCGGGGTGTCGTCGCGGTGGACCTGCGTGGGCCATGGGCGGGTGTGCTGACCGCTGCCGGGTTCGATCCGGGTGTCCCGACGGGGTGGCTGGCCGAGGGACTGCTGCCCTATCTGCCAGGCGTGGACGGCGACCGGTTGCTGTCCACGGTCACCTTGCTGTCGGCACCCGGCAGCCGGGTGACGTTTGACCATCTCGAGGCGACGGCGGCCGACCGGCCAGCGATGCGGGCGACATCTGACGCGGTGTCGCAGATGGGCGCTCAGCTCATACCCGCCGCGGACAGTTTGGCGGACTGGCTGGCCGAGCACGGCTGGCAAGCCTCGTTCTTTCGGGTCCCCGCGCTCGGCGAAGGCTATGGTCGACCGCTGCCCGCCGACGCGGATGTGGTGGCCTCGAACGCGGCCGTACTCATCACCGCCCGCCGCTGAGTGCCATCAGCAACTACCCCGCCTGCGCCAGAGTCGTGCGCTGCACGCACAGCGGCATGACAGTGCGCCTGATCTTGGTTGGTCGGGCAGTGTCGGCGGCCCGGGTCCTCCCGCGTGGACGTGCGGCGTGATGGTGTTGGTGGGCGTGCAGGAGCGTCACAAGCCGAGTACTGGCTTGCACTCCTTGACGCCGGACAACTCGATGTCGGTGCGTCGCCGCGGTGCCCATTCGTCCCGGGTTAGCCGCCAGCGCAGCAGCTCGGCGGCCTCGCCGCGGCGGGTGGCCCAGGTCGTGCCGTTACGGGTGTATCCGAGGGCTTCGGATACCCGGTTCGAGGCATGGTTGTCGGTGAACGCCTCGCTGGACGCCTCGCGGGCGTCGAAGCCTTCGAAGGCGAGATGGAGGATCGCCGCTCGGGCCTCCTTGCCCAGCCCGCGGCCGCGGGCCCCGGGAGCCAGCCAGGAGAACGATTCCACCGTGCCGAGCGTCGCGAAGTCGGTGCCGATCAGGTCCTGCATGCCGACCGGCTCGCCGTTGTCGGAGATCACGAAGTACAACCGCCAGAACCCGGCATCGACCCGCGACCGGCCGGCCCAGATGGCGCGCATCCAGCGCCACTCCCGGGTCGGGCTGTCCTCGTAGAGGGACATCGGATCGTCGAAGGGCGCCGGTTCGCCGTCGGTGACCACGCCGGCCCGGACCACCGGTACGAGGCGTTCCAGAAGATCATCGGTGGCGGCGGCGAGGGTCAGCCGCGGTGTACGGATGGCCAGGTTCAGCGGAGGGTACATGGACGGCATCGGGGCACGGTACCTCCGGCCACCTGGCACGCGCCGCCCGAATATCCGTCCAGGCACCGGCGGCAGGCAGTTGCGGCGCAACGCGACGTCCGCTCACCAGAAGATGCCACGCCAGCGTCGGGAACAGGG
>WNGB01004846.1_pt1 | contig 27753 bp, 26 predicted proteins | sample 5400681 | NCBI WGS metagenome assembly WNGB01 (sample SAMN13153367, study PRJNA577476) | soil metagenome | isolation source: 115 cm soil or saprolite under grassland replicate 2 | place: USA:California | collected 2016-06-15
CCGCGTGCACGCTGGCCTTCAACCCCGAGCGCAACGCGACCAGCTTGGCCCGATGCCGCACCAACTCCCGCAGCTCCCGGGTCGCCGGCGGGGCGATCCACGCCTCGGGTAGGCGACCCATCCGCAGCAGATCAGCCAGATCCGCCGCGTCCCGCTCGTCGTTCTTCACCCGCCGGTAGGCAAACCCCTTTACCCCCAACGGATGCGCCAAATGCACCTGCGCCCCCGCCCCGGCCAACACGTCAGCGGCCCAATACCACCCGTACGTTGCTTCCAGCACCACCTGCGGCGCCTCACCCCACCCGGCTACCTGCTCGGCCAGCGCGAACGGGTCGTTGTCGATGCGCGTCATCCCCAGCCGCTCACCGGCCTGCGACTGCCGCACAATCACACTGCGACGCCGATGCAGATCAATACCCACGAACTGCTGTCCCACGTACTCTTCCACCAGGGGCCTCCTTCGTCGTAGACGTGAGCACCCCCAGCATCCGCCGGAGGGTCACGAGGAGCGGAGGCCCCGCTCCTTCATCCGATCACAGCACTTCGATCCGCGTACGCGGATCGAAAGTGAAATGGACCTGAGATGCTAGCGGCAGCGCGAATGCGTATGGCTGCAAAAGCGGGCCGAGGCTGTGCCGCGCTGCTGGTCCTCGGGTCCGTGGTCACCGGTGTTGACGCCGCGTGAAAGACTGTGTGGAACCCGCCCGTTGCGAAAGGATCAGTTTCTCGGTCGACAGGTGTCCATTCACGGGTGGAGCGTGACCTGCCGGGGTTGAGGGTGGATGCGGGCGACGCGCCGGTCTGAGCGGGGATGCTTGATCTTCCGGTGTGGATAGTGATGATCGTGGTTTGTGTCCGACGTACCCGCTGCGGAGTTGGTTGAGCAGCTTCGCCATGTGAACGCGCGGTTGCGGGACCTGCTGGCTGTCAGGGATGCCGAGATCGAGGCCAGGGACGTCGAGAACGCTGAACTGCGTGCGGTGGTGAGCGCGCTGAGTTTGCGGGTTGCGGGGTTGGAGCGTCGGTTGGGGTCGGGCAGTGATGACTCGGGCACACCGTCGTCGAAGGAGCCGATCGCGGCCAAGGCTCGGCGTAAGGCCGAACGCAAGGCCCGTCGGGAGCAGGGTCGGGGTGGTTCGTCGCGGCAGCGGTCGGTGGACCGGTCGCGGGGTGGGCAGCCGGGGCATCCCGGGCATGGTTTGATGCGGGATCCGGATCCGCAGCGGCGCGAGCAGCTGGACCCACCGGCGGTGTGCCGCGGCTGTGGGGATGGTCTGGCCGGGGCGGCCGATGCCGGGACCGGCTGGTCGCAGATCTGGGACGTGAAGGTGATCCGGTGGCGCAGCGAGTATCTGCTGCCGCGGCGACGGTGCTCGTGCGGAATGACCACCACGGCGTGCCCGCCAGGCGGCGGGCAGGTCAACGGGGTCAGTTACGGGCCGGTGCTCAACACCGCCGCGGTGGCGTTGACCGCGTTCGGGAACGTGCCGGTCGAACGCGCCAGCACCCTGATCGAGATCTTGTGCGGGCAGCAGGTGTCGGCCGGGTTCGTGGACCGGGCCGGCGCCCGGCTGGCTCAGCAGCTGGCCGCCGCCGGGTTCGGCGCGGCGATGCAGGCGGCGCTGTTGGCCGAGCCGGTGCTGACCGCGGACGAGTCACCGGTGGAGGTGGTCAGGCCCGCCGAGGATCCCGAGACGGGTCAACCCGTGCCGGGATCCCCGCACGTGATGGTGATCCGCACCCCGGACGAGCGCCTCGTCTGGTTGACCGGGCTGGCCTCCCGCGGCTACGAGACGGTGATCGCGGCGCTGCGCTCGTTCGCCGGGCACCTGATCGTGGACGGGTACGGTGCCTACCAGCGGCTGCTGACCGGTGCGGGTGCCGTGTTGGCCGGGATCCAGCAGTGCTGCCAGCATGTGATGCGCCGCTGCCGGGGCGTGGCCAAGCTCGGCCCCGGCACCCTGCAATCGTCCTGGACCGGCGAGGTCACCTCCGCGTTGACCGAGGCCCATGCCGAGGTCCAGGCCGCCAAGGCCCGCCGGGACACCGCCGTGGACCCGGTCCGGCTGGCCGCCCTGCGTGAACGCTACGACCGCGCGGTGGACACCGGGATCATCCACAACCGCCACCGCGACTGGGACGGCGACGGCAACCATCCGGCGTTCGTCCTGGCCACCTGGTTGAAGACCCACGCCGAGCAGGTCTGGCACTTCACCGGTCACTTCGCCGTGGACTGGACCTCCAACGCCGCCGAACGCGGCGTCAAACCCGCCAAGCGACATCAAGCCGTTTCGGGGTACTGGCAGACCGACCAGACCCTGGACCGATGGTGCCTGATCCAGTCCTATCTCACCTCGGCCCGCAACCACGGCCTGACCATCCCCGACGCCATCACCCACGCCCAGACCGGCCGCCCGTGGCTACCCAAACCGGTCGCAGCGTAGCCACGTCCCTCACGGTCGCCAACCCGTGAATGGACACGTCGACAGCCGTATGGGCGCGTCGGCGGCGCGTGGTCTTTGGTTGGTGAGGTCGCTCACTCGTTGCTTGTCGAGTCGATTCGTGGTTGCAGCGAACCCGACGCAATTCCGTTGATGAGGGCGGAGAGGACAGCGCTTGCCGCTTCGGTGGCTCGTTGGGTTCTTTGGCGGTGTTCTTCGAGGTCTTGAAGGATGTTCCGAAGGATCGCACTGTCGGATTGATCTAGCAGGGGAACTTCGAGATCGAGAATGTTTGGTGAGGTACCTGCTCCGTCGAGGAGTTCTTGTGTCCACGAAGAATTGAGCAGAGCGGCGAGTATTGTCGGATGAATGAATCGCTTGTTTGGGCGCAGTACTTGGAGTGAGTGGGAAGCTACCCGGCCTCCCACCCTGTCAACGCCGGCTTTGATGGTTCCGGGGTGGGATAGGACGACTACATCGCCCGGTCGCGTGAGCTGGACCCTGCGATCTTCCCGGTCGATGTTGACCGTCATGGTTGGGTCCATGACCCATCCGTGTTGAATGTCTTTAGCCTGGATGATTGGTATGCCTGGCCTTTCCTCCCCGGTTTCCTCGAGGCGGTATCCTCGGAACGAGCTAAGGTAGCCGCTCTCCGCAAGGTCTCTTAGCCGTGCCCGGCGAGGGGAGCCTTGCGAGATCATCAGGCGGTTCGTGAACTTTGGTTCGGAAAGCTCCTTGAGGTCTGCTGTTGTCTGCCTGAGCCGGTCCTCGGTTTCTTTCAGAAGGGTGAGGCTGACTTCGGGGTTCTGCCCTGGTCGGGGTATCCACCGACGGGGAGCCAGATTCGCTCCCTCGCGCAGCAGGTCCCAGACGGCGACCGGGTGGGCTGGGATCGGGCCTTCGAGTACTTGACCATGCTGCCGCCATTGGTGGTAAAGCTGTTGAAGGCGCCCGCTTGCGTCAGGATGCAGCGTGACACGGCGGCCAGAACGCTGCCCGAGTCCGGACGCGTCAATGAGGAGAACTTGGTCGTTGTTTACCGACGCCGGGCGTCGAAGTATCCAGATGATCGAAGCGATGGCCGTGTGGCGGTACAGACTAGGCGGAAGCGCAATGATCGCCTCAAGACAGCCCCGCCCGACGAGTTCCTTCCGGATGCCAGCTTCGGCGCCGCCGCGGAATACTGTTCCCGGAGCAAGCACCATGATGGCGCGGCCGCGGTGGCTGAGTTGGGTGAGCGGAAGCTGTACCCACGCCATGTCTAGCGAGCTGCGTGGCGGTATGCCGAGCGGTAGTCGCCCCAGATCGATGGCATCAGGTTTCCATGCCAACCCGAAGGGCGGTTGGCTGATAATTAGGTCGAATTCTTGGTTGTGGAATGGGTTATCGATGAACGCGTTGCCGCGGATGATGTGATTATCAAGGCCATGTAGCCGCAGGCGCATCTGTGCGATTCGCGCGGTCTCGTGATTGATGTCATGACCAAACAACGTCGTACGCGCCTGGCCGGCTTGGGCAGCCGAGAGCAGCATGCCCCCTGTCCCGCACGCTGGGTCGTAGACCTTTTCGGGTATGTCGCCCGCAAGCTTGACCACGAGTTCGGCGAGTTGAGGAGGAGTATCGAACTCGCCTGCCATGCCAGAACTGTTCTGGAAGAGGGTGAGTGCGGCTTCGAAGACATTTATCGCGCCGTCGCGGTTAATTAGGTTCGCAAGCGATCGTGTGAAGTGGTCAACGGCGGCCGACTTGTTGGCGCGAAGGTACGCGGTACTGATCTCCTCCCCGGCGGTGACCTCCAAGGCAGCCCTCAGAACGTCGTGCGACTTCGCCTCTCCGCGCACCAGGTCCAGGAGGCTTACCAGCCGTTGCTCGAGAGACTGCTCCCTGACCTCCTTGCCGTGGTGGCGAAGCCAGCGCTCCACGTCGGCCTGACGGTAGAGGTCGGCGCCCCCAATACCGCGCGGAGTCGGAAAGTCCGCGTGCCGCCGCCGCCAGTTGCCGACCGCCGCCTTCGTCACTCCAGCCAGATCAGCGATGGCGGCGAGACTAAGTAGTCGCTCGTCGGCAGCCATCAGCAGATCGTACCCGGGGGCTTCGGCACCGCCGGTGTGTGTGCAGGGGACACAAGACTGGTACGCTCTCCATCATCGAGATCATCGAGTGTGGCGCCGGCCTCCAGACGGACCTTCCGCGGAGCCGGCGGCGTCGCCACACCCCGTTTGCGCAGGCAGGGAGGGGCAACGCCGATGACTATGGGGCGACACGACGAGCAACCGTCCGCGCGACGGCTGCGACCGTCGCCAGGACGGCTGCCGCGGGAGACGAATCGCCAGCCGATCCCGACCCTGGTCGCGCAGCCGCCCCGCCCCCCAAGGCGCACTGAGGGGACGTGCGCTGTCGGGCAGGCGGCAGGTGGCGAGCCATCCTGGGATACCCCACCAACTGCGGCTACAGGGGTTACCTCGTCCACCGGGTTGCCAACCCTCCCGTCTCACGTCGGAGCGGTTCCATGCCGGTGACGGGCGCCGCAGCGATCTTCGTTCACGGCATCTTTTCGTCTCCCGCCGCGTGGGAGCCTATCGCTCGCCTGATTGGCCAGGACGAAGACCTTCTAGGTCTGACGCTTCTTCCTTTCGAGTACGCGTCGCCGAAGTTCAGCTGGAGCCCGTTGCGCCGGGTGCCGAACTACAACGTCCTAGCCGACAACCTCCAGACCTACCTGGACGTCGACGCGGCCGACTATTCCAAGCTGATCCTCGTCTCGCACAGTCAAGGCGGACTTATCGTCCAGCGATATCTTGCGAGGATGCTAACTAACGGCCGTGGCCGCGACCTTCAACGGATCCGCCGCATCGTGATGTTCGCATGCCCTAGCTCCGGCTCTGAGGTCTTCATCCTCGCCAGGCGCTGGGCCCCGTTCTTTCGGAACCCGCAGGAGCGCGAGCTACGCCCGATCAACGAGGCAGTGACCGAAGCGCAAAAGATTGTAGTGAGTCGGGTCGTGCATGCTGAGTGCATATCGTCAGACCGGTGTCCCATCCCCATCGTGGCTTACGCTGGCGAGTCCGATAATGTGGTGACTCCCACCTCAGCGAGGGCGGTCTTCCCGAATACCGGCGTGATTCCCGGGGACCATTCCTCGATCATTCGGCCAGACTCGTCGAGCCACCGCTGCTACACCACCCTGAAGTCCAATCTGATCACCGCCCTCGCCGATCCCTTCCCCGCCGGCTCGCGACCGGCAACTGCCGATGCCCCAGGTCAGGACACAAGCCGACGTCCCGCCGGGAAGCCAGATGCTGTGATGGCGTCCGGGACCGTCACGCCTGCGCCCCCACCGATCGGCGACGGTGAGGGACCAGACCATACGGCCCGCGCAACCGCAGGCGCGCAGGAAGCGGAAAAAGGTGAACGTGCAGTGGTGTCGGCCGGTTCTGTCGGGGGTGCCGCCGGGGCGCGCGGTGTTGGCCTGCAGGACCGTGTCTTCGCATGGGCGGCCGTCGCCGTGCTTGCGGAGCAGCCGCTGCCAGGCGCTCTTCTGCCCGGGACGGCTGTGCGGGTCGGCGCGCAGACCGGCTTCCCGCTCGACGACGTCGCCATCCAGACCGACCGTGGCGGGTTCGCCGTGGTTCAAGCCAAGGCCGGGCTCGGGCTTGGGACGGCCAAGAACAGCCCGCTCGCGAAGGCCCTGGCGCAAGCGTTGGACCAGTACCTGGGCATATCGCTCCCCGTGGCCGGAGGCGCGCCGCGCCAGGTGGCGGCTGGTTTGGACGCGCTCGTAATCTGCACCGACCGGCAAGCCCCTGCATCGGTCCGTGAACACCTGCCTGCCGCGATACGCCGTACCGCCAGCCAGCCACCAGGCACCGCCATCGGTTTCGAGCTCACCACTGGCCAAGATGCGGCACTGACGGTCCTGACGACTCACGTCAAGCGGTTGTGGAAGCAGCGCCGAGGCCAGGACCTGTCCGACGAGGAACTTCGCACATTCTTGAGCATGCTTCACGTCATCACTGTCGACGCACTCGACGGCGAGCAGGAGCATGCCGCCGCCCTCGCAACATTGGATCCGCTGGTTTCGGCCGGGCAGAGCCACGCGGCGTGGCAAATCCTTGTTGCGCAAGGCCATGAGGCGTCCGAGACGCGTCAGTGGCGTGACCGGAACGCCTTGGCGACGGCACTTGTGAATGCTGGCATCGATATCAGACCTGGCCAGCAGTATCAGCCCGACATCGGCAAGCTACGTGCTCTCACGGCCAGCAACCTCACGCTCTTGGCTCCGTCCACCGCGTTGCCGGTCGCGGGAGGCATCCATCTGCCGCGCCCGGTCAGCGCCGACCTCGCCGGCACCAGGGTCACCGACGGCCCAGTCTTGATCGTCGGCGACGCCGGCGCGGGCAAGACGGGGGTCGCAGTCGGGCTGGCTCATCAGCGGCAGGCCAGCGAGGATGTGGTACTGCTTCAGGCGGGCGACCTCGTGGGCGGAAGCACCAACAACTCCTTGGGACTACCGCTGGATCAAATCCTGGCGGCCTGGATGGGAACGGCATCTGCGACGCTGATCATCGACGGGTTGGACGCGGCACGTGGAAGTCGTGACCGCGCTCAACTCGCCAGCCTGGTGCAGGCGCTGACAGGCACGCGGTGGCAGGTCGTAGCGACGGTCCGTACCTTTGACGCCCTGTACAGCCCCGCTCTCCAAGGCGCCTTCGCCGGCCAGCCGGTGTCGACGGAGCCGGAGCGAGTCGACTCACGCCTCAATGGTGTACGGCATCTGCTCGTCGCGGACCTGACCGATACCGAACTCGCCCCCGCCGTCGACGGCGTCCCCGAGCTCGCCGGGTTCCTGGCCACCGCCGGTGGGCAACTGACCCGGCTACTGCGTAACCCGTTCAACCTGCGTCTGGCCGTGGAGCTGCTGGCCGGCCCCGTCCAGCTGAGCACCGTTGAGCGTGGACGCCTGTCCCGCGCCCGCACCCGGTTGGACCTGCTGGACGCCTACTGGGCGCACCGGGTCGACAGTCAGGACAGGATTGCCCGCGCCGACCTGTTGACCCGGGTCTGCCGACAGATGCTCACTACACGTGAACTTCGCGTCGCGGAGCGGACACCCGCCGTGCTCGGCACGGACGGCGCCGCGGTAGATGATCTCTTGAGCGCGAATGTCCTCGCGCTGGACGCGCAGGCGATCAGTGGCGCCTTGCGGGTCCTAGTGTTCGCGCACAACATCCTGTTCGACTTCGCCACGGCGCGCTACGTCCTGCTGGATCCGCTCGACCCGTCGGCGCTTGCCACCCGCTTGGACGAGGACCCGTCGCTGCCGCTGGTCGCACGGCCCAGCCTGGACTTCGTCATCGAACGGCTCTGGTACCAGGATGACCGCTCCGAATTCTGGTATCTCGCGCTGAAGCTGGCCGGCGGTCCGCACCTGCTGGCCTCCCTCGCGGTGGCAGCGCGGCTGCTGCTGTCGGCGCCCGAACCGACCGAACTGCAGCCTTTGGCGGACGCCCTGACCGGCGGCGACGCAGAAGCCCTCACGGCCGCTCGGTTGCTGACCTCGCAGATGGTCGGCGCGCTACGGGCGCCGGTGACGCCCGACCAAACGGCTGTCGCCGCCGTACCCGGCATCGCATGGCTGGCCCTGGAACTGGCTCGCAGCGCGGGTGAAAGCAGGCGATGGGACGCCGCTGCCCTGTCCGCCGACCTACTCGGGAGCCTGGAAACGCGCGCCCCGCTGCGGCCCGGCGGGCCGGGTGCCGCTGATCGCGCTGCGGCCGTCGCCACGCTCCTTGACGCCTGTCGAGCCGATCCACCGCGCTTCGAGGGCATCGCCGGCGCCGCCGCCGGGCACCTGCCTGCGGCGATCGCGGCCGAGCCGGCCGTCGCCCCAACGGTCACCAGGCTCCTGGACGATGCCGTGGCCATAAGCCAATGGGGCGGAACCGTCCTGACCTCCCTTGCTAAGGCCGTCCCGGCGTTTCTTTCTGCTGATCCTGCGCTCGCCCGGCGGACCGCGTTGGCCATCTGGACCTTCATCGAGCCGCGCGAGGAGCAGGTCTCCTTCCTCGGCAGCCCGCTCCTGGCCATGCACGAGTCGCGACGCCAGCAAGCCCAGCGCGGCGCGTACGCCCTGGGCCAGGTCTACCCCCGGCTGTGCGACGTTGATCCGGTTTCCGCCGCGCAAATCTTCACCGAGATCACTGATACCCACCTGCGCGCCCCGTCCCGCAACAGCGACCCGGGCAAAGATTGGCCCCTGACCGCTGGCGAAGCGCATGGGTGGCTGCAGTACGGCCAACGGCTGGACACATCAGCCCGCGACATGGCGCGGGCGCTACGAGACACCCTGGCCGCCCGCGGAGCCGACGGCACCGAACCCGGCCCGGTATTGGCGCTGCTGGCAGCCAACCTGCACCACGTGGACGCCTGGGCAGCTGTCCTGGAACCCGGCGACAACGCGGTGGGCCTCGGTCACGCGGTCCTCCCGGCCCTGGCATCCGGCTCGCTGCTCGCCCACCCGGACACCCACGAGAACGCAGGTCGGCTTCTCGCGGCCCTGGCCAGCACATCCAGCCCAGATCTCGCCGGTGCCCTCGAGCACGCCGTGGAAGCCGCCGGGCAACGGGCAGCCGCCAACGGCCTGCCCGACACCGTCCTCGACGAACTCCTCGGCTGTCTGAACCCGTCGCCAGTCACATCGATCGAACTCGCGGCACGGCTCGAAGACCTTACGGCCACGGGCGGCCCACCGCCCCTCACATCACAAAGCGCTGTCAACTCCCATTGGTCCCGCCATACCGTGCTCGACACCTTGGCCGAAGCCGGCGTGCAGGTCCCGGAGGACGTCGCCACCACCGTGCGCGCGCTCGATGACGAACTCGCGGTCCTGCAGAACGGCACTGCCGAGCAACGCCCCGAACAGGAGCGGCACCTACCCGAACTGTTCCTGGCCGCCGACGCCGCCATCGCCGCCAGCGGCATCGACCATCAGCAGCTACACATGGTGTTGCTACGCGCTGCCAGCGAACTTGCCCGCGATGGCCGAGCCCTACCCGACACTCCTGCCGGCGAGCGAGCCGCCGCACTACTGCTGGAAGCGGCCGGCAGCGACGACGCTGGAGGATTCCTGTGATGACGGCGTGGCACGCTGGCATGCGTGACCAAGCGGCCCGCGGGCTGGTCCAGCTGCTCGCCCGATCAGGATGGCGCGACGGCGACCGCGGCCCAGCGTTGGCCGCCGCGGTAGGTCGGCTCGTCAGCGACCCCAACCCGGTCGTGAGAATGCAAGCCGCACCAGGCCTCGCCTTGCTCCACGTAGACGAGGACCCAGAACAGCGCCTCGCCGCGATCCGCGACCGGCTGCTGGTCGAGACGAATCCGCACGTACTGAGCGTCTTGATACAACTGCTCTCCAAGCTGGCCGGCGACGTCTCCGCCCAAGTAGATGACGTCCTGTCCGAACTGTCCCAGCTACCTACCGGCGGATTCCTACGCAGCGACTCCCCGACGGCCGAGGCCGGGCAGGCAATTGACCGAGATACCGATGGCAACGCATGGTCGGGCGACTCTGGTGCCGCTGAGACGACCGGGCAGCTACTTGCCTACCTGGCGACGGTGCCACACACGCCCTTCGCCAGCGCGGCCCTCGACGACTGGTTCATCGACCCCGTCACCCACCAGGACCGGGTCGAACGGCTGCTCCACGAGCTGCGGCCCTACCTGAACCCACCCAACGGAAAAGGACAAGACCACGCATTCCACCTACTCGCCGCCGCAGCCCGGGCCGCAGGTGACACCTGGCTGGCCCATCTGCCATCGGGATCCGCCGTCACACCCGTCAGCGAGCCAGCAGCGACCCGCGTACGCGCGTCGGGCCTTGTCGCGCATGGCATTGCCGAGCAGCTCTACTTCGCCAGCGGTGCCTTCGATGTTCAGCCCGGAATCGCACAGCAGGCAGCCGAGCGGGGCGACGCCGAGACGTTCGCACGACAGGCGCTGCCGGTCCTGCAGTTGTGCGGTCAGGTGACCGAGCCACAGGTCACCCAGCCGGTTGTGGAAACGCTCGTTCACCTCGCTGGCGTGCTCCAACGGGAAGCGCTGCTGGCCATCGCCGCGGCCATCCCCGTGCGTGGCGCCTACGTCACGGACCTGCACGCAGCAGGAACAGTCATGCCCTACCTGCGCCGGCTACTCGCCGAGCAGCGCGACCTCGTACTCTTCGACGAGGAGGGCATCGCCGCCCTCCGGCACTTGTTGCAGGCCTTCGCCGGAGCCGGAAACCCCGACGCGTTGGAGCTGGCATACACATTTGGCGATGTCTTCCGATAGCGGTTGGAAGGGACGGTGCCGTTACTCGTCCATCAGCGCACCGTGTCGCACGGCTGAGGGGCAGCCCCTAAGGCGAGTCCGCCGGCGGTCATTCAGAGAGCGGGTCAGGCGAACCCGCTCACAGGATCCTGTGACGCGCGTAGTTGGCAGTTGGTGAGCTGCCTCCGGCTAACCTCACCCCCGGCCGCCGCAGGCACCGGCCCGCACCTGCCCCGATTTCGCCGCCCCGCCGTGCTGGAACCCGACCCCACGCAGCGTCCGGGCCGGTGGTCGCGGCTGGCGCACAGCGTGATGCGCCGGCCCTGGCCGTACCTGCTCGGCGTACTGGCCATCCTCGCCGTGCTCGCCGCCCCGGTCACCCGCATCACGTTCGGTGGCTTCGACATCCGCACCATGCCCACCGGCAGCGAGAGCCGCGTCGTCGCCGAGCGCATCCACGCCGACTTCCCGACCGGCGCCACCAACCACATCGACGTGTTCGCCACCGGCCTGGACCCGGCGCGCACGGCGGCGCTGATCACCGGACTGAAGGCCGTCCCCGGGGTGAACGACGCGGCGGTATCGGCAGCGGCCGGCGACACCGCCCTGATCGCCGTGACCCACGCCGGCGACCCGACCGGTGAACCCGCCAAACAGATCGTGCGGGCCATCCGTACTCTACGGCCTCCGTCGGGTGTCCACATCGGCGTGACCGGGGAGGCCGCCGACCTCGTCGACCAACTCGACGGCATGGCCGCCCGACTACCCTGGATGGTCCTGTTCGTCATCGCGGTCACCCTGGTGTTGATGTTCGCCGCGTTCGGCTCGGTCGTGCTGCCGGTCAAGGCGGTCCTGATGAACGTGGTCTCCCTCGGCGCCGCGTTCGGCGCGATCGTGTTCGTCTTCCAGCAGGGCCACCTCGCGTCCTGGCTCGACTACACCGCCACCGGCACCATCGAACCCACCACCCCGATCCTGATGATCGCCGTGCTGTTCGGCCTTGCCACCGACTACGAGTTGTTCCTACTCTCGCGGATCCGCGAGGAACGGCTGGCCGGCGCCGACAACGCCACCGCCGTGACCCGCGGGCTGCAACACACCGGCCGGATCATCACCTCGGCCGCGCTGCTCGTGATGGTCGTGGTCGCCGGGTTCGCCGCCGGGCAGATCGGCACGATCAAGCTCCTCGGCGTCGGCATCATCGTCGCCGTCATCGTCGATGCCACCCTGGTACGGGCGCTGCTGGTACCGGCCACCATGCGGCTGCTCGGCGACTGGAACTGGTGGGCACCCGCCATGCTCACCAGGCCCCAGCCCCAGCCCCGGCGACACGCGCCATAGCGCGGCGTGCGACGTGGACCTGGTAGCGATGCACGCGTCCCTGCTGGGAATCGAGGTCACCGAGCTGTGGATCGATGCGTACAGCCGGTTCCACGTTGCCCGCTACGTCGGCCTGGACAGCCAGCAGCCACCCGGCTATCAGCACGTCGGCTACGCGGTGCACCTTCGGGTCCGGGAGGCATCCGAGGAGCAGATCGCGAGGCTGCGAGAGCTGTGCGAAACCGGCTCACCGGTCGGTGACCCGCTCTGACCCGGGCGGTCCCGACGACGTTGAACCTCGACGTCCGCGTCGGCTGACCCAGCGCCGCCGCCGGGGATGGTCGCGCGGCGGACGTCTTACGTGCGCGGGTGGGTCTCATACATCCGCATCCAGGCGAGCAGGCCGGACGCCGCGGTGAGCCCGGCGACGACCCCGACGGCGGCGCGGATGCCGGCGAGGTCGGCGACGATCCCGGCGAGGAGGGCGCCGACTGCGAAGCCGCCGTCGCGCCATAGGCGGTAGACGCCGACGGCGCGGGCGCGCCAGGCGGGGTGGGCGACGTCGCCGACCGCGGCGAGCAGCGTCGGGTAGACGGCGGCGGTGCCGAGGCCCAGGAGCACCGCGCACCCGGCCCAGGCGGCGAACGAGGCGGCGGTGGCGAATCCGGCGAGGGCTACGGCTTGGGTGAGCATGCCGGCGACGATGAAGGGTTTGCGGCCGTAGCGGTCGGAGGCGGGGCCGAAGGCGATCTGTGCGAGGCCCCACACGGCCGGGTAGACGGCGGCGAGCTCCCCGATCTGGGTCAGGGGCAGGCCGGCGGTGGCGAACAGGAGCGGGAACAGGCCCCAGGCGAGGCCGTCGTTGAGGTTGTTGACCATGCCGGCCTGGCTGGCCGAGGCGAGTGCTGGCTCGCGCCAGGACACCAGCGCCGCGACCTGGCCGGTACGCAGCCCGCCGGAGTGACCGCCGTCGTTGGCGTGATGGTGGGTGGCGGCTTCGAGGCGGGCGTGGCCGCGGGTCTCGCGGATGAACACGGCCGACAGGCCGAGGCCGAGGCCGGCGTAGGCCAGGCCGAGCAGGAACGGCGCCGGCCGCAGCCCGTAGCGCGCGGCGAGAGCGCCGGTGGCCAGGGCGGTGCCGGCGACCGCGAGGTAGCCGGCGGCCTCGTTGAGGCCCATCGCCAGGCCGCGGCGGGACGGGCCGGCGAGGTCGATCTTCATGATGACGGTGGTGGACCACGCCAGGCCCTGGTTGACGCCGAGTAGCACGTTCGCGGCCACGATCCAGCCCCACGACGGCGCCCAGATGATCAGCAGCGGGACGGGGACGCCGATGAGCCAACCGGCGAGCAGGACGGGTTTGCGGCCGTACCGGTCGGCAAGGGTGCCGGCGAAGAAGTTGGTGGCGGCTTTGGTGGCGCCGAAGGCGAGGATGTAGGTCAGGGCGGCGGTGTAGGCGTGAGGTGGAACGCGCGTTCGGCCAGCAGCGGCAGGACGGTGCGTTCCTGGCCGAGCAGCCCGCCGACGAGGGCGTTGACCGCGACGAGCAGGCTGAACTGAGCAAGATTGGCCCGCAGCCCGAGCCGGAGCGTAGGCGTCGTGGCAGACGTGGGGGTCGTCATCCGCCGTGCTCCAAGTGCTCTCCGGTGATCGTGGCCCAGTCGTGGGCGCCGCCGACCAGGACGGCGAGGTCGCGGTGGCCGGCCCGTTCCAGGAGGGTCGCGGCGGTCATCGCGCGTTCGCCGTGCCCGCACATCACGGTCAACGCCCCGGCCGGCACGTTCCCGGCGCGCTGGGCAAGGTCGCGAGTTCGATGTGCAGGGCGTCGGGCAGGTGCCCGGCGGCGTACTCGTTGTGCCGGCGGATGTCCAGCACCCCGGCGGTGGGCACCTGGTCGGGTGCGACGAGGCCGGTGGTGGCGATCTCGCCGTCGGCGGCGCGCCAGGCCGGCATCCCGCCGGCCAGCTCGCCGGCGATGCGGTCGAAGCCGATGTTGAGCGCCGGCCAGAGGATGTCGGCGGGATCCTGGTCCGGGCTGCGTACGACGATCACGGGGGTGTCCGGGTTGACGAGCCAGCCGAGCCAGGTGGCGAACTGTGGGCGCAGCGGGTTGGCGATGGCGCCGGGGATGTGCCCGGCGGCGATGTCGGTGACCGGGCGGACGTCGAGGATCACGGCGCCCTCGGCCCGGAGGCGACGCACGGCGGGCACGTCGAGAGCTGGCAGCGTCGGCGGGTCGGTGATGACGGCGGGGCCGTCGCGGTTGACGTCGGCGAGGCGGGCGAAGTAGGTCGGGTAGGAGCCGAGGCCGGCGAGGAGCCGGGCGACGAAGGCGTCCGGGTCCGGTGCGGTGAACAGCGGGTTGGTGGCCTTCTCGATGCCGACGGTGGAGCTGCGGGCCGCGCCGGGCGGGGCGGAGCAGAACGACCCGGCGCCGTGGGTGGGCCACACCGCCGTGGCGTCGGGCAGGGCGGCGAGGCGGTGCAGGGAGGCGTACTGCGCGCGGGCCAACTCCACGGTCCGATCGGCGCCGAGCAGGTCGGTACGGGCGGCCGAACCGACGATCATCGACCCGCCGGTGAACACTCCCACCGGTGTTGCTGCGTCGAGGAGCAGGAACGACAGGTGTTCGTCGGTGTGCCCCGGGGTCGCCAGGGCGCGCAGGGTCAGCCCGCCGAGGTCGACCTCGTCACCGTCGCGCAGGCCGCGGTGGTCGAAGGCGCGGCGGCCGGCCGCCGAGGCCAGGATCGTCGCGCGGTCGGTCGCGGCGAGCTGGACCGCGCCGGTGAGGAAGTCGGCGTGCAGGTGCGTGTCGGCGGCGTAGGCCACCGTGAGTCCTCGCCGGTCGGTGACCGCCCGCAGTGCCCGCAGGTCCCGGGGCGGGTCGAGCGCCAGGGCCCGGCCGTCGCCGAGGTCGACCAGCCAGGCGCTGTTACCGAGGCCCTCGTCGACCAGCGGATGTATCGGCGGTGCGGTCATCGCGACGGTCTCCTCGCGCAGTGCGGCTGGACTTCCCAGCCCGCCCAACATACAGTCTTCCAAAGAACTTTGGAATAATGGGGAGAACCGTTCGCCGGCCACCGCGAGCCGTAGGCCGGCAAGGGAGGGGCTCCGGTGAACCGGGACCGCAAGGACACGCTGTTCGAGCAGTTCGCCCGCGTCGGCAAGGCCCTGTCCAGCCCGAAGCGGCTGGAACTCATCGACCTGCTCGCCCAGACCGAGCGCACCGTCGACGCCCTCGCCCGCGCCGCCGGACTCGGGGTTACCACCTGCTCGGCGCACCTGCAGACCCTCAAACAGGCCAACCTGGTCACCACCCGCAAGGACGGCACCAAGGTGTACTACCGGCTGGCCGGCGCTGACGTCGCCGGCCTCTACGCCCGGATGCAGGCGGTCGCCGCGGCGCACCTACCCGACGTGGTGGCCGCCCGCACCGCCTACCTCGGCCCCGCCGACACCGAGCCGGTCGACCGCGACGAGCTGCTGCACCGCGTGAAGGTCGGTCAGGTGACCGTGCTCGACGTCCGCCCCGCCGAGGAGTACGCGGCCGGCCACATCCCCGGCGCGATCTCCATCCCCCTCGAACAGCTCGCCGACCGACTCGCCGACCTGCCCGCCGACGCCGAGGTCGTCGCCTATTGCCGTGGCGCCTACTGCGTCCTGGCCCACGACGCGGTCCGGCTGCTGAACGCCCACGGCCGCCACGCCCGCCCGCTCGCCGACGGGATGCTCGAATGGCGCGTCGCTGAGCTGCCCCTAGCCATCGGCGCCGCCGCGTGAGCGCCGTCCACCCCGCCCTCACCGACGGGCCGATCTACCTTGACTACCACGCCACCACCCCGGTCGGCCCCGCCGTGATCCAAGCCATCCGGCCGTACCTGCTCGGCCATTTCGGCAACCCGTCCAGCGGATACTCCTACGCGTTGCCGGCTCGCGACGCGCTCGAGCACGCCCGCCGGCAGGTCGCCGCGCTCATCGGCGCGGGCGCCGCCGGCATCGTGTTCTGCGGCAGCGGCTCCGAGGCCAACAACCTCGCCATCCGCGGCACCGTCCTGGCCTGGACCGTCGAGCACCCCCACGTGATCACGCAGGTCACCGAACACCCGGCCGTGCTGGCCACCTGCCGGGCACTGCAGCGCCTGCACGGCGTGCGGGTCACCTGCCTGCCCGTCGACGGCCACGGCCTGGTCGACCCCGCCGACCTCGCCGCCGCGATCACCCCCGACACCGTCCTGGTATCGGTGATGACCGCCAACAACGAGACCGGCGTCCTGCAGCCGATCGCCGAACTGACCCGCGTCGCGCACGAACACGGCGTGCCGGTGCACACCGACGCCGCCCAAGCCGTCGGCAAGATCCCGTTCGACATCGCGGCGCTGTACGTGGACCTGTGCACCGTGGTCGGGCACAAGATGTACGCCCCGAAAGGCATCGCCGCCCTGCACGTACGCCCGGGCCTGGTCATCGAACCCGTCATCTACGGCGGCGGACAGGAACACGGCCGGCGCGCCGGCACCGAAAACGTCGCCTACGCCGCCGCCCTCGGCGCCGCCGCCCAACTCTGCGCCGACGACCTCGCTGGCGGCGAACCCGACCGGCTGCGCGGCCTACGGGACCGCCTCCACCAGCACCTCGCCGACCAGCTACCCACGCCAGTCGAGCTCAACGGCCACCCCGAGCGGCGGCTGCCGCATACCCTCAACATCTCCGTCACCGGCCTACGCGGCGAGCAACTACTCGCCGCCACACCACAGGTGGCGGCCTCCACCGGATCGGCCTGCCACACCGGCACCACCGAAGCATCCCCGGTACTGCGCGCCATGGGACACGAACCCACCCGCGCCCTCGCGGCGCTACGGCTCTCCCTCGGCAGATGGAGCACCCTCGACGAGATCGAGCACGCCGGCGCCCTCCTCAGCACCGCCGCCCGCAACCTCGCCAACCACACCACCCGCACGTCATGAACCCCGCCGAGACCAACGCGACCGCTACGGTGCCCGCCGGAGACGCGGGGCAGCCACCAACCAGACCCACCCGCTCTACGGCACGAGGGCGTAGACGGCGTACGGGGCGAGGAAGTGGAACGCTCGAGGCCGCGATGCTCGCCAAGCTGCTCGTCCGAGCGACCACACCACCGCGCTGACCGGAGGCCCCGCCATGGCGAAGGTGAACAGTGACGACCGGGTCCGCCGGATCTGGGATCGCTACGCGCCCCGCTACGACAAGGAGATGCGGTTCTGGGAACGGGTCATGTTCGCCGGCGGCCCGGGAATGGGTCTGTGCCCAGGCCACCGGCGAGACCCTGGAGGTCGCGGTCGGCACCGGCCTGAACCTGCCGTACTACCCGACCGAGGTCACCCTCACCGGGATCGACCTCAGCCCGGTGATGCTCACCGTCGCCCGCGAACGCGCGGCCGACCTCGGCCGGGAGGTGAACCTGCGGGAAGCCAACGCCGAACAGTTGCCCTTCGACGACGGCTCCTTCGACACCGTCGTGTGCACCCTGGCCCTGTGCAGCATCCCCGACGACCGGGCCGCCATCGCGCAGATGCACCGGGTACTTCGCCCCGGCGGCCGGCTGCTGCTGCTCGACCACGTCGCCGCCCCCAACCCGCTGCTGCGCCTCGGGCAGCGCCTCTTCGAGCAGATCACGTCCCGCATCGCCGCCGACTACCAGACCCGCCGACCGCTGCCCCTGCTGCAGCAGGCTGGGTTCGACATCGAAACCAGCCAACGATCCCGAGCCGGCACCGTGGAACGGCTACGGGCACTCAAGCCGCCCACCGCGACGGTCACCGCCATGGACGGGCCACTCCCGACCGGATGAGGATGACCGCGCCGATCACAATGAACACGACCGGGACCAGCCAGCGTCCGTAGCGCCGTACCACGGCGATAACCCTTCGGTGTGAGCCCAGCCAGGAGCCGGCCAGGCACCACACCGCGACCAGCAGGGCGAACACGGCCACCGTCACCAGACTGCTGGACAGGCCGATGATGCGAAACAGCGGGGTGTAGACGGAGATGTTGTCCGCGCCGTTGGCGATGGTCACCCCGGCCACCGACACCAGACCGCTGGCCACCGTCGCAGCGGTGTCGTCGCCGGCCGCGTGGACGCGTAACGCCCTGACCAGACCGCGCACGCCCAGACCCAGCGGGATCAGGCCGAGCAGCCCCACCCAGCGGTCCGCAACGATGCTCAACCCCAGCGCGGCCAAGGCCGACGCGGCCACCAGCAGAGCGATGCCGGCGTACTGGCCGGCCCAGATCTGCCACCGTGCCGGCCGTCCGATAGCCCGGCTGGACAGGAACAACACGGTCAGCACGACCAGGTCATCGACGTTGGTCCCGGCGAACACGCCAACCGCGGCCGCGAGCGTGCCAGCCAGATGATCCACGGGAGTCAGCGTATGACCGGCGGCCTGTACCCCGGCCCGGTGCAGTCCCCGTCATCCCGCGGGACCGTCAACAGGACCCGGCCGGCGGTGGCTGGTGGCCACGGCACGGGCGTTGATGGCCAACGGCACCTCGACGGGTTGCTGCTGGCCGCCCTCGAAGCCGGACATGGGCACGGATATGGGGCGCCTGCCACCACCGGCGGCGGCGGTAGGAACGGGGGCGGTCAGCAGCAGTCGTCGCCCTGCCACGCAAGGATGCCTTCCCGCACGGCGAGGCCGGCGATGCCCAGGGCGACGATCGGGTCGAGCCACCACCAGCCGAGCAGGGTGTTGGCCAGCAGCCCCACCAGGACCGCGGCGGCCAGGTAGGCGCAGAGCAGGTTCTGGTTGCCTTCCCCGGCGGTGGCCGCCGAGTCCAGCCGGGCGCCGAGGCGGCGTTTGGCCACCCCGAGCAACGGCATCACGGCCAGCGACGCGATCGACAGGCCGATGCCCAGCCAGCTGGTCTGGGCGCGCTCCCGCTGCAGCAGGGTCGCACGTGCTGGTCGATCCCGGCGGCGACTGCCACGCCGTACGCCACCCGCGTCCCCGCCGCCGCGCTGGCTGCGCTGGCCGGCTATGGCATCGGCACCTCCACCGGCGCGGTCACATTCACGCGCTGCTGCAGGCCACCGCGCCACCCGGCGCCCGGGGCCGCGTCTTCGCCGGCTTCGACCTGATCTGGCAGCTCGGCCGGCTGGCCTCGCTCGCCCTCGGTGGCGTCACCGCCGACACAGTCGGTATCCCGGCCGTCTACGCGGCGGGCGCCGTCCTGCTCACCGTCGCCGCCGTCATCGGCTGGACCGGCCTGGCTGCCACCAACGGACCATGAGTCCCCGTCGCTGGGCCCGGCGGGCCAGTCCGGGCTGTCTCGGCCGGCCGGCGTGATCGGCTGTGCCTACCCTTCCAGGGTTGTTTTGGGAGACTGCGAGGGCGCAGTCTCGCATGCGTGTGCGGCGGGTTGTTCGTTCTTATCGGTGAGCGCTTGCAGCGGATCACCTATGCTGGTTAGGACTTGCGGGGAGGTGGGTTGTTGCGCGGGTTCGGTGAGCTGGAGGCGGCGATCATGGACCGGTTGTGGTCGCGGGGGGAGCCGGCGACGGTGCGTGAGGTGCTCGCCGAGCTGCGCGGCGATCGGGAGCTGGCGTACAACACGGTGCTGACGGTGATGGACAACCTGTTCAAGAAGGGCTGGTTGCGTCGGGAGCGTGATGGCCGGGCGCACCGGTATGCGCCGGTGACGTCGCGGGAGGGGTACGGCGCCCGGTTGATGCGGGATGCGTTGGATGCCAGTGGTGATCCTCGGGTGGCGTTGGTGCAGTTCGTGGGGCAGATGTCGGCGTCGGAGACGGCGGCGTTGCGGGCGGCGCTGGACGCGCATGAGTCGGAGGACGGGTTGTGATCGCGGTTCATCTGCTGCTGTTCGCGGGCCTGGTCGCGGTGGTGGCGTCGCGGTGGTTGCCGCGGGCGGGTTGGGTGTACCGGTCGCCACGACTCGGGTTGGCCGCCTGGTACGCGGTGCTGGTGTCGGTCGTGGGGTCGGTGGCGGGGGCGGCCGCGTCGCTGGCGGTGTCGTGGCCGGCGACGCGGGACATGGTCTGCTCCTGGTGGGCTCGGTGTGTGGAAGGGCTGCGCGGTGGCCACGGCACTGTCGGCCTTCTGCTGGGCTGGACGGCGCTGGCGGTCGCGGTGGTGGTGCTGGTTCGCGCGGCGGTGGCCGGATGGCGGGCGGCCCGCGCCGCGTCGGGGCGGCGCCGCGATCATGCCGAGGTGCTGGCCCTGATCGGCCGGGACGAGGCCGGCGGCGTATCTGCTGCCGGGCCGTGGTGGCGGGGTGGTGGTGACCAGCGGCACGCTGCGGGAGCTGCCGGATAGTCAGGTGGCCGCGGTGTTGGCGCACGAGCGGGCCCATGCGCACGGCCGGCATCACCTGCTGCTGGACGGGGTGCGGCTGCTGGCGGCGGCGTTTCCACGGGCGGCGGTGTTCGGCCACGCGCAGCGACAGATCGACCGCCTCGTCGAGCTGCGCGCAGACGAGGTCGCCACGACGGGTGGGCATTCCGGTCTGGAGCTGGCCCGCGCCCTGGTGGCCCTGGCCGAGGCCGCCCGCCGCCCACCCACATCGTTGCCGGTACCGGTCCCGGTGGGCGCGGTGGCGGCCACCGGCGGGGACGCCCTGGAGCGGGTACACCGGCTGCTTCGGCCGCCGGCGCCGCTGCCACGCGCCGCTCGGCTGGCCCTGGCAGCGGGCGTGGTGGCGTTGGCGGCCGCGCCGGTGGGGCTGCTCGCACTCGCTGTGGTGTTCCCGGCCCTGGGCGCCTGCATGCCGATGGGGTAGGCACCGCGCGCCCTCCGCTGGCCTACCTGCTCGTCCATGTGCCGGTCTGCTCAGTCCCGGTAGGTGAAGTGGCGTCGGCTGAGGTGTTTCGGGTCGACCTGGATCTCGTCGGTGATCCGGCCGGTGTCATCGAGGCTGAGTTGCACGTAGCGGGCCTCGGCGGGGAAGCCGAGCGCGAGGCGGACCTGCCCGGTGGCGCCAGCGGTGGTGGTGGGCAGTTGCACGACCTGGGGGGCGACGCCGGAGCCGTAGGGTTCGAGGGTGAGGAACGCCGGGCCGGTCAGCTGTATTGGCGTCGGGTCGGGTGGCGCGGTGGCGGTGTCGCTGCTGACGGTCTCGTACAGGGTGAACTCGCCGACGCGCCGCATGGCCTGGACCGCGCGGGTCAGCTGTTGCGGGGCGGGTTGTACGGGCCAGGGCAGGATCAGGCTGGTGGTGCCGCCGCGCCAGCTGGTGGCGGTGGCGCGCAGGGTGAGCACGTTGTCGCCGGTGCCCCAGGCGACGCGGGCGAGGTAGCAGCCGTCGCCGCAGCCGCGGAAGGTCAGGTCGTGCGGGGTGCCGCCGGCGGGGGCGAGGCGGCCGGTCAGGGCGAAGGTCTGTTTGGTGGGCGCGGCGTAGTAGTCGCTGCGGCTGGGTGCGGCCAGCCGGACGACGAGCTGCCGGTCGCTGGCGGCCACGCCGACGCCGACCTGGCCGGCCAGGGTGCCCAGGGGGAGCACCACCCCGGTCGGTGCCGGCGGCGCGGGCTGGGTGGGCCCTTCGGCGCGTACGGGTGGGGTGGCGGTGAGGACGCCGGTGGCGGCGAGCACGGCGACCAGCGCGCCAGCTTCCAGTCGGGTGGCGACCGCCACGGCGCCGAGGCGGCCGGGGTGCCGCAGTCGCAGCCGCGCGGTCAAGGCGAGGCCGGCGGCGGTGGCGACGAGGGCGAGCTTGACCGACAGTACCCGGCCGTAGGTGGTGGTCAGCAGCGCGGCGGGGGGCACCAGCAGTAGGGCGGTGATGGTGCCGGTGGCGACCACCGTGGCGAACAGCCAGGCCGCCAGCCGGGCGTAGCCGGTGACCAACCAGCGCAGGGCCGCAGGACTTGCCTGCCAGGCGATTCCGGCGCGTACCACGTGGACCAGGGCACCGACCCAGACCGCCCCGGCGGTGACGTGCACGGTGGTGAGCAGGGCGCCCCACCCGGGGTGGGCGACGTTGGCGTGGGCCCGGACGGCGTCGGCGACCGCGACCACGACAAGCGGGACTGCGGCCCAGTTGGTGCGGCGGACCGCCACGGCGAGGACGGCGGCGGCACATCCGGCGGCCTCGACCACCGCGACCTGGCCGGGGATGGTGCGCAGCAGCACACCGGCGTCGCTGGCGTCGGCGGCGAGCAGGGCGCCGAGCCCGGCGGCGGCGACCAACCCGACGAGTGCGCCGACGCCAACCCACGAGCCGACCGCGGGCAGGGCGGGGTTGATGGCCCGGGCCCGGCGGACCAGCCGGTCACCCACGACGCCGCCCAGGGCCAAGGCCAGGCCGGCGAACAGCACCCACCGCAGGCCCGCCGGCGGCCAGGCGATCCCGGTACCGGGCGGGGCGCCGGCCGTAGTGGTGATGGCGGCGCCGACGCCGAAGCGGAACTGGCCCTCGACGAGGTCGCCGTCGACGCCGGTGACCCGCCACCGCACCGTGTACACGCCGGCGGGCAGGGTCTGGGTGAGGTGGCCGGTGACCGCGCGGCCCTCTTTCGCGGTGGCTACCTGGTCGACGCCGACCGGTTTGCCGGCGGCGTCGAGGACGGCCAGGGCGTGCTCGCCGACGGTGACCGGCTCACCGAAGATCAGGGCGATGGTGGTGGGTGGGGTGGGTTGGGCGGTGTCAGCGGCAGGGGTGGTGAACAGCAGGGTCGGGTGCGCCGAGGCGCGGCCGGGTGCGGCGAGCAGCGCCGCCAGGGCGGCCAGCATGATCACGCAGGCACGCACCGCCCAGACCGGACGGGGCGAGGCGCTCGGTGTCCCGGCGGGTCGGGCGCGGCGGCTGACGAGGCGACGGATCACTGTCGGACTACGTGGGCGGGCCGTGCGATGGTGGGCGCGTGGCGGGTGTGGCGATCGAAGGGGTCAGCCGCCGGTTCGACGCTGATCAGCTGAGGGGTGCAGCCGATTGCGGCGGCCACCTGCTGGAGCCGGTCGGGTGCGGAAGCGGACGGCTCGAAGGCTACACCGGCATCGTGGGTGGCACGGTAGGTGGCGACGTTGACCGCGGCAGTGCTGATGGGCGCCGACGACCGGCGGCCGCCGCCGGCTCGAACCGCCGGTACCGCGCGCCGGGCCGCCGTGGTGCGCCCACCCGCGGTCCTGGGGCTGATCTTTGAGCTGATTGCGGCCACCTGGGGTTCCGTTTCAGCCCGCCGCGTCGACGCCGGCCTGTGGCCACGTCATCGTGGAGGATGCGCGCAGTTCGGCGACCTCGGCTGGCAGCCTCGGCAGTTCGGCCTGGTCACCCGACCGCCCCACCGGGGCACCGCAGGCCGACCGGCCGGTACCAGCCATCGCCCGCAGGCCGCGCAGGCAGCGCCAGGTGCACCAGCCGGTGGTTGCGGCCGAGGCCGACACCAGACCGGCGGTGAGCAGAGCGCCGGTCACAGCTTGCCGGTCACAGGGTTGCCGCCGGTGGCTCGGGTGCTGTCCTGCTGTTGCCTGTTCCTCTGCTCCTCGCGGAGCAGCGCAACCTCGGCGCGCAGCCGGGCGATCTCGTCCTGGGTCTCGCCCGACTGCTGCGGTGATTGCGCGGCGTTGGCGGTATTGCCGTGGTTGCCGCGCATCATCACCCACATCATCGCGCCCATCATCACCGCGCAGCCCAGCGCGGGCAGCAGCGCGTAGAGCAGCTTGTCCATGGATGTCACCCCTTCCGGGTGGTGGCTTGGCGGTCGAGGGCGCGGCGCAGCGCCCGTTCGGACAGCCGGCCGAAGGCGAACGGGGCGCCGTCGAGGAGGATGCCGGGGGCGAACAGCACCCCGGCCCGGCCGGCCAGTAGCGCTCCGTTGGGGCTGTCGAGGCTGATCTCCTCGACCCGCAGCGGGTGGTCGGCGCCGACCCGGGCCAGGACCACCTTGGCGTGCGCGCACAGCGGGCAGTCCGGCTTGGTCAGTTGGCTAGGACGGAGTTCGTCGGCCCCACCGTGACGGTCTTATCTGGCTCCGCCTTGGAGTCGGGTTGGTCGATGGGTGTGACGGACGTATTTGGCCCCACCGAGCGACACGCCGGGTGGGTGTGTCAGTTATAGGTGGCCCCACCCGCTTACTCTCTGCCTTGGAATGATCACGCTCGACTCGCGGGGGGTCGGTTGAGGTCGAGCCGGGTGGAGCTGTTCGCCGCGATCCGTCGGGACGCGCGGCGTGAGGAGCTGTCCATCCGGGCCCTCGCCGACCGGCACGGGGTACACCGCCGTACTGTGCGGGCGGCGTTGGGCTCTGCGCTACCGCCACCGCGCAAGCCGCGAACGGCGCAGGCGCCGAAGCTGGATCCGGTCAAGCCGCTGATCGACGAGATGCTGACCGCGGACCTGTACGCGCCACGCAAGCAGCGGCACACCGCCCGGCGGATCCATAGCCGGCTGGTGGACGAGCACGGTGTGGACGGGTTGACGTACTCGACGGTGCGCGACTACGTGCGTCGGCGCCGTCCGGAGATCGCCGCCGCGAATGGGAAGAGCCCGGTGCAGGCGTTCGTCCCACAGACGCACCTGCCCGGCGCCGAGGCGGAGGTTGATTTCGGCGATGTGTGGGTGGACCTGGCCGGGGAGATGACCAAGTGTTTCCTGTTCACGTTCCGGCTGTCGTACTCGGGTCGGGCGGTGCATCGGGTGTTCGCCTCGCAGGGGCAGGAGGCGTTCATCGAAGGGCACGTGCACGCGTTCACCATGGTGGGTGGGGTGCCGACGGACAAGATCCGATACGACAACCTGAAGTCGGCGGTCAAGCGGGTGCTGTTCGGCCGTAACCGCACCGAGTCCGATCACTGGATCGCGTTCCGGTCGACCTACGGCTTCGATGCGTTCTACTGCATGCCCGGTATCGATGGCGCCCACGAGAAGGGCGGCGTGGAAGGTGAGGTCGGGTGGTTTCGCCGTAACCATCTGACCCCGGTCCCGGTGGTGGACAGCCTGGATGAGCTCAATGCCCGCATCGACGCCGCCGACGCTGCTGACCTCGCTCGGCGGATCGAGGACCGGGCTCGCACGGTCGGGCAGGACTTCGCGGTCGAAGCGCCGTTGTTGGCGCCTCTGCCGGTCGAGGAATTCGAGCCGGGTCTGTGGCTTTTCCCGACCGTGGACCGGTTCGCGCGGATCACGGTGCGCTGCTGCCGCTACTCGGTGCCGATCGGGTTGATCGGCCGGCGGGTACGGGTGTGTCTACGCGCCAGTGAACTGGTCGTCTTCGACGGGCGCCGGGAGGTCGCCCGCCATGCCCGGTCAGTGCGCAAGGGCTCCCAAACCCTGGTGCTGGACCACTATCTGGAAGTGCTGGTGCGCAAACCCGGCGCGCTGTCCGGGGCGATCGCGTTGGAGCAGGCCCGCGCAGCCGGAGTGTTCACCGCACAGCACGACGCGTTCTGGGCCGCGGCCCGCCTGGCTCATGGACAGGCCGGCGGCACCCGCGAGCTGGTGGAAGTGCTGCTGCTGCACCGGCACCTGCCGCACGCCGACGTGGTGGCCGGACTTGCCGCCGCTGTCGGCGTCGGTGCCGCCACCGCTGACGTGGTCGCCGTTGAGGCGCGCAAGGCCGCCCAGATCCGCGCCACACCCGTCGCTCTCGCCTGCGAGCAGGACGTTGTCGTGCCACCGGCAGTCGCAGCGGACACTGCGATGGGCAAGGTGGTCAGCCTGACCGCGCGGCGGCAGGCCGACCCGGCCGCCCTCGTCGCCGCGCTGCCGGCCGATCCCCGGCCGCTGCCCAGCGTCGCCCACTACGACGACCTGCTGCGGCTACCGACCCGCCCAGCACCCGCCCCTGGGCGCGACGTGACCACCAGCACTACCACCAGTACAGGAGTGTCATGAGCATCATCACCCAACGTCGGGGTCTGACCGAGCAGGCCGCCGAGGCCGCCGTCGATCAAGCCTGCCGCGCGTTGCGCCTGCCAACCCTGCGGGCCCGGTTCGTCGATGCCGCCGACGCCGCCGAGCGCCAGCAGCTGACCTACCGTGGGTTCCTCGCCGAACTGCTCATGGCCGAGTGCGACGAGCGGGACCGGCGCCGCTCCGAACGACGCATCCGCGCCGCCGGGTTCCCCCGCGACAAATGGCTACAAGAGTTCGACTACGACGCCAACCCGAACATCAACCCGGCCGTCATCAACACCCTGGCCACCTGCGCCTGGGTCCGCAACGGCGAGCCGCTGTGCCTGATCGGCGACTCCGGCACCGGCAAGTCCCACCTCTTGATCGGCTTGGGCGCGGCGGCGGCGATGGCCGGCTACCGGGTCCGGTACGTGCTGGCCGCGAAGCTGGTCAACGAACTGGTCGAGGCCGCCGACGACAAGCAGCTGACCAAGACGATCGCCCGTTACGGCCGCGTCGACCTTCTTTGTATTGATGAGCTTGGGTATATGGAGTTGGACCGGCGCGGCGCGGAACTGCTGTTCCAGGTACTGACTGAGCGGGAGGAGAAGAACAGCGTCGCGATCGCCTCCAACGAGTCGTTCTCCGGCTGGACCAAGACGTTCACCGACCCCAGACTCTGCGCCGCGATTGTCGATCGGCTCACGTTCGGCGGCAACATCATCCAGACCGAGCTATTCGACGAGTCCGTCGCCAACCGGCGACGCAACTCCGCGACCTCAGCCATCAACGCCGCGATCACCACATCCTGCTCGGCGATCCGCGCGGCCTGTTCCGTGACCAGCGCTACCAGGTCGTCATACGACGGACGCTGCGGGCCAGAACCGGACACCCGGGCACTATGTCACACCAACCCACCCATGTTGATCAAGGGTCCACCCGCCCGACCCACCGGCAGGATCATCCGCAGGTCAAGCACACACCGCAGCCATACAACCCGTAACCCCAAGCTAAGACCGTGTCTCGTTTGGGATTTTTGGAGGCTTGTCAGCCGTTACAGGCCTCATGTCCGCAGTAGAAGCGTATGTATGTCCCCGACCAGCTGTGGGAGATCACCACACCGCTGATCCCACCCGCCCCGCGACGCCGGCAAGGCGGCGGACGCCGCCGCATCCCCGACCGGGCCGTCCTGGCGGCCATCCTCTACCTGACCCAGGCCGGCTGTTCCTGGTGGCAGCTGCCCAAGACGATGTTCGGCGTCAGCCGGGCCACCGCACACCGCAGATTCACCGAATGGACCCAGGCCGGGCTCTGGGAACGCCTCCACCAGGCGGTCCTGAACCGGCTCGGCGCCGCCGGCGATATCGACTGGTCCCGGGCGGTGGTCGACTCGATCGCCGTGCGGGCCGAAAAAAGGGGCCCCTGACCGGCCCGAACCCCGTCGACCGCGGCAAGCCCGGCAGCAAAATCCATACATTGGTTGACCGGACCGGGCTGCCACTGACCGCGCTGACCTCGGCGGCCAACACCGCCGACGCGCACCTGCTGGTACCCCTGTTGGACTCCCTGGCCCCGATCCGGTCGCGCCGCGGGCGGCCCCGCAGCCGGCCGGGCAAGCTGCCCGCCGACAAGGCCTACAACAACCAGTACATCCGCGCCGAACTGCGCCACCGCCGCATCGGCATCCGGCTGGCCCGCAAAGGCATCGAATCCCACCGGCGGCTGGGCCGCCACCGCTGGGTCATCGAACGCTCCCAATCCTGGCTGATGCGCTACCGCCGCCTGGTCCGCCGCTACGACCACCTCGCCGAACACTTCCAAGCCTTCGTCACCATCGCCTGCGCCCTGATCTGCCACCGCC
>WNGB01003123.1_pt1 | contig 27744 bp, 25 predicted proteins | sample 5400681 | NCBI WGS metagenome assembly WNGB01 (sample SAMN13153367, study PRJNA577476) | soil metagenome | isolation source: 115 cm soil or saprolite under grassland replicate 2 | place: USA:California | collected 2016-06-15
CAGGCGGCGATGTAAGCCATGTTGTGCTCGCCCTAATTGCTGCTGATAAGGCAGGTATTACGCTCGATTTCAACCGTGCCTGCGCCATCGACCTTGCCACGAAGGGAACTGGCAAGACCGTGTTAGAGGCAGTGCGCACTAGTATTAATCCAAAGGTAATTGACGCTCCGAGCCCAAACATGGGCCGCACGACGATTGACGGAGTCGCCCAGGACGGTATCGGCGTGAAAGTCAAAGCTCGTGTTACCGTACGCTCACATCTCGATCGGTTCGTCGGTGGCGCGACTGAAGAAACGATCATCGCGCGCGTGGGCGAAGGCATTGTTAGCGCAATCGGCTCAGCGCATTCCTACAAAGAAGTGCTGGAGAATCCCGATCGCATTTCCAAGACAGTGCTGGCCAAAGGTCTCGATAGCAACACCGCGTTTGAAATCCTCTCGATCGATATCGCAGACGTAGATGTCGGCGATAACATCGGCGCGAAATTGCAGACTGAACAAGCCGAGGCCGACAAACGCGTTGCACAAGCGAAAGCTGAGGTACGCCGCGCCGCCGCCGTCGCTGTCGAACAGGAAATGCGCGCAAAGACGCAAGAGATGCGTGCCAAAGTAGTGGAAGCCGAGGCGCTCGTTCCCCAGGCGATGGCAGATGCATTTCGCTCGGGTAATCTTGGCGTAATGGATTACGTCCGGATGAAAAACGTGCAGGCGGATACCTCGATGCGCGAATCAATTGCAGGCGGCGAAAGGCCGCGGACTGAGGGAACGTGATGAGTGAGCAATGACTGCGTTCAAGAGTGAGAAGTGAGAAGCGTGTGGTTGATCGCTTCAACGCTTCGACGCTTTAACGTTTCAACGCGATGTAACTAATGATTGCAGCCCATTTCGATAATTTCCTTTTCCTTTTGCTTGTCGTCGTCGCTGTCTTGTTCCAGTTCCTGGCGAAGATGGCAGGCAAAAAAAGCAAAGATCAGACGAAGCGAACGTCGACACCGATTCCAAAAACGCCTGCCCCATTGCAGCGCGCGCCGACGGAGTCAGACGAAGACCGGGTTCGCAAATTGCTGGAAGCGCTGGGCCAACCGCCAACCTCGAGACCGCCGCCGCCAATAGTGCCTCGCACAGATATTTCCCCCCGCCCGCTTGCTCCGGTGAAGCCGCCGATTCCACAGCCCTCATCACCCTGGATATTGCCCCGAGAAAAGCGGCGCAAACCCGAAGCCATCGCGAAAGAAAAGTCCACGCCGCCAGCTATCACGCGCGTAGAAAAAATCGTTTCACCAAAAATAATAGGCACTCCTGCATTCGAAATCCAAGAAGCACCGGAAGCTTACGCGGCAACAACGCGGACAATCGCTAAGACGGAGGAACCAAGAACGGACATAGCCACCTTGCTTGCATCGACGTCTCGTTTACGTGACGCAGTGATTCTTCGCGAGATTCTCGGGCCACCGCGCGGTTTGCGCGTGATCGACGCGATGCTGTAACATCGTCGCCGTGGGCGACGCGAACCCACAGTGGCAGCCCCACGACTGTCGCGCTTCGCACAGCAAACCGGCTACAGCTCAGAAGCGCTTGAGGTTCGCTCTTGAATTCGTAGTTTCAAGCTTCCCAACGCCGGCGTGGCGGAATTGGCAGACGCGCTGGACTCAAAATCCAGTGCTCGATTTTGGCCTTTTTTGGGGTTTTGGCAGACGTCCCACGGATGTGCCACAAATCGCATCCAGCATCGCCGGATGCTTGCGATTGAAATACGAGTTTCCTTCGCTCCGCTTGGTGCACGTTTACGAAGTCCGACCGTAAAGATCATCGCTGCGTCAATTTCATTTCGGATGCGCTGGCATTCGGTCGGCTGAGGATTGTCGATTTCCAAGCTGAAAACGATGAGGGCGATTTAGCTGACACGGCAAGAGGCATGTTGAAGCATTCCAACTTTACGAAAGCCGAGCAAAGACTGATTCTCGAAAATTATTTCCGCTACGATTTGCGCGGAATCGGCGGCGAAAAGTTTTTGGCTATAGCCAGAAAAAAAGTGCGTGAACACAAAGCTGATTTGCTTTGGTTCGATGCTCTCCAAAATTATTTGGGCGGGAACGTTCGCGACGGCGAAAAGCTTCAGGCGATTGCGCCTGTCGTGAGTCAGGCCGAGGAAGAGGCGCAAGCCGCAGAGGCATCCGCGGAGAAATCGTAGAGCTAGCCGATAGAAAACGGCGGCGGAGCACCGCCGCACTCCACAAAGACAACCGCGTAGTGCGCGCTCATAAAACGCGACCGTGTTCCGGAGTGACGGCGCTGGCTTCTACCGATCAGTAGCCCGGCGAGGTCGTTCCCTGCCCGGGGCGCCCGACGCCGCCGGGCGCGTGGATCGGCGTTGTGCCCGTAGTCTCCGGCGTTGAACCCGTAGTCTGGCGCGTTGTGGCGATCGTCGCCTCAGGCGAGCTGGCACAAGACACCAGCATCAAGACGAAAACGGAAAGTGCCGAACCAAGTATGATTGCTCTTTTCATGATGCATTACTCCTTTTTTTCGCTAACCTATAATCAGGTTTACATTGGTTATGAAGAATTGTCAACCTATGAAAGTACATTTACAAGTTAGAATCGAATCTCACCCCTTTTCCACCGGTGACCTCATTGGCGGTGACGCAGCGCTCGACTTCATCAATACCGTCACTGGCCGCGATCAGTCGCCTCGTGACTGGCTCGACAGCTACGCTCGTCTGCTGGAATGGGCAGAGCTGGTACGTCTCTTGCCGAAAGAAATTCTGCGCGCGCTGGCAAGAAAGGCGCGGCGCGAGCCCGCGGCGGCTGCGACTGCGCTGGCGCGCGCAAAGGAGCTGCGCGAAACGCTGTTTGCGCTGGTTACTGGGATCGTTTCCGGGAGTGCGCCGTCGAAAGCCGCGCTCGCGCTGCTACGAGAGCATTGGACCGCAGGCATCAATGCGCACGAGCTGCGCTTCGACCATGGGCACGTGGTCGCTGAGCTGTGCAATGATGCAGCCGATTTCGACTTGATCGCATCAATGATCGCCTATCGGATGGTGGAACATGTCTTGCCGTTGCCGAAAGATCGACTGCGCATCTGTCAGGGGCCTAACTGCTCATGGCTATTCATTGATAGCTCGAAAGCCGGCCGTCGGCGTTGGTGCGACATGGCGGTTTGCGGGAACGCCGCCAAGTCTCGGCGCTTCTACGCACGCTCGCGTCAGCGGCGCAAGAGTCGACGTGATGAGTGAAGGAAATAACCAACTCGTGGTGATCAAAAAAGCGTGTTGCGTCCGCGCGCGCGAGGGCTCAGTTATTGCCACATTTTCGAGCACTTTTATGCTCGAATGCGCATTTTTGGTGTTAGAATGGTTGATGCCGAAAAAAGGCCGTTTTCATAGGGAAAACAGCCTTTCAGAGTGAAAAAGCCGGCGTGGCGGAATTGGCAGACGCGCTGGACTCAAAATCCAGTGATCGCAAGATCGTGTGGGTTCGAGCCCCTCCGCCGGCAGGACCGTCTGACCCTATCTCTTACGAGAGAGAATGAATCGAGTTCTCGCGCAGGGCGGACTTCGCATTCGCGCGAAGGCAACCAACTGCGGCCGGCGAGGTGTATTCACAGTTTATTGCTTGTATAGAAGAGGAAGAACCGCAATGTTCTCTCTCGTGAACGGGAAGGTTGGCGACCGGGGTGAAAATGGACCTCGCGAGTTTGTAACTACCCGCTGGAGCCTGATTCTCTCCGCCACAAACGGAAGCGAGGAGCAAAAGGCGCGCGATGCGCTGGCCGAGCTTTGCCGAACTTATTGGCGACCCGTTTTCTCGTTCGTCTGCAGACGCGGCTATTCAACAGAGGATGCGCAGGACCTCACGCAGGATTTTTTTGTGGCGATACTTGAGCACAACTGGCTGCAGCACGCCGATCGAAGTCGCGGTCGGTTCCGCTCGCTCTTGCTCAAGTCGCTCCAAAATTTTCTTGTTAACGCCGCCGAGAAAGCACATGCCCACAAACGCGGCGGCGGCGCGGAATTTATTTCCTGGGACGATTGGATGGCGGAATCGCAGTTGCAATTGTCCATCCCAATTCAAGCACTCGACTCCGTGCCGCCGGAGCGCATCTTCGACCTCACTTGGGCGACGACGGTTGTGGAACACGCGTTTCAACGCCTGCGGGAAGAATGCGAGAGCAGAGGCAAGCTCTGGCTTTTCCAAGCACTAAGCTCCCATCTTACTGATGAACGCGATGAACTGTCATATGCCAATCTATCTGCGGAATTGGAAATGGCGGAGACGGCCGTGAAAAAACAGCTGCACAACATGCGCCAGCGTTACCGCAGTCTGCTGCGCGATGAAGTCTCACGCACGGTCCAAAATCCTGCCGACGTAGATGACGAGGTCCGGTATCTGTGTGCGGCGCTCGCGGGAAGAACCGCGTAACTTTGATGAAGACTTCCAACGACCGGTCTGATTCACTCCCGAGCGCGAGTAAAGGCGCCGCAAAATGCGAGAAGTGCGGCGCAACCATGGGACTCGACACCGGAGTTTGTGTTAGCTGCCTCTTGCTCGAGGGACTGGAAACCGGTGGCGACGTATCCAAGGCGGCTTATGAAAGCGTACTCGACGAGGTGGACGCGCCGCACAAGCCTTGGTTCTTAGGCAACTACGAAATTCTAGAGCAGATCGGTTGCGGCGGCATGGGCGTGATCTATCGCGCCAGGCAACGACATTCCCGGCGCATCGTCGCGGTAAAGCGCGTCCTTAGTTATCGCGCTGATTCACACGGAGCACTGCAGCGTTTCCGACGAGAAGCACAGGCAGTGGCCAGTCTGGATCATCCAAACATCCTTCCGATATACGAGGTGAGCGAAAGCGAGGACGGCCTGCCGTTTTTCAGCATGAAGTTCGCGGAGAAGGGAAGCTTGCAAGAGAACGCGGCTTCTCTGCGCGATGAACCGCGGAAGTGCATGCAACTCATGGCAAAAGTCGCGCATGCTGTCGAATACGCCCACAGCCGGGGAGTTCTCCACCGTGATCTAAAACCGGGAAACATTCTGCTCAACGATCGGGGCGAGCCACTGGTCAGCGATTTCGGTTTGGCGAAGCTGCTGGACTGCAACAACGATCTTACAAGGTCGCTGACTACGTTCGGAACAGCAGGTTTTATTGCCCCTGAGCAAGCTAATGGTGCAGCCGCCGATTTTACGCCGGCGGCCGATGTTTACAGTCTCGGCGCAGTTCTGTTCAACGTGCTTGCCGGACGTCCGCCATTCCTGGGTTCGAATCCGGTTTCCGTGATTCGTCAAGCGTCTGAAACGCAGGCGCCCAAACTACGCTCGCTGGCACCATCGCTTGATCGCGATTTGGAGACGATTTGTGCACGCTGCCTCGAGCGCGATCCGAAGGTGCGCTACCAGTCCGCCGGAGACCTCGCAGCCGATCTTGAACGCTGGCTCGCTGGCCGTCCAATCGTCGCTCGCCCGGTTTCACCCCCAGCGCGGATCTGGCGCTGGTCGCGTCGTAACCCCAAACTGGTTGGAGCAGCAACTGCCGGTCTTCTTTTAGGCGCGGCTGCGGTTTGGTTATTTCGCGCCGAACTCTTCCGAGCGTCGCAGTTTAATCCCCCGGACAGGAGTATTGCTGTTCTACCATTTACCGATTCTAGCGGGACGAAAGATCAGGAATATTTGTGTGACGGCATAAGCGAGGAGATTCTCGATACCTTGGCGCAGGCTGACGATTTGCGCGTGGTCGGCCGAACTTCGTCATTCTCATTGAAAGGAAAGAACACAAAGGAGGTTGGAGAAAAGCTTAACGTTGGAAATGTGCTTGACGGAAGGTTGCAGCGCCAAGGTAACCGCGTTCGTGTAACAGCCGAACTGATTGACGCGCGAAACGGTTTTCGCGTGTGGACGGAAACTTATGACCGCGAGTTGGACGACGCATTTGCACTTCAAGGCGAAATCGCCCGGTCTATCGTTGACGCGCTCAAGATCAAGCTCGGCGTTCGGCTTTCCGCTCACGAACAACCCGACAACGGCGCATACGACCTTTATCTACAGCGACTTTTCACGGGTGTAACTCATCCGACAGGAATAAGCAGTATTGGCATTAGCGTGCCCGTACAGAATCCATTAAATCCATTCACCGTTCCGGATTACACATCTGCGGGAGGTTTCGACACGCGCCGCCCGGACACTCGAGTGACCGCTGCACCTCCAGGGACGGGAGTCACTACCAGTGTGCGTTCTCGCACATCGGAAGCCGGTCTGCGAACGAACAAAATTACAGCGAACGGGCCAGCGGCGCCTCCAGGGACGGGAATCACTACCAGTGTGCATTATCGCGCATCGGAAACTGGTCTGCGAACGAACAAAATTACAGCGGACGGGCCAGCGTCCATTCAGGGGTTTGTCAAAGATGCAAAAGGCGAACCGATTAAAGGCGCAGGCGTTCGGATTGAATCGCGAGACGGCAAACAGGTGTTGAGCACGGTTACGACCGACCCAAAGGGCCGCTATACTTCACAGGGACTGCAACCGGGTGCTTACCGGGTAACATTGCTTGTGAATGGCGCGGTCAAGGCGTCGATCATGAACACGCAGACTAAGGCGAATCAACCGACTCAGCTAAATTTCGAGCTCAAGCCAACGTCTCAAGCGGGTAACATTGCAAAGAGCGGAAAGCACATGGTATGGGTGCCAGCTCGTACCGGGAGTCACATCGGCGGTAATTGGGTCGAAGTCGACGACAGCGGAAAAGCGCATTCCCGTTTCAACACTCAGACAGTCACCGCTCGTAGTTGGTAATTTTGAAAGCGGCTACAACAAAGCGACGACCAACATCAAGGGTCGTACTTGGGGAAGCTTTGAGAAAGCGCTTCTAATCTGTACCCACGCCCTGTGGGCCATGTGCACGCGCCTCACCGAGGCGCGGCTACAGCAACAGTCCACTCCCGGAAACTTCGCTTTTCCCTCATTCAGCAAATTGTTCGGGAACTTCGCCTCCTTTTTCCTGTAGGAACTAATGGAGTATTATGTTTATGAAATCACTACAAATCGGGTTGATCGGGTTTGTTCTTTCTGTTGCGACTGTCTGGGCCGGACCTTCAGCAATTCAAGGCGTCGTAAAGGATGCAAAAGGGCAAGCGATAAAGGGTGCAGATGTTCGAGTTGAGTCGAAAGATGGCAAACAGCAATTCAACACCGTTAAGACCGATGCTAAGGGTCGCTACATTTCAGAGGGTCTGCCCGCGGGCGTTTACAAAGTCACCTTGATGGTTAATGGCGCCGTGAAGGCGTCCATTACGAATACGAAGACTAAGGCGGACCAAAACACGCAGTTGAATTTTGATCTGAAGCCAGTTCCAGTCGCGCAAGCAAACGCAGGCCAGAAAAAAGGAAAGCACATGGTCTGGGTACCGGCGAACACAGGAACCCACATTGGCGGGCGCTGGGTGGAAGTTCCGGATGGCGCGACCGAGCCAGGCACCTTGAACGTGCAGAAAGCAAATGCTGAACAACTGCAGCGGCAGATGCAGAGCATGAAAGCGGCGCCGCCGTCAGGCCCATGAGCCGCGGCTGAGCTGCTCCGACTGCACAGTCTGCATTGCGCCATTTCAACATTGACGCAAGCGTTAGGAGAAGCTGCGGCGATTTCTGATGAGGGGGTCCATCGCCTAATCCTTAAAATCGGAGGCGCAGTTTCAACCTGGGGCTTGCGCAGTCGCCGTCGAGAACGATCCACGCACTGATTCGCGCGAAAGCACAACAATCGTAAATACTCCGAGGATTGTTCCGAAGGGAATGAAGAGGCATTCGATGCAAGCCATCACGAGGACGAACGAATAGCGTTTACGGAGCGCGAGAGATCGGCCGGCCATGAGAATGCAAATCGCCATTGCTATTCCGATCAAGAACAAAGCCAAACCGAGCACAGCAAAAATCCAACCAAGAAATTCAGGCGGCAAGTCCTCGCCCGGTTTCGCTGTGCCATGCCGCGCCGCAAATATGAAAATGGCGCCGACCGTTGTATACAGTAACGGGAAAAAAGAGAAGAGCGCGGCCAAACCCGCCACGACATAGTGAAAAATCGCGAGGAGATTAAGCTGTTCGGTATCGCGATCCATACTCTTTAGAACTAACCAGACTGTTTCGACTTAATCCAGCCATCGACCAGTTCCTCCAGCACATCGAGCGGGACGCTGCCATTGCTCAAGACAACTTCATGGAACTGCCGGATATCAAATTTCTCGCCTAACGACTTCTTCGCTTTGTCGCGTAGCTCGAGAATCTTCAGCATTCCAACCTTGTAAGCGGTCGCCTGGCTTGGCATCACAATGTAGCGGTTGATCGAGTCGGTGCAGTCCGCTTCCGTGTTGGGCGTGTTCTTGATCAGGTAATCGATCGCCTGCTCGCGCGTCCAACGTTTTGAATGGATCCCCGTGTCCACCACGAGACGCCCGGCCCGCCAGAGCTCGAGCGAGAGACGGCCGAAATCGGAGTAAGGATCCGCATAGAACCCGATCTCTTTCGGGGTCAGCTCGCTGTAGAGACCCCAGCCTTCCGTGTAGGCGGTGTAGGCGTGCGAAAATTTCCGAAACTTCGGAATTCCGTTCAGCTCCTGCGCAATCGCGATCTGCATGTGATGGCCGGGAATGCCTTCATGATGGGCCAGCGCTTCCAGTTCGTAGGTTGGATTGTCCCGCATGTTGCGCAGGTTCACATAAAACATTCCGGGACGCGTTCCATCCGGCGCCGGTTGCTGATAAAAGGCTTTGCCGGCCGACTTTTCTCGAAAACTCTCCACTGCTTTCACCACGATATCGGCCTTCGGTTTCGTCACGAAAAGCTCGTCGAGTCGCTTCTTCATCGTCTCGATGGTTTCGGTGGCCATGGCCAGATATTTCGCGCGACCCTGCTCGTTGCTCGGCAGGCGAAACTGCTGATCCTCGCGCATGAACTTGAAGAACGCCTGGAGATCGCCTTTGAAGCCGACATTCTCCCGGATCTTGTTCATCTCATCCTGGATGCGGGCCATTTCCTTCAGGCCGGTTTCATGAATCTCTTTCGCGCTCATGTTGGTCGTGGTCGTGCGATGCAGCGCGGACTCGTAAAACTCCGCGCCATCCTTGAACTTCCAGACGCCGTCGTCTTCGGTGGCGCGCTTGGCTTGGTCCTCCAAGAAGGCGATCAGTTTTTCGTAGGCGGGTTTGACCGATTCGTTCAGTGCCTTTGTCGCATCGGCCACGAGCCGGTCTCGCGTCTCGCCATCCGCCTTGCTTAAGGCGGTCACTTTCTTCGTGAAATCTTCCAGCAGCGGACTGTCGTGAGGCCCGGAATCGAAAGGTTTCCCCTGGATGACCTTGTGGCAGGCGTCGAGCACCAGCGGAAAAACGAAGCGAGGTGCCACCACTCCTTTTTCTTCACGCAGCTTCAGATTGACGAGCAACTGCTCGAACAATTTGGGAAACCCGCGCAGCCGCGCGATGTAAGCCTCCGCGTCTTTCACGTCATCGATCTTGTGAATGTTAATCAGGAAAGTCGGCATCTGCGCATGGACGCCACGCATCTGGCTGACTGGATAAATGTCGAAGCGATACTTAAATTCTTCCGCTTCGCGCGCCGCCTCGCGCTCGAAGAGTTTGTAACTCAGCTGCGTTTGAGCATCAAGCGCTTCGAACTTGATGTTCTTTTTCAAATCCGCCAACTGGCGCTCCCAAACCTTCTCATCGGCCGTGGCCTTCTCGTCCGACAAGTCCTCCAGCTGATCGTAATGCGTCTTGATTCCATAAAACGATTCATCCACCGGGTGGCGCGAAAGCGTCTCGTCCCAGCACTTCTCGAAAAAGTCGTTAGCCTTTTTCGATTCGGCTGCGATTTCTGCCGATGTGTCAGCCGACGCAATTCCGCTGACAGTTAGAAAAATTGCGATGGTTAACGAAATCTTCATTGCGTTGTTCCTTTCTAAATCAAGCGTTGAGCGCCCGCCACGCCGCAGCCTTGTGCGAAGGCGCGCTGGGCATTTAGAAACATCAACTTGTCGTCATATAGCCTTCTTCGCCGTGTTCGTTTATATCGAGCCCCTGCCGCTCGATCTCCGGTGCAGTGCGCAGTCCAATCAGCCCCCTGACAATGGCGCCGATAATCGCGCTGCCCACCACCGCAAACACGATCGTGATCCCGATTGCTTTTAATTGTTCCAACCACAGGGTGTGTCCCACAATTCTTGCAAGACCATTTCGGGTAGCAGGATTAGGCGATCCTGCAACGCTCAATAAAAGATTTGGATTCACACTGGCGGTCGCGAGAAGGCCGGTGAGGAACGCGCCCAGCGTTCCGCCCACTGCGTGGATGCCAAAAGTATCTAGCGCATCATCGTAGCCCAGCCAGGATTTCAATTTAGTGCAGGCGAAAAACGGGACGATTCCTGCCGCGATTCCGATGATCACTGCGCCGCTTGGCCCGACATATCCACACGCTGGCGTGATTACAACCAATCCCCCAACCGCACCGGAACAAAATCCGAGGACACTTGGTTTGCCGCGCAGCGCGTACTCAAGCATCGCCCATGTAAACGAAGCTACCGCCGTGGCCAGCGTTGTGCTCATGAACGCGTTCGCGGCAATTCCATCAGGCGCAAGAGCACTTCCCGCGTTGAAACCGTACCAGCCCACCCAAAGCAAACCGGTTCCTACCATACAAAGCACCATGCTGTGCGGTGCCATGATTTCTTTTTTAAATCCGAGCCGGTGTCCCAGAAGAATACACAAGACCAGCGCCGACCAACCGGAGCTCATGTGGACGACTGTTCCACCGGCAAAATCGATGGCGGTGATCTTGGCGTCGGCGTTCCAAACTCCGTTCATCCACCCATCGATTCCCCAGACCATGTGCGCGATCGGAAAATAAACCGCAAACATCCAGACTCCGACGAAAACAAGCACGGCCGCGAATTTCATCCGCTCAGCGACTGCGCCGATGATTAACGCCGGTGTGATGATCGCGAACATCAGTTGATACATCGCGAAGACATTCTGCGATAACCAATAGGAGTAATCACTGTTCGGTCGTCCGTCGACACCGCGCAAAAACGCAAACTTCAATCCTCCGATGAAGGGCGACCCGTGGGAGAAAACGAGAGAATAACCCACCAGCCACCAAAGGATGGTCACCAGGCCGGCAATGCCAAGACATTGCGCCAGCACGGAAAGAACGTTTTTCGCGCGGACAAGACCGCCGTAAAAAAGCGCGAGTCCTGGCAATGTCATAAAAAGCACTAATGCCGCACAGGTCATCATCCAGGCGTTGCTGGCAGGGCCGGGACCGGAAATGTTTGATGCTACTGGCGCGTTCGCCGAATCAGCGCCGCGCGCCGAATTATTCAAGTAGGCTTCCAAGTCGGCAACGCGCTGCTCCAGAGACGGTGAAGCAGAAGGCGACGATGTTTGCGCATGCAGCGGAGACGAAAACGCAATGACTGCCGTGAGCAAAAAGACCCGCATCATTACGCGCTCTCCTTATAGGCGCGCGGTTTTATCGCGGCAAGGAAAATGCCATCTCGATTTTTACGCGCGGTCCGCTCTGTAGCATGCGCTGTCCTCAGCGCATTCGTTTTAGGCGCGACAATCCAACTCGCTGAGGACAGCGGACACTACAACGTCGTCAGAAAGGAAAACTCCGCCGAGCAGCTGGCCAGGCCAGGTTAAGGCGCTCGACGGAGTTTCTCCCCAGCCTCAAGATCGTCAACGTTTAGCTTGTATGCCTCAAGCTTTCGTTGTTGCGAGGTTCCCCGCTCCGCTTCGGATCACGCACCAGTGAAAGCACGGCGGTGCACAGACCGTGCCAGTCGATTGCGTTGCATCGTCATCGTCATCGGCATCGTCATCGTCCTCATCCTCTTCATCGGCATCTGTTTCGGGCCCGACCGCGGGTAAGTCATTTTGCTGCAACTTTTCATAACGCTCACGAACATCGGCGGGCATTTTATCCCGATCCTCTTTCGTCTCGACCGGACCGCTAAAGAGCAGTTTTCCCTGGGTATCTTTCGCGGTGAGTATTTTTTTCCCATCCACATTTTCCAGCTTCATCTCGCCTTTATCGTCTGAGAAAACGATTTGCGCTTGGCCGAGGTCGATCCTCGTAGCCTTGAGTGTGCCGTTGTCTTTACTCAGAATGCGAATTTCCCGCGCGGCGCGGCGGGCATCTTCCCGCGCGCGTCTTGCCGCCTCGTGAGCTTTCATCACTGCTCCATGGATCATGCCGCGTTGTGCCCCGAGTTGCTCATGCAACTGTTCCTTCAAACCTTGCATCTCCTCGCCGAGATCACCTGTGTCATCAAAATCCCAGTGCGCTTCGTGTTTGTCCCCGGGCGCCCAGGAATGACGCTGCGGTCTTTCTTTCTTTGTGAGCTTGACGGTCACCTTCTGCTCCTGGCCCTTGCGCAAAATCGTGAGCGTCACGTCCGTGCCGTCAGAGAAAGTCTGCAGGAGCTTCCGCAATTGGGTTGGTTCAATCAGAATCTGATCGTTGAGCATTTTGAGAATATCGTTCTGTTGAACGCCCGCCACCGCTGCGGGGCTATCGGGCGCAACGTACTCGACGACTAATCCGAGCCCTTTGGACAGCCCGAGCTGTTCGCTTACCACTGTTGGCACCTGCGATGTTTCTACGCCGAGAACTATTACCGGAACTTTGGGCGCCTTTTCATGGCCACCCGGCGGTGGAGGATGCGGCTGACCGGGTGGTTGTGGCGGCGCGGGTGGTGTTTGCGCAAATCCGGCGATCGGCAAGAAGGCAACGGTTGCGATGATAGTGATGAGTTTAATTTTCATGGTCTTGCTTTGTTAAATTATTGGCCGGAAACGGGAATGAGGACGACTTCCTCGCTGGGGTAAGAGACGCGCAGCGATGCGCCAGTAGAGGGATTACGCCATTGCCACGTCTGCTGTGTTTGATAACGAAGGCGCCTCAACGGTTGCTTCGAGCCGTCAGCAAACTGCAAGCCTTCGTTGCGAGTGTTATAGACCACCTGCGTCGCCCCAGAGGGAACGAATTTGTTGGACGACATCGATCCGTTGACGCCGTTCCTACCAGAAAAGGAAGGCAGGACCGGTCTTGTTTGAGATGAAGGTGAAACTTGTGCGATTTCTGTGTTTTCGTTTCGCGTTTGATCGGTGTTGATCCGCGCGATTAACAGAACGACCGCCGCTGCTGCTGCTGCAAGGCCGATACCAAATCTGTAGGGCGTTTCTGTGAAACGCCAAAACCATTTGATCTTTGGCCCGGCGTCCGCCGCGGCGGATGCCCTGTAATTCTCGGCCATCGCTTCCTCGATGCGCTCAAAAAGCACGGGCGAAGGCCGCGCCGGTCGCAACGCTCTCAAGTCATTCTCAAGCTCGGAGAAATCGTTCATTGGGGTTGCAAGCTCTTCTTCAGGTTAGCCAGAGCGTATCGATATCGCGATGCGGCGGTGTTTTGAGAAATGCCGAGTGCACCGGCGATCTCGCTAAACGTAAGTTCGTTCCAGATTTTCAAGACGAGCACCTCACGTTGATCATGTGGCAAACAGCTGACTGCCGCAGCAAGCGCCGATTGCGACTCGTCTTCCCATTCAAACTCCGGCTCGATGGTTGGATCGGCGTCGGCAACAACAGTGGCCTCGCGTCGGGCGCGCCGTTTGTCGCGACGGATAAAATCAAGAGCAATGGAACGCACAGTGGCGTAAAGCAGCGCGCGGTTGTTAATCTTGTGGTTTCGCCGCCAAAACTTGACGAAAGCCTCCTGGACAATGTCTTCGGCATCAGCTGCTGATCGCGTCCACTGCCGGGCGAAAAGGAGCAAGCCCGGACCGATTTCTGAAAAGCAACTCTTCCAATCCTCATGGCTAGCAATGTTGTCCATGACCTTTTCACGGTCTTTATCTCCAAGACGCCCCCAACCAGTGAATTTGTCTATGCAACCGAAATTTTTCTCGCTCATCGCCGTGCTGGCCAGCGCAGGAGCGTAAGCGGAAGACCTCGACCCTGAAGACGCCGTTGGTTCACTCATTACTGTGGAAGAGGCTAAACGTGCCGGAGAAAAAGGATTTCGCGAAGCCTGTATCTCTGTTCTTGCTGACGATGCGGTAATCTTCCCGCCTGACGCAGTCAACGGGAAAAGTTTTGGCGGGACGCGTAGGACTAAGGTCCTATGGACCGCCTGATTACTTGGTCATAGGCTGCACGCCTTAAACGGTTCTGGATCCGGTGTGGAACGCTTCTTCCTCGAGCTTGTTCTCGCTTTCAGACCTGCAGTCACCGGGGTCAACCCAACGGGAAAAAGAGCAAAACCATTATGAATATATTGAAGTCGTCGGTTCGAACATTTATGGCCCTCTTTCTTGGCTTTTTGGCCCTTTGTCTTTTCTTCGCAGGAGCAGTTTCATACGGCGGTTCACCGTGTTCGGACCCGCCCAGCGTGACGGTCGAGACGTCTTACTATGACACCCTGGGGCAACCCGCAAATGCGCTGGTTACGGAAGAAGGTCATATACTCGTCTCTGTTTCAGGAGGCACCGTGCCAAACGGAGGTTGTCCTAACGCCCCCTCAAACAGTGGTGTTACGGGCGTTCAGGTTTTCAATACCGATTTGACCCCTGCATGCCTTATTGATTTACCCCGGCCGCCTGGCGAACGGCCCATTGTTAGTGCTTTCGGGATGAAGCCTTTCCCGCGCCGCCCTCAACAAACTACGGAAACCCCAAGTATTGGGATCGCCGTTGAGGCGCAGGGCGCTGAATTTTTTCGTCTGACTGAATTCAACACATGCGCCAAAGACGGCATCGTTAATGTTCAGCAATACAGGCACAAGAAGGCACCCGGCACTTTTGATCTCGCTGTCACACCTGATGGAAAATTTGCATTTGTTGCCAACGAATATGGGCTAGTGCCCGGCGTCAATACTTATGGGAGCGGAACAATCGGCGTCATCAGCGTTCAGCAGGACCCTCTTGGCAGATTTATGAGCGGAACAAGATTCGGAACAGGACTAATCGACCAAAATCCCTACATATACGTACCGGGCGGCGGCGCTATCCCGGGTATCACCATATCGCATGATGGCAGGTATCTTTATGTTACGAGCGAGGTTGGCGCGACCGGCTATCAGGATCCGACTAACAGCATGAATCCGATACTAACAACCACCGAGTGCCATAATAAAGGACCCAATAGTGGACACTCAAATAACGGCCTACTAACTGTTATCGATGTTGAGAAAGCAAAAAGAGGGCTCGGGCAAGAGGCGATCTTGAGAAGAATTGCCTCCGGGTGTGCGCCAGTCCGGGTAGTAGAAACGGCAGACGGGAGATATGTTTGGGTGGCAGCGCGCGGCGGTGATCCCGATCGGCTCGGTGTAGTCGGCCGAGTCTTAGCTTTCGATGTCCAGACGCTGGTGTCAGATTCTCCAAACAACGCATTGGTTGGATATGGGGATTCCGGCGGCACAGAACCTGTAGGCATGGCGCTATTTGACAATGATCACTTGCTCGCCGTGGCAAATTCGAACCGGGACCAAGTTCCTGAAGATTTAAACGGCATCAGCAACGTGGCGATCTTACACGTTTGCCCCACGGGCGGTGGCGGTGCGGTGAGCGTAGTCAATCAGATTGATTCTCCTGATCGGGACAGTTTCCCACGCGACGTAACGCTCGGACCAGATGGCTCTACTCTTTACGTACCAAACTTCTGTTTAAATAAGCTGGAGGTGATCCAGACGCTTGTGTGCAACCCCAGCCCTCACTAACGATCTTTCGAAAAGGTGCAACCACTCGCGTTGACGAATCAAAAACCGTAATCAGCGCGCGGAATCTGACGCCTCACACGACAATTCTTATTTCGGCGACACAGCTGGCAGCGCTCGCAGAATCAAATCCCCCAGCCAATCGGGATGCGCGATGCCTTCGCGATACGCTCGGAGCGATTCCACCGAAGAGTTCACGCGCAGGTTGCTGTATGATCCATCGGCGTTTTGCCACCGCTCGTGCCAGTAAACTGCTGCTTTGATGCGCGGATAACGCGTGGGAAACATCGTAAGTCCCTGTGTAATCCACTTGGCTTTGCTAACCCCGCCGCCTTCCGCGGAATGCGGAAATTCGCCGGTCGCCCATTCGGCAATCATTATTGGCTTATGCGGATCGAGCCTGGATATTTCCTCATAGGGCCAGGTCACCAATGAAGGAATATCCGGGTTTGGCTCGTCCTTATACTGTTGTCCATAAACGCTCAGGCCAAGCCAATCGACGTAATCCGACCCCGGATAGTAAGCAGCCGCGCAATTCCAGGTTTCGTACGGATAGGGATAATTGTTCGTGTGAAACATCCATTTGATATTTGAAGCGCCGCGCGCCCGGACGCGACTCACCACGTAGCGATATGCTTTGCGAAATGTTTCCGGGCCTTTCCAGTTGTTCAGGTCTTTATCCCACTCCGCGCCGCCGTAGTAGGCGCCCGACCAGGGGAACCAGGTGCCATTCATTTCCACGCCGAATACGACAATCATCGGATGACCAAAACTCCGTGCGGCGTCGCCCCACTTGTCGATGTACGCGTCCCACTTGCCGGCAAGGATATCGGTCAAACTGAATTTGTCTGGCCCATGATCTTCCTCATAAGGCCGGTCCCACGGCGACCAAAACACAAGCGGCAGCGAACCGTGCCGCCAAATGACATTGAGATTGTCCACGGGAAAATTTTGTTCCCCCCAGTAACTGGACGACGCAATGATGGCCTGATGTTTACCTACCATCTGCTCAAATTCATCGATTGTCTCGAGCGTAACGTCGTCTTCCGCGTCGCCAAAATCCATGAACGCCCCAGTGTATGCGCCATGTTCAGGAATCACCACCTCGACCGGGCCGTTCGGATCGACTTGCGAGACAGCTACTCCCCGGCGACAGCCAATTAGCGCGAAGCTCGATGCAATCGCTGCAACGATCACGACAAAAACTGCATGGCTGCGCATTTGGTTTCGCACGGTCCGTACAAAAAATAGTGTGTCCAGAGTCGAAGCGGCTTCGAAGGCAATAACTGTAGAGGCAGCCGTGCCAGCTGCAATCGTGGTGGGGTTTTGCAGGCGGCACGCCTGCCACTACAACTGCTCGATGAGGGTGTGCACATGAATCTGGGCAATTTTCCTTGCTGGAAAACAATATTTAAGAGCAGAATGCCGGTGATCGAAGCAACGGATGCAGACAAAACTTCTCAGCTTTCTGAGCCTGTCTTTCATCTCACTCGCAGTAGCCGACGATTTTAAAACACTTGCCGGAAAAGAATACAAGAACGCCACAGTGAGCCGAGTCGAACCTGACGGCATCGTGCTCACCAGTAAGGCTGGCATCTCCAAAGTTTATTTCACCGAACTTCCCAAGGACGTTCAGGAGCGCTTTGGCTATGATCCCCAGAAAGCTGGCGATTACTCAGCGCAGCAAAGTGGAGGGTTCGAGCAAGTCCGAAAAAAGCAGGAAGAAACTTCGCGACAGAAAGCGGAGGCATCGCAAAAGGCCGATCAATACCGAGCGGAACAAGCAAATCGGCGGAACGCGATCGAAATGCTCCAAGCTCGCTACGAGGAGCTTCAGAGACAAGAAGACCACTTGCTTCTTCAGATCGGAGAAGCGAAGAAGCCCGGACCCGCGTATTGGGGTGGTACGAAAAATAAAACGCTACGCCACTACCCGAACCCGCAAGCATCCCAGCTACCATTGCTCCAGAGCCATCTAAAGGAAATTCGCCACGAAAAAGACCAGGTCAGGAAGCAATTGGAGAAAGCGCAGCAGTAGCAAACAAAGCGACCCGAGGGCGCGTGCGGACTCCTAAGCCTGTCGCGAAATGAAATTGACGACTTAATGAATTTCGCACGGAGTGCTTTGGGAGTGCGACGCGTCCTCGCGTCGCTTTTTTCTGTAGCTATAAGCGTTGCCCACCCGGCGTTACAAACACAGGCACATGCCGATGAGAAGCCCTTTGAGGTGTCTGCCGTTGTCCTTGCGGATCGACCCGTAAACCACTGTGTTCCGACTCAAGCATTAGGCGCTGGCGTTGATGGCCACGAACAAGGCGAATGCGCCCGAATGTTTACCCACAAGAACATCGCTGAAATGCGATCAGCCGGATTCGGGCCGCTGACGTATCGCCTGCGGACTGAATTAGCCGGCGAAGTTTGGCATTGGAACCCTCGAGGAACATGGAGTGATCCCATTCGTCAGTGTGGGTATTGGACCTCGGACGATTCGCTCGGCGAGCCGATCAACCTTTCCTACGGCTACCGTTTGCCGCGACGGGGAAACACGATCGACCAGGCAAATGACGATGGTTATTCACGCATCGCCGATGGCGACGAAGAATCGTTTTGGAAAAGCAATCCGTATCTCGATTCTCATTTCACGGGCGAGTCTACTGAATCCCATCTGCATTGGGTGGTGATCGATCTGGGCGCGACCAGACCGATAAACTGCATTCGGATTCACTGGGGCGCCCCGTATGCCCAGCAATACAGAGTGGAGTACTGGACTGGAGAAGATCCGATGCATTTGCACGCCGATCGGAAAGATGAGTGGCGTCCTTTTCCAAAGGGCGAAGTGAACCACGGATCGGGCGGTGACGAATCTGTTCGGCTCTGCGCAAAACCACTTCCGGTTCGCTTTGTGCGCGTCGTAATGAGCCGGAATTCGCAAACAAGCGCGCAAACTTCAAATGACATTCGCGACCGGCTCGGATTCGCGATTCGCGAGATTGAGCTCGGAAGTGCCGATAGCAATAATCGGTTTCGCGATTACATCTATCATGCGGCTGATCGTCATCAGCAATCAGTCATCTACGTATCGTCGACCGATCCCTGGCATCGAGCGGAGGACATTGATTACAAAATCGAGCAACCGGGACTCGATTTCATTTTGCGCAGCGCGCTGACGAACGGCTTGCCCGTCCTTGTTCCAGTCGGCGTTTTGTACGACACGCCGGAAAACGCGACGGGTGAACTCAAGTATCTCCTGCGGCGTAATTACGATTTGGAAGGAATCGAACTGGGCGAAGAACCCGACGGTCAATGGGTGTCACCGGAGGATTATGCCGCGCTTTACGCCGGAGTCGCTCGCCGGATCGCTGCGCTGAATCTGCGTTTGAAACTCGGAGGACCAAGCCTGCAAAATTTCGACGACCAACTTCTCACATGGCCCGACGAATCAGGCAATCGCTCATGGATGAATCGATTTCTCAAGTACATCGAAAAGGCGAAATGCCCCTTCGATTTTTTCTCGTTTGAGTTTTATCCGTTCGACAACATCTGCGCCGATGCGGCCCCGCAGTTGTTGGAAACCTCAAAGCGTTTGGGCGCGATGATGACAAGCTTGCGAACAGATGGAGTTCCTACGGCAATTCCATGGCTACTGACCGAATATGGCTATTCGGTTTTTGGCGGACGCCATGAGGTGGATATCGAAGGCGCCCTCTTCGATGCGGACACGGTTGGAGCCTTTCTGACACTGGGTGGTTCTAAGCCGTACCTCTACGGATACGAGCCAAACTATCTCCAGGATGAGCTGAAGTGTTCCTGGGGCAATCTCATGATGCTTCAGTTCAGTCCAAACAGCGACCAACTGAATCGGCTGTCGGCTTACCACGCCGCTCAACTCATCACAAAGGAATGGATGCAGCCGGCAAATGAAACACACGACATATTTCGAGCCATAAAGCCAAGCAAACCGACGCTGTCATCTGTCGTCAGCCTCTATGCGGTGCGACGACCAGACAAACAATGGTCCCTGCTAGCAATTAACAGGCATCCCAACCGCACAGCGCGCCTGACTGTGCAGTTCAACACCCCCGGGGAACAGCACCAGATGATCTTTGCCGGCGACGTGGATGTTATCCAGTTCTCCCGCGAACAATATCTCTGGCACGATGACGGACCAAACGGCCACCCGATTCGAAGTCTGCCCGCCGCGCGCTTCAAGCAAAAAGCGTCTTCGTTCTACGAACTGCCGCCGTATTCACTCACGGTGTTGCGCGGAAGAGTTCTAGACTGATTGTAGTATCGCGCGCGCGATCTACTTCTCGTCTATTCCTTTGACGAGCATCATCTGCGCGAGAGGTATCGTCATTCGAACCGGCGCTGCCGCGAGCCGCGCAGCTACACCTGTTTCCAACTCGTCGATGAACTTGACCGAACGTGCGCTATCAGGCGCTCCATCCAGGCTGGCCGCCAGTGTTGGGAATACCGAAGCCCGGCAAAAAGCAGCCCATAGCGCGCCAAATGCGTGACTGTCACCGCTTGCCTCAAATTGAGTCCAGATGCGATCTTCGCCATGGAACAATTCGAAATCCTCAATCGAGAGATCCTCAAAGCAGCCACCTTTTGCAAATGGTTCCATAAATTGCGCTCTGGTTCGACCAACGGTGGGAATGACCATCCTCCGAAATTCTTCCTTCCGAATGAGGCCGCGATCGACCATGTCGACAAGTGTGCCCTAGAGCGCATCCACTACCGGTCGATAGCCAAAGTCACCGCTATCGTCAGTCGCCATCGTCAGCACGACTAGTCGGCCACCTGGACGCAGTTCGCGACTGCGCATGCTAAGAAACCTTCGCCAATCTTCCGCCGCTTGCTCGGCAAACGCACTGCGCGCGGCCGTGTCGCGGCTATAGGCAACCTGCACCTGGTCTGGAATCGCGCAGGGCACCCGACCTAGCCACTGAACGGCCCACGCGCTCCATCCCAGCGTCACGCTAGATGCCGGCAAGATCTGCTCGAAGTAAGACCGTCCAACAGCGGCCGCAAATGTGGCGGGATCGTTGCGAAGATAGCTGTTCGGATCATTCGCGAGCGTTTGGAAAAGCGCTGTGAAATCGTTGCCCGGCAAGTCGGTATGAAAGACGAAGATCGCTCGCTCGTTGCCAACGCGCTCCCTGAGTGCGCCGATTGCCGCGGCCATTGGCATAAGCGAGTTGTGGCCCTCGGATGAACCGTAATCCGCAATGACTACCAGTTCCGACGACGGCGGCAGCGCCATCGCGCGAGCCGCGCGTTCCATCAGCGCCACGGCAGGCAATGAGCCGACTGCCTGGACTGACGAGCTTCGATTGTACGCGCCCTTTCCTTCCATCGGCGCGGGCTGAAGAAACTTGGATGGCTCGGTCACGCCTATTTCTGCGCGAGAATGTTACGACATTCAAGGCCCTGAGTCGAAGCAACGTGAAGTCCAAGTCTCAAACGCGTGCTTAAGCTTTATGTTGTGCTCGCAAATGCGCTGCGACCACGTCAAGAACACCAAACACAGCGAACACTTATTCACCACGTTTTAGCCAGACCGTAAGCAATACCTCGATCAGGTAGAGTTGGTCAATCATTAAACCGCGGTTCAAGCAGGCCAGAACCACAGGACCACACCGCCACAAATAAGGATCATGCCGAAGACCGCGCCGATGCGCAGGGTCAATAAGCGGTGGCCAAGCAAACTCACCGTCCCGAACTTGAATACAAAGTTCGACATCGCCGCAATCAGGATGGCGTGCCAACCCGTGGAGGGATCGGTGCGACCACTTTCAACCAAACGAGCCGACGAAAGCGTAATCGCGTCCATGTCGGTTAGTCCGGAAACGACGGCTACCGAGTAAAAACCGGCAGAGCCGAAATGCTCCTTGGCAACGGCGACCGCCAGCAGGACGACAGCGTAAATCGCGGCAAAGATGAACGCCGGTTTCAATTCGGCTGGATTTTTTTGCTCGGGCATCTGCGCATCGCCCGACGGCTGCCATAGAAACATCGCGGCCGCAATGATGATGGAGACAGCCAGGATGGCGGCAACAGGCGGCGCCATTGAAGCGAAAGCGACCGGAGCTACGGCCGCCATTTCGACCAGGACCCGTCCCAGCGAAATGCATGATGCAATCACGATGACAACCGTAGCCAGATTCACGAGCTCTATGTTCTCCACGGTGCGGCGCGCGTAGCTCACCGTCGTCGCCGTGCTGGAAATAAGGCCTCCGAGAACGCCGGCCAATAAAGTACCCCTTCGGGCGCCAAGGCACTTGTAAGCGATATAGCCAGTGAGGCTGATGCCAACGATGAGCACGACCATGAGCCATATTTGGAATGGATTCCAAACGCCGTATGGCCCGAAATCCTGGTGCGGCAGCACCGGCAGAATCACCAGTGACAGCAGAACGAACTGCATGATCGCTCGCATGTCGCGCTCGCCAATCGCGCCAGCTAAGGCATGCAACGGCTTTTTGAACTGCAAGAGCACAGCCATTGCTCCACCGACCACAACTGTCACAACCATGCTGCCAATGACCACGTAAGCGCCCAGTCCATAGAGCAGAAGAGCTGCAACTTCCGTCGTCATTCCCGGATCGATGTCGCCCGATTTCATCTTGGCCAAATTCGAGTAGACCACGATCGCGACGAGCGCGAGCAAACCGGCCGCCACCATCCAGCCGCCGAAAGTCTTTCCAAGCAGCGCGCAAATCGTTCCGAAAATCGCGATCAACGGAAAAGTGCGAATGCCGCCGATCGATGATTCGGCGCGTTCCCGCTGGAGACCCAGCAGCAATCCGAGGCCGAAAGAGACAGCCAGCTGCTGAAGAACGATCAAATCCACGCCCATATCATATCGATTTCGGGCTGCCACTGGAGATGAGCTTGCGCATGATTACGCCTAACACATGGTTAGATAACACAAGACGCGACAAGGAGAATCAGAGCGGCAACCAAAAAGGCAACTCGGATAGCATGAAGCAGGTCCCAGCGACGGCGCAACTCCCGCCAATTGGGCGGCAGAGAATCTGGTTTCCAACGGGCAATTTGGTTGTTGATGGGCACGGGCAGAAGCGCGGTGTAAATGATCATCGCGGCAAAGACCAAAGTCGATCCCAATGCCAGCCACCATGGCGTGCTCCAAGCCGCGTGTGCGATGAACGTGACTAGAAGCGTCAAGAGAAAAGTAAGCGCATACCAAAATGGCATTACCGCACCAAGGGCGCTAGCCAATGTCTGAGCGGCTCGGGCATGCACCGCGTCCTCCAGACGACTGATGCGAGGGTGAAAGAAAACAGCCACGGCAATTTCGTTGCCAGTCATCGTGCCCGCCACCACGATGGCCGCGATCTCAAGGGCTTTAATTGTTGCGGGAGTCATACCTGCGCAAAGTCGCCTAACGAGATAGAGCTCAGTGTTCGCTGACGACCGCCAGCTTTCCTGGACTCTCAACAGTCATCTCTCAACTCTCAACTGTCTTAGCACAACGGCCAGCGGTTGGCCGCATCGCCTGCTTAGGCGTTAATGTGTTCATGCATTAGTTGCTAGCAGACTGGTTTAAGTATTCGCTCAGGGTTTCGACTCGCTGGTTGATTAACTTGAGCTGTGCGTTCGCAAAATCCACCCGCATACCGCTGCCGCCAATCGCGCCGCCGACGCGCGCTATCAACATGGCTTCATCGTCACGCCACTTGATCCATGAGCGTTCAGCTTCTTTCAAAGCCTTCTGCCCATCCGCATCCAGTTTGCCCATCAGACGTTTATAGACTGCATCGAGGCGTGTATTGGCCTGGTCCACTGCGGCGTTTTCCTCTGTTCCCGGTGGCTTGAAGTCAGGATCTTGGCCTTTGGATTCAATAGACACGGCCATGATCACAAAAGCCGTCCAAGCAGCGAATAGTGTTGGTATCTTCATTTTTTTGGTTGGAGTTTGTTGCCTGCGAAGGTGAGGAAGCAAGCTTTAACGGCCTAACGAGACGGAGCTGAGCCACCGCTGGCAGCAGCGAGCGTGGCAAACATTAAGAACTGTCTCATAAATCAAATGTGTGCATCGCGACGGCGAGCGAGTTGGCTGCATCGTCTGGTTAGGCCTACACAGCGCGCATTTGCTGGCGAATCGGTTCATTATCCGCGTACACCTGCCACTCCGCAATCTGACCGTCGCAAACCACAGCGCGAATTGCCACGGGAGTGCTCCATCCCGAGTTTGGTTGCTTAAGACCGTCGGACCAGTAGGAGCCACTCGCTATGCCCGCGAGCATCGTCTCATCTTTGGCAGTCTCCGCGCTGAAACAGCGGCTAATTTCGAGATGATAATCAGGCACCATAGCGAAGTACAACTTCCAGCCGTCGCGCATGGAGTCGCGGCCTTCCACCACCGCGCCAAGCGAGTCAATGAAACGATGATCTGATGTCATGAGAATGGCAAGACATTCGACATCGTGTGCGTTAATCGCGGTGACGAATTGCTGTGCTACTTCTTGTGGAGTCATATGTGCAAAGAATAGGTTCGAATAGGCTTACGAGAACAAGATCAGCCGCCGCTGGCGAGAGCGAGCTGAATCTGCATTGGAAGTGTTAAAGTCATCTGAAACTATGCATCACAGCGGCCGGCAGTTGGCTGTATCGTCCGGTTAGATTTCAGCACGTGGATTCCGCTGAGTGGCCAAAAATGCCCCTACGCTCGGGGGTGCCGCCAGCAACAGAGCCGCGACAAACTGCTGAGTGGCTCGCGCAATGTCCAATACGTGCGGCGAGCGGAAAATTAGTGTGAGGCGAACTGCAAGGCCAACAACGTATAGTACAACCAAAAGCCAGCGGGCCCAACGTTGACCACGCCACATTGCATAAAGGAGCGCCGCTACGGCACAGAAAGCGAGGATCGTACCAGCGAAGGACGGGATACTATCGCTTGTGGCCGGGAGAACGACGAAGAGAAGGTTCCCCAGCAGCGTGATAACGATGGTGGTCAGAACCAGGCAGCGACCGCGATCTAGCGAACTCATATGATAAGCGACCTGATGTTCAACATCTAACGAGAATCGAGTGAGCCGGGAGGCCACGAGATAGACGGGCAAGCTCGAGAGGGCGAATGAGCCGGGCAGATCATGAGTCAAAGAGATAAGCCACGGCTAGCGTTGAATAACATTACGGCGGGAGTGTGTGAGCCTAACGAATGGAGCGGCGGGCCAAGCGACATAGAAGGTAGAACGACGAGGGTAGGAGCGAGTGAGTGCGGGCAAAGAACGAGTTTCAATCGCACCAGGGAAGCCGGGCACCTGGATGAAATCCAGGGTGTCGCGGCAAGCACGCTGAATGGAGCCCGCGGGCAGCGGTGCGACATCGATGGGCAAGCAGAAGACCGGATGAGCGGGAGTGAATGAGTCAACTTGCTTCGAAATGCGGCCAGCCCGCTCGCGAAAGTTTTCGGAGTTGGCTTCATCGATTGGTCAGATGCAACGCTCGAACTACGGAGGCGGAGGAGGCGGCGGCTGAGTCTTCGGGGTCGGGGCTACTTTTGGCGTAGGTGCGTTACTCTTCCCGGAAAGGCCTTTCTGCAACTCATCTGTGATTCTTTGTTTGACCATGTTCTGAATGGCATCGGAAAACGAAGGGGACGCAGTAGCGCTCGGTTGAGGTGCTGACGTCGCTCTGTTCTTATCAACCGAACGCATGATCGCCGGCGCGAAAATCACTGACAAAATGGCAAGTGTGAGGAGCAACCCCGCGATGATAAAGATCGCGAGCCCAACCGGAGAAAGTCCTTTGCGCGTTGTGGCGCGAGGCTCGATGCGTCGTACCTCCGCGACACACGCCGGGGGCGCGGGATTGCCAATCGTCTCGGCATAAAGGTTGACCAACGAAACAACAACTCCGTGTTTCACTTCCACATCGCCTAGTCCATGCAGGTAACGCTGCCAACGACGATGCTGCGCCAGATCATCCGCGAAGCGTTTGCTCACCAGAATGTGACCTGCGTCGCCGCAATCCATCACCCGACGCGCGATATTGATTCCTACTCCGGAAATGTTTTCGCGCGCGTTAGCATCCCTGACGTACTGGACCGGCCCGCTGTGGATTCCCATCCTTACCGGCAGGCTTGGTTGCGCGCGCAGAGCCTGGCTGACTTCTAACGCGCACTCCGCAGGCCCCTCCACTGAACCAGTGAAGACCAAGGCCATGCCGTCGCCGGTCGGCAAGATGATCAGCTGCCCCGCTCCTTCTGCTTCACGCACTGCGTCGGTATTGCCGACAATCTGATTCAACTCCTGAAGCGCTTCTGATTGTTCGTCGGTCAGCAGCTTGGAGTACCCGACGATATCGACGAACAAGACATGCGCGATCTCCAGGCGCGGCTTGGGTTTCTCATCATCCTGCATTTGCCCAAATGTTAATTGCACTCCGTCGATCGCTCTAGACGATTTTTTTCGCCCGTCATTTCGCCGATGGCAAGTTTTGCGAACAGCGCACTCACGATTTAACGAGAATCGAGCAGATTGGGAATTTGCGAGATGGACGGGATAGCCCGCGAGGGCGAATGAACTGGGAGGATCATGAGTCAAAGAGATAAACCACGACTAGCGTTGGAACAACATTACGGCGGGAGTGCGTGACCTAGTGAACGGAGCGGCGGGCCAAGCGACATAGAAGGTAAAACGACAAGGGTAGGAGCGAGTGAGTGCGGGCAAAGAACGAGTTTCAATCGCACTAGGGAAGCCGGGCACCTGGATGAATCCAGGGTATCGTGGCAAACAGGTCGAAATTGTTTCGGAACGGGGCTGTTGGCTTCATCGATCGGCTTCTTTATGTCTGTGCGCGGTCGTTCCAACACAGGCTCTACTCCAACCGGCTTTGCTCAATTAATCGGCGACGGCGAGGGCGGCAGAGGTGACACCACGTAAATCTGATCGAGCACTTTTAACATGAGGGCATTGGCCGTAACCTTTCCGTCGAGCGATACGGTCAGATTTGTCCAGACCACGAGCGTCATTTTGCTGGCAGGGTCGTAGCCCATGAAGGAGTTGAAACCGGGCATCTCGCCACCGTGAAAATAGACCGTGTTCGCTCCCCAGCGCAGCTGGGTGATGCCGTACCCGTACTGTAGGCCGTCGGGCTTGCTCGGATCTTCCAGCTGCACGCTGTCGAGCCACTGGCGCTGATAGTCGGCGTTGAGCACCTTGCCACCGACCAGTGCCTGGATCCAGGTGGCGAGATCGTTGGCGGTCGAGATAACGCCCCCGGCCGCCGAGGCGTAGGAAGGGTTTTGGCCGGTGCAGTCGTCGGGCTTGAGAGTTCCGGCCCTGGCCGCGGCCTGGAGTTCGGGCGGGTACGGCTTGTCCACTAGGTTACTGAAGGAGCAGCCGCCGTACAAGTAGCCGTGCGAGTAGGGATCGGGGAGGATGTTTGAGGTACTGGCGGGGAGCAGGGTGTCCTTCAGGCCCAGCGGTCCGAACAAACGGTCCTGGAAACAACTAGTCAGCGGCTTCCCGTCGACCTTTTCCGCAATGAGGCCGAGGAGCGCGTAGTTGGCGTTGGAGTAGTGGAAGCCCGTACCATGTGGAAAGTAGGGCGGGTGCTTGAACGCGATCGCCAGCACTTCGGCTGGGGACCAGACCTTGGTCGGGTCACGGTCGAGGATCGCCCAGAACTCGGGGTCGTCGTCGTAGCTGTAAAGGCCGCTGCGCATCTTCAGCAGTTCGGTGATGGTGATCTTGTCGCCGTCGGGAACGCCCGGGACGTACTTCGAGACTGGATCGTCGAGACTGAGCTTGCCTTCCTGGGCGAGCAGCACGATTACCGCGGCCGTCATCGTCTTGGTATTGGAGGCGATCCGGAAGTGGGTGTCGGCGCGGGGTGGGCTTATAGCGCCAAGTAACGTAGTGCCGTAGGTGATCGTGAACTCGCCTTGGGGTGTGCGCAAGAGAGCCACGGCCCCGGGGATCAGGAGTTCCTTGGCGGTCGTGTCCACCATGG
>WNGB01006195.1_pt1 | contig 27742 bp, 25 predicted proteins | sample 5400681 | NCBI WGS metagenome assembly WNGB01 (sample SAMN13153367, study PRJNA577476) | soil metagenome | isolation source: 115 cm soil or saprolite under grassland replicate 2 | place: USA:California | collected 2016-06-15
AGGTCCGTGGCCGTCCACGAGTGCTTTGCCTTTTCAGCAGCAGTGGCGCAATCAGTGCCCATTGTGTATCATTGAGATCGGTCGGGTAGGCTTGTCTGTTCACACCAACAAGTTTACCTGACCTTTTTCAAAACACTCTCTTAGAGACCGAGCACCTTTCCCCAACCGGTTATCCAGATAAGCTAATTGAGGAAATCAACGAAAAATACAGCGATGTCGAGAAGATTGCTTTGGTTGGTCATGAGCCATACTTGAGTGGCCTAGTATCCATGCTTATTGCTGGAGATCCAGATGTCTCCCTAAATCTAAAGAAAGGCGGCGTTTGCTGTCTTTCGATTGACAAACTTGAATACGCCCGCTGTGCAAATCTTAATTGGCTTCTTTCCCCCGCGCAACTGGTTGAAATGAGTGTATAGTGTAGATAATATGCCCCACGAGAATGACGGCAAAACTATACCGCTGACAGATCCGACGGTCTATATCAACCGCGAACTCAGCTTGCTGGAGTTCCAGAGCCGTGTGCTGGAGGAAGCGCAGGATAAAAATAATCCTCTACTTGAGCGAGTGAACTTCCTGTCGATTTTTGGCTCAAATATGGATGAGTTCTTCATGGTGCGCGTCTCTGGTATTCGCAAACAGGTTGAAGCGGGAATCACTGATGTGTCTCCGGATGGCCTCACCCCGCGCGACGAATTGGCCGCCATTCGCAAGCGTTCCATGGAACTTTATGATGCTGCCAAACAATATTTCAACCGCGAATTGCTGCCGGAATTGAACAAAGCGGGCATTCATATTATGGATTACAAACGGCTGAACAAGACACAAAAAGAGAAAGTGGATGCTTACTTTCACCAAGTGGTGTATCCGGTGCTTACCCCACTTGCCTTCGACCCAGGACATCCCTTCCCACATATTTCCAATCTGAGCCTGAATCTGGCCATCGACATCCGCGACCCTAAAGGAACCGAAAAATTTGCCCGTATTAAGGTGCCAGATACTTTGCCGCGCCTTCTGCCTATCAAACGCTCATCTGGTGGGGCACGCAAAGATGGGACGATTCCGTATGACCACTATTTCGTCTGGCTGGAACAGGCAATTGCGGAAAATATTGGTTTACTGTTTCCAGGTATGGAGATCGTCGCCGTTCATCCATTTCGTATTATTCGCGATGCAGATATAGCAATACAGGAAATCGAAGCCGATGACCTGCTTGAGACCATGCAACAAAGCATCCGCCGCAGGAAATTTGGTTCGGTCGTGCAAGTTGCGGTGCATGATTCCATGCCAAAAGAAATGCGGGAATTGTTGGTAGAGAATCTTGAGATCAACCCTAGTGATGTTTTTGTTCAACAAAAACCTCTCGGCCTTGCAAATTTGTCGCAGTTGTATTCGAGCGTGGAACGTTACGACCTGAAATATCCGTCATACAAACCGCGTATCCCAAAGCTTTTCAAAGACGCCCAAGATTCAGGGAGTTTATTTGATGCAATTCGTCAGGGGAATATCTTGATTCATCATCCCTACGATTCTTTTACCACTGTGACCGATTTCCTGAATTTTGCCGCACGAGACCCACAGGTACTGGCGATCAAACAAACTCTTTATCGCGTGGGAAGGAATTCTCCAGTGGTTGGTTCCCTCCTGGAGGCTTCGGAACGAGGCAAGCAGGTGGCTGTTCTGGTAGAACTTAAAGCAAGGTTTGATGAGGAAAGTAATATCGGTTGGGCGCGCAAGCTCGAGCAGGCCGGCGTCCATGTAGTTTATGGAATGGTCGGATTGAAAACACATTCCAAAGTGGGTCTGGTTGTGAGGCAGGAGGGAGATGGAATTCGCCGCTATGTTCACCTTGCGACCGGTAATTACAACCCTGTGACAGCGGCTGTTTATGAAGACATCGGCATATTCACATGCGATGAAGATATCGGCGCAGATGCGACGGATTTGTTCAACTATCTGACAGGATATTCCACCCAGAAAAATTATCGCAAATTACTTGTTGCCCCATTCAATTTACGCGAGCGCCTGGAATTCTTAATTCAGCGAGAGATTACATTTGCGCGGGACGGTAAAAAAGGATATCTCATACTTAAAGCCAATGCTCTTGTAGATCCGCACATTATCCAATTGCTTTATGAAGCATCCCGGGCGGGAGTAAAGGTAGAGTTGCTCGTGCGAGGGATTTGTTGCCTGAGGCCCGGCATACCCGGTCTCAGTGAAAACATCCACGTGAGAAGTGTCCTTGGGCGCTTCCTGGAACACAGCCGTATTTATTATTTCTTCAACGGTGGAAATGAAGAGGTTTACATCGGCAGTGCAGACCTGATGTCACGCAACTTAAATCGCCGCGTTGAAGTCGTATTTCCCATTGAGAAGGAAGAGCATATCTGCTATCTACGCGATCATGTTCTGAAGACATACTTGAAAGATAATTCCAGGACACGCATATTAGAGCCGGATGGTAAATATCACCACCTGACGGTTGAGAAGGGAAGTGATAAGGTTGACATTCAGGAATGGTTGATGAGCCAACCCTGGAAAAATAAAACTAAGCAACAGGTATTGTAAAAAAGAACGTACTTCCCCGCCCTTCTTCACTTTCTGCCCAGATTCTTCCCCCATGCGCTTCGACGGTGTGCCTGGCAATAGACAATCCCAGTCCGGTACCTCCGCCTGCTCGTGATCGGTCTGACTTATAAAACCGTTCAAAGATGCGGGATAGATCATCCGCCGATATACCGACTCCTGTATCCCTCACAGCGAATCTAACCCCGCCCTCGTCTGCTTGCGCCAAAAGTACAATTTCTCCCCCCGGCTTCGTGAACTTCACCGCGTTGTGTATTAGGTTTACCAATACTTGTTCAAGCCGCGGTGCATCCGCACGGACTCTAAGTTGATTATTGGTATTTTCAATTCGCATGTGCAATCCCGCGCGCTCGGCTTGCAAGCGCATCCGCTCGCAGGCTGAAGATAGCAATTCGAAAGCCGCGACAAGTCTCAAGTCTAGGGAGAATCGGCCTGATTCAATGCGGGATAGCTCCAATAATTCGTTGACCATCTGAATTAGTGCATCCACTTCGGTCTGAATCCTGTCCAAAAAACGTTCTGCAGCAGGAGGGTCATGGAGTGCACCGTCCTGAAGAGTTTCGGCGAGAGCCTTGAGAGAAGCCAGCGGCGTGCGAAGTTCGTGTGAAAGATTGCTCACGAAATCTCGCCGGACGGTTTCCAGACGACGTAAGCGCGTGAGATCCTGAATGAGAAGCAGGCTGCCACCAGAGGTATGGCGATCGGGAATAACGATGATTTGCAAGAATTGGCGGCGCGCAGGGATTTCAACAGACTCGGTTTGCAATTCGCCACTTTCGTGACCGCGTCGCCATGCCTGAATAAGTTGGTGGTGTCGAAGTGCTTCTGTAATAGAGCGCTCAAAGAGATTCTCACCGAGGATTTTTTCTGAGGCGGGATTGGCAAACTGGATGCGTCCAACAGGATCCACGATCAAGACGCCATCGGTTATCTGATCGAGCACGGCTGCTAGGCGCGCGCGTTCAGCCTCTGAAGTTGAGAGCTGATCGTTTATCCTCGTAAAGAATGATTTAACTGCGTGGGAAAAATCTTCAAGCCCTTTTACGTCATCCGGAAGAATTACTGGGTTTGAAGAATTTTGAATATCCCGCGTGTACTCTTGTAATTTGCTCCGAAGAGAATAGTAGCGATAAACAAAAACGGTGAGGATGGCGATTAATAAAAGGGAGATGATCATTAGAAAAGCGTTCATATTTTTACGGATTACGCTTTACGTCCCTTCGACTTTGCTCAGGATGCAATTACGTATTTCGTAGCGTCAACCCTCAAACCGGTATCCCCCACCTCTCACCGTGACAATTCGTTCAGGCTTTGCAGAATCTTTTTCAATCTTTTGTCTGAGCCATCTGACATGCACATCTACGGTGCGGCTGTCGCCAATGAAATCCCAGCCCCACACACGCTCGAGGATGAATTCGCGCGAGAGCATTTGTCCTTTGTGTTCAGCAAAGAAGACCAGCAATTCATATTCCTGCGGCTTGAGTTGCAACGGCTTTTCATCCAAGGTTACTTCGCGACGCGTTATATTAATGACAAGGTTTCCAAAAGTAAGGGTTTCATGCGCTATAGGTGATGCGGATTTGCTGAGTTCTTCGCGCAAGAGCCTTGCACGGCGCAACTGCGCTTTGACGCGCGCCATAAGTTCACGCATGGAAAAAGGCTTGGTAAGGTAATCATCCGCGCCCACTTCGAGCCCAACGACACGATCTATTTCGTCGTCGCGCGCGGTAAGCATGAGAATTGGCGTGGTCATTTCCTTGCGTATGATGCGCGCCACCTCAAAGCCATCGAGTTCAGGAAGCATAATATCGAGAACAAGCAAATCGGGCTTGATCTTACGTGCTGTCTCGAGCGCGACCCGTCCATCACCTGCAGTTTTAACTGTGTAACCTTCTTTTTTTAGGTTATAGGCGAGGGTTTCCTGCAAAGCAGGTTCATCTTCAACAACGAGGATTGTTTCTGGCATGGGTTAACGTTACCATAAAAGAAAAGAGTGTCGGTTAAGAGGTTGTTAACAGAGTCCGAAGTCTTCGCGGAGCACCCCTGTGGGGCCTGACTTCGGAAAGCCGACGACGTGAGTCGTTGGATTCCTGTGAATAAAAAATTTTATCCAAATCTTCCCGTTATGTAATCTTCTGTCCGCTTATCTTTGGGGGCGGTGAAGAGTGTTTTGCCATCATTATATTCGACCAACTCACCCTGCAAAAAGAAAGCAGCATAATCAGCAGTACGACCAGCCTGCTGTATCGAGTGAGGGACAAGAATAACTGTATAATTTTTTTTCAGTTCCTGCAGGGCGGCTTCCACTTTGCCAGTAGAGATGGGATCGAGGCCGCTGGTCGGTTCATCGAGCAGGATTACTTCAGGCTGGAGAGCCAGCACACGGGCAAGGCAGAGGCGTTGTTGTTGTCCGCCGGAGAGGGCGATGGCTGGATCATCTAACCGGTCTTTCACTTCATCCCAAAGGGCAGCTAGAATGAGGCTGCGTTCGACGGCTTCGTCTAAACGTGATTTCCGCTTCTCACCCGCGAGTTCAAGTCCATAGGTTAGATTCTGACGGATACTCATCGGCAACACAACCGGACGAGCAAAGACCATGCCCATCCTGCGACGTAAGGCAATTGTATCGGTTTTTGGATCAAGGATGTTTACTCCATCCAGTAAGATCTGTCCTGCTACGGTTTTGACTTCGGTTAAGTCATTGAGTCGGTTTAAGCATCGCAGTAGTGTAGATTTACCTCCACCGGCTGGGCCAAACAATACGGTAATGGTATTTGCTTTTACAGACATATTGATATTCCGCAATGACTCGGTCCCATCGGAATATTGGAGCGAAAGATTTTCGATAACGATTTTGTCCATTACCATTACCATTGTCGCTTCGCGCGTGCCCGAGAACGAATCACTGTGGCGATCAAGTTCATCCCCAATACAAAGACCAACAAAACAAGAGCCGTACCATATTGAATATGGATCGGCATTTCTGGCACTTGCGTTGAAATGACAAATAGATGGTATGGTAATGCCATCGTCGCGTCGAAAGGCGAGTGAGGCAAACGTGGCAGGAAGAAGGCCGCACCCGTAAAAAGGATTGGTGCGGTTTCACCGGCGGCGCGTTCAAGCCCAAGGATAACGCCAGTCAAAATGCCGGGCAAAGCTTCTTTCAAAACAATCCTTCGAATGGTTTGCCAGCGCGTCGCGCCAAGGGATATGCTTACTGTTCGAAAAGCCAGCGGCACCGCGCGCAAGGATTCTTCGGCAGTACTGATGATGACAGGCAATGTCATGATGGATAATGTCAACGATGCCGCCAGGATGCTCGTGCCAAATTGTAGGAAGAGGACGAATAATCCCAAACCGAACAAGCCATACACCACGGAAGGAATTCCTGCCAGATTGATGATCGCGATGCGAATCAAGCGTGTCAGACCGGTCTCGGAAGCATACTCCGATAAATAAATCGCCGCGGCCACTCCAAGAGGCACCGAGAAGATCGCTGTTCCAATGGTTAGATACAACGTGCCGACAATCGCCGGTAAGATTCCTCCCGCGCGCATCCCTTCGCGAGGAAAACCGGAAAGGAATTCCCACGAGATAGCAGGGGCACCCTGTATGAGAATATAGATGATCACTCCTACAATAGGAGTGACAGTCAGCACAGCCAGAAGAGTTAAGAAACCAAAGCCGAAACGTTCGGTAAGGTGACGGTTGAAAGGAAAGATACGTTTCATAATTTATTCAGCAGGTCACGTTTGCGAAGTCCCCGACAGGGGGAAACGTGACCTACAAACACATTAGGATAACACCCTCTCTGCGCGTTTCTTGGCGCGGAATACAAACGATGAAGCGGCGATATTTACCATCAGGGAAATAATGAAAAGCACCATACCAATGAAGAACAACACGTGATAATGCACGCTGGCATTTGCGACCTCGCCCATTTCCGCTGCTATTGTTGCTGTCATTGTGCGAGCGGGTGAGAAAAGACTACCCAGCTTGATTGCCAACACGGGCGCGTTACCGGTAACCATCATGACAGCCATTGTCTCTCCGATAGCACGGCCAACACCAAGCATAATTGCGGTTAGCACACCGGAACGCGCGGCAGGTAAAGTGACCCGCCATATCGTCTGCCAGCGCGTCGCACCCAAGGCCCATGCACCTTCACGATAGGAACGCGGCACTGCATCCAGAGCATCCTCAGCAATTGAAACGACCGTTGGTACAGCGATGCCCCCTAAAAGTAAAGAACCAGTGAACGCTGTAAGGCCCGTAGGCAGGTTAAGGAAGTGAAGCAAGAAAGGAGCTAAAACCAAAATACCAAGAAAACCTAATACCACAGAAGGAAGTCCGCCAAGTAATTCCACAAGAGGTTTGAGGATTTCGCGCATCCAGCGCGGGGCAATCTCTGCAATATAAATTGCTGTGCCAATTCCAAACGGCACGGCGATCAAAGTCGCACCGACAGTCACGATCAATGAGCCAGTGATTAACGGCAGGATACCAAAATAATCCTCAATCGGATACCAGCGCACACTGGCCAAAGTGGAAAGCGGAACCTCCAGCAACGCGGGCACACCTTCACGTAACAGGAAGAAAAATATCAAGGCCACGAACACAATGGCTGAATAACCCGAGGCTTTGATCGCTCGCGTAATAATGAATTCGCGCCAGTTTAAGTTTTTTTCCATAATTTATGCTCTGGCGGCGTCCTCGCCGCCGGGTTTATGGGAATGAGAACAGTCGCCGAGGACGGCGACGTGAGCAATTAGATGAGGGTCATTTTATCGGCACAAAACCAAGCTCCGCCACGATTTCCTGAGCTTCAGGGGAAAGGATCCAATCAAGATATTCCTTTACCGCACCAGTTGGCTCACCATTTGTATACATGTACAGATCTCGTGCAATTGGGTAAGTCTTATCATTCACGGTATCAATCGCGGGCAAGACGTAGGCATCACCATCTTTTTTGGCGATTGCGATCATCTTCAAATCCTTGGGGACATAGCCTAGACCGTCATAGCCAATCGCATTCGGGTTTTGCCTCACTTCGGCAACGATACCTTCGGACGAAGGTAATAACAACGTATCCATTGAAAATAAAGTCTTATCTTTGCTATTCCCTAACCTCACCACAGTCTCCAAGAAATACACATGTGTGCCAGAGTTTGTCTCACGCGAGAGGCGCACAATGGGTCTATCTTCGCCGCCCACTTCTGACCAATTATTGATCTTCCCGCTGTACATATCCGAGATTTGCTGAAGCGTGAGCTGAGAGACGGGATTCTCGGGATTAACGATCACCGCGATCGCGTCACGCGCGATGATATGTTCAACCGGGTCAATTCCTTTAGACTTTGCTTCGCTTAATTCTTCGTCTTTGATTTTGCGGGAAGCATTGGCAATATCTACGGTTCCGTTGATCAGCGCGGCGATTCCTGTCCCAGACCCTCCGCCTGTCACCGAAATACGGACATCTGGGTGGAGCGATTGGTATTTTTCTGCCCAGGCGAGGGCAAGATTGACAATTGTATCGGAGCCTTTGTTTTCAATATAAGAGGCTGTGCCAGAGGAGGTTTGATTGGATGCGTTACGAGAGCAAGAAACACTAATGAGGGCAAGGACAAGTCCGAAAAGGATGCGATGAGTGCAATCGAAGCGACGTGGTTGTTTCATCAAGCTGATTATATCTCACAGGAGACTAGTGTATAAGTAGTTAAACAGAACACCAACCTTGACTGGTAATTTATACAACACGGCAACGATGATAAAATCATATCCATGACTGAATCTGTTTTCTCCGTCCAACATTTGGATTTTTACTATGGCCTTTTCAAAGCCTTATCCAACATCAATATCGAAATCCAGCCGCGCAAAGTGACCGCGTTGATCGGACCATCTGGGTGCGGCAAGTCCACGTTTTTGCGTTGCTTGAACCGCATGAACGATACAATAGCAGGCACGCGCGTGGAAGGAAAGATTCTACTCAAAGGCGCGGATATCTATGGCGAAGATACAGACGTAGTGGCCTTACGCCAGCGCGTAGGAATGGTGTTTCAAAAGCCAAACCCTTTCCCACAATCCATTTATGATAATGTGGCGTTCGGTCCGCGTGTGCTTGGGATTGTGCAGAGCAAAAAACAATTAGATGACTTGGCGGAGAGCAGTTTGCGCCGCGCCGCGTTATGGGAGGACGTGAAAAATATTTTGCACGAGAACGCGCTGGGGCTTTCACTTGGCCAGCAGCAGAGACTATGCATCGCGCGCGTGATCGCTGTGCAATCCGAAGTGATCCTGATGGATGAATCCACTTCAGCACTCGATCCGATTGCCACACTAAAAGTGGAAGAGTTGATCAAAGAATTAAAAGAAGATTATACGATTGTGATCGTGACCCACAACATGCAACAAGCCGCACGCGTTTCGGATCAAACTGGATTGTTCTGGCTGGGTGAACTGGTGGAGTTCTCCCCCACAAATGAGATGTTCACGAGACCTAAGCAGGAACTGACCGAAGCATATATTACTGGAAGAATGGGATAAACACGCAGGGCAGGCCTAAGACCTGCCCCGATTTTTCACTTTCAGTAGAATTTATTACTTGATTACAACGGTGATTCCACCAGCGTTACATATAGCTCCGCGGCAAACGTAGGCAGTGATAAAGTACGTTCCTTTTACAGAAAACGTATAGCTGAATTTGCCACTCCCTTTTACCGGTTTTCCCACTTGCTTATTGGCACGGTTTACTGTCCAAGTATAGGTACACAAATGAGCTTGGCTGCACGCCCAAGTGCTTCCATCAGCCAACTCCATGAATGAGTCGCTGGCATTGAAGTTAACCGACAGAGGGGCTTTGCCGCTAGTCATATTTGCATGTAAAACGATAATCATTTTGTTTAGAGGAGCCGTAGGCGAAGGTGAGACAGTAAAAGGCGTCTCAGAATTGGGAACGGGAGGCGGAGTCAGCGTCATATTGGGTGTTACGCTTGGCAAAATAGTTGGGGTAAAGGAAACGGTTGGAGAAGGTATATTTGTCAGAGTTGCCGCGGATTCGAAATATCTAATCACTGGCGGAAAATTCAACAATGCCACGATGATTACTCCAATTAATGTAATCGATCCTCCCACTATTGCACCCGTTCGAGCAATTCGCGCTACTATAATCGATGTATCTTCTTTTCGCACTACAGTATCTTGAACCAGCTTTTGATTGCCTGCTTGCCCGCTATTTTTCCCATTTTTTGATACATCAGTCATGATATCCTCCCAACTGATTAGGTTACACAGCCTGTCACATTATATGACAGGCTGTTCTATTAATTGCTTGCTACTTTATTTCAAATTCCAATGTTGAAGATAATTGGCCATTGAGATAAAGATCCACTTTATACTTTCCCGGATTCAATGCACCAAAACTAGCACCGCCGACTTGTGCTGATCCTTTTGATTTAAGGATTGTGTCCTCCGTCCGGTAGACCTCGGAATTAGGATCGAATCCCGGCACGTCAACCCTAGACCAGACTACCTTGACCTTACGTAAATTCAACTGTGGTTGTAAATTCGGTGGTAGGGGGAGCCGATGTAAATGTCGGAGCCTCCGTAGGCGGGCTGAAAGTAATCGTCGGTACGGGTGCTTGAGATTTATTTAGACTAATTATATACGGAATAGTAGCCGCAAGAATGGTCGCCGCCGCGCCAATGAGCGCAATTACCAGGTTCTGGTTAATCTCGCGCTTGGGGGGTTGATCGTTTAATTTATTTTCCATGGTCACCACTCTTTAATTTCCACGAATGAAGGATGCAAAAATTAGATTTTGAGACAACCCTATATTACCGTAAAATCTCCGCAATAGTGTTTCCATATGATGGAGCGCGGATGCTAGTAAAATTGTCACAATTATAAGCGTCTATCAAACATTATGTCGCGCGAATTTCACTACACTTGGAGGTACGACCTCAAAGCCTCACCGGAAGCGCTCTGGCCACTCGTTTCAGATACGAACCGGTTCAATCGAGACACTGGTCAGCCTCCGATGAAATTACTTGGATTCCACAATGGGGTTAAACATGTTCAATATAAAATCCCGTTATATAAAGTGGAATGGGAGGAAGAACCTTTTGAATGGACGTATCCTTATCGGTTCGGAATCCTACGCCGCTTCCGCAGCGGGCCTCTCTCAGAAATGCGCGTGGATTGTCGAATCGAACGGCGCGAACCAACCGGCTCGCGTTTAATTTATGACGTCTGGGCTAAGCCTAACGGACTTTTAGGATATGTAGCCATTGTGCTCGGGATTGGAATGATCGGTGCCAAGCGGTTCGAAAAGGCCTTTCGCTTGTATGACGATATCGCAATACGCGGCAGTTCCATGCTGGGGTTTGGCAAAGGGGGATATCTTTCATCAACAGGCCGCGCCAGGTTCAGGGTCCAGAGTGAACAGCTGCGGGCCCAAGGTGTAGACGATCGCATCCTTTTGCATCTCTATGAATATTTACAACGTGCCGACAGTCTGTCCATTCAGCGTATAAGACCGTACGCCCTGGCAGATAGATGGAGCTTGCCGCGCCGTGCGGTGCTCGAAGCATTTCTACGCGCCACGCGCGTTGGCATGCTGGATTTGTATTGGGATATTTTGTGCCCTGAATGCCGCGGGGTTAGCGAAAGTTTTTCGCGCTTGAGTGACTTGAATGCAAAGGTGCACTGCAATACATGCCAGATTGATTTCAGCGCTAATTTTGATCACAATGTAGAAGTAATCTTCCGTCCCAATCCGTCTGTACGGACAGTGGATGCAAATGTCGAATTCTGCGTAGGAAGTCCGCAAAGGCAACCTCACGTGATGTTCTCTTACATCCTACCGCCGCATGAAGAATTACCTCTCACCACTGTCCTCAATCCAGGAAGATATACGATGCGGGCTTCAGCTCTTCCCGGATCGCAGGCAATTCTTGCTAAAGGTGACGGTCTAGTATCATTAGATATACGTGCAAATGAATCGGGATGGCCGATAGAAATGACTGAAATAGACCTGGCGCCAAAACTGAACCTGATCAATCAAACCGATCAGGCGCAGACCTTTGAACTGAGGCGCACGGCCTGGTCTGATCAGGCGGCGACGGCAGCAGATGTGACCATCTTGCAAGTATTTCAAGATTTGTTTTCGTCTGAGGTGATTCGCCCTGGTGAAGAGATTTCCATTGGTTCTGTAACGCTAATGTTCACAGACTTACGTAGCTCAACAAAACTCTATCGCCAGATTGGTGACGCGCCAGCGTTTGGCCGCGTGCGCGAGCATTTCGAGATCCTCGAACGTGAGGTGGAAGCGGAGGGCGGCTCCATCGTCAAGACCATGGGTGATGCAGTGATGGCTGCATTCAGGCGACCTGCGCCCGCATTGCGCGCGCTCATAAAAATACAAAAACAAATGGTGGAGAGTGGAGAGCCCGCTTTGCGATTAAAAGCGGGCATTCATCATGGACCATGTATTGTGGTAAATCTTAATAACAGGCTGGATTATTTTGGTTCTACGGTCAATATTGCGGCGCGCCTGCCTAATCTCTCGGTCGGAGGAGAAGCGATTATTTCGGAGTCGGTCTATCACGATCCCGAAGTCCAAGAATTTCTCGAAAATAGTATCCAGCCAAATATACTCTCACGCTTTCAAGCCGATATACGCGGATACGATGAACCATTTAGTTTATGGAAGATTAAGATGTAAAAATTGGAGGGCTGACAAATGTAGGGATGACCAGCTGGACATTCCTACATTTGTTATTTTGACTTACGCCTAAGCAGGCGCCAGATGATCCATAGTATCAATACAGGCGGGGCGACGATCGGAACAAAAACAACTAAGACCCAAATCAGGAAATCCACAATACCTTGATATGCATGTGTAACGGCTTGCTTCGCGTCATTAAAAGTATTTCCTGGATTCCATTGATCTGGCATTGGGGTAGGAGTTGGGACAATTTCTGGGATATCAGGTTCAAAGTTGACGGTGACCGTCGAGTAAGCTGACCGGTCGGAGAGATAGTTCATTCGGCCTTTGATCTCTTCGATCTGGCGCTCTATCTCAGAGAGTTCCGTGTTAATCCGCAGGGCTTCATCCACAGTCTTGGCCTCATCGAGGAAGGTCTTAATGCGCTCACGCGTGGCTTCAAGGTTGGTCAATTGTGATTGCAGGTCAACGAACTGATCAGTAACATCTTCACCGGAAGCCGTTTCATCGAGCACGCGGCTAGAGAGTGCGCGCAGGCGGCTAAGAGTGCGCTCAAATTGCTCCACAGGCACGCCAATAGTGATGGTAGCGTACTTGTAATTCTCACCATCGGAATCGTAAACGTCTTGATACCATGTGCGGGAACTGACAATATAGCCACCCATATCGCCCACGACCTGGGTTGCCCGGTCAATTGCCACATCCGTATCTGCGACAAGCAACTTGAGTTCGGCGTTTTTGATAATCAACCGACCTGCATCGGATGCAGAGTTTGGATCAGCCGGCGGATTACTGGGATTATAAACACCAGCTGTCGGTAACGCCGCGGGTGCTTCACCTGCTTTTGAATCAGATTGAGGCTGTGCCGGTTCACCAGAAAAAGCAGGTGCTTCCGTGGCAGCGAACGATTCCACGTATGGAGCTTCGACTGGGGCTTGCGTTGCGGCAGATCCACATGCGGTAAGAATGATGACTGACAACAGAACAAACGAGGCAAGTAGCGCAAGACGTGGTTTCATGTTCTCCTCCAAAAAGAAATTAAGATTATGCGTTTTTGTAATGACGAGGAGGAGATTGAATAGGTTCCCCAATTCTCAAATCTGATTGAGCAAGCCCTCTATTTGGTCACAGTGTTCTATTTCATGCAACGCCATACGCCGCACCTGGCTGAAAACTGTATGTTTCCGCCCAAAAATCATCGTAGATTTCTCCCAAGATTCAAGTGGTAAATCTCTCAGCACGCGCAAAAGGTTATCTCGTTGGGATATGAAGCACTGAAATGAATCCGCAAATGGCAATTCTGCGTACCTCGTCACCTTTGCCCACTTGCGTTCGTTGATATCTGGTAAAACAGGCTCTTTCTCGGCGAGCATAGCATAAATGCTGTGTGTCCATATATCCGCACAGGAACGAAGATGCGCAAGGATATCGGATACAGACCAGCCTCTCTTATTCGGCGCGGTGTACAGCCGAGCATCATCCAGCGCATGGGTCAAAACCGAAATACGATGTGGGGATTCGGCGAGAACTACAAGAAACTTTTCTATTTGGCTCGGGTCGCTTTCATTTGATCAAACTTTCTAACAACCCAACCAATTTCTCGCTAATCGCGGTTCGGCTGAAATTCTTCTCTAAATAATCGCGCCCGGCCAAGCCCATCCTTCGTCCACGGTCTCTGTTAGCATAGAAAAATCGGATCATCTCTGCCAGCATTTCTGCATCACCTGGTCTTGAAAACCTCCCACAATTTGCATTTTCCACAACTTCCCGAATCACACCATCAATTGCGAGAATCACAGGTCGTGCCGCGGCCATGTAATCGAAAACTTTATTTGGATAAGTCGTCTTATATTCTTCAAGTGGCTTCAAGATTGCAATACATACATGCGCACCCGCCAACGTCTTTGCCATGTCACTTTTGGGAACAGATGGCAGGAAAGTCACGTTTTTCAAATTCAACTTTTCAGCCTGCGCTTGCAATGCCGGCTTTTCTTTACCGTCTCCCACGAGAACAATTTGAATTTCCGGAATATCTGCCAGTCTGCTAGCGGTTTCAAGAATAACGCCGAGGTCATTGGACATGCCGTGCGCGCCCGCGTACATAGCAACGAATTTATCCCCCAACTGGTGGGCTAGACGAAACTCCGTGCCATCATCATCCGGATTGAACATGGATGGGTCTGCACCGTTCGGAATCAGCTCCACACGCTTCGCCCCTCGACCCGTAACTGGCGCTAGAAACCCCGGGCTGTTGACCATCACCTGATCCGCATTGCGATACAAGAATCGCTCAAGCCATTCAGTGGCGTGAATCAAAACAGGATTCTTCAATACACCTACAGCAATCGCAAACTCTGGCCACAAGTCCCGCACTTCGAATAAAAATTTCGCACCTTTGAGCCTGGCCAAGGCCCATGCAGTGACTCCCTGGAAAATCGGGGGCGACGTTCCCCAGACGAGATCTACATGCTTCACTTTCAACCCGATCAAAAAAGATGAAACCATGAAGGAGAAGAAAGCAATGATACGGTGAAAGAATGATTTGTGATGAGCAGAGTAAACGCGTGCCCGTAGAATCTTTACCCCGCCCCCCTCTCGCTCTCCCCCCATCTTTGGAGAAGATGGGGGGAGATGGAGGGGAGTCCCTGTAATATAACTCACCGGCGAAGCTATGACCGTAACTTTATGTCCGCGTGAGGCTAGTAGCTGCGCGAATTCATAGTGACGAGTCCCACCGGGTTCATCGAGGGAGGCAAAAGCTTGATGAATAATGAGGACGTGCATATTATTTAAGGAGTCCAAAGTCTTATCATCCCTGCAGGGGACCCGACTTTGGACTTAGTGCTATCTGCCAAAACCGAAGTCAGCCTGTCCCGCCTGTTTGTCCCGACGGCCAGGCCGCGGGACGGATACTGACGCGGCCCGTGCCTACCGGCAGGGTAGGTATGCGCCAGCACAGTGCAGTCCAGGGGAGACTTCGGAGTCCAGTTACTAATCTTCAAAAATAATCAACGGCTCTTTCGGCCAGCCTTCTTCCATAGATTGCAACACCAGTTTTACGATATCCACTGGATAAATATTCTCATGGTTTGGTAAATCCACAAGAGACATCCAGAGCGGAATGTAAACTCCTGATCCGGGATCATCGGGTCTCGCATGTGTATATTCTTCGCCTGTACCTGTCCCAAACTCACCGCTAATTCTCTCAACTAAAAAATGTTCCTGCATACTGCCACGAAAGCAGATTCGAGCCACTTTTTGCTTCACAGCGACGCGTAGTCCCGTCTCTTCTTCCATTTCGCGGATAACAGCCTGTTCAACAGATTCACCTTCATCTACACCACCGCCGGGAAATGTGAAGTAATGTCTACCCGCCCGATAACGTTCAATGAGGGCAACAGAATCATTTTCAATCAAGATGGCTACAGCACGGGTTCTCATTGACATTCCTCATATGCGCTTCGACTGCGGGTCTCCCTGGCGCGTACAGCAGGACGGGGCGCCAGTTGCAGACAGCGCGAAGATTACTTTGGAAAGCTAAACTCACTTGTAAATGTGATGGATTGCGGAGAGGGCACCTCGACCGCAAATGATAATGCAGGAAGTTTCATTCCGTAAGTTGGCGAGACCCAGCCTTCAAAGGGCAATACTGTTCCTTCCCCATAAATTAATTGACCTGCGCGCGCAATAGTCACCGTGTGATGAGAGCTAAGCGGTGAATGACTGACAATAAGCTTTATCCAGCCACGTGGTGAACGAAGCCGAATCTCTATTCCCTGTTCTCTATTTTCTTCCTTCCATTCCCAATCCGGTAACAGCCAGTGCAAACGGAAATGATGTGGATGATGTGAAATCATTTTATCTTCCACTAACCAGCGTTCATCGGTCATCACAGTTATGGTACGCTCATGTTTCACGCCGCGATAACCTTTGTGATACGCCATAATCCGTTGCAAAACATTTTCATCCATAGAAATTTCGGACTTTGAATAAGCATTTACCCAATCAAGAATCAGGAAGCGGCCACCACGTGTCATTTGATCGCGACCGTCTACAGTCACTGTATTGTGTACGCGAGTTGAAACAAGGGCGTTATCCCACGGCGATTCGGCATTATACAAATATGTGCCAGCATCTTGAGCGATATTATGTCCACGCCACCAAAGATCAAGATGGAGTTGATCCATGTGCGAGAGACGCGACATAAAATGTGAAGCACGCAGGTATGCCCACGAGTCTTTGCCATGCAAATTATCACTAAGATAGTGTTCGGGTTCGTGAGTCTTTTTGACAGGTGGAAGCCCAAACCATAAAGACATCTCATCCCACACGCCTGATTCAATTTGCGTCTTGAGAAATGCCCTGGCTGCAGCTTGCACTGTCGGGCGGAAGTCGTTGAACGGAGTCACGCTCAAAGGGATGATCAATGCTCCGTCATTCGCGCCCAAGTTGGGGGTCCGGCCTGAGGCGTTGTCAAAGAGTGAGAACAGCCAGTGGGCAGATCGTGCCAGAGCTTGAGAAATGCTTGCGGGGAAGACATCCTGCTTAATCAAATTGATCCACAACGCGGTCTGCAACGTCAGACGATGATAGTTGGTGCTATGCTGAATGTATTCGCCATAATCGCCTATCTGATTTCGGAACGACCAGATGAGCCATTTCCACCCAAGCGCGCGCCATTTGGGATTTTTGAAAAATAGTCCCGCGGTGTAAATTGCCGCAGCTTCCGTGACAAGATGATTATTGTTTTGGGCGCGGGCATAGACGATGGTTAGGGGGATGCGACTTGCATGCGAGTATATGCTTTGGATGAGTTGCCCACGTCTTTCTGCACTGGTAGCTGGTGCAGATTCGAAAACATGCACGGCCCAGACGAGGGACATCATCCGAATCGCTATCTCCTGGCCATTCATCCAATGCGGTCCTATACTAGCAGGATTGTTTTGCGTAAATGACTCAAAATATTTCCAGAAGGCTTCAACATATTTATTATCTTGTGTAACGTGATAAGCCCGGCCTAATGGAAACGCCCAACCAAAGCGCGCAGGCTCCCAGATGAACTTGATATCATCATGTGGAAAGTGGAAAGTGGAAAGAAGTTTAGGATTGGTTTCGTACGCTGTCCAATATTGGAGGGGTTGGTCTAGGGTGAGTTTTATATCCACAAGCTCGCTGCCAAACATTCGGAATTTGCCATTGATAGCTTCGTTGGCCTCTTCAAGCAGAGACTCTTTGCCTTTTTCACCGAGGGTTTGTAAGAGTTGCTCTCGTGATGGAAGAGCAAAGAGTGCTTGAAAGACGAAAGAGGAAAGATGATCGTCTTTCACCTTTCTTCGTTCCGTGCGACGATAATGCCCCGTAATTAATCCAAACTTATATAATGCAAACAACACCAGTGGACGGTATCCCAACTGGCGCAGGGCTTTGAGAGCAATAATGAGGCGATTAAAAAAAGGCATTTACCCCCGTAAGCGTACTTTTCCAATTTCAACAATAGCAAGATGATGCGATAAATTTTCCCCTACCTCCTGAATTACTCGCAATCCAACATCACGCACATCTACAGCATCAAAACCCGCCTCGCGCAGGAGGCGGGCAGTGGACCGTGGCACATCTTCGTCAGTAAGGAATTTCAAGCTCTCAGCCATATCGTCTCTTCAGCAAGCCTGCGAGCGGCATATTGAAGAGCGTTGCGAATATCATCTACCTTAATACCGTATTCTTCTGCGACTTTCTCAAATGGCAAGCCAGAAGCGACTCGTGCAACTATCGTTTCGACAGGCACGCGCGTACCATGTATCACAGGCCTGCCAAAGCGAACATTGGTATCTACTACAATCCCAGGGGCAATTTCTGTCATTTTAGCCTCCACCCAAATTATACCCTCGTGCGCCTCCTATTTGGCGAGCCGCATGATTAATTTCATCCGTGAATGTATATCTGGCTTTCTATAACCTTTAAAGTAGCTTGTTGTATTCGCTTGGGAAATCTTCAATGAATTTCTTGAGCATAGGAACAATTGGCGGGCTGATTGCAGAGGGAATTTCATCCAGCCGAAAGTATTTCCAATCGGTGTGTTCATGGCTGATTTGAATTTCTCTATCAGGCACGCGAGTAATATAAACGATAGTCACATTATGAACTTCGTCCCCGTTGGGATAGCGATAAAACTGATCTTCCCCGGAGAACACACCAAATAATGACATTTCTCCAATCTCAAGTCCGGTCTCTTCGAGCGTTTCACGTCTAGCCGCCTCTTCGACCACTTCACCGGGTTCCACCGCGCCGCCAGGCGGTCCCCAGCAACGGTTATCTGCTCTTTTTAGCAATAGCAATCGATTTTCGTTATCGAACACAAAAACCGTCGCACCAACCATCAATAGCGGACTATGCCCCACATATTTCCGAAGCTCAGATAGATAATCCATAATCTAGATTTTGACTCTAATTCCAGTTTTCAAGGACTCCACCACCGCGAACGTGGACTTGGTCACGCCTATTAGTTGTTCATAAGGAATCGGCGGTTCGCCGCCCTCACGAATGGACTTGGCAAAGGTACGCATTTCGTCCTTCCAACCCTTGTCTTGCGCGGCGAGTTTCTCTTCTTTCCTTTTTCCATCTTTCACGATTTCCAATCTTCTAAAATCATCCAACACTGCAATCATACCTCCACAAAATATTTCGACGTGTTCTTTCGCGAAGGATTTGTCGCCGTTGGCGAGGTAATCTACGACTCCAATTGAGCCATCAGGAAAGGTGAAGGTCATGGAAACGTTATCTTGGCGGTATTTGCCGTTATTGGGTAGCGCGTGCGCGGTCACTGTGACGGGAGGCGCACCAACGAGGAAGCTTATGAAGTCAATGAAATGACAGGCTTCGCCGATGATTCGTCCACCGCCAATTTCGGGATCTTGAGTCCAATGGTTAATAGGGAGGTAGCCGGCGTTGACCCGGTAGTGAATGTATTTTGGCTCGTGGAGCTTGGAGACTTGAGATTGGAAAGATTGGGCGAGAGGAGAGAATCGACGGTTGAAGCCGACGGTCAGCAGAGATTGGAGATTGGTAATTAGTAATTTGGTGATTTGTTCCAGTTGTTTTGGCGTGATGGCCAGAGGCTTTTCAACGAACACATGTTTTCCTGCCTTTAGGGCTTTGACGGCCAAATCAGCATGAGAGTCGTGACGGGTGAGAATCGCGATGGTATTAATGTCTGGATCGTTGATAATGTCCTCTTCGGAGGAAGTAGCGTATTGGAAACCAAATTTCTTTCCCGAATGTTGCGCGTGCAGTCCGCCAGAAGAAGCAATGCCAACTAATTCAAAGTCTTTATTGTTCTTGATGACTGGAAGAAGCGTGGCATTGGCATAAAGGCCAGCGCCGAGAACACCCAATTTTACAGTACTGAGCATTGAGCGATGAGTAACGAGTGGAAATTCCACTTTATTATTTGTAACTTGTTTCTCATCACTTGTTTCATAAGTAAGTAGGACCCCGAGAAAATTTTCTTTCTTCTTTCCCGTGATTACATCATAAGCAATCGTCGCTTTTTCAATGGGGAATCGATGTGTGATAAGCGGCTGGACTTTCAACTTGCCACTTGCCATCAAATCTACAATGGATTGAAAGTTCCTTCCCTCCGTCCAGCGGATGTAGCCGATGGGGTAGTCTTGTCCGTTTTCTTCATAACTCGAGTCATAGCGGCCCGGACCGTAAGAACGCGAGTTGATGAACGAAATCTCTTTTTCATAATAAATCTTGCGCGGGATATTTAGTCCAACCGCACCGGTGGCGACGACGCGTGCACGGTCACGGGCAATAACGCCAGCGAGCTCGATGGGATCGTTGGAAGAAGTGTCCGCACAGATAATGATGACATCGAAGCCGCGGTTTGCAGTGAATGCCTGAGATGCTGATTCTGCGTCTTGGCGTGTGACAGCTTCAAGTCCAAGTGAGGAAGCGAGGGCAATCCGCTTGGGGTCAAGGTCAATGCCTAGGACGTTGCATCCTGCGGCAGACGCCAATTGAATCGTCAATAACCCTAAAAGACCTAAACCAATGACCGCAACGTTCTCACCGAGCTGCGGCTCGGCCAGCCGGAAACCATGAAGCGCGATCGCACCGAGAGTGGTGAAAGCAGCAGATTCGAAATCAATTTTTTGGGGGAGAGGAGTTAGTAGATTGCGAGGGACAACATTATATTCGGCATGGACAGCATAGCCTCCACCCGCACAAGCCACGTGTTGACCAACTTTGAAGCCCTGCATATTCGCGCCAAGCGCAACGATCGTACCAGCCGATGAATAACCAAGCGCCATAGGCTGATCGAGGCGGTTTAACGCAGCTTGAATGGTAGGAGCAATCCCATCACGACGGGCTTTATCCAGGACTTGTTTGACAAGGTCAGGACGTGATTGTGCTTTGCCAAGCAGGCTCTTTTCTGCGAATTCGACAAGCATGCGTTCGGTTCCAGCAGAGACAAGTGAGGCCGCTACTTTTACGAGGGCCTGCCCTGCCCGAGGTGCGGGGATGGGGACTTCTTCTATAGTGGCTTTGCCGGTTTTGATGCTTTGGAGGAGTTGTTTCATTCTGATTTACGATACTTCGACACCGTTCGTGCTGCGAGCCCCGTCCTGGCCCGGACGGGACAGGGCACGCCGGTGCTAGACAGCAAGCTCACCTATGCCTGCGCTGCCGGTAGGCACGAGCAGTGCAGGCAGTACAAGTTTGGAATGATATTGAAAGAAAGTATACACCAAGTCCACATGTTATAATTTTGTACTATATTCTCTCTGGAGGCCTCCGTGGCTGATATCCGTGTTCAAAAATTTGCGAAGATCCTTGTAGAACATTCTGCACGCATTGTTCCAGGCGATCGTGTGCTTTTGGAAGGTACCACTGCGGCTGAGCCATTGCTCCGTGAACTCTACATGCAGATTTTGGAAAAAGGTGCACACCCCCACCTGCTGATCGCGTTACCTGGCACCATGCCCATTATTCAGGAAGACTTATATATTGCTCATGCCAAAGATTCACAGTTGGATTTTGTGCCAACGTTCTACAAATTGGCCTATGACCAGTTTGAGAGCCGGATCCGTATTTCCTCGGCAACTAACACGCGCGGTCTGACAAACGTTGACCCTCTGAGAGTTCAAAGACGCAGCAAAGCTCTGAACATCATTACTGAAACTCAGTTCCGGCGTGGCGGGGCGGGCCAGTTCAAGTGGGTTACAACCCTCTATCCTACCGAAGCCTATGCTCAAGATGCCAACATGAGCCTGAAAGAATATGAAGATTTTGTCTTCGGCGCGGTGCATACAAATGAAGATAACCCGATCACATTCTGGGAAAATATTGAATCTAAGCAGCAAGCTGCTGTCGATTTTATGAAAAGCAAAAACCAGGTGGTCTTACGCGGTCCAAATGTAGATTTAAGTCTTTCCGTCAAGGGCCGAACGTTCATGAATTCATTTGGAACTTACAACATGCCTGATGGTGAAGTTTACACAGGGCCGGTGGAAGAATCCGTGAATGGCTGGGTGAAGTTTACATATCCTGCGATCTATCAGGGGGTGGCTGTTGAAGGCGCAGAGTTGACGTTCAGCAATGGACGCGTAGAACAGGTAAAGGCTGAAAAGAATCTGGACTATCTGATTAAGATGCTCGAAAGCGATGCTGGCTCACGTTATTTAGGTGAGTTTGCCATCGGCACGAACTTCGATATTAACAGGTTTACAGGAAATATTCTCTTCGATGAAAAAATTGGCGGCTCGTTCCATATGGCGCTCGGCGCGGGATATCCTGAAACGGGCTCAAAGAACAAGTCCGCAATTCACTGGGATATGATTTGCGATATGCGCAAGGATTCCGAAATTCTGGTGGATAGCCAGCTATTCTATAAAGATGGGCAGTTTGTGTTTGAGAAATGAGCAAGTAGACAGGTATACAAGCAAACAAGATGTGGCGGCAGTTGAACTGCCGCCACATCCTATCTAGTGATTAGTAAAAACCCACTGTTTTATCAATCTCATTTGCGTATGCATCAATCCCGCCGCGGACGTTGAAGACATTCGTCCAGCCTTGCGCGGCGAGCCAACGCGTTACGTCTGCGCTGCGGGTGCCATGATGACACATCACGTAGATTTCCGCGTCTTGGGATTTAGCGGAGTCGGGTAATGCATCCGCACCTTGATTTGCCAATTGGCTCATGGGCGTGACCTCGAGCCGGCTATCCGTTATTTGGGCATATCCAAGCTCAGGCAATTCGCGAACATCCAATAAAACGAATTGGTCTTGGGATTTTAATTTCTTTGCAAGTTCGGTAACAGTGATTTCTGGGATCATATTCACAAACCTTATAAATTTCAGTAGGAAAGGGCAGCTGCCCTTTCCTACTGGCCTGAACAATTAATCCAACGCTTTCAAATATAACCTCTCTACATATTCCTTTACCATTCTGCGAGTGGAGAACTGCGGGGTGATTGTTTTGATCGATTCCTTCATGCGGGCGAGCCATTCACGCGGAACATCTTTGATATCGCGTTTGTAGTAAAGCGGAATGATTTCATTTTCCAACGTAGAATATAATTTTTCGGCGTCGGCCACATCTTGAATCTCAGGTGACTCCGGATCCCTGTCCTCGCCGATAGCCCAACCATTCTTCCCATTATAGGCTTCACGCCACCAGCCATCCAACACAGAGAAATTCAACGCGCCGTTGAGTCCTGCTTTCATGCCGGAGGTGCCGGAGGCTTCCATCGGTCGGCGCGGGGTATTCAACCACACGTCCACACCTTGGACGAGATAACGCGCGAGATTCATATCGTAATCTTCTACAAAGACCAGGCGGCCTGCAGTCTCTGCGCGCTTGACTTGGCGATAAATTTGCTGAATTAACTGTTTCCCCGGATCATCCGCAGGATGCGCCTTGCCTGCAAAAATGATTTGCACTGGCATATTTGGCCGGTTAATGATGTTTAGCAATCTATCAACGTCTGAGAGGATTAAACTGGCACGTTTATAAGTAGCAAACCGGCGCGCAAAACCAATCGTCAATGCATAGGGATTAATCATTAAACCCGACGAGACCACTTGCACTGGATGAAACCCTCCCTGCCTCCAGCGATCTCGCACACGCTCGCGCATGTAAAAGACCAGCCTGCGTTTAAGGTGTTTTCTCACGGTCCAGAGTTGTTCCATGGGAAGATCGTCAAGTTTGGCCCATAGTTCAGGCTCATCAAGATGATCCATCCAGTCCGCGCCAAATTCTTCGGTAAGCAGATTGCGGAGGCGGCGCGCCATCCAATTAGCGACATGGACACCGTTGGTTACGTAGGTAATCGGTACTTTTTCCTCTTTCTTATCTTTCCACAGAAAATGCCACATTTTGCGCGCGACCTGCCCATGCAATTCAGAGACTGCGTTATGGCCTTCCGAGAATCTTAATGCGAGCACACCCATGCTAAACGTCTCGCCTTGCGGCTGTTGGTGGCGTGCCAGGTCAATGAACTGGTCACGGTTCAATTTCAATTGAGGCCAAATCGCGGCCAGATATTTGTCCATAAATTGGAGTGGAAATTCATCATTGCCCGCGGCGACTGGGGTATGTGTAGTAAAAATATTTTGTTTGCGTGTTGTTTCAATGGCCTCATTGAAAGGGTGGCCAGAGGCCACAAGCTCACGTGCCCGTTCAAGGATCAAAAAAGCCGCGTGACCTTCATTCATGTGCCAGACCGAAGGGTTGTATCCTAATGCACGCAATGCACGTACGCCGCCGATCCCGAGCAGAACTTCCTGCATTACTCTGCGGTCAAGATCAGACCAGTAAAGTCGCGCAGTGAGCAAACGGTCATTTTCTGAATTGCCATCCATGTTTGAATCAAGCAAATACAAACGCACACGCCCTACACGGACTTCCCATATCTGCAAGGAAATGGTTCGATCTGGAAATTCAACTTCAACAGTTAGACGTTGGCCGTCTTGATATACCGGTAGGACAGGTATATCGTCAAGTACAAGTGGTTTGTTCGATGCCTCCTGCCAGCCATCTTCACTGATACGTTGTGAGAAATATCCTTCCGTATACATGAATCCAATGGCCGTTACTGGCAATCCTAGATCACTTGACTCTTTCAAATGATCGCCAGCGAGAACACCAAGTCCACCTGAATAGATTGGCAGGGTCTCGTGCAAACCGAACTCCATGGAAAAATATGCAATGGGACGGTTGATTAGCTCCGGGTGAGTCCGAGGGGCCCATGCATATGGTTGGGCAAGATAGGCGTCAAAATCCGCAAAGACGCGCTTGTAAGAGTACATGTAATCTGCATCTCTTGTCACTGCGTTTAGACGCTCGCGATCAATCTCGCGCAACATACAAATGGGATTGTGACTCAATCTTTCCCATAGATCGATATCAAGCCGTGCAAACAAGCGTATGGCATTTGGATTCCAGGTCCACCATAAGTTATAGGCTAGCTCGCCAAGCCGCGTAAGCTTTTTAGGAAGATTAAATGAATCAGGTAGCTGACTGCGAAAAGTGTCCATAATGGATAATCATACCAAAGTTTCAGATTTATTCTTTGCCGAGATTGGAATGAATATACAGGACAGGTACACAGGTAGACAGGTAGACAAGTACACAAGTATGCAGGGAAATACATAAGCACGGCAAACTGTTTGCCTGTACTATGTGTTTACTTATCTACTTGTTTACTAATTTCAGAGTTAGAATTGACTCATGGCCGATGTACAGCTTTTCATCACTTGCCTGGTCGATTCTTTCTACCCAAAAACTGGTGAGGCAATCGTAAACATTCTCCGCCGCCTTGGTCTCTCTGTGGAATTCCCGTATGAGCAGACCTGTTGTGGGCAGCCTACATTTAATGCAGGTTTACGCGCGGAAGCGCGTCCGATAGTAGAGCATACCATACGCGTGTTTGAAAAAACGACTGGGGATATCATTACGCCATCTGGCTCATGCGCACATATGATCAAGCACAACTATCCCGAATTATTTGCAGATGACCCGCGCTGGCTTCCACGCGCACAAGCCTTGGGTAAGCGCGTTTATGAATTCACCGAATATCTCGTAGATCAACTTGACGTGAGCGATCTCGGCGCACGTTGGGACGGAGTTCTTACCTACCATCCATCCTGCCATACCCTACGGGGCATGAACATTGACCGCCAACCACGCACACTGCTCGCAAATGTCCGCGGTGCACAAATTGTGGAATTGCCACACGCAGAAGAATGTTGCGGTTTCGGTGGAATCTTTTCGATGGAACATCCTGAACTTTCGGCAGAGTGGTTGAAACGAAAGATCACAAATTTAGAGGCTACGCAATCGCCTACTCTTGTGGTAAGCGAATCGGGTTGTCTGATGCACATCGCCGGTGGATTGCATAGGCAGAAGAAGAGTGAACAGGTGGTGCATATTGCAGAAGTGTTGAATCATCGCTAACTGATATTCCGTCATTGCAAGACTGCACTTCGACAAGCTCAGTGTAAACTCCGCAAGCGAAGCAATCTCCCTCACCGATAGCGAGTTTGCTTGACCCGGGAGGAGATTGCTTCGTCGGCCTTCGGCCTCCTCGCAATGACGGAATCAGTGGAGAAACCCATGTTCTTGAAATCGGCAAAATACTACGATGAAATTTATGCTTCAATGGACAAAAATTATTCTACCGAAGCGACCAAAGCGCATAAGTTCATCCAAAAGCACAAAAAATCAAGCGGACATAAACTCCTAGACGTCGCTTGTGGCACAGGAATGCATGCGAATCTCCTCAACCAGCATTACCACGTTGAGGGTTTGGATTTGGATACAAAAATGCTTTCTATTGCTCGCAAGAAATATTCGTCTATTAAATTTTATCAAGGGGATATGGTGGATTTCAGCTTGAACCGGCAGTTCGATGTAATTACCTGCTTGTTCAGTTCCATTGGATATGTAAGGACGAAGCCCCGCCTTCGAAAGACGATCCAGAACATGGGCCAACATTTAGTGCCAGGCGGAGTGTTGCTGGTCGAACCATGGTTTTCGAAGGAACAATGGAATGTGGGTCGAGTCAGTATGATTTCCGTAAATCACGATGATTTAAAAATCGTTCGGATGAGTCGTGGATCAAGTAGAGGCAATGTTTCCATAATTGAATTTCAATATTTGATTGGTAATTCAAAGAGAATAGAGCACAGCACTGAAATCCATCAATTAGGCTTATTCTCCGAGAAAGATTATTTAGATGCATTTAAATCCGCTGAGTTGAAAGTTATCCATGACGCCAAAGGATTGGATGGCCGCGGTTTGTATATTGGGCTAAAACCATTGACTAAACAATGAGCACAACACAATTTAGAGAGCGCATACGCGCCTCCCTTGCCAATGAATCGCTTCAAATGGCGCTCGATGCCAATGCCGAACGCCGTGTAAAAGGGCGTATCGCCGCATTTGAGTCGCTTCCTGATTGGAAAGAACGACGCCAACGCGCTCATGCGGTCCGCGCGGATGTCATCATCCAACTGGATGAATATCTCGAACAATTCATCTCCAAGGCAAAAGAGAATCGGGTCACTGTTCATCGCGCCCAAAATGCTGATGAGGCTATAAAAATTATTTTAGAAATTGTAGGGGAGGACGGCCGTCCTCCCCTACGGAAATTGGTTGCCAAATCCAAAAGCATGGTGAGCGAAGAGATCAATCTCAACCATGCCTTGGAAAAAGAAGGCATCCGTGTTGTCGAAACTGACCTCGGTGAGTTCATCGTGCAGCTCCGCAACGAAAGACCCGCGCATATTATCACACCTGCTGTACATCTACGCCGTAATGATGTCGCTCAACTCTTCCACGAAAAACTTGGTATTCCTTACACTGAAGATATTCCCACTCTTACCAATACTGCGCGCAAAATTCTGCGTGAGGTTTTCCTCACTGCCGATATTGGAATCAGTGGTGTAAATTTCGGCATCGTGGAAACGGGTGGCATCTGTCTCGTTACCAACGAGGGCAATGGACGCATGGTCACGACCATGCCTCCCACCCACATCGCGCTGATGGGCATGGAGCGCCTCCTCCCTACCCTCGATGATCTTGCGTTAATGCTTAGTCTGCTTCCCCGGTCGGCCACAGGTCAAAAGCTCAGCGTCTATACCCAAGTGCTTCACAGTCCTCTTAACGGTCAACACCGACACATCATCATCCTCGATAATGGGCGCTCAAAACTTCGGAACTCGCCACTTCGAGAATCCCTCTATTGCATTCGTTGTGGCGCGTGCCTGAATGCCTGTCCTGTTTTTCGAGAACTCGGCGGTCACGCCTACGGAAGCGTATATCCTGGCCCCATTGGCTCTGTCATTTCGCCGGGTCTCTTAGGAAGCGAATTTGTCCCGCTCGCGCAAGCCTCATCTCTTTGCGGGGCATGCAAGGAAGCCTGTCC
>WNGB01007061.1_pt1 | contig 27736 bp, 23 predicted proteins | sample 5400681 | NCBI WGS metagenome assembly WNGB01 (sample SAMN13153367, study PRJNA577476) | soil metagenome | isolation source: 115 cm soil or saprolite under grassland replicate 2 | place: USA:California | collected 2016-06-15
AAATGAGCTTCTGGTTCTGGCTAGCAATCTGGCGGAGTTGTGAGGGGAGGGTGAAGGTCAGCAGGAAGTAGGGAACGGGCAAGAGCAGTTCGCGCTGTAGTTGGAGCCATTCTTCGGTCTGTTCATGCTGGCACTTGGGGCAATGGCGGTTGCCTGTCCTGGACGGACAGTCCAGGGCGGCAGGAGTGGTAGCTGTACCGGGTTTCCCCACAAGAGGCGCAGTGATAGACCTGGCCTCCCAAGGCTTCTGTGCGACAGCGTTCAATGGCGCGCATCGCCTGGCGGTGAGAGGGTAACAACTTGCTGGCGTACTTCTGGCGATAGGCAGGACCATAGCGGCGAAAGATATCTGCCAGTTCTAGGGCCACAGACCTGTCACCAGCTCGTTGAGCGTGTCGCGGGTCTGCGCTTCGGTGAGGGAAGTCAAGTGAGTGTAAATCGAGGTGGTGGCGGGGGAAGCGTGTCCCAGATAACTCTGGATGATGCGTAGATTGACCCCAGCTTCCAGTAAATGGGTAGCGTACGAATGTCTCAGGGTATGCACGGTTGCCTTCTTATGGATCCCACTTTCTTTCACAGCCGCACTGAAGGCTCTCTGCACACCGCTCTCGTTCATCGGCTGGTTGGCTTCCTCGAAGGGCGAGGGAAACATCCACAGCGGATTGCGGTGGGTGAGCCAATGTTGGCGCAGCATTTTCAGACAAGCCGAAGGCAAGGGCACATAGCGATCCTTGCCACCTTTTCCCTGGTGGATGTGCAATACGTGGCGTTCCCCATCAATATCCTTGACTTGCAGGCGCACGCCTTCCAACAAGCGCAGTCCGCAGGCATAGATCGTGGTCAGGCACACTCGATAACGCTGGCGATGAACACAAGCCAGCACCCGCCCAACTTCTGCGACACTCAAGACCACTGGCAGCTTTTTCTCTTTGAGCGGACGTAGAAATTCGAACGTCTTCCATTCCCGCCCCAGGGTCCTTTCAAAGAAGAACTTGATCCCGCACAAGGCAAGAGTGCAGGTATTACGCGCGGCATGTTTTTCATTCTTGAGGAACAAGAAATACTGGCGCAGTTCTTCTTCATTGATCTGGTCCGGTGGTTTGTGATAGTGCTTTGCCAGTTGGCGCACGGCCAATAGATACGCTTCCTGCGTCCTCACCGCAAAACCGCGCAACTGCATATCTTCCAGCATCTTCTGTCTTAAAACAGTCATGGCTATACCTCCTGTATCGAATCGGATCCAATACAGTTAATATAGCCCTGACCAGGCTTCTTATAAATCTATTGCAAATTCTTTATGCGGGGATTCTGCGCGAAGCGCTTAGTTCAACAGCTTTTGGACGGATTTCCTTGCCGCCTAAAGTCCCAAATCATTTGGGACTTTATATGGCAATAGGTTAAAATAGAATGAGTAAATTATAGCATGGCGAGGCCTGGGGGTTTTAGAGACAGGATTGCCGAATCTGGGCCCACAGTGAATCGCGATCCCAATCAAGAAAGATGAGCAAATCTGCAAGCGTTAGCCGCTTTCGGATCAATGCTGCATTCATGAACGCAAACTTCGCGCGTTCTTCGTCAACAGGTGGATTGAGCTGTGACCACTTCAAGGGCGCATCCACAGCGTACAGGATTTGCATCAGCCTTTCGGGTGGGCGAGTCTCTTCTTGCAATTGCCCACGAATGGAAGCCCAGTCACTCAACACAAATTCGAAATCTTTTTTGTGGGTATACCATTTGTCCAATTTTTGCTGAAAGTCAGACCAACATTCCGCCGCGACTTTGCCTGATGGATCGATGGCTGCGAAGCTTTTTTCGATCTGCGCTTGCATGGAATCTGCTGAGGGGTAGCACGAATCGAGTTTAACGGAGGCAGGATCGAAATCCGAAAGGAAGCGGCGGTATATCTCTGCTCCTGCAATCGCGGCAAGCGCAACTTGCGAGCCATGCGCGGCAAGCGGTTCGTGATTTAATTCGGCTTGCAGGTCAATCACGTGCGACATGACATGCTCAAATCCTGAGAGTGGTGTGGTTGCATGCGAAAGCGACATTGCAAGCCCGCCAAGTGAAATGATCTTTGCAAGCCTAGCAACGCTATCAAGGTCACCACAACGGATACCATTTGCGTGTGCGAGGAGCAGCGCATCCAGCGGACCGAGCAGATGCTTTGCCAGTTCGCTATAAGAGTCGTCCATGCCGAGATGGTGCGCGAGAATCCAATCGGGCAGGCTGACGAAGACTGCGAGCATATCGCCCACGCCTGCGACGGTCATCTCTTTTGGCGCGTCGCGCAGAGTTTCAAGATCGCAGATCAGGGCATCAGGATAACGCGAATCGAGCGTGCGCTTTACACCCTCGACGAAAGTTGGCGCCATGTTCGAGGTGAAGGCACTCACGCTGTTGGCGGTTTGATAAACAACAAAGGGAATTTTCTCATCGGTCTCGTGTTGATAAAGATAACAGGCGTGCTTGGTAACGTCTGTAACAACGCCTGAGCCGATAGAAAGCACAGCGCATCCGCGCATAAGGTTTACTTGCGCTTGCTTAATGTGCGGCAGGTCTGTGTGAACTTGTCCACTTTCATCGGGGAGCATGATGATAGGCTTGACTTGCCAGCCATCATTCTTAAGCATGGTCAGTGCGAGTGTTTTGAGGTCATCATTTCCACGCCGCATGACTGTTTGATCCATAACCACGATAAGCGGATCAGTTTTATGCGCGCCAATGGATTCGATAATATTCGGTGTCTTGAATAGCGCGTTTGATTCAAACAACATGTGTTTGATAGGCCTGTATTTATCCTGGGGATAACCAGGAAGTCTGCTGATCGAATCCCAGAATTGGTATCCATCGGCGGGATCATAGAGGAGATTGATCATACTGTTGATTCTTTCTATACACAAATGGCACAAAGTACACGAAGGGGTTAAGTCTTTTCCTTTGTGCTCTTCGTGTCCTTCTTGTTTGAACTCTTTGCATTTACAAGTAGCCAATCTGCAATCGCGCCGAGATCCGGAAAAATATAATCGGGCTGAAATTGTGAATCCACAAGATCTTCTTGCTGCGTTTCACCGCTTAAGACTAGACATGTTGTAATCCCTGATGTCTGCCCTAGGGCAATATCGGTATATAGCCGGTCACCGATCATTGCCATTTCTTCAATTGCGTATCCATATTTTTGTAAGACCGCGTCCACGATCATTCGATTTGGTTTGCCGATGACGAGGTCCGGCTTGCGGCCTGTAGATGCGTGCACGAAAGCAATCATCGCACCCGTATCGGGCATGAAACCTGTTTCGGTTGGACAGTTAAAATCGGGATGTGTCGCGATGTATGGCAGACCCGCGCGGACAAAGTCGCAGAGCTTCCAAAGTTTTTGATAAGTAAGTGTCGTATCGAAGCCCAAAACGATTAATTCTGGATTCTCATCCGAAAGTTGAAATCCATGTTGACGAAATTCATCTTCGAGGGCTGGTGTGCCAACAACATAAACTTTTGCTTTAGGATATTCTCTTTTGAGATAGAGAGCGGTCGCTTCGCCAGACGTGAACACCTTATCTTCAGGAATAGCCAGGCCTAGGCGCGCGATCTTTTCGGTATAGTGGCCGCGATGTTTGGATGAGTTGTTGGTAAGGAAGACATAGTCCAGCCCTAATTGGTTCAGTGTATCTATAAAATAAAGCGAACCGTCAAGAAGACGGTCGCCTAGATTAAATGTGCCATCCATGTCGAGCAGGAAGCAGCGAGTTTGTATAAGTTTATCTGATTTGCTCATTGCAGAATATTTTACTACCTGAACCTTAACTCTGTGAAATCCGTTACAATATACTGTAGGTCACGCTTTAAGCGTGACCAAGGAGTTCCAACCATGAAACCAAAATTCATCTTGATGCTCACCTACAACGATAGTACAGTGAACGATGCGTTGAAGATTTTTTGCGAGTGCAAGGATTTGGACATTCAGCATTGGGGGTTCAAGGATGTAGGATTGCCACCTGAGGAAATGAAAGAATTGGTGCATGAGATGAAAGAAGCTGGGAAGACAACCTATCTTGAAGTAGTCAGCCTTTCTGAAGCGGAAGGCTTGCGCGGGGCACAGCTTGCGGTCGAAGCAGGATTTGATATCTTGATGGGGACGGTGTTCTTTGATTCGATTCTGGATTATCTAAAAGATAAACCGATCAAATATTATCCTTTTCCCGGGCATGTCTTTAGTCATCCGAGTATTTTGGATGGAACGATCGAAGAAATTGTGACCCAGGCGTGTTTTCTAGAAAGCAAGGGTGTACAAGGTATGGACTTATTGACATATCGTTACGCTGGTGATGCACCGGCATTGCTAGCGGAAGTGGTCGAGGCTACAAGTGTGCCGGTTGTTTCAGCCGGATCGATTGATTCTTACGAGCGAATCGTCGAAGTTTGGGATGCGGGCGCCTGGGGATTTACAATTGGAAGCGCATTGTTCGATAAGAAATTTGTACCAGATGGTTCGTTCAAAGATAACGCACAGGCTGTTTGCGACTGGCTGGAGAAGAATACAGATGCCGCACTCTGACCAGGGAATTACAGGTGATCGTTATATGCTAATTCCGCGCGTTGCGATATTCCTTCGGCGCGGAGATGAGTATTTACTGATCAAAGGTGCGCCCACAAAACGGTTGTGGGCAGGAAAATATAACGGTCTGGGTGGTCATGTGGAGCGTGGGGAAGATGTGCTTTCCGCGGCGCGGCGTGAACTTCTCGAAGAGGCTGGTCTGACAGCGGACTTATGGTTGTGTGGTACAGTCATTGTGGATGTGGAAGATGTAGGAATCTGTTTGTTTGTGTTTCGCGGAGAAAAACTGAAAGGGGAGATCAAGTCTTCGAAGGAGGGGACGGTTGAATGGGTCCGGAAAGAGGCGGTTCATCACCTTCCCGTGGTGGAAGATTTGCCCATCCTCTTGGAACGAATACATAAGATGAAGCGCGGCGATGAGCCTTTTGCAGCCCGGTCAATTTATGAAAATGATCGATTAGTGGTCAATTTTGAGGAGTAAAAAATCCAGCGCCACTCATGGCGCTGGATTTTTGTTAAGGAATATTATATGTCTGGAGTTCCGTTGTGGATGAAAAAGAGTTCCCACCAATATCTCCGTTTTCGATTGATTTGACCAAGCCGACCCCTGGCACATAAAATAAGATGGATGTATCGGTAAATTTAACAGGCACTTTAATTCCCTGGAATGATGCGTTTAAATCGAAAGTGGATTTGGCCTCTATTTTAGTGGCATTGAATGTTCCAGCGGGCACCGTAACACTTTCTGTACCAGCTTCCTTCAAGTCAATCGAGACCGTTCCGCTCGCTTCTGCACTCTGGTCACCGGGCATTGCAACTGAACCGTTTATATCTAAGCCATATGCCCATTGCATTCCTGGAGTAATATTTGCCGGTAATGTGATACCTGTTACATTCGATGATGTGAACTCAGCAGAGAGTCCCTGAGTAGTAATAGCCGCAGAGTTAGCCCCACCAAGTTGCAAGGCCTGAAGTCCTTCTTGTTTGCATGCCCATTCCTGTGTGCGTGTCAGATCAGTAAATTGAGTTGTAAGCGTGAAACCATCAGGGCGCACACTCGTGATTGTGTCGGTATAAGTGAAGGAGCCAGCTGGGCTCCCCGTGTTGGAGTAGGTCCATGTGGCACCTTGTATGACAGGGTACAGAGGATTGCTGCATAAGCCGCTTACGCTGGAAGTTGGTTGTGGAGAAGTTCCCTGAGTGGGTGGTTCGGCTGTAGGCGTTGTTTGGGAATTGCTTGCACTACAAGCTGCGAGGCTGATCAAAAGAAACACAGAACATATAACATTAAATATTATTTTACTTTTCATGCATGTACTCCGCATACTTTAAAGTGAGGTTTTAGCTCCTATGTTTTAGCAGTGAAATTGTGAAAGTGCTCCCATGGCCGGGTCTACTTTCAAAGTCCAACGTACCTTTGTGTTGTCCAATGACCTGGCGTGTTATGGCGAGTCCAAGTCCAATTCCGCCAAACAGATCAGCGCCGCTTTTTTCAATGTGGAAGAAGCGATCAAAAATATGTGGGCGGATTTCCGGTGCAATGCCGATGCCATGATCCTCCACCGCAATTTCTACGCGATCCTGATTTGCAAACAACCGGATCTCTACATCGCCGCCGCGTGGACTGAATTTGATAGCGTTATCTACCAGAGCCATCAGCGCGCGTTCCAAAGAGCGCCCATCCCCCAAAACCCGCGGCAGATTTCGATCACTGCGGACCTTTAGCTTGACGCGCTGCGAATCGGCCTTTTTCTTATATTTATTAACGACCTCATTTGTGATTTGAATCATATCCACAGGTTGGAATTCAGGCAAAACTAATTCAATCTCTTGCAGGAAGAGAATATCATTGACGAGTGAAACAATTTGTCCGACATTTCGCGAAACCGTATCTATCGCGACATCCAGTTGATCGCCGGATAGTACCCCTCTTTGTAGATGCGACAAATATCCACTAGCAACCATTAAAGGAGATCGTAATTCGTGTGCCACGCTGGTGAGGAATTCGCGGCGCGCCATATCCTGCTCAGCCAGCTTTTGATAGGCTTCTGCGAGTTCCGAGGCACGGACGCGCAAGTCTTCAATGGCCATCTCATCATTTTGTCTCAGTCGGTTGCTGATTTCACGCACCATCGCCATCGACACACTCGGGCTATGCTTGAGCACGCGGTCAAAACCTTCTTTATCAAGCTCAAGCACAACAACTTCGGTTTTAGATGTGACCGTTGCCGCACGAGGCGCGTTGTGGATGAGAGCCATCTCCCCGAAGAAATCCCCTGCCGTGAGTGTTTTCAATAATCGTTTTTCTGTATTATTGATCACTTTTGTGACTTCAAAATCGCCCTCAAGGATCATGTAGAATGTCTGTTCCACAGCATTTTCATGACACAGCACGGTGTCAGGTGGGTAAATTTTCACCCGGCTGTTAACGGTCATTTCCTGTATTTCATCGGGCCTGATGCCAGGAAACGCGCGTGGGATGATTTTAGCTGGAGTTCGCACTGTGGTCATAGGTTTTTCTCGATTTTTGAGATTGTAACATGTAGATTGAACCGGGGTTCACCTTTGAGCTTCAATCGAGCGCTCAGGCTTTGGTCTTATACCCAATCATCCTTAGGAAATCTTTACGCCATCGAATGCCGTCATCATCTTCTATACCCTGTGGCGAATATCCATCCACCACACCAAGAATGCCATGCCCTAGTTCTGTTTCCGCCACGATCACTTCTGTCGGGTTGGCAGTTGCACAGAAAATACGCGCTACCTCGGGAACGTTCTTTATGGCATTCAACACATTGAGAGGGAAAAAGCCCTCGCCTAAAAAAAGTAGGAAGGAATGTCCTGCCCCAATGGCAAGCGCGTTTTTCTTCGCCAGTTCGATCATGGCTTCATCGGTACCTGTCCAACGCACAAGGCATTTCCCGGAAGCTTCGCAAAACGCCAGGCCGAACTTGATGCCTGGCACAGAACCAACCAGCGTCTCATGAATATCTTCCACTGTCTTGATAAAATGTGACTGGCCAAGGATGAAATTAACCTCTTCGGGTTTCTCGATTTTAATGATTTTGATTTCCATGCGGGTAGCCTCCATACAGCAATTGTAGCAAAAATAAAAAATTGCGGCTATACCACAATCCCGCCCTGGACCCAGCACGCTTTCTGTGGGGATTTCGCGCCGGCAACGCCATCAAAATATAGCAGAGCTAAACTTAGTAGTTATCACTGAAATGGATTGATTAATTCTACATCATAAGGGTGTTTTGGGCCTCCGGGAATTTATTGCAACATCAATACACTTGGATTCTTGTCTGAGATATGATACAAACACCATCGTCATGATGAGATTTTCATTTTTTATTCCCATTATTCTTATCGCTTCTTTCCTGGTTTCAGCCTGTCAACCTCCCCTTTTCGAGCCTACCACCTCCACGCCTTCACAGCTATCTACTGCATCATCTGCACCGCTACCTTCGCCGATTCCCTCTACACCAACGCCTTTACCGACGCCCACCCCTTTGGTTCCAAATTTCACTCATGTTGTAATAATCATCTTTGAAAACAAGGAATTCGGTACGGTGATTGGAAATCCAAATATGCCGTATTTCAATATACTGGCAAACACGTATACATTACTCACTGCGCATTATGCTACTACACATCCTAGCCTGCCAAATTACCTCTCCCTCATTGGCGGCGACACCTTCGGGATTAATAGTAATTGTACGGACTGTTTCATTGACGCGCCAAGCCTGCCAGATTTGATTGAGCAAAGCGGGCGTACGTGGAAAACCTATCAAGACGATATGCCCGATCCATGTTTTGTGGGAAGTACAGCTCGTTACGTCCAAAAGCATAACCCCTTTATTTATTTTGACTCTATTCGATTGAATGAAGAACGTTGCAAGCGGAGCGTGGTACCACTTACGCAAATGGATGAAGATATTTTATCTGGCTCACTATCCAATTTTATATTCATTACCCCTGATATCTGCTATTCTGCGCACGACTGTGACGTGGACCTGGCCGATACTTTTTTGAAAGAGACCATGAACAAATTGGTCCCTGTATTGGATTTGAGCGCTGAGCCATATCTTATTATCCTTACATGGGATGAAGGGCAGGGAGATCACTCCTGTTGTGGCCTCCCAGAATCGGCAGGTGGGCGAATTGCCACAGTGCTCGTATCACCACAGGTGAAGAGTGGGTTTCAAGACAATACCCCTTACTCACATTACTCGTTATTAAAAACAATTGCCGCAGCGTGGGGGTTAGCGGATCTTGGTCATGCCGCAGATAAGGAAACCAATCTGATTACTGCACCGTGGAGATGACTCTTCGCGCTGCCTGCATCTGGCGCAGGCACAGGTGAGCGGAGTGAGGATACTTGTTTTATCCGAACGCAGTCGAAGCGCGGGCGACTTGGAAAAGTAAAATTTCTTTGCAACTCTGTCCTTCGACTACGGGACTTCGACGAAAACTCAGTCCCTCCGCTCAGGACGAAGTTTCTTTTCGTAGAACACCAACAATGTGCTTCCGTATTTTCGTTGTTCAAGCTCTTCCAAATTTTCCAACGAAATTGCTTCGTATTCCTTCGGATCAATCTGCACGATGATCCAGCAATCATCTGTGAGCCAGTCGGTATTTTTATCCAACAGTTGCAAGGCCTTAGACCACATGCCTTGATATTGCGGCGGTGCGATGTAAATATATTCAAATCGTTTGTCGGCTTTTGTAGATAAAAACGCGAACGAGTCTCCGCGACGTATCTCGGATTGCGCGTCGAAACCACAATGTTCGATATTGTATTTCATGGTTTCAACTGGTGCGCGGTGTAAATCTGAAAATCTTACGAACTTTGCACCGCGGCTTAAAGCTTCAATTCCGATTGCACCAGTGCCACCAAATACATCCCACCAATTAGAGTCAATCACATCACCGCCGATAATATTGAAAAGTGCTTCTTTGACACGATCCATCACAGGACGAGTTGTATCCCCAGGCACAGACTTCAACTTTCGACCCTTAGCCTTTCCCGCGATAACTCGCAAACTCATCCTAAACTTCTCCTCGCTTCCATAATATTTCCATGTGGCGCGATGATGGGGACAACGCATCCCGTGCCTAATATAAATCTTTGACCTGTCGTTTGTTTTAGGGTGTCCTCCGCTTCGTCCCGGACCTGATCCTGATTCCCATAAACAAGCGTATCCTGCCTCAAACCTCCGCACATTACTCCTGTGAAGATATTTTGTGCTTCCTTCAAAGCGGGATAGGTCTCTCGATCATGCCAGTTAACAATATGGAATTTGTATTGGATAACCAAATCAAAATATACGTCTTTACCGTGGAGGTGGAGCATGTTGTACAAAAGTGATTCTGCAGGTTGAAGTATATCTAGGTCATGAGTCAGGCCAAATGTTTCATACTCCTTCAAAGTGAGCATGCTGGCCTGTGCATGTTGAACAGCGTAGAAAATGCCATCAATCCCTGTTTCAAGTGCAGCCTCGACGAAGCGCTTTGTAGAAGTAGCGATGGTCATAAGTCCCTTCATTACCGCTTCGGGGTAAAGCCGAAGATGTGAGATGAGGGTTTCATTGTCCGCAAGATTCTTTGCCTGAGCAAGCGGATTGAATATCGTCTGGATCATCGGGGTATCTTCAGTCAGTTCTTTGCGAATTAAACGGAGGCAAGCTAGTTGTCCTGCAAGATGCGGCGCTGTTGGATCGAGTGCGGTCAGTTTTTCCCAGTCGCGCGGATCATTAATCACACGCTTGGTGTATCGTCGCGTTCCTTCCGTGTCGCCAACCCATTCATCTTCCACACCCCAATCTTTGACGCAAAATGACGATGCAGGTGTAACTTTCACCAGATCGAAATCATACGTTTTTTGAAAATTCAAAGTGGCCGCGGCGAGGGCTTCTGGCGTTTGATCATCTACCGGGAAGTGACGCCAGAGGGCGATAGGAGGGCGATCAATGGTTTCGCCGTTCAGACAGGCCTGGAGACGTTCGCGATGCGTTGTCATGGAATCCTCTCGATAACACAAAATATAGCCTTGCCGCGTTCGATTTGCAGGATGACGGGAGCATCTTTAAAAGTCTTTATATCTTCATTGGCGCGGGTGTTGACTAGAATATAATCGCCGGACTTAATTTGATTCAATGCGCCGCGCTCATCCAAAACCGTGATGGTATCTTTAGCGTACGTGGCAGCGATGTATGCTTCACGATGCACATACATCGTGGATGGATTTGTAATTTTCGTTTGAAACTCTTCCATCGCATCCTTATAACATGTGAGCCAGTAATCAGTTTCAAATCTACGGAATGCGCCACTGGTACCCTGGATCAAAGAATTGTAATAAGTATATTCATAAGGGTGAAGTTGAATTATACCGATAATGCCTGGTGCGATCAGGAGGGCTGTAACCGAAACAAGTACCCAGCGAGTATGAATGAATTCATAGAATTGATCAAATGCCAACCCTGAGATGATAAAAATAGGTGGAAGCATAAATAGGAAATGACGGTATCCATCGTACATCGGGGGTTTGCGAATGATGACATATAGAAACGGGATAAAAAACCAGAGCAGCACGAGCCAGTATTCAGTAGTTAGTGACCGGTTATCAGTAAACGGTTTTCTATTTCTTGAGAATTGACGCAGAATGCCAACGAGTAACCCAATACTGAATAATATCCAAACAGGTTCTGTGAGTGTCAGACTTAGTAAAACCGGCAGGTAACGCCTGGGAAGTTCATTGGCTTGATAAAGTTGTCCGTTGAATAACACGGCAAGCTGTGTAGGATTCTCTGACATGAAGCGAGACACTTCGATAAACCGGCCGATAGGATCAGGCCAAAGATAAGGCCAAGAGACGAACATGATGAGGAAGGTATATAGGTATACACGTGGTTTGATTTTGACAAGTGCATAGATAGCTACCAATAGTCCTGCTAGAGGCCCTAGAACGCGAATAGATGTGGTGAGACCAAGACAGATTGCGGGAAGAATGGTTGACCGTAGATTTTGTCTTAAGCTTCTTGTTTCATCTGCCCATTTGTCAACCATCTCGAATCCCAGACAAACGGAAGCAAGAAAGAAGATGAGGAATGGCGGGTCCTTCGGGTTGATAAAGGCATGCCCCCAGAGAAGTGGCTGCCACGAAAACAAAGCCGCGGCCGCGAATGCAGCCGGTGGTTTGACCCAGCGTAGAATCAAACGATAAAGAAAATAAACGCCAATTTGGAAGGTAAAAAAATTGACTAGATGCCAAGCTGAGGCGCGATCCATGCCAAATAATTCGAGCAAATACACAGGTTGGCGCGCGAGCAGGATATAAGCAGGACCGCGATTTGCATGATCTGTGCCACTCGGACCATAAGCGTTTTCGAGGTTGAAATTCCCGCTGAACCATTCCTTCGGCGAATAAGCATAAGGTAATGCTTTGGCATAATCGTAAAAAAGCGGCTCGTCCCAGGAGAGACCATAATCGCGAAATACAAACAGGCCGCAGATTATATTTGCGGCCAGTAGGATAAGGAGGGGGAAATTATGTGACTTATCGCTTTTGGATATTTGCAAGCTCACCTCTGTTGCAGGCGATGTTTCTGCCTTTCAACAGCCTGTTCCATGCGCCGCTTTTCTTCTTCTGTTTCGGCAAGGAGGGGAGGTACAGGTGTGGATCGCCCTGAATCATCCAGAGCTACGTAGACGAGGTATGCGGTGTTCGTATGAGTGCGTAATCCCGTGATCGGATTTTCTGCAAGTACTTGTACTCCGGCTTCCATGGAGGTGCGCCCCGTATAAGTCACTTCCGCATTCAAAATGACCAAATCACCGAGGCGGATAGGGTTACGAAACACCATGGAGTCGATCGCGACAGTTACAACTCTGCGCTGTGCGTGACGCATACACGTCAGTGCGCCTGCCTCATCGACGAGCTTCATGATCCACCCGCCGTGAACATTGCCGAGCAAGTTGGCGTGTTCGGGTTGCATCAACTGCGCAATGCTTATTCGCGAAGCACGGATGGGCTTGGGGGGTATAGTTTCGGTCATGCCATTAATCCAAATCGTCCCGAAATTCACCCAAGTCAATTGTATGTAGACGTTCAGGCTCTTCGAGTAAGACGTCAATAATGGATTGGGTCAGCTCAGGCATCAGAGGTGCGAGAGGAACTGTTGCAGGTGGATAAATTCTTTTCGGAGCCGCCGGTGGTTGAAGTCGAGGTTTGAGTGTATTTGTCGCACGCTTGCGAACGATGCGTGGATCGCTTGTCAAGGTGCCAACATACTGACCAAGCACGGAATAGACTTCCCGGCTCGGTGTCACCCAGCCAATCCACTCACCGTTGTGGTTAAAAAGATAGGGATAAGACAAGAAGGCTTCAGCATCACCTTTTGTCGTGTAAACAGGTATTAGGGATCGTTGACCGCTATTAGCCATAGGATTTCCTCACTCGTTATTATCAATGTCATTATACGTCCAATACCGATTCACGAAAAAGTTCCATAACATTACAATGACAACCGCGGTGGCCAGTGTCAGATTTTTTGCGATCAATTCTGCGATTTTGTACGTGACACGGAACATCTTCTCAAAGAGATGCAGAAGCGGTGGTTCAAGAAAATGGAGGATCGGGATTCTGATCGCGATACCAGCAGCGTTGACCAAAAAGAACATGCCCAATTGATGCATAAGATGACGCGAGCGAGATTCTGGATAGGTCCAGTAGCGATTCCAGGTGAAGTTGCTAATCACGGCACATAAGAAGGAGATCGTTCCCGCAGGAACAAGATCGAAATTTGCCTTTTGCGTGAGGAGGTTCATAATCCCAAAATCTATAACAGCTCCGAGGGCACCTACTGCCGCAAATTTAAAAAAGCGGGTGCGTTCTTTTGAATTCGAAAGGATCATCCCGCACGTTCCATTTCAGATAAGGTTGTAACGTGCGGGATCATACAAGTGCGAGTTTCTTTTCGAAGTAGGGAACTGTCTTTTCGATTCCTTCCTCAAGGTTCACTTTTGGTTCCCAGTTGAGGATTTCACGGGCACGGGTAATATCCGGTTGGCGGCGTTGTGGGTCGCGGGCACTGCGCGCATCGGGAACAAATGTAATTCCGGCCTTGTTACCCACAATTTTATTAATCGCTTCCGCAAATTGTAAAATTGTCATCTCGTTGGGGTTGCCAATATTCACCGGCAGATGCTCTTCTGAAAAAAGCAAGCGGATAATTCCATCGACCAAATCATCCACATAACAAAAGGAACGGGTTTGGCCACCGTTGCCATAGACTGTCAGCGGCTGTCCAAGCAGAGCCTGTTTGAGGAAATTTGGGAGAGCACGGCCATCTTCCAGATCCATACGTGGACCATAGGTGTTGAAGATACGCACAATGCGTGTATCCACATTATGGTAGCGGTGATATGCCATGGTCAGAGATTCGGCGAAGCGTTTGGCTTCATCGTACACGGCGCGCGGACCAATGGGATCAACGTTCCCTGTATATGATTCTTTTTGAGGATGCACATCAGGATCGCCGTAAATCTCGCTTGTGGAAGCCAGCAAGAAACGCGCTTTATTATGTTTTGCAATGCCGAGACAATTATGCGTGCCAAGGGCGCCTGCTTTCATGGTTTGAATCGGCAGGTTGAAGTAGCCAGCAGGGGATAGCGGATTGGGGCTGGCCGGTGAGGCAAAGTGTAAGATTGCCTCTACACTGCCAGGGACGAAAATATAATTTGAGACATCGCGTTTTAGAAAAGTGAATTTTTCATTCCCCGCAAGGTGTGCAATATTATCTGGACTGCCTGTGATGAAATTGTCCATGCCAATGACTTCGTGCCCGTTTGCCAAAAGCTGGTCACATAAGTGCGAGCCTAGAAATCCGGCTGCTCCGGTAATTAAGATACGCATGTTTTTTTCCTCTCATTTGGTGACGCTTACAAAGTGAACGTCACAGTTTTGATATTAGGTATTATTTGAAATAACCGCAGATTCCACACATTGGACTAAAAAATTCGGCGTAATCTGTGGATCAATCCATAGGTCTCTATTATTTCCAGTCAATCCGGCTGATTAAGCCGTCTCCCGTTACCTGATATGCCGAACCGCTTCCGCTATCGATCAACCACAAGTTGCCCTGATAGATAACTGCAATAAAGTCGCCTGTTTGCCCTGCGAGTGGTTCAGGACTCCATGCAGGGATCTGTGGCTCGATGCCGCCAGCATCGGCCGGGGGAAAAAGTGCACGATTATTTGATCCATCGCGATCCATAACCATTAAACGATAGCGGCTGGTTTCACTCTGGTCAATAAAAATGGATTGTAAATAAGCGAGTTGGTAAACTTTTTCTTTTCCGCTGGCCCGAACAGGTGATACAGATGGGTATGCAAACATACCTGCTGCTTGGATAATAGGGATTGTAGCTCCATTGGTGAATGAAGTGGCAGATAAATCAAAGAAAGGCGATTCTTCCCCAGTAATTGGTGCCGGCGCGCTTGCATGCGCCACGAAGTATAAAGTTTTACCATCGGAGCCCCAAGCCAGTGGCGGTATCCAGGCCCAGTCGCTATGAGTATTTAAAGGCGTAATATCCAGCAGCGGTTTTAGATAGCCACCATCCTGATCTACCAGTCCGATTTGATCCGGTCTTGCATAAGCGAGTCGGCCGTCTGCCGAAAACAGGAATGTCATTCCCCACCAACCATACACACCTCCGCTATTTGCGTCCAACATCTTACGCGGACCTCCTCCGGTAAGGCTAACGCGATATAGATCATTGTTTGCCTGCCAGCCTGGTGCTGTACCGCGCGGCTCAACGGTGGAGTACGCTACCGAGTTTGTACCGGGAATCCAGCCTGCGAAGTGCACAACATTCGAAGCCTGCAGCCACACGGGTTTTGGCTCACTGCTGGTTGTGCGAACCGCCCACAACGTGTTGATCTCTTTGTCCACGGGCTTTTTGGACTTTTTGGTAAAGATCAAATAATCGCCATTTGGTGAAAGGGTGAAAATACGCCCATCCAGGTCACCTGTACTGACCAATAACCGGCGATTCGCTGTTGACCCCTCCATTTGCCACGCATTGCCACCAGCCAGATAAACCAGCGTACCGGGAACTGTCAAAGGAGTAAAGGATGCCTGGGCCCCGACCATTACAATCTCTGGCAGCGCCTCATTCAGGACCACGGTCTTTACCGCCGATTTACTAATTTCGGTCCCATCTTCTAAGATTCGCCTATACGTGATTTCCTGTAATCCATTCACACCCTTCTGGACGAGGCGCGTTTCACCTTCCGGTAAGGTTTCATTCCGGACGACTTGTTTCTCAAATGGGATAACCACTTGCTCAGTTTCGAAGATTTCCTCCTGGCGGGTGAGCTTGATCGTATCGCCATCACTGAGGACTGTGTAGAAGGGCGGCTCTGATCGATACTGATTTCCCGGTGTAATGCCTGCCGCCTCCAAAGCCTGTGAAACGGTACTTCCAGCGGGCACCTGTATCTCATGCACCGATCCGCCCGTCGTAATTGTTACACTGATCTCACTCCCAAGTTGAGGGGAACGGCAGGATTCCGCCAGCGAAGAAGCGATCAGTAAAACGGCAAGCAGGTACGGGCGGATCCTGAGCGTAGTCGAAGGAGGAAAGCGGATCATGTCGCGGTATAATCCAGCCGCTATTTAATTCGGCCGGTCAATGTCATCAAGCCATCTGCGATAGTAATAGTTTCAAGCCGGAATCCGGTCGCAATCGGACCCAGCGAACCGGTATAGGCTTCATCTATCAGTGAGCTAATAACAGTATTCAAACCCTGAGGAGCCGGGAATGGTCCAAAGTCGGTTGAAGCAATTTCAATTTTAGGTTTGCCTGCTTCATCAACCGTTACATTCAAAACGGTGGATACATTTGCAGCAAAGATACCACGCTGAACCTTGCCGAAAATCTGCATCTGACCGTTACGCAATAGAACCTGAGGGTCTGTGAACGGTGGATTGGTTTTCTCTTGTAGTTTAAGTGCCAGGTATGAGGTAAGCTGGCTTTCATTGATCTGCAAGGTAATAACGCCCGATTCTGCGCCAGCAATCATTGCTTGTTCAATTTGAGTACGCAGGCTTTCAACGGCCTCCATGGAAAATGGGATTGGATTAGCAGGATATTCTGGGCCACCAATAAAAATCGTACAGGCAAGCGAGGAAAGAATAAGAGTCAACAGGAAAAGTGGAAGTGCAAATTTTTTTACATTCATTATTTATCTTATCCATTATTTTAAGTCTAAGGTCTAAAGCGGAGCAATTATAGCATGAGCCTCATCCAAACCAATTCAACTCCCGCGGCGGCAAATCTGGAGCTTACCCTCGCGGCAAAAATTGAAGCGATGTTGTTTGTTTCTGCCGAACCAGTACCTATAGGTCAACTGGCTGCTGCACTGGATGTCACTCCCTCAGTGGTCGAACGCGGGCTCAAAGAATTGGAACAATCCCTTCAAAGCCGCGGACTGCGATTGCAAAGACTTGCTGGTCGTGCACAATTGGCTACTGCTGCAGAGTTGGCATCCCTGATCGAACGCTTTCTCGGTCTGGAGGCCATGACCCATCTAAGCCGCGTCGCGCTAGAGACTTTGGCAATTATCGCCTTCCAACAGCCTGTCACACGCCCACAGGTGGATTCTATCCGTGGCGTAAACAGTGACAGCATGATGAAAAGTTTGTTGAGCAAAGGGTTGATTCAAGAATCCGGCCGCACCGATGGACCTGGTCGCCCTATTTTATATTCCATTACACCCGTGTTTTTGCAGCACTTTGGGTTGAATTCGATTGCCGAACTGCCTCCGCTGGCTGTACGGGCCGGGGAAGTTGACGAACATAACGGATTATTAAAAGGATAAAAATCGTTGCTCGCGTCGAGCGGAGGCTTTCGTGTTCGTTGAAAGCCGCAGTCGAGACGTGTTTTTTGATAAAAATATGTGCGCTTCGACTTCCACTTCAGCTTACACTTAGTGTCCGCTCAGCGCGAAGATTTATTCTTAATCAATAACGGAATATTGCCGCGACAGGGGAATCATCGGGCATCTCTTCAGGTTGATATGCATATGCGGTACCGCGGTTCAAAATAGTTTGGGCGACCACAAAATCCAGCAGATCATCGTCATTGTCTTTAGGTTCTTCATGTAATTGAACTGAACTGGTCTGCGGATCAAAGCGTCCCCATTGGTGATCATCCAATACTACAAAAAGTGTGTCGACTCGTCCTCCGTAAGCTGCCGGGACGATTTCCTTCAACTCATTCGAGGCCTTCACATTTTTCTCCGCCAATTCCTTATATAGGCTCTCAGCACTCTTCTGGGCTTGACTAAACATTGGTTGAACAATTTTCCAGGCGCGCTGGTGCAATTCCTCAGCGTTCCAATCCTCACGATTGCCCTCAATGCCTTCGTCTAACAAGTGGTTGTAAGTATTCGCTTCCTTGTAAATTGGGAGCAGATACTCGACACCAGCAAGTATAAGTGGAGCAATCTCGTTATGAAGGAAAGGCTGTAAACCTTCATCAACTTTATGAAAGAAACGTAACAGGTCTGATTTTGTATCGTCAACACCAACTCCATGTCCATGGAACATTGCTGAACGTTTACCCCTACCAACCGGTGTACCTGTACTGGTATGAAATTGAAGCTGTCTTTCAGGTTCATCGAATTTGAGCGCTTCCGCCATGCTCGTTGGCGTTCCTTTTGGTAAAGGAATTTCGTTGACGGTATAACGTGTAGATTTAAGTAACCGGATCTGGTTTCGACTGATAGCTAAAACGAAAAAATGGCCATCACCGGCGAATAAAGGAAGCAGAGGTTTGATGTGGAAGCGGTTGGCCACTGCTACCCATTCCTGGAAATTAAGTGGCAGGCGGTAGGAATAAAACTCTTCTGGTGAGAGGAATAACGCCAGCCCATCGCTCTGCTGAAGCCAAAACTCTCCATTGACCAAAAGCTCTTCTGCTGGCGCGAGCAATGCATGTATGTCTGGAGTTCGAAGGCCATTAGTAGAAAGATCTTCTTCAACCTTTTTCAGTAAGTTTCTCAACCGGATGGAACTTTGCTGAGTTTCTCGTCCTACCGGATGCGTAGGCATATAGATCGAGACATATGTACCGCCGGACTTGGCGGCCAAATCCTTTAGTTTCTCGTTGGTTAGGATATCCATGTTAATCATCCTTGTAATTTAGCATTCTTTGAAATTCGTTGCTTAGATGACACTAAGCCCCCAAAAGGCCATCCAATTATTACAACGATTCTTGAATGGCTTTGTTATGAAAATAACAATCATTTCACCTTATCAAACTCGTAACAATTTTATTTTAAGCAGATAATATTAATATTAGTTAATACAAGCAGCCCGCCAGAACGGCAGGCTGCTCACTTTTTCACCATTCACTTATAGTTTTAATGCCTGTAAAGCGTGGAAGGCTAATTTCCACAGGGCGCGACGTTGCGCCAATTTTCCACTGTATCATTCACGTTCTGTGTCCCAGTGGAGCCATAGGCAAGTGTAAGCTGACGATTGGCAACCTCACCACAAGCGGCATCTTTTTCAACGTGATCCCAGTCGCCCAGAGTGTATTTGTATTCAATCTGTACACTCTCGTTTCCAGTGAGTGTGATTGACCAATGGGTGGCATCAACCCGTGTCAGAACAACGCCGCCCGGATCCCATTGCGGCAGGCCTCCGTCCAGTCGATCCAGGAAACCGGCAATATATACCGATCGTCCGGTAGCATCCGTTGTGGCTGGAACAGTTACGCTGAAGACTAAAGTTACCTTACGCGGTGCGGCTGTGGCTGTCACGGTGTTAGATGGCCCAGAGTGATTGAAACTGGTGTCGAATGCAACGATATAGTAGCTATAGCTTTCATTTTCTGTAACAGCAGAATCTGTATAGCTTGTAGCGGATGGATCTGTAACAGTTGCCAATAATATACTATCTCGATAAACCTCGAACCCAGCCAGGTCGCCATCTGTGTTTGGGTGCAAATCCCAGGCCAAGGAGATTGCACTGGGTGATGCGCTGGAAACCAACAAGCCTGTAGGCGCTGCAGGTGGGGTAGTATCACCTGTAGAAGTGACGGTTAATTTACCTGGGTGGGGGGGCAGGCTGCCAGTCGGGATAGGACCGTCTAAATCGGCATACAACCAGGCCTGGCCATTGGTTGTGGAATAGCGATAGACATAATCAAATGTACCAACAACCTGAGGCAGGAAGCTGGCTTTGAATTCATCGTTGTTCCCCGCATCCACATTGAAGCTAGCAGTTTCCCAAACCCAATCCGCGTTGCCGTCCGGGTTGCTGCCTTCCGGTCCAAAGCCTGCCTGGGCCATCAAACTAGAGGTTGGGCCTGGCTCGTTGGTGACGCCGTCAATCCAGACTTGACCATATACATTATCTGTGCGGGTAGTCGCGCTAATAGTGTGGCTGAGGGTTGGCGGCCATTGCAGGTTAGCCCAGCCAATGGTAAGGTGAGGCACTGCACTGATTTCATTTGACGGTTTACTTTCATTGCCAATAGCATCCAAAGCGGTAACTACATAGTAATAGGTTTGTCCATTGCGTAAGCCAGTATCGGTGAAACTTGTGGTGTTCACTGGGTTACTATTCACCTTGACCCAGCCACCGCCGCTCAAGGGGCTATGATAGACGTTATATCCAGCCGAACCTGCTACAGAATTCCAGGAAAGGCTGACTTGACCGTTATCTTCATTCGTTTTAGCCAAACCAGTTGGAGCAGTAGGTGGCTGTAAATCGACTGTATTAGTTGCAAGCAGCCAGGCACTTAGTGGTGCAAGAGTTACGCTGATCATTCCGCCAGAAACCGATGTGTTTACATTTCCGGCATTCCCAATGCTATATCGCGAGGTAAAGGCGATGCCATCCGGAATATATCCGCCAACCGGTATCTGCACAGTGTGAGGATTTGTGCTGCGGTTTATCACCACGATCGCTGCCTGACTGGTAGTTTTGCGGCCAAAGGCCAGAGTTCCCGCGCTATCATCTGCCAATAAAACCTGCAAATCGCCGGCCGTGAGAGCTGTGTTTTGCTTACGCAAAGTGGCGAGTGTTTGGTAATGGCTGAACATTAATGTATCAGGATTGCCACCGAGGTCTACCCAAGGATAGGTGCGGCGATCATCGGGATCATCATCACCAGTCAAGCCTACCTCATCACCATAATATACAGTTGGCGCTCCAGGCAGGGTGAATTGAATTAATGACGCGAGCTTCTGGCGTAGCTTGCCATCTGCGAGGTTGGCTGCATTCTGTTCCTTATCGGCTGTTGTTTCGGTGCCGGGGGTTAATGTCCACAAGAGGCGCTCTGTATCATGGCTGTCCAGTAAGTTCATCGCGCTGTAGAAAGCGGCAGCCGGATAGTCTTCGCGGATAGATGAGATACGCGCAGCAAACTCGGAAGGCAAAATTGGATGTCCGCTATCTGCAAACCCCTTAGAGTCGAAATTACTCGGGGCAAGCAATCCTATGACAGCATCGCGCAGACGATAGTTCATGGTCGAATCGGCGCGGTCGCCGCGTAACATTCGCAGTAATGTGCTGTCTTTTTGCCAGGTCTCGCTGATGATTAATGAGTCTGATTTCGTAGATTTGACAACTGATCGGAATGTTTCCCAGTAACCGGCGGGGAATGAGGGATCGCCCATGACATCCATTCGCCAGCCGCTCGAGCCAGCCTTCAACCAATGCTTGGACACGCTGTCTGAGCCCATCAGGAAATATTGTTGAACAGCCGGTAAGGATTTATTGATAACCGGAATGGAATCGAAACCAAACCAGCCATCATAAAAGGTATCGTTGCCGCCTGGGGTAGACGGAGCACAAACAGATGGCTCGCTTCCAGTCGGAGCGCGGAAGTGGAACCACGCTCTGTAGGGAGAAGCAGCCGACTCACAGGCTCCATCGGTCGGATAGTGGTGATAGCGGTCGAAAAATGCACTATCTGATGAAAGATGGTTGAACACGCCATCAAGTACGATGCGTATGCCAAGTTGCTTGGCATGTTTGACAAGGTTATCCCAATCTTTCTGAGTGCCAAAGTAAGGATCAATCTTGTAATAATCCTGCGTGTCATAAGAATGATTGGAACCGGCATCAAAAACCGGGTTGAAGTATATTGTGTTGACACCCAATGATTGGAGGTATTCTAGGTTTTGGTCAACGCCTTTTAGGTCACCACCCATGTAGTCGCGGCCGCGCGGCTGTTCTTTGGTTGGGCTGCTCGTTGGAGGAGTGTCATCAAATCGCCATGGGCAATTGGCGTTTGCATCGGTATAGTTCCTACAGAAACCTTCGGGGAGAGTACCCCATGGAAGTGCAAGCACCGGATCATCGTAACGTAGGTCTCCGGTTTTAGGATCGTTATCGATACGCCCGTTGCGGAAGCGATCAGGGAAGATTTGGTAGATGACTGCATTCTGAGCCCAGGAAGGAACTGCAAAGGATGGACTGTACACCATCAAAGCGTAGCTGTTATCAATCGCGTTATCACTTGGGCTGCCCAAACCACCATCGAGAGCCGCAGTATTATCAGCATAGTAAACGGTTTTGGTTCCATCTGTCACAATAAAGCGATACCAGAGGTTGTCTGGTTCACTATTCGGCAATGTGACTTCCCAGAAATCACAGGTATCATTTTCCAAGTCAGCCTGATAGCAGGAAACATCAGAAGCTGCAAGGCTCATGTTCTTAATTTGCTGCCCACTTTTATTAAGATCATAAATACGCGCTTGAACTTGACTTACATCATTATGGAAGGTGCGGAAGCGCAGCTTGACCTGCGTACCAGCAGATACAGCACCTCCCGGCGTACGATAAAGCGTGTCGCGTGAGTCGTGGCGCAGGCCGTCCCACTCGACGTTATTATCCAATTGGTGACCAATGGGAGGCGTGACGCCAATGGTCAGGACATGGGACGTTCCGTTATATGTAAAAGTGACCGTAGAATTATTGGCAGGAACGCTAAAAGGAATATTGGCACCATTCTGTGCGCCGCCTTGGCCATAATTCTCGTCCCAACTTTCGTTAATGGCAACTTTAGCTTCATAACTCCCGGCAGGGATAGACTTTGTAGTAAAGCTATAAGTACCATCACCATCTGGGTCTTGCAGCCACGAGCGCAGACAACCCGGATCCCAATCGCCGGGGCAGCCCAGCTCGCTTTGAAAACTACCGGGTGCAACTGCGATAACGGAATTGTGATTATCTGTAACCCAATGGGATTTGTGATCGTAATAAAACTTGACTGATCCTGCTGCGCCTAACGCCAGAGGAATATTGTCACCACCAGCTACTGCGTGCAGACCATAATTCTCATCCCAACTATTATTGAGGGCTGCCTTATACTGCCAGGTGCCGGCTGGAACAGAGAAGGTTCCTTGCCAGACATCATCATTCATATCATAAGTCAAGTGGGTACTTGCGCAATCTGGCTGCCAGTCACCGGGGCAGCCTAATTCACTTTGTAAATCCCCAGCGACAGTAACGCTAGTGGGATTATTTGTATGGCTAGCCTTAACAGAGTTCGTTGGATTGAATGATAGGAATGAAGTGAAAATCAGTACAAATATCCCCAAGGAAGAAACCAACTTTTGTAGCTTCTGCATATTCATTTCTAAGTCTCCTCAAATATTGATAAAAGAATGTCGACATGAAGCTTGAAAAGATTATGTATTCAGTTGATCTATCCTAGCATAGAACACTATCTAAAGTGACAAAATCAATTTTATCGCAAATTACTTTTTGGGAACAATACGCGTTCAGCATCGGCGTTCAGTTTTTCCAGTAGTTTTCTGGTCAGGCGGGTCTTGACCCGTCCCGATTCCTTCGGATGAACAAGATAGCGGACAATTGCTTCTAACCATGTATTCTCATTGGTCCGAAAATGCACAACGGGCCTCTCCTGAATTTCCAGTTCATCGACTGGAGTTTGGCTTAAGAGTTCGCGATAGACGCGCACTAAGTCAATCATTTGCTCGCCTATTTCCTCTTCGACAATTTCCCGCATCGTCCGGGCGACAAATTCCAGATCTGTATCATAGGCTACCTGAAATTTGATCTCGTTCCAAATATAAGGAAACAGCGGCCAACTGAAGTTGTAAACCGTTTGGTTCAGTACAAGCGAATTTGGAAATTTGATGATTCGTCCACTAGGATGTTCAGTAGAGAGGTAAGGTCCGCCAACTTCCCATAGCGTGGTGTCGAAGTAACTAACGTCAATGACGTCACCTTTCGCATCTCCAATCTTGATGCGGTCACCAACCCGATACGGTTGCCGGATGAGAAGGTAAATCCAACCAATAAAACTTGTGATTGGTGTTTGCAGTGCAAAGCCAAGAATAAGGGATAGTATTCCCAGCGAAACGAGGGCCATGTACCACGTAGCATATAGGAAAGACAGTCCAATAATCACAATAGCAAAAACCATAATTAAGTTCAGGACTCGTGTTAGGTTATATCGAGCTGGCTTATTCTCGATTTGGCTGATCAGATAGACGCGAATGCTTTTTGCGATAGCCAAGACCAGTACAATGAGTAGTACCCCCATAAGCAAGCGGCGGAGCAAGGAGACAGATTTTTCTGCAATGGGGAAGAAGTCTACGTCTAACAAATAAATAAGGGCCAAAAGTCCAAGTAGAAGCAGGACATACGTGCTAAACCATAGTTTGTCTGTCAACTGTGCGACTGGTTTCGCTGCTGTTTCCTTCGTTCCTGTGGTTTGCTTCAGAGCAGTCTTAACATCTTCTTGCTCTTTAAGCTTTTCGATTTTGGCTTTTTTGTCCATGTTTTTGTATGCTTGAACCAATAAATTAGAATTTCTCAATTATATCCCTCTAATAGTCTCCGTGCATTGAAGAATTGCGGTGTAGATCAATGATTGTCGTCTAGTTTCTTCTCTCAATTCGTTATATTATTAAGCTATAGTCTTCCTTATAAGTGTTTCTTGTTTAACTGTCCTTAGGAGATCTTATGCGACAATCCATGCTCACGGACGAACAGGCGCGTTTCCTGCGCGAGGAAAAAGAGGCGCTGGCAGAAATTCGGCTTGCGCTGGCTGATATCGATGTACCGCGCGAAGCATTGGCAACTCTGCAAGAGGCTATCCTACAGTTAGATGAATTGTTTCTCTTAGTTGTTGTAGGAGAGTTCAATGCTGGTAAAAGCGCGTTGATCAATGCTTTGTTGGGCGATAAAATCCTGCCTGAGGGTGCAACACCTACTACCTCACATGTAACCTTGGTGAAATGGGGTGAGCACGCTGCCGAGCAAGTAGTGGATGAGAGCTTTTCGATCTATACATATCCTTTGCCACTTCTGAAGGAATTGAATATTGTTGACACACCAGGAACCAACGCTGTGATCCGTCACCACGAGCGCTTGACCGATGAGTTCGTTCCTCGCAGTGATTTAGTTTTATTCACCACTTCAGCTGACCATCCTATGACGGAAAGTGAGCGCCAATTCCTGCAACGAATTCTTGCCTGGGGCAAAAAGGTTATCTTTGTGCTGAACAAAGCGGATATCATTGAAAATGAGGATGCCTTGCGGGAAGTGCAAACCTTTGTCCTCAAGCATGCCACAACTGTTTTAGGAGATACGCCTGAGTTTTTCCCGGTTTCAGCCAGATTGGCCCAGCGCGCCTTGTCTGAAACTGATCCTGAAAAACGTGCCAGCTTAAGAACTGCCAGCCGGCTGGACGACCTCGACCGATATATTAGTGCCACGCTCGACGACACCGCGCGTTTGCAACTAAAGCTCAACAATCCTCTAGGCGTGGCAGAAAATCTAGTCGCGCAGGCCAAGAAGGTGAACCAATCCCAAACGGAAGAATTGAAAGAGGATCTGCAGACTGCCGAATCTTTGGAGTCCACCATCAGTGATTACGAACACGATCTTCAAAACGAGCTCGCGCCGCGCTTGGCGGAAGTGGAGAATATCCTCTTTAGACTTGAGCAGCGTGGTCTTGACTTCTTTGACAATACTCTACGCCTGACGAATATCCAAGAGCTGATGCGGGGTGATAAAGTGAGAGCTCAGTTCGAGAAGCAGGTGCTAGCCGAAGTACCGCAGCAGATTGAAGACCAGGTCCAGCGCTTAATCGACTGGCTGGTGCAAAAGGATTTGCAGGAGTGGCAACGAGTGATGGCTTATGTACAACGGCGTCGAGCGCTTCATACGGAACATATCGTCGGTGAAGGCCTTGAACCTCGCGAAATGCGCCGCCGTGAATTGATTGATACGATGGGAAAGACAGTACAGCGAATTATTGAGACCTATGATCGCGATCAAGAAGCGCGGGAATTGGCGTTGAGTGTCGAGAACGCTGTGGCACAGACTGCGTTACTGGAGGCTAGTGCCGTGGGATTGGGAGCCTTGGTCACGGCGGCTGTGCTCTCTTCCAGCCTTGATGTCACTGGCATACTCGCTGCCAGCACGCTCGCCATCCTTGGTTTTTTCGTGATCCCTTATAAGCGCAAGCAGGCCAAGGACAACTTCAAAAAGAAAATGACCAGTTTGCGGACAGATCTGCTCGATAGTTTGACGACCCAGTTTACCAACGAGACGAAAAGCGCAGTTGACCGTATGAAAAATGGTGTGACGCCATACATTCGTTATGTGCGTGCAGAGCGCGAGCGGATCGAGAAGAATGAAACCAGCCTTGCAAGGCTACGACAAATCCTCTCGGCACTCCGCGCAAGGAGCCGGTCAGTTGTGGAGAAATAATGTCATTGCCCTTTCGAAATAGCATCTCTGCATATAACGGTTGCCAATACAATGATTGGAGCGGAAACGCGACCTTCCAAGGATTCGAATAAAAAGGGAGTCCTAATTATTTCAACCATTCAGATAAACGCGCGCAAGAAAGATCTCAAAGTGTTTGAGATACTCCCAGATGCTAATGATCAGGTTGTGGGTGTTGAAGAATTTTTGCCAGAGGCAAAGTAAGACGAATTGTTTGAAGTCCCACTCTTGGATACTTGTGTTCAAGGATTTCAATTCGCATTTCGCATACGATTCAATTAATGCTCTCCCGCATAACTTAATTAGTCTCTATATTTATGAGTTTCAGAAAATATTCAACTACTTTCGGGTCAAACTGACTTCCGGTTTGCTCAAGGATATGCTGCTTGGCTTTTTCTATACTCCACGCTTTGCGATACGGCCGGTCCGAACGCAGAGCATCCCATACATCCACGACGGCGAAGATCCGTGCCTCTAGCGGGATCCGGTCACCCTTCAAACCACGCGGGTAACCACTACCATCCCATTTCTCGTGATGACAGTATGGTATGTTGAGTGCAGGTTTTAAGTACCCAATCGATGAAAGCATCTCATAAGCAAATTCCGGGTGTTTACGCATGATCTCCCATTCTTCATCGGTGAGATCTTCCGACTTGAGCAAGATATGATCAGGCACACCCAGCTTGCCCATATCATGAAGCAGCGCGCCGCGTTTAATGTGCACGCGTTCCGATTCAGGAATGCCCATCTGAGTGGCCAAGCTGATCGTCATTTCAGTCACACGCTGTGTATGGCCTTCGGTTTCTTTGTCGCGTAAATCCATCGCGTGGGACCAACCCTCGATGGTTGCATCGTAGGCTTGATTCAGTTCGCGGTTGGAGTTTTGCAAGTTCTCAAACAGTTGTGCGTTGTCAATAGCGATAGCTGCTTGTCCGGCTAAGGTATCCAGAAAGTCAAGCCATTCTTGATAGGGTTGCAGTGGCACGCGCTGGAAGGCCTCTAGCATGCCAATGACTTTTCCCTTGGCGATCAGCGGTACGCCATAATAAGAGATGAAATCTTCCCCTGCCAGCTGTGCAGTGAGAAGCGTGTCCCCGTCATGCTCCTTCAAGTTTGAGATCTGGATTAAGGTCTTCTCTTTTGTTATCGTGTACCTGGTCCGGCTACCACCTGTGGGCACTTCTAAGGCTTCAATCACCTTGGTTTGGAACCCCTGCCCGGCGGCGTACTTCAATGTTTGCCCATCAGGGCTTAGAAGTAAGATATCTGCAGCATCGACCTGTAATTGGGAAATCACTTGCGAGAGAACTATACCAAGCGTAAAATGCAGATCAAAACTGGAGATGATTGCCAGATCAATTTTGCGCAATGCTGTGAGATGCTCGAA
>WNGB01002881.1_pt1 | contig 27724 bp, 30 predicted proteins | sample 5400681 | NCBI WGS metagenome assembly WNGB01 (sample SAMN13153367, study PRJNA577476) | soil metagenome | isolation source: 115 cm soil or saprolite under grassland replicate 2 | place: USA:California | collected 2016-06-15
GCCTCACTGACGAAGGACCTGCTCCGCCGCCACAAGCTGCGCGGCCGCGCCGAAGCACGAACCGCCGTCTTCGACTACATCGAGACTTTCTACAACCCGATCAGGCTCCACTCGACACTCGACTACCTGTCGCCGGTCGCCTACGAGAAAATGAAAGAAGAAGAACAACCACAAGCCGCCTGACCAACCGCTGTCCACCCAACCGGGGGCGGTCCACGTCGATCGCGAGATGCAGGTACTGCCAGCCGGCGCGAGGGGAGCGATGGAGGCGATCGCCGAGGATCGCCTTGCCGATCGTCCAGAAGCGGCCGAGCCGCTTGATGTCGACGTGGACGAGCTCGCCTGGCCGCTCGCGCTCGTAGCGCTCGACCGGCTCTCGCGCCGGCAGCCGCAGCCGCGAGCGGCCGTGACGGCGCAGCACCTTCCAGACCGTCGACGGCGGCCGCCCGAGCAGCCCGCCAACGATCAGCGGGCCTGCATGCGCAGAGGCGCGCGCCTCGAGGATCTCCGCCTCGGCCTCGGGCGAAAGCCGACGCGGCTGGCGGCGAGGCACCGGCCGCCGATCAAGGAGCGCCGCCCAGCCGCCCTCCCGGTAGCGGCGCCAGAGCCGATAGCCGGTCGCGCGGCTAGCGCCGCAGGCGGCCGCGGCCGCCTGCGGGCTCGCACCGGCAACAACGAGCGCGACCAAGCGGCAGCGCGACTCGAACGAGTACCGCATCCGTCCAGGCGGGCAAACTGGGTCAGGCATCCGGGTCTCCTTTGCGAGTTGGGGCGTCGACAACCCCAAGGCTCGCGGGAGGCCCGGACGCTGTCAGCCGTCTCGCAGGTGTGTAGGCACCAGACCTAGCCGGAACCTTTGTCCCCTCCCGCGGCAGGCCGTAGGAGCCCCAGCTCTTCTTGCCGGCGACATAGTCATATACCTCCCGAAAGCCCATCGCTTCGAGCCGCCACGCGGCTCGCGGGCTGAGGTCTCACTGGTAGTCGTTGCAGTAGACGATCACCGGGCGCTCACGATCGAGTTCGCGCGGCGCGCGCTCGTCCAGCTCCTTCAAAGGGATGTTGACGGCCCCCTCGAGGTGCTCCTCCCCGAACTCCTTGGCCGGCAGCACCTCGACGAGTTGCGCCGCCGCCTCGGCCAGCAGCCTTTGAACGGCGTCACGATCAATCGCGGTCGGCACTGCCTCATAGGATGCCGTCCGGGTTCATAGCGATTCCACGTCCCAACCCTTGCATGGAAAGCCTGAATCCGCGGCCTGCCGGCGGGCTGTAATAGCAGGGTGAGATGCAAGAAAGATCTTGCCAATGAGCCAGCGGAGGGCGAAGAGGGCACGGCGGCAGGCGCGCGCCGGAGTGCCGCCTAAACGCCGCGGCACCGGGAGGCTCCGTCGCGCTGCCGTCCCGGCGCTCGCCATCGTCATCTTGGCCGCCTTGGTCGGCGGCTACTTCGCCGCCGGCCACAACGGCCCCGCCAGCGCGACCCGCGTTGACCGTCCATCCGATAGCGGGCTCGAGCTGGCTGGGTCCGACCCGGTGACCGGCCGGCACGTCGACCTCGCTGCCTACCGCGGCACGCCTGTCGTCATCAACGTCTGGGGGTCCTGGTGCGCGGGGTGCAACGCCGAGGCCGCTGACCTGGCGCGGTTTGCACGTGCACACCCCGACGTTCAAGTGATCGGGGTCGATACGCAGGACACCGCGAGCGGCGCGAAGAGCTTCTACCGCAAATGGGGCTGGCACCATCCGAGCATTGCCGACCCGCAGGGCGAGCTGGCTGCACGGCTCGGCCTGCGGGGCACGCCGACGACGTTCTTCCTGAACGCGCGCCACGAGGTCGTGACGGAGATCGTCGGCGCGACCGACCTCGCCGGCTTCGAGCAAGGGCTCATCGCGGCGACGGCGCCTAGCTAATGCTGCATTTCGGTCCGGCGGCGCTCGCTGCGGCGTTCGCGGCCGGCTTCGTCTCGTTCGCCTCGCCCTGCGTGCTGCCGCTGATTCCCGGTTACCTGTCCTTCGTTTCGGGCGTCGGCTTCGGCGAGCTGGGTGCGCAGCCGCGGCGTGTGACCCGGGCAACGGCGTTCTTCGTGCTGGGCTTCGGTGCGATGTTTGTCGCTTTCGGCGCGGGGGCGGCCTGGTTCGGAAGCCTGCTGCTCGAGAACCGGCGGACGCTCGAGATCGCCGCCGGGATCTTCATCGCCTTTGCCGGGCTCGTCTACGTACGCGTGCCCTTGCCGCGGGCGCTGCTCGCGGAGCGGCGGCTGGCGACATCTCGCCGCGCCGGGGGCGCGGCGACGCCGGCGCTGGCGGGCGTTGCCTTCGCCGTCGGCTGGACGCCCTGTGTCGGGCCGACCCTCGCGGCGATCCTCGCGCTGGCGGCGGGCGAAGGCCATCCGGCCCAGGGCGCGGTGCTGCTTGCCGTCTACGCGCTCGGTCTCGGGATCCCGTTCCTGCTCTTCGGTCTGCTGTTCACGCGCAGCCTCGGCCTCGTCCGCGCGTTGCGCCGCCACTGGCGCGTCGTCAACGTAGCCTCCGGTTCGCTGCTCGTCGTCTTTGGCGTCCTGCTGGCGACCGGTGAGCTGGTCCGGCTGACGACGCGGCTGGCACGGTTCACCGGGATTTCGATCTAATCGTTCGAGCTGGGCTCCCAGCTCGGGTGACGGCGACGGGCCCAGTCGCGTCGGACGTACCCCGTCGTCATGCCCCGAAGGGCGTGGCGTGTGGCCGGACGGATGAGGGCCAGGTAGAGGTGGCCGACGAGAAGCAGCAGCGAGACGTACATCAGCCCGTCGTGGAGCACGATCGTGCTGGCGAAGCGGAAGCGAGTGTCGCGTTCGCCGTACCACAGCAGGAGCCCTGAGACGGCGAAGAGGAGCGTGAACGCTCCCATGAGCGCTGCGTTGATCTTCTGCCCGGCGTTGAACCTGCCCGGACTGCTGCGGCGACAGAGGAGCCAGCGGCGGTCGTCCTCGTCGAAGCGGTCGAGCTCGCGCAGGGTCGCAATCAGCCGCTTGCGGTCGCCGACGGCGACGACGAGGGCGAGAGCCACGAGCCACGCAATCCCGGTGTAAAGGTGGAGTGCCTTGATCAGCGGCCGGCGCGCGACGAGCATGCTCAGCTCCGGCAGGTAGAGCACCAGTCCCGACGCGAGTAGGGCGAAGAAGCCGAAGGCAAGCACCCAGTGCAGCCCGCGCTCGGTGCGCGTGAAGCGGCGAACGAAGCCGCGATCGCGCTGCGCGAGGCTAGCCGCGGCCATTCGAGTGTCCGACCCAGGCGTCGCGGTCGTAGCCAAGGCCCTCCCAGAAGCCGTCGGTCGGCCTGGCGACGACTTCGATTCGCTCGACCCACTTGACGTTCTTGTAGCCGTACATCTCCGGGATCACGACCCGCGCCGGCGCGCCGTGTTCGCGCTTGAGCGGCGAACCGTCCATCTCGTAGGCGAGCATCGCGTCGGCGAGGTACGCCTGCTCGAGCGTGAGCGAGTCCTCGTACGGGCTTTCGGCGGAGACGAAGCGCAGCGCATGCGCTTCTTCGCTCGGCGCCGCCTCTGCCAGCAGGTCCTTGAAACGGACGCCCCGCCAGTGCACGTCGCGGACGCTCCAGCCCGTGACGCAGTGGAAGTCCGAGACTTGCTCCGCGCTGGGCAGCGCGAGCAGGGCCTCGTAGCTCAACGACTGCGCTCGGGCGACGAGGCCGTCGATCTTCAGCCGCCATGTTCGCCGGTCGAATTTGGGCATGTGCGAGCCGACCGTGTAGATGCGCCAGCCCTGCGATGGGACGAGCTCCCGTACTCCCTCGGGCAGCAGAGCCGTCGCTGGACGCAGCGCAGAAGAAATGGCCCGCCAGGCCGGAGCGCCCCAGACAAGTGAGGAAAGCCCGCCGCCCAGGACGGCGAGGAAGGCGCGGCGTCCGTACGGTCGCCCGGTGGGCAGCTCAGGTTGAGGCAACGATCGCGGCGGGTTCCGTCGACGGCGTGATCCAGAAGCGGCCGGAATGGGTAGTGCCGGGCAGGTTGAAGCGAGCCCGGCACTCCCCGGTGTGACTGACCATGAAGCGCCCGACGACGACTGGCTCGCGGCTGCTCGGCCCCTGCGTCCAGAGGAGATACGTGTCGGTCGGACGCGCCGGGAGCCCCTTGGCAACGAACGCGAGCGACTCGTTCTCTGCGTCGCCACCTTCGATGCGAGCCCGCGCGACGACCGACCCCGCATCGGTCTTGAGTGTGAAACGAGCGGGCCCGGGGGCGCGCCGCTGCGGCAGCGAGAGGGCCGTGGCGATCGCAGCGGCAATGACGGCGGCGATCGCGAGCGCGCCGAGCGAGCGCCGGCGGCTGACCTCGGCGGGGCGAGGTCGCCGCTGCCGCAGCAGGCGGTCGACACGGGAGAGCAGGAAGAGCTGCTGCTGGCAGCGGTGGCAGGTACCGACGTGCGCGAGCAGGTCGGGATCGTCGCGGTCGAAGAGAAGGTCAGGCAGCCGTTCGGAGGCGAGGTCGTGCGTCATCGCCCCGCCTCCTCTCCGAGCAGCGTCGCGAGCCGATTGAGGCCGCGCCGCGTCCAGCTCTTGACGGTGCCGAGCGGGACGCCGAGCCGGTTGGCGATCTGCGACTGTGAGAGATCGTCGAAGTAGGCGAGCTCGATCACCCGGCGCTCGTGCGGCTCGAGCCGCGCGAGCCCGGCGTCGAGCCAGATCCCGTCGACTGCGAGGTCGGGATCCTCGGCGTTGATCTCCTCCGGCATGAGCTCACGTGTCTCGGGCTCCTTCTTCGCGTAGATGTTGTAGGCAACGTTGCGCGTGAGCGTCAGGAGCCAGGCGGCGGCGCTCCCGCGACTCGGGTCGAACAGGCGTGCCTTCTGCCAGATGCGGACGAACGCCTCCTGCGCGCAGTCCTCGGCCCCGCCACGCACGATCGAGCTGCAAGTGCGCTCGATCGCGCTGCGGTAGCGGTGGCGGAGCTCTTCGAAGGCGGCGTCGCTCCCGTCGGCGACAGCTCTGAGGAGCTCCGCGTCGCTTACAGCATCGGCGGTGGCCGACTCCGGCTCGGCTCGCGCGCTCAACGCCTGCAGGCTCACACGAGGAGATACAGCGGGCATCCGGCGGTTAGATGCACGCGCGAGCCCCCCGATTCGGGGGAAGTAGCGGCGGCGGGGCGCCGCCGCTACTTGTTTGGGGGAGCAGAGCTAGCGGACAGTGACGTTGACGGTGGCCTGCGCACCAATCGACGGGGCGTGCAGGTTGTCTTCGAGGATCGCGAAGAAGCGGTGCTTGCCTGGCTTGATGCCGGCGAGCGAGACGTGGAACGTCTTCGCGCAGCTCATGCCGAGCATCGTGCCCATGCCCATCATGCCCTTCGTCGTCGTATCGACGTTCGCGTGCCAGTGGCCGTAGCCGCGGACTCGCGCCTTGCCGTAGAGGGCGCAGGAGAGGCGGAAGTTGCGGACGGCGACGGTGAGATCGAAGCCCCCGCGGACGGTGGCGCCGTTTCGCGGCGAGACGATCCGGACCGAAGGCTTGCCCAGATTGAGCGGCGTCGCGCGCGGCAGGGCGTGCGAAGGCTTGTAGACGAAGCTCACCTTCTTCTCCGCCTTCTTGTCCTCTGCGTGGTCGTTCGCCGCGGGAACGAAGATGAGCGTGTGCTTCCCGGGCGCGAAGTTGAGCATGCTGATCGGGACCCTCTTCCCGCAGAACATGTTGACCAGCGCGTGGTCGAGCTCGATGTGGTAGTGGCCGACGCCCGACCGGTTCGCCGTCCCGGCGAGCGCGCAGTTGAGGCGGAAGTTCGTGATCGAGACCGCCGTCGAGACGGTATTGCCGCGAATGGTGGCCTGCGGCGCCGGTGCGAGAACACGGACCCTCGCGCCGGTGTCGACGGTCATCCGCGACGGTGCCGCGACGGCCAGCGCGACGGTCGTGAGTCCAATGAGGGCCGCCGCAACCGGGGCGGCGACGCGGGACGTTTTCAAGCGCAAGTTGACCCTCCTTTGAGCAGGACGGCAGGAACGGCGAGGCGCTCGCGCCTCACAGAGGGAGGTACACCCGCGTGCGACCGAACGGATGCAGGCGCCGATCCGCCCTCAGCGGACGACGTGCACGCCGGGCCGGAAGGCGGCGACGGCGAACCAGAACGGCTCTGTGAACGTCGTCGGTTTCCCCTCCTCGAACACCTGGGCCGCGCCGACATCACGGCCGGATGCGATCTGCCCGGCGTCAAGGGCCGAGCTGACGCCACCGTGCCAGCGAACGTCGAAGCGCCTGCCGGCAAGTGTCACCTCGATTCGCCGCTTCTTCGCAAGCGTCGAGTACGGAATCGCAACGGCCGAGCGGCCGCGCTCGAGGAAGACGACCCGCTCCTTCGGCGGCAGCCGCTCATCTTTGTTCCCGCGAGTGGGAAACAACGGCGGGGTGGAGACGTCGTCGTAGCCGGCATAGGGGTTCTCGCCGTAGGGACGGGAGTAGCCGGTGTCGCGCGAGAGGACGAGTCCGTCGGGGAACCGCGAGCGGAAGGTGCGCCAGGCGACGATTCGCGCCCGCAGCATGCGCAGGCGCGTTCCGGCGTAGCGGCCGACGACCGCTTCGCCGCCGAACTGCTGCCACCAAGACTCGGTCTGGCGGTCGTACATCACCAGGTCCGAGTTCCGCAGGTTGCCGGTTGTGCCGAAGCTCAGCGTGCGTCCTCCCACTCGGCGGTCGAACGCGATCGCCGTGTTGCAGAGCGGGCAGAACGTCACCGCGACCGGAACGCCCGCGACGACGTCGTTGACGATCTCGTGCCAGACGAGGATCTGCAGCGGGTAGGCGCGGGCCCGGCCGGCGAGCCTAAGCGCGATCACCGGCTCCTGCGGCTCCAGGAAGGTCGCCTTTCCGACCGGAACGAGGCGCGGCCGCTCGAGCGCCGGAATGCCGTCCTTGCCGGGACCGCCCGATTGGAACTCGTCCAGCGGCACCGTATGTCGGGCGAAGTTTGTCTTCCAGCCCGCGGAGAGCCCCCGGAGCGCCGCGGCCGAGAGCGGCGCCTGCTTCCTGGCCTCAGGGCTCTGGGTCGAACCGGGGTCTCCGGAGTCGCACCCGGCGACGACTGCCGCGAGGAGGAGCGCGGGGAGGACGTGCTTCATTCGATCGTGAGATGCGCTCCCGCGCAGATGCGATTCGAGTGAGCGAGCCTCCGGCACGCCCCTCCCGGGCCGATCGTCTCAGAGGCCTAAAGCAGAGTCGCCGCCGCCTAGTTCTCGCGCTCGCGCAGCCACTGCTCCAGCTCCTGACGCAGTTTCATGCGCGCGCGATGGATGCGGCTCTTCGCCGCTGCCAGCGATAGATCGAGGATGTCGGCGACCTCCTGATTCGACCAGCCTTCGATGTCGCGCAGGACGAGCGGCGCGCGAAAATCAGGCGGCAGCTGCCGCACCAGCTCCAGCAGGAAGATCTGTACCTCCCGGCCCTCAGCGACTTGATCGGGAGGCGGCGGCCGCGGGCGCAGTAAGCCGTGCCGGAACTCGAGCACATCGAGTAGCTCGTGGTCGAGCGGCTGGGTCTCGTGCCGCTTCCGTCGCGTCCGTTGCAGTGCCTCGTTGACCGCGATCCGGTATAGCCACGTGAACGGCGCGGCGTCGCCTCGGAAACGCGAGAGATTCCGCCAAGCCTGCACGAACGTGTCCTGTGCAGCCTCCTCGATGTCCTGCTCGTCACTCAGAAGCCGGCTGAGGAGACCGCGGACGCGTCGCTCGAACATGCGCACGAACGACTCGAAGGCGTCGATATCGCCCCGCTGTGCCTGAAAGAGCAGGGTCTTCTCCTCTTGAGCCGTCATCTCCGCCGAGGCTAAACCGAAAGGCGCGCGCGGCGCATCTAACCTACGGAGTGACCGGGATGGAGATCGCATTGATGAATCGGTTTGTCGGCTCCTGCGCGGAGACGCGAAACCTGTTGTCAGATTACGCCGAAGGCGAGCTGAAGCCACGGACACGGCGACGTGTCTTTCGTCATCTGCTCACCTGCCGCCGCTGCCGGGCCGTGTTGCGCTCGCTGAGGACGACGATCGCCGGCCTCAATGCGATCGGGCGGACCGAGGCTGCGCCCGATCCGGCAGCCGCCGATTCGGTCATCGCGCGCATCCGCGCCGAACACAACGGTGAGCCGGGGCCGTAACGGCCAACGCCACCGCGAACGGCTCCTCAAATAACGCTTCGACCCACTCGAGGACACGGCGGCCAGGACGCTGCCCGCCTCGACACCGTCACCGTAGAGGCGCATGTGCGCATGGTTGGACAGAACGCGAAGGGGGAGGGATTCGAACCCTCGAGGACCCAGAGCGTTTCCAGCTACGGCGCAGCCGTGAGCGCGAGCTGCGGTTCGATGACCGATGCGATGAGTTTCCGGGTCGCCGCCGGTCTTACTTCGTGATCCCGGTAGCGTCCGATCCGACGATGGGATCGGCGCGTGTGGGACCGTTCAAGTCCGACGAGAGGAGATGAGATGCCTGAACACAAGATCGGAACCCGCGAGGAATGGCAGGCGGCCCGGGACGAGCTCGCCAAGCTCGAGGCCGAGCAGGCGGAGCGAAACGAGGAGATCAAGAGCAAGCGTCTCGATCTCCCCTGGGTCCCTGTGGAGAAGGACTACGAGTTCGACACCGAGGACGGCAAGAAGACCCTCGCCGAGCTCTTCGACGGGCGCTCACAGCTGCTCGCCTACAACATCATGTTCGGCCCCGACTATACGAACGGCGCCTGCCCCGGCTGCACCAACCTTGGCGACGGGCTCGACGGCTCGCTCGTCCACCTGAACCACCGCGACGTGACGCTGCTCTGCTTCTCGCGGGCGCCGATCGAGCGGCTGACCGCCTACAGGCAGCGGATGGGCTGGCAGTTCCCCTACGTCTCCACCTACAACACCGACTTCGCCTTCGACTTCGGCCTTGCGATGAGCGAGGAGCAGGCGCAGCAAGTTCCCGAGGTCAAGGAGATGATCGACAACCCGCCCGACTGGCTCGAAGAGTGGTCAGGCCAGATCGGGGCCGAGCTCAAGGACGGGCTGCGCGAGGCTCCGAGCTGGATCGCCTTCGCGCGCGAGAACGGGACCGTCTACCACACCTACACCGTGCTGGCGCCCGACCCGTTTGTCGCGCCGTACTACAGCTTCATGCTCGAGCGAACGCCGAAAGCCCCACCCGCCGAGCCCCGCGCTTGGCGGAAGGACGAGTACCCCGACTGACGCCGATCGGGACGGTTCGCGGCTCATGAACTCTCCAGTCACGAGCAGGTGATCGCCGCTTAGAACTCGTTTCGCTATGAAGGCGCTCGGTCATCCCGAGGTCGGATCGGCTCTCGGTGCGGCCCCGCGGCGCGCTCACTCGTGTGATTCGAGGGCTAGCGCGACGGCCTCGTCGATCTTCAGCGCCCGGCCTTGCTCCCATGCCTCGGCAAAGGCGCCTTCGTCGAGCCGGGCGCGGATCACTGAGAGCGTCTGCTCGTTCATCCTCGCGACCCAGGTCTCGCTAACGCCGATCTGCTCTCGCAGAGCCTCGAAGCAGGAGAGAAGCCGGGCAGCCGTCTCCGCTTTCCCGGGGAGCACGGCGAACGTACTGGCGCTGCGACAGAGACTCTGTGCGATTCCGTGAAGGGAGCCGAGGTCGCGACAGGCGAGAAGGTTCTGCTTCCCAAGCGCGAGCGCGTCCTCGACCCGGCCCTGCTCGAAAGCGATCATGGCCAGCGAACCCAACGTCTGCGCCTCCGTCTCCTTGGAGCCGAGTGCTTCCGCCTGACCGAGGTTCGATTCGTGCAGTGTGCGGGCACGCTCGAGGTCGCCACGGCTGTGGTACGTGAATGCGAGGGTGCGCGTCGCCGCGACCGTGTTGTGCTCGTCGCCGGTCTGGCGGAAGAGAGCCAGGCTTTCCTCGGCCAGTTGCTGCGCCCGCTCGAGGTCTCCTTCCTCGATGGAGGCTACGCAGAGCACGTTGAGGTCCAAAGCCGCGCCCCACTGGTCGCCGAGGCGTCGGTGGATCTCGAGCGCCTGCTCCCCGATCGACGTGGCCGCCGCAACGTCTCCGCTCCCGTAGGCCATGAAGGCTGCTCCGGCGAGCGCCTTAGCGCGGGCCGCCGTCGGACGCTCATTGCCTTCGAGCGCGCTCTCGAGACGACGCCTTCCCTCGGCGACGTGCCCTCCGTGGTGCCAGAACTGCGACAGGGCGCCTGCCAGTTGCAGGACAAGCTCGTTCTCCCCCGAGGCTGCGAAGTGATCGAGTGCTGCGCGAAGGTTGTCGTGCTCCTGCTCCAGCCGCTCGATCCATTCGCCGGAGTACACGCGCGTATTGAGCTCGGCTTCTTCGCCAAGCTCAAGGAAGTGTTCCGCGTGACGGCGCTGCAATATCTCGGCCTCGCCGGAGTCCTCGAGCCGCTCGGCGGCGTACTCGCGGATCGTCTCCAGCATCCAGAAGCGGTCGCCCTCGCGGACGCGAACCAGACTCTTGTCGACGAGCGACTCGAGCGTGTCGAGATCTGCGTCGCAGACCGCTTCCGCCGACTCGAGCGTACAGCCGCCCGCGAAGACGGCGAGCCGCGCGAAGAGCCGTTGCTCATCCTCGTTCAGCAGCTCGTGGCTCCACTCCATCGTCGCTCGCAGCGTCTGCTGACGCGGGTCGACGCCGCGGCCGGCCTTGAGCAGATCCAGCCGTTGCGAGAGCCGCTCGACGAGCTGCTGGGGCGAGAGGACTCGGACCCGTGCCGCCGCCAGCTCGAGGGCGAGCGGCAGGTTCTCGAGCCGCGCGCAGAGCTCCGGCACCGCGTCACTCGCGACGAAGCTCGGCAGCGCCGCACGTGCCTGCGCCACGAAGAGCTCCGTCCCATCCTCCGGCTCGAGCGGCGGGACCGGATAGGCCTGCTCGCCGGGAACGCGAAGCAGCTCGCGGCTCGTCACGAGCAGATGGACGTTGGGGCAGGAGGCGAGCAGCTCCGAGAGGTGTGGGGCTGCCTCGACGACGTGCTCGAAGTTGTCGAACAAAAGCAGCAGCGATTTGTCGGCGAGGTGCTCAGCCAGTCCGTCCTTGGCTCCGAGCGCCTGCGCCGCCGTCACCAGGACGAGCTCGGGGTCGCGCAGCGGCGCCAGCGGCACCCAGAAGATCCCGTCGGGATAGCGCTCCACAGCCTCGGCGGCCGCCTGCAGCCCGAGCCGCGTCTTGCCCGTCCCGCCCGGCCCCGTAAGGGTGAGTAAGCGGGCGTCCTCCAGCAACCCGCACACCTCGGCTAGCTCGTGCTCGCGACCGAGGAACGGCGTCGCCGGAATCGGCAGGTTCGTTCGGTAGAGACTCTTTAGCGGTGCGAAGTCCTCGTCGCCGAGCTGGTACATCCGCTCGGGCGCCGACAGGTCCTTCAGCCGATGCTCGCCGAGGTCCCGCAGCCCGTCGCTGCCGAGCAGCGCAGCCGTGGACGCCGAGATGAGCACCTGCCCGCCATGACCTGCTGCCGTGATCCGCGCCGCGCGGTGCACGTCGACGCCGACGTACCCCTCCTCGTCCACGTGCGGCGTGCCCGTGTGGACGCCCATTCGCACCCGGATCGGGCCCGTTGAGAGTCCGTCGAGCGCCGCGGCAGCGGCCGCGAGCGCGCCCGGTGCGGTCGGGAAGGCGACGAAGAACGCGTCCCCCTGCGTGTCGACCTCGACACCGCCGTGGGCGCCGAAGGCCTCGCGCAGGATGCGGCGATGCTCGGCCAACGCATCGGCGTAACCCTCGGCCCCGAGCTCGTGCAAGAGCTTCGTCGAGCCCTCCACGTCCGTGAAGAGGAAGGTGACGGTGCCGGAGGGAAGATCGCGACCCACGGGCGTCATGATGCGCCAAAGTGAGGTCTACGTCACGGGGACGAGCGGGTTGTGGGCGGCCACGCGTCCCCTCCGCGCGGGCCAAGCTGCGCGTGGTCTTCGTTTCGGGGGCCGGGCGCCTAACAAGCCGTGCCCCCGACGGTTCCAGGACTTCTCCTACGCGAGGGTCGCCAAGGGAGCCCTTCGTTCTCGTTGTCGCAGTTCAGCCAAAGCGCGACAGGTCCCCTCTTTTTGCGGAGTTGGCCCGCCCCGAGAAAGTGTCGGCATATTCATATTGCGATCGCGATTCACCGGTGCGCACGATGCACCACCGATGAGGGCGGTCGCCCGAGACAGACCATCGCGCTTGTGTAGGGCAAGCGTGGCAATGATCGGCCTGTACGTCGGAGCGGACTCTTGACCCGTGCGAGACGCGGAAGTATGGTCGCCAAGGAAGCAATGGCCGCTACCACAACGACAACGCGTGTCTCGGATTTCTTTCTTCGGCTCGGCGACGAGCCCGAGCTGCTCGCCGAGCACATCCGAGACCCGGAAGGAACGATGGCTGCGGCCGGGCTCAGCTCCGAGCAAATCCGGATGGTTCTCGCAGGTGACCTCGAGGGGGTCCGACGCGCCGTCGACGAGGAATTCGCCGCCGACCCGGTTCGCCGGCGCCTGATCGTGACCCCGCGGATGGTGATTCATACGCCGAAGCCGCCCGAGCCGGAACCGGAGCCTCCGGAGCCTCCCGAGCCCGAGCCCGGGCCTCCGAAACCGTAGCTTGCCTGACGCGCGAAGCCGTCGCGCGCCGCGTGGCTCGCTCGTCGTCGTCGGAACTGGCATCGATGTCACAACTCAGCTGACCCCGGGGGCCCGGGCCGCGATCGAGAACGCGGACGAGGTCCTCTACCTCGTGGCGGATTCGGTCGCCGCGTTGCGGATCGCCGCGCTCAGCCCGCGCGCCCGCTCGTTGGACGAGTTCTACGGGCCGGGCAAGGATCGCCGCCAGACGTACGCCGAGATCGTCGACGAGATCGTCGCAAGGGTCCTCGCGGGCGCTCAAGTGTGCGCCGTCCTGTACGGCCACCCGGGCGTCTTCGCCTATCCCGGACATGAGGCGGTCGCGCGCGTGCGCAAGGCGGGCCTGCCGGCACGGATGCTGCCCGCAGTCTCCGCGCTCGACTGCCTCGTCGCGGACCTCGGCCTCGACCCGGGGCGGACGGGCATCCAGAGCTATGAGGCGACCTACTTCTTCGACCGGCGCCCGCCCGTTGACCCCGACGCAGCGCTCGTGCTCTGGCAGGCGGGCATGATCGGCGAGGCGGGGGGCGCCGCCACTAACGCTGTCAAACCCCGCTTCCGGCTGCTCGTCGAGCGGTTACGTGAGCTCTACGTGGAGACGCGCGAGGTCGTGCTCTACGAGGCGTCGCCCTACCCGGGCGCCCAGGCTGCCGTCACGCGACTCCGCCTGGGCGACGCCGATCTGCCGACGCCGTCCGTGCTGGCCACCTTGTGCATCAGCGGACGTTGACCGCCTCCGAGGCCAGGAGCTCGCGCGCCTCGCGCGCCCCGACCCGGTTCCCCTTCGCTTCGTAGAGCGAGAGCGCACGACCCGCGGCCTCGCGGAGGTCCCCGCCGGCGCCCGCGCTCCGGAGGACGGCGGCGAGCGTCAGCAGTGCGTCTCCGCGAACGGTGGGAGCGTCCGTCCGCTCGGCGATCGCAACCGCCTCGCGTGCCACCGTCTCGGCCTCGCCGACGAGGCCCGCTGCAGCGCGGATTCGGGCGCGCGTCAGGCGCCAGAGGATCTGGACCTCCGCGTCGTCGGGATTCCCGTCGCGCCCTGCCACGGCGGCGAGCTCGTCCGCCTCCCGGTCTCGTCCCTGGGCCTGCACCGCGGCGGCGAGGAAGACGGCGAGTCCCGCGAGATTACCGCGCTCGCCGAGGGCCTGGAGCATCCCGTACCCGTCGCGGAAGTACCGCTCGGCCGCGGCGGGATCGCCGGCGAGAAGCTCGATCTGTCCTGCAAACAGCCGTTGCGCGGAGGCGAGCAGCATCTGCTTCCCCAGCTCCTCGAGCACGGGCGCGGCGGCGGCCGCCCGGGCGCGAGCGTCCTCGAAGCGGCCGTCGAGCGCCTCGAGATAGGCCGCGTAGATGTCGAGCAGCGCGTCGTCGGTGCGGTCGCCCTCGGACTGCGTCGCCAGCTCGCGGCACAACCGGAAGGCTTTCTCGACCGGCGTCGGCCCGAGTATCGCAGCGCGGGCGAGCGCCGTCCGAAGGTGCGACCGCTCGCTGCTCCCCGCGCCGCCCGCAGCCACGAGCGCGCTCTCCAGCGCCTCCTGCATCCGTCCTATCTCCAGGCGGACCCAGTAGACCTCCGCGAGGCGCGTCCACGCGTGGGCGAGGCCGGCATCGTCGCCCAGCCGCTCGAACACGGGGACGACTGCGCGAGTCGCGTTCAGAAAGGCGTCGGTGCCCTCGGACGGACTCGTGAACAGCCGCAGGAAGGCGCGATCGAGGGCTGCGCGCTGCGCGACGCCCGCGTGGCCGAGGGATGCAGCGCGCTCAGCCGCCTCGCGGAGGCGCTCGTCCGCCTCTTCGAGTCGTCCCACGAGCCGAAGGGCGTCGCCGAGATCGATGAGAAGCTCGAGCCGCTCCAGGGCATCCGGCGCGAGCAGGGAAACCGTTCGCTCGAGCAGCGACGCAGCGGCCGGGCTGTCGCCGCGTGCCAGCGCGCGGCGCGCCGCGGCGGCGAGCCGTGCGGCCGCTTCTTCGGCGAGGGCCCGACCGTGGTCGTCGAGCGGATTGAGCTCGCTGCACGCACGCGCCGCCTGCTCCAAATGGTAGCCGCCGATCTCGTCGCCCTCGATACCGCCGGCGAACCGGGAATCAATGAAGCGGACGAGCCGCTCGTGCAGCTCCGCTCGCTCCTCCTTCGGCAACCCAGCATAGGCCGCGTCGCGAACGAGGATGTGACCGAAGCGGAAGTCGTCTTCGTTGCGAGTCACCCTCAGCACCGGACGGATGAACTCCTTCCGGACGAGCGCCTGCAGGCACGCGCCGACGGTCGACTGCAGCTCGGCGGGAACGAGCGTCCCGACCGCGCTCCAGGAGAAGACCTCGCCGACGACGGCGGCGCGTTCGATGACGAGGCGCTCTTCCGGCTCGAGGCGATCAAGGCGCGCTGAGAGGAGCGCGTTGATCGTCGGCGGCAGCTCGAGCCGTCGCGGATCCGCGGTGAGGCGCCAGCCTCCCGGGGCCTGCTTCAGCACTCCCTGATCGATCAGCATGCGGAGCAGCTCCTCGAGGAAAAGCGGGTTGCCTTCGGCCGCTGTCGCGACACGCTCGCACGCCTCCTCGCCGAGCTCGCTGCCTAACAGGTTGAAGATGAGGGCTCGGGCGTCCTCCGACGGCAGCTCCTTGAGCGCAAGGGTCGTCGCGCCGTCGCGCGGGGCCACCCAGAGTGGACGAATGTCGAGGAGCTCGGGACGCGACAGGCAGCAGAGGAGAAGCGCGAAGCCCCGACTGCGCGCTGTTATGTACTCGACCAGGTCAAGGCAAACAGGCTCGGCCCACTGGAGGTCGTCGATCACAACGAGAAGCGGTTGGTGGCCGGCGACCTCTTCGAGCAGGCGCCGGACCGCCCAGAAGAGCTCGTCGGCGCTGGCCTCGCCGAGGGCCAGCACGGCTGCGATCCCGTTCACGATCCGCTCCCCGTCCTCCTCGGCGCCGGTGACGAGCGCGGCAATTCGCTCCCGTGCCTGCGCAGCAGGCTCCTCGCCGCTCAGCCCGCACGCCTGCCTGACGATCTCGGCGAACGGCCAGTAGGTAATCCCGTCCCCGTACGGAAGACAACGGCCGCTGAGCAGGCGCACCTCCGGGAACGTGGTCGCGAGCTCGCGTACGAGCCGGGTCTTCCCGATACCGGCCGGCCCGAGGACGGTCACGAGCCGGCATTCGCGGGCTGCCACCGCTTCCGTGAAGGCCGACTGAAGCGTCGCCAACTCGTACGCTCGGCCGACCAGGGGTGAGTCGAGCTGTCGCTCGACGCCGGGAGCACCGGGCCGCAACGTCCGCAGCAGGTGCGCCGCCAAGGGCTCGCTCTTCCCTTTGAGCTCGAGCGGCGCCAGCTGCTCGGCTTCGACCGCATCGCGGACGAGCGCGTAGGTTGCGGGCCCGAGCAGCACTTCGCCCGGCGGAGCAGCCTCTTCGAGCCGCTTCGCGGTCACCACCGCGTCCCCGGTGACGAACGACTGCCCGGCCGCCGTGCCGCCGGCCGCAACTTCGCCCGTGTTCACGCCGATTCTCAGCAGGAGTTCGATCCCCAGCGGCTTGAGGTCGGCGTTCAGACGCGCAATCGCTTCCCGCAGCTCGGCTGCCGCACGCACCGCGCGCAGTGCGTCGTCCTCGTGCGCGACCGGAATGCCAAAGACGGCCAGCACCGCGTCGCCGATGAACTTCTCGACGGTACCCCCGTGACGCTCGAGCACGTAGCGCGCCGCCGCAAAATAGCGCGCGAGCACGCGCCGGAGCGCCTCGGGGTCGAGCCGCTCGGTGAGCCTGGTAGATTCCGCGAGGTCGCAGAAGAGGACGCTGACGGTCTTGCGGGCCTCGCGCGCGTCCTCGACGAGCGCCGCGCCACAAGCGGGGCAGAAGCGGGCGCCCCGCGAGCAGTTTTCGCCGCAGCGTGGGCAGGTGGCCATGGCCCTTCTAGTCTACGACCGTGTCTTCCGCAGGACTACCATCCAGACATCAGGCGTACAGTGTCTCCGGGCGCCCAACTTGCGCAGGAGGCGCCGACCACGATGGCCGAGCTCCTGCTCTCGCCGGAGACTTGAGCGTTTCCAGTTACTGCGCAGCCGTGAGCGAGAGCTGCGGTTCGAGGACCGATGCGATGAGTTTCCGGGTCGCTGCTCGAGGACTCCTCCCCGCGTATTCGCGCAGCTCGGCCAGACGTTCTACCGCTTCGCCCCTCCCGGCGAGCTGTAGCCCGTCCACTCGTGACCCGCGGGAGCGCGCTCGCCTTCGTGCTCGCCAAAGTCGGCGGCGAATGGCGAATTGACGCCGGCTACACACCGGGCTAATGCCCGGCCCAATTCCGCGAGGCGGTTAGAAAACGGCTGCTCGGGGCAGGTTTTCATTGAGCCACAACCTACTGCGAAGGGGAGTGAGGTTAATGCGGCGTCTGATTCTCTGTCTCGTTGCTGCCTGTGCGGTCGCCGCGCCCACCGCGGGCGTGGCGCCGGCGAAGAACGGCAACGGCACGATGTGTGTGCTGCACGCGAAACTGGCGGCCAAGAACGAGACGCCCAGCTCGACGTCGACCGCCAAGGGCCACACGCTGATCAAGGTCAGGCAGGACGGGAGGATCGAGTTCAAGACCCAGATCAACAACAAGAACCACGAGACGTTCGTCGCGGGCCATATTCACCAGGCGCCCATCGGCGTCGCCGGCCCGGTTGTTGTGCCGCTGTTCGTTGCACCGACCCCGCCGACGAGCGCGCGCCACATCAAGCAGAGCGGCGTAGCGACGCCGAACCCCGGCACGACCGGTGCAGCCCTCTGCCAAACCCCGAGCGCCTACTACGTCAACTACCACACGACCGCGTTCCTGGGCGGCGCGATCCGCGGCCAACTGCACTAGCGCGGACGCTTGAGGGGCGGGCGAGCGCTCGCCCCTCCGCGTGCCTCGCCCCGGCGCGGAGCCAGTTGCGCCTAATCGCGCCGCTGTCGGGGCTGGATCAGCCACAGGAAGCGAAGCCCTCTGACGGACTCGAACCGACGACCGCCTCCGAGACGCGTTTTTTCGAGTCGACGCGATCGAACCCCTCGGACGATCAACTCGACGAGGCGGCGCGCTTAAGCTGCGGGCTCTGGGTGGACATTCTCATACTCGTCGTGGCGGCGCCACCACTCGTAGGGCTTGGTCTGCGGGTACCCGGCGGGTGAGTCCTCCCAGTCCTCCTGACGGCCGAGCGGCGTCAGGTCTAGGAAGGTCCACACGCTGCCGAGGGCCTCGACGCCGCGGGCCGACGTGAAGTAGGTGCGAAAGACGCTGTCGTCATCGCGAAGGAAGACGCTGAGGCCGAACGTCTCGCCGTCCTGGTAGACGTCCGGCTGCGGCGTCTCCGGCCCCACGCCGAAGTCGACGTTGAAGTCGCTCTCGAACGACGAGTACCACGGGATCGTCCAGCCCATCCGATCCTTGTACGCAGCGATCTTCGCTAGCGGGGCGCGCGACACGAGCGCGAAGGACGTGTTGCGGGCGTGCAGGTGGGCGAGGTGGCCGATTTGGTCGACGACCATCGAGCAGCCGTCGCAGCCGGCGTCCTGGTTCGGCCCGAACATGAAGTGATAGAGGAGCAGCTGCCTGCGCCCCTCGAACAGGTCGAGCAGGTCGGCCTTGCCGTTCGGAGCGTCGAAGGTGTAGTCCTTCTCGATCCGGACGATCGGCAGCCGGCGACGCTCGGCGGCGAGCGCGTCGCGTACCCGCGTGGCTTCTTTTTCCTCGGCAAGGAGCGCGTCCCGCGCTGCCTGCCATTCCGTCTCAGAGACGACCGGGGGAAGGTTCATGGGCTCCTCTCAATCACTTGTGTATTCGTCGTGTCGGCGCGGCCAACCCTGGGGGTCGTCGCCGCGCCCCTACGGAGTGCGGTCGAGCAGTTGCCAGGTCGCGCTCAGGACATCGGTGCCGCGGTCGTAGCAGGAGTAGGTGTGGTAGACGACGCCGTCCTCGAGCGCGAAGGCGCTCAGGCCGTGAAGCTCGTCGCGCCTGAGGTCGATCTCCGTGGCGTGCTTCGGCGTCCCGAAGTTGAAGCCGGTGCCGGTCATTCGCCCCTCCTTCGTGAACACGGCGAAGTCGAGGTTGAAGTCGCTTCCGGCTGCCGAGACCCAGGGGAAGCTCCAGCCCATCCGGCGCCTGTAGGTCTGCAGGTTCTCGAGTGGGGCACGCGAGACGGCGACGAAGGTCACGCCCCGCGGCGGGAGGTGGGCCACGGCGCCGTCGAGGCTGTCCGCGGTGTACGAGCAGCCCGGACAGCCCGCATCCGGCCAGCCCTCGACCGTCGGGCGGAACATGAAGTGGTAGACGAGCAGCTGCGAGCGCCCGTCGAAGAGGTCGGGCAATGCCTTCGTCCCGTCCTCGGTCTCGAAGCCGTAGTCCTTCTCGACCGCGACCCACGGCAGCGCCTGCCGTTTCCGGGCGAGCTCGTCGCTCCGGCGGGTGAACTCCTTCTCCTCTGCCAGGAGCGCGGCCAGCCACTCCTCGCGTTCCGACCTTGTGCTCCGTCATCCTGGCCTCCTTCCCCCGCTTACTATCTCAAGACCGGCCGCCGATTTTCGAGACCGGACTAAAAGCTGCGATTTGCAGGCATGTTACTTCCAGTTCGCCAGTGAATTCGCCAGCCCGCGGCTACTCGCCCCCGCATTGCTCGTCGAGGTACCGCTGCGTTGGGGTGAGCGATTAAAGAGGTTGGAGACTGCGAGCTGCGAGTATCAGCAGCTCGTGATTCGAGGCGTCGATGGTCACGTAGATGCCGTTGGCAACGGTGAAACCAATCGCCGCCCCAAAAGCGGTGTAGAGCTTGCCAGTGAGACCACTCAGCGTCGGGGCCTTGCGCACGGATCGATCTCGCTCGTGCTAGAGCCTGCGAAAAGCGCGCCAGCATCAGGAGATCAGCGTGGAGAGCCACGCGCTCAATCCCTCGCACCCGCGACCGCGGCACGCGTCGCCAGTCAATGCCGGTTTTCTGTCGCGCCGGGGGGCCGCGAGCGCCGCAGGCGCGATGCTGGCGGCTTGCCCGGGTCTACTTTCAGCCCTTCAGCCTTTCAGCTCCGGTGTAAGCCCTTACCGGCTGGTCGGCCAGCGCTTTCATGTTGCCAGCACTTCCTATTGATTAGGTCGCTCAGAGCAGCTGCCTGCGCCAGCGTGCGCGAACGTCACCAGGCGACTCAGGCAGACTCCCTGTGGGCATGAGCGCAGTCACTGCTGTGAATTCGCCGCGCCGGACCCGCGCGATCGCGGTGGTTGCCTTGACCGGTGTTGCGCTCTCCGTCAGCGCTTGCGGCAGCAACCCCCGCGCCGGCCAGTGGGTGGACCGCAGTGGTCGACCCATCTCGCGCGCGCTTCTTGAGACGTCGAGTGGCGGCCGTCATTGCAAGTGGGAGTCTGTGACGTTCTTGGCGATCCAAGCCCGGCTACTCGGGATTCACCGCCCCGGCGCGCTCATCTACGCGCGTGACCCGGACGGGGTTCTTCCCTTGAGATTCCTCGCCGCGCGGTACGGGCCGATCGCGTCAGTTCCCCGGGCTGCGGAAGACACCGGCTTCCGCCTTCGCCACCTGCATCTTTGGGTCGTGCCGAGTCGAATCAACGAAGCGGTTTACGTGGTGCAGGGCGAAAGCATAGAGCGATGGCCCCGCACGCTTGGCGGCTGCGCCTGACGTGCGTGACCGCCAAGCCATCACGCGCACAGACGCGACAAACGGGCTCTGGGCGAGCGTCCTGTCGCTAGAGAAATGGTGACGCAGAGAACGTCCGCTTGGGGCTTTGGTTGGCCATCCGCGCAAGCGCACAATTGAGCGGAAGCGGAGGGGGAGGGATTCGAACCCTCGAGGAGCCTAAGAACTCGAATCAAAATGAGCGTGCCAGCCTCCTGAAGCAGACGAGGCAGCAGCCGAGGGCGAGGAAGGCTTCGTGGATCTCGGCGCGGCGGTCAATAGGGGACGAGCAGCCGCTTGAATTGGTGCAGCCAGGCGAAGGTGCGCTCGACGACCCAGCGGGCCCGGCCCAGCCCGGAGCCGTGCTCGGTCTGGCGGCGAGCGATCTCCGGTTCAGGGTGCGTGGCCGCATCAAACGGGGTGGGGCCGCCGTGAGCCTTTCTAGACTCCAAACGTGTGGGGCACAGCTACGTCGTTGAGTACCCGTCGGCCCCGATAGGCAGCGCATGAGCGGGGCCTTCGAGGCGTCCCTGAAGGTCAGAAACGCGGCAGACTACGCCGACTTTCTGCTTCCGCACCTGGAGGACGATTTCCATGTACTCGATGTCGGCTGCGGACGAGGGACGATCACGCTCGGTCTGGCGGAGAGGGTCGCTCACGTGGTCGGCGTCGATCCGAGCGAGAAGGAACTCGCCGACGTGCGGCGCTACGCCGCCGAGCACCAGATCGAGAATGTCGAGTTCCGCGTCGGCAGCGTGTATGGCCTCGACTTTCCCGTCGGCAACTTCGACGCCTGTCTTTGCCACTCGATGATCGAGACCCTCAACCAACCGCTCGACGGCCTCATCGAGATCAAGCGAATCCTTAAACCGGGCGGCGTCCTCGGCGTGGCCTGCGTCGAGTACGGCGGCTTGATCCTCGCCGGGCACAACGACGAGGTTCTGAGCCGGTTCTACGCCGTCCGCGAACGAGTGTGGCAGCTCGAGAACGCTGCCGACCCCTATCGCGGCCGACAGCTCCGCAGCCTACTGGAGCGCGCCGGCTTCAACCGCGTGGTCGCGACGTCCAAGTACATCTGCTACGGCACCGACGACGCCGTCGCGTCGTTTGGCGCGGCGCGGGCGGAAGACTGCCGCAGGGATGGCTGGTACGGGCGCTCGGCGAGAAAGCACGGACTCGCAACCGCGAACGACCTCGATGCAATGAGCCAAGCCTGGCTCGAGTGGTCGAAATCCCCGGACGCGTATCTGGCCTTCGCTTGGTGCCGAGCCCTGGGCTGGAAACCGAACTAGACGAGCCTGCGACTATTGGGCTCTGCGCGGCATCGCGTGCGGCGTTGGTGCACAGCTCATTCTGATTCGAGTTCTAAGCGACCCCTAGAGATTTCCGAGACCGGACTAAAGATGTTGATTTGCAGGGATGTTGCTTCTAGTTCGCCAGTGAATTCGCCTGCGCGGCTCGCGCTCCGCACTGTGAGGGCCACCACTTCGCGGCGCTTCCAGCCTGGACGCGGTCTGCGACCTATCCTTCGTCGCGATGGAAACAGTCAGACGGTGGACGTTCGTGAGCGACTGGTTCCGGCGCGTTGTTATGCGCCGCGCCGGGAAGACCACCGCAACGGACTGGTTCGAGGAGCTCTACGGCTGTCTCGAGATGGAGGACCGAGGCCCTGCGTCCGGACAGCCGGTTCTCTCCGCCGCGGCCGTGGAGTCGCTCTCGCGGCAGCTGAACGCCCTGACGCCGTGGCACGTGCGGGTCGACGTCGAATCGCGCTCCCAAGGAACCGCTGTTCGGTGTAAAAACCGACTCTGGCACGGCGTTTCGGCCGTGGGTTTCGGTACTGCGAGCGACGAGTCGCCTCTGCCGCATCTCCTGAGCGTTCTCCACGGCGTACAGACGTTCATGGTCGAGCAGAGCCAGCGCGCGTGGCCGAAGAAGGATCGCCTCAGCAAGGAGGAGAGGGAGGCCGACATGCTCGCGTGGGTTCGCCGCCGACCGCTGCCCGACGGCGTGGTCGAGGACGGAGAGGTGCGCCTCTGGTTCGGCGATCGCGAACACCCCGCCCTCGAACTGGAGCCGATCCGGCTGCGCTAGGTCACGGAGTGGCCGCGATGGAGCTCGGCAGCCCGCCCCGGGCCGGCTCGAGCGCCCGCGGTGGTCGAGCGTACGTCGGGCCGAGACAGGCTGGAACCGGCGGCCATCTACGGAGCATGTCGGCGAGCCGATACCGAGGACTATGTGGCGCGCGGTGGGATTCAGGGTCTCGGCAGATGAGCGACGAGGTAGCACTTGATCGCGTCGTTCACGGTTATGAGATTGGCAAGCGCTGCCGGCGTGGTGGTGACGTCTGTGATGGTCTACCGGATACTGGATCCCGCCGAGGACTGCGATGTCACAACCACCAACTGGGCAACCTACATCGCGATCCTCACCGCTGGCTGCGCGTTTGCCGGCGCGGGGTACCTCTTCGTACCGTCACGGTGGAATCTCGCTGTCCGCCTCGGGCTGGCGATTGCTCTCGACGTCGGTGCGACCTTCTGCTTCTTTGTTCTGGCCGTTTGGACCTGGGTCGCCAAGTGCTCGAACTGAGCTGCCTTCGCAGACATGTTTCTGGTGACAACGAGCCGACGATCTGACTTGGCTTGGAGACTTCAGATCATGTCAAACGGAGCGGCAACGGTCCCGGCGTTCAGTTGACTTAGCTGACAACAAAGCGCACTGCGCTTGTTCGCCATTTGTTCGCCAGTGAGCACGCAAATCAATGCACTTGCACGGACGCCAGTGGACTCGCGTGGACGGACGCGCTGGTCTAGGAAACCACCGCGCGTCCAGGAGCGAGGCGCCTTGCCAGTGCCGATACGCCGCGCAGCCGCGTCTCTCCGCGAGCTGGAACTTCGAACTCGTAGGCCTTGTTTCCCGCTGGCGCCTTAATTGCACCGGCACCCAGGAGGTCGCGGGAGTCGAGTCCGACTAGCTCCATTTGATGAGTCGTCGCTGGCGACTGCATCTTCTTGCAGCCGAGCCGTTCACTAAGAATGGGGAAGACTTTTCGGTGCTACACAACGGGACTGAACGTCGAAGCGGGTACGCCGCTCATCCACCCTGTTCTCAATGCGAACAACGGCTCGGTGTGCGTACATAACCTCCGAAAACGTGTTAGGACTACGTCGTGTCCGCTGCGGGCGGAGCGATCGTCACACGCCTAGCGCCGAGCATCGCGGCGGCCCTCTCGATTGCTGCATTCCTGGCGCTCTGGCAGGCCGTCTCGAGAGCGGGGCTGATCTCCGACCAGGACCTGCCTGCGATGACCACGACGTTTCGTGAGCTCTGGTCGATGATGCACACGCATCAATTCTGGGCGGCGTTCGCCCGGACCGTGCGAGGTTGGGCGTTCGGGCTCGGACTGGCCACCGTTCTCGCCGTCCCGCTCGGGATCCTGCTCGGGTCGAGCGAGTTCGCGGGCAGAGCGTTCCGAGTTCCGATCGAATTTCTGCGGCCGATCCCGTCGGCGGCCTTGATCCCTCTCCTGTTCCTCACGCTGGGGACGACGCTCAAGAGCGAGATCTTCCTGGCCACTTTCGGTGCCTTCTGGCCTCTCCTCGTGCAGACGATCTACGGCGTCCGCGACGTCGACCCGATCGCGATCGACACCGCGCGGTCGTTCGGGGTCGGGCGGCTCGAGCGCCTTTACCGCGTCAAGCTGCCTAGCGCGGTCCCCTACATCGCGACCGGATTGCGGATCTCCTCTGCCGTAGCGCTGATCCTGGCCTTCACGGCAGAGCTCTTCATGGGCATCCCCGGGCTCGGCCAGACCATGAACGTCGCCGAGTCGTTCGGCCTGACGGCTCAGGTCTACGCGCTGGCGCTCGCCACGGGATTCCTCGGCCTCGGGATCTACGTCGTGTTCTCTGCGCTCGAACGGCGCGCGCTTCGCTGGCATCCTTCACAACGGCTGGCCGGCGCGTGAGCGGCCGGGCCTATCGCTCGGCCGCCGTCGCGGCGGAGATCACGGTTCCGCTGGCGATCCTCGCCGCCTGGCAGGTCTGGACCGTGCACGCGAACGACCCACTCTTCCCCCGCCTGTCCACGATCCTCGTCCAGTTCCGGGAGATGTGGCTCTTCTCGCAGTTCGAGCTCCATGTCGTTCCGAGCCTGACCCGAATCGGAGCCGGCTTCGCCATCGCCGTCGTCCTCGGGATCCTCCTCGGCGTACCGCTCGGCCTGTCGCGCTGGGGGCGGCTGCTTGCGATGCCGCACGTCGAATGGTGGCGGGCAATGCCGCCGCCGGCCCTGCTCCCCATTTCGGTGGCACTTCTGCACTCGATTGGCAACCGACAGAAGATCTCGTTCATCGCCTTCTTCTGCCTCTTCCCGATCCTGCTGAACACGATCGACGGCGTGCGCGGCATCGATCCGACGTTCATCGAGACGGCCCGTTCGTACGGAGTTCGGAGCTTGGAACGGATCGGCCGCATCGTGCTGCCGGCCGCACTCCCTCAAATCTTCGCCGGCATGCGGACGAGCCTCTCCCTGGCCGTGATCATGATGGTCCTGACCGAGTACTTCTCGAGCACGAGCGGCGTCGGGTACGTCCTGCTGATCTCGAAGAACACGTTCCAACTCGCGCCGATGTGGGCGGCGATCGTCCTGATCGGGGTCCTGGGCTACGTCTTGAACCTGCTCTTGATCCTCCTCGAGCGTCGCGTCCTCTCGTGGCATCGCGGCTGGCGAGCGGCAGAGGCGCAATGAGCACGAGCGGCGAGCGACTGCTCGAGATCAGGAAGCTCGCGAAGACGTACGGCTCCGGCGCCAAGGTCACCCATGCGATCGGCGACGTTTCGTTCACCGTCGACGACCGCGAGTTCGTCTGCGTCGTCGGCCCGTCCGGGTGCGGGAAGACAACACTCCTGAAGTGCGTCGGCGGGCTGCTCCGCCCGACCAGGGGCGACGTACTCTTGCGCGGGAGGCGCGTGACTGCACCGCCGGAGGAGATGGCGCTGGTCTTTCAGGAGTACGGGCGCTCGCTGATGCCCTGGTCGTCGGTGCGGAACAACGTGGTGCTGCCGCTCCGGCACAAGAACCTGGGGAGAAAACAGCGAAACGCGCTCGTGGAGGAGGGGCTCGACGCCGTCGGGCTCACCCCGTTCATCGACCATTACCCCTGGCAGCTCTCGGGCGGAATGCAGCAGCGCGTTGCGATTGCGCGGGCGCTTGCCTACCAGCCTTCGATCCTGCTCATGGACGAGCCCTTCGCCTCGGTCGACGCGCAGACTCGGGGCGATCTCGAGGATCTGATTCTCCGTGTCCGCGAGGAGTTCGCGATCACGATCCTCTTCGTCACGCACGACATCGACGAGTCGGTCTATCTGTCCGACCGCGTCGTCGTCCTGACACACGGCCCGACGGAGGTGAAGGCAATCATCGACGTCGATCTTCCGTTCCCGCGCGACCAGATCGCGACGAAGGAGCTCCCGGAGTTCGCGCATCTACGCGGGCACGTCTATGGGCTGATCAAACGGGAGCTGGTGGAGTCGGGCGAGGAGCTCGCTGCGACTATGACAACCGCGACGAAAGGAGATCGACCATGATTCGGGAGATTGGTCACCGGGCGCTCCGGCGTCTCGGTGTCGGGATCGCGACGGGAGCGATCGTCGTGCTCGCCGTGTTCGGCGGGTCCGCGGCCAGCGCGCCCGGCGGCGCCAGCGCGACCGAGGTCAGGGTTGTCACCCTGCCGATTGCGAACGGCTTTCCCCTCGACCTCGGTATCAAGAAGGGCTTCTTCGCCCAGCAGGGGATCGAAGTCAAGAAGACGACGCTCCAGAGCGGCAACGACGTTGTCCTCGCACTCGCCAACAACAACGGCGATATCGGCTACCTCGGATTCGTCCCGATGTACATCGCCGTGACGAGTGGTATTCCTCTGACGCTCGTCGCCGCGAGCGAGGTCGAAGGAATCTCCGCGCGGGACAACTGGCAGAACATCCTCGTCAAGGGCTCGAGCTCTATCCGCACCCCGGGTGATCTAAGGGGCAAAACGATTGCCGTGAACGCGCTGAAAGGCGTCGGCGAGGTGATGATCAAGGCGGCGATGGAGAAGAAGGGCATCAAGCCCGATGCCTTCCGCCTGACCGCTCTACCCTTCCCCCAGATGCGCTCCGCCCTCAACAACGGGCAGGTCGACGCGATCTGGGTGCCGGAGCCGTTCCTCTCTCAGGGGCTCAACCTCGACGGCGACCGGATCGTCATGGCACCGGGACCGGTGCTCGCCCGGTACTGGCCGATCGGGGGCTATGCGGCGAGGTCCGCATGGAAGTCGGGGAATCCGGCGCTTGCGCAGAAGTTCCGCAGGGCGATCAACAAGTCGCTGACGTACGCGCAGGCCCACCCAGCCGAGATCCGCGAGATGCTGCCGCCGGGCACGCAGAACGTGCGCTTGCCGATCTGGAGCCCGCTCGTGGATCGCAGCAAGCTCCAGCAACTCGCCGGCTACGCGAAGAAGTACGGCGTGATCACGAAGCTTCCGAACATGAAGCAGCTGGTGCCGAACAGCATCGCCAGCGGCCTCGTCCTGCAGGGCACCGTGACGAACCGGCGCCTGTTGCTGGCGCTGGGCGCCAAGGCGGTGACCAAGCTCAACGTCGGTCCGTACACGTTCGTCGTCACGGACTCTTCGAAAACGCAGAACTTCAGGCTGAAGGGTCCGGGCGTGAACAGGAGCACCCCGCTGAAGGGACAGGGTCGGGCGACGTGGACGCTCAACCTCCGCAGGGGGACCTACCGGTACTGGTCCGACGGGAAACCACGCACGAAGAAGAGCTTCAAGGTCGGTTAGGGCCTGAACGTCTCGGTCGGAGCGATCGCCACGTCGAGCAGTAAGGGCTTCTCGCGCGTGGCGAGCTCCGGCACGACCTCGTCGAGTGTCTCGACGAGGTCGTCGTATCCCGTGATGCTTCGGGCTGCACAGCCCTGGGCGCCGGCAATCGCGGCGATGTCGACGTCGAAGGCGGGCCAGGGGGCGGGGGAGCCGTGCCGTTCCGCGAGTCGGTCCATGATCGCGTAGCCGCCGTTCGAGAGGATCACGAACAGCACGCCGACGCCGTAGTACGCAGCGCTCCAGAGCGCCTGGATCCCGTACATCGCCGACCCGTCGCCGACGACGGCGAGCACGGGTCGCTCGGGCAGAGCCATCCGAACGCCCGTAGCCCCCGCGAGGCCGAAGCCAAGCCCGCCCATCGCGGCGCTCAGGAAGCCGAGCGGCTCCGCACGTAGCGGCTCGCCGGGGGCCGGAGGCGGTGGCGCGGAGGGCGGGCGGAAAGGCTCTGGAGGCTTGCTCTCGCGCGCGGGCAGGCGCTCGGCGAGCTCTCGGCAGACCGGGCCCGGCGGGCCGAGCACGGCGAGCTCTGCCGGGCTGCGGTGAACCTCGTCGGGGTTGTCACCGACGACGGCGATCCGTGTGCCGAGCTCCGTGAGGCGCCCGGGCGCGTAGGGAGACTGCCTGAAAACCGGCGCG
>WNGB01002833.1_pt1 | contig 27719 bp, 30 predicted proteins | sample 5400681 | NCBI WGS metagenome assembly WNGB01 (sample SAMN13153367, study PRJNA577476) | soil metagenome | isolation source: 115 cm soil or saprolite under grassland replicate 2 | place: USA:California | collected 2016-06-15
ACTGAACGCGAGCAGCGCGGTGCCACCAATCAGCAGCACGACGCCAAGCAGATCGGGCAGCACGCCGGGGGTTTCGTCGCGTGATTCGGGGATGATCGCGCGGCCGATCAGCACCGCTGCCAGCCCGACCGGCAGGTTCAGAAAAAAGATCCCCGGCCAGCTGGCCAGCTGGCCGATCAGCGAGCCGAGCGGCGGCCCGGCGACGACCGCCAGCGCACCCACCGCACCCCACAGCGCCACCGCCACCAAGCGCCGCTTCTGCGAGAAGGCCGCCAGCGTTAGCGCCAGCGAGGTTGGCGTCAGCATCGCACCGCCCACCGCCTGCAGCACGCGCGCCGTGATCAGCCACTCTGGCGTTGCCGCCAACCCGCACAGAATCGACGCACACGTGAACAGTGTCGCACCGGCCAGAAACACCCGCTAGCGCCCGACCCGGTCGGCGAAGCGCCCGGCTGGCACCAGCAGTGCGCCATACACGATCGTATAGGCATTCAGCACCCACGAAAGCTCGGCGCTTGAGACGGCGCTGAAGCTCCGCTCGATCGACAGAAATGCCACGAACAGCACCAGCGCGTCGAGCATCACCGCGAACACGGCCAGACTGGTCACGGCCAGAATCGCCCACGGCGATGCTTGTTTTTGCTTCATGAAATGGCTCCCATCCATTGAGATTTACGCCGCTACCGATTGCGCGAACTGGCGCTCGACCGCCTTGGGGTTCTGCAGCAGCAATGCTGCGATCTGCGTGGCCGCCTCGCCTGGGTATACCTCGTCCTGGTCGGTCTGCAGCGCGTCGAGCGTTGCGCGCACGACCTCGATCGGCTGGATTTTGGGGGCAGTGATGCGTTCGGCCATATCGGTGTCGACATAGCCCGGCAACACGCCGATCACGCGCGTACCCTGTGCCTGCAACTCGGCACGCACCGCCTGCGTCAGCGAGAGCGCGGAGGCTTTCGAGGCCGAATACGAGCCGGAGGCTGGGCTGGCGACCCGCGCGAGAATCGACAGCACATTGATCAGCGTGCCGCCGCCGTTCCTTGCCAATACCGGCGCGAAGGCCCGGCACATCCGTAACAGACCGAAGTAGTTGACCTCCATCTCCTGCCGCGCCGCCGACAAATCGGCGGCAGCGATCAGGCGAGCGCCGAGCGCAACGCCCGCATTGTTCACCACCAAATCGACGTCGACCAGCCGCGCAGCGGCTTCCTGTACGGATACATCGTCGGTGATGTCGAGCGCTATGGGGATGACTCGAACATCGCTCTGAACGAAGGCCGCCAGCGTCTGTGGGTCACGCGCTGCCGCGTATACGCGCTGCGCGCCCGCCTCCAGCAGCCCGGTTACAAAAGCTGCGCCGATCCCACGATTGGCGCCGGTCACCAGCGCCACCGCGTCCGCTACTGATGTGTGATTATTCATTGCTGAGTTCCCTTCTCAATTTGAGACCAATTGGTCTCAAAAACGGCCAAAGAAAAAGGCGGCCAAAACCGCCTGGATGCAACCTATGCCGCGACGTCGCGCTGGACATACTGAACGAGATGATCCACCGCGTGCTGGAGATACACGGAGCTGTGATGGGCCCGCGCGAGCAAGATGCCGCCTTCCAACGTGGCGATGAGCAGTGCGGCCACAGCCTGTGGATCGATGTCGCTGCGCATGCTGCCCTGCGCGACCCCATCTGCGACGATGCGCTCGATCAGCTGCTCCCACCCGGTCACCACGGCGACCACGCGCTCGCGCAGCGCCGGGTCGCCATCGTCGCTATCGACAATCGTGTTCAGGATCGGACAGCCACCCGGCACCGGCGGGCGCAGCGTAAGCGCGTGGAAGGCAACAATGAAGGCGAGCAACTGCCGCACTGCATCGGTTTCAGCTGCCACTGCCTCTACCAGCCGCGTGGTGCTCTGCTGCTGGGCATAGTCGAAGGCGGCGAGTGCAAGCTGCTCCTTGTTCTGGAAATGGCGGTAGATCCCGCCCTTCTGCAAACCGGTGCACTGCATCACATCGCTGATCGACGAGCCGGTATAGCCACGCTGGTTGAACAGCGTCGCGGCTTGCTGAATGATATGCTGGCGTGTCTGCTCGCCCTTGGTCATCGTACACCTATCGAAAAGAGACCTTTCGGTCTCATCAGAGTATACACCAGTTTGGCGAAAATGCAAGTGGCATATCCCCCAACACGCTGTCCGTGATGGGCGCGGGGAAACCGCCCATTTTTCGGGTGGTTTCTCATTTTCGGCTGGTTTCTCATGTCACGTTCCATAATGTGCGGTACAAGACTCTGAAAAATGTACAGCCTACTCTGGCGAACCATCATGCGCGGTACAACCAGTTGACCCTTGTTTCGTAGTGGCTGGTGTACCATGTGCCCCGGTGGCGGCTGATCGACGGCCTGCTGTGCCGACACTCGCGCGCTCTAGGCGTCACGCACGATCGGCAGCGTCGCAGCAGACGATTGCCGCCGATTACGCACTATGCGAAGACCACACGTTGCCTCAACCCACGATCCGGAGGTGGGATCTCGGCGTAATAGACCAGTAGCACATCGTCCGGGTCGATCAGCCCATCGAGACTGCAGCGTAGGGTGGCGACCTTGATTGGCAGCTGCCAGCGGTAACAGCGCGTCGTCCATTCGCGATCTGCCCTGCCGTTGGGGCACATCAGCCGGGCGATATGGGTCGGCGGGAGCAACCCGCAGCGCGTGATGGTGACGATATGGAGCGTATATCCAAAGCGGGCTAGCGGGAGCACTGGGAACATTGAGAATCTCCCCATCTATCTGCCAACTATGTCGATACCGCCATTTGGCGATCTGCATCCAAATATATACCGGCTACGCCCTGTCGCCTATCCATCTGGAGTCCTGAACCATGCACCAGGGCGTCATCCTGTATAGTAGGATAAAAGTCCGGCCAGCATCGTGCTGTGTGACGTCGCACGGCGTCCTGCTCAGTTGCCGGCAGATTTCGCGCCACTGAATGTTACGCAGCCACAAATATCGTGATTGCACACTCAGCCATTACCAGGCCCCATCTCCTACGAAGATCTGCCCGATCGTTCGTACTAAGATGTAGCAATCCAACCAGAAAGATTGTCGTTGAATATATTCGAGGTCTAATCGCACGCGTTGGTCGAAGTGCAGCCTGCTGCGGCCACTCACCTGCGAGAGCCCGGTCATGCCAGGAAGCGCTTCCAGCCGCCCGACGTGCCATAGCTGGTAGGTCTCGACGGCGAATGAGTGCGAGCGCGGGCCAACCAGACTCATCTCCCCCTTGAATACATTGAGCAGCTGCGGTAGCTCGTCCAGGCTCGTGCGGCGCAGCAGGCGCCCCACCCGTGTGACGCGCGGGTCATTCCGCACCTTGAAATCAGGCCAGGTCAGCTCGTTCTTATGGGCTAATATGAGCTTTAATGCCTCTGCATCTTGGACCATCGTACGGAGCTTGTACATGCGGTGCGGCGATCAAGGGGCAAGCGAGCGCACGGATCGCCAATGTAGCCGGCAGCTATCTGCATCTCGATCTCAGCGGGTCGAATGAGTACTTCGCTTCGTTCTATGTGCGCCTGGAGACGGTGCTGGCATCGGCGACGCTCGCGCGCTTGAGCGCTAACGGCACATGGCAGGGCAACGTCTATCTAACGAGCGCGGGGACGCTCAAGCTACGGAATAATACCACCAGCATCGGAACAGAAACCGCACCACTCGTGCCAGGCGTTGTCTACCGCGTTGGCCTGCATCAGAAGGGCACGGGCAGCGCTGCACTGCTGGAAGCCTTTCTCGCCACGGGCGACGCGCCGTTTGGCGGCGCCTTCGCTGTCAACGCGAGCCAGAGTATCGCGAGCGCGCCAGTCAGCTTCGACATTGGATCAACCGGCACGACCCCTGTGGACCTGACGCTAGACGACATCCGCCTTGATACCGCAACTATGCCACCATCCTCGAACGCCGCAGAGCCGACTCCAACCGCTACCGCCACATCCACCAGCCTGCCCACCAATACGCCGACAAACACGCCGACCAGTACGCCCACTGCCACGTCCACCAGCACACCCACAGATATGCCCACCAGCACCCCGACCAGTCCGCCAACCAACACGGCGACGCCGACGAACACGCCCACCAGCACGCCGACCAATACCCCGACGGCGACCAGAACACCGACCGCCACGCCGACTCCAGCCGCGACACGCACGCCGGCCCCCGCCATCGGCACAGGGCTGCAAGGCAACTACTACGACAACCGCGACTTCACCAGCCTGAAGTTGACCCGCACTGATGCAACCGTGAACTTCAACTGGGGCAGCGGCGCGCCTGACAGCTCCATGGGCGCCGACACCTTCTCGGTGCGCTGGGTCGGGCAGGTGCGCCCACGCTACTCCGAGACCTACACATTCTACACACAGAGCGACGACGGTGTGCGCTTGTGGGTGAATGGTACGGTGGTCATCGACAGCTGGGTCAACCAGTCGCTCACCGAGCGGAAAGGGACAATCGCGCTCGAAGCGGGGAAATTGTACGCGATCAAGCTGGAGTACTTCGAGTATAACGTCAACGCGTCGGTGAAGCTGCTGTGGTCGAGCGCGCGGCAGGCAAAAGAGATCGTGCCGCAAAGCCAGCTGTTCCCGCCCACATAACGCGCTAACGGCGCCCGGTCAGCATGCGAACACCGCGTCGGCTTCTGCCCCGCTGCATTAACTGCCTGTGGATCGAGTTGAATCCAAAATATAACCTCTTGTTCATCTGAGGCTAACAGTGATCGATTATGGTACCGCCCGTCAGGTGGTGTCTGCCAAATCGAGCTGCGCAGCCGTGTCACGTTGGGGCGCGCGTCGCCGCTTATCCATGTTCAGACTGGTCTCGCCGCGCGGGCGAGCGCCGGCCGTCGTGTATACCAGGAGGAGATACCATGCACATCCGACAGCTTGTCGCCATCACGGCGCTGATCGGCGCGCTCTTGACCATTCCGCGAGCCACGGCGGCGCCTCAGCGAGAGGCGATCCTCGAAGGCCGTGCGGTCCTGCCGGCGCAGACGTTCGCGCCCGGCCCAGTCTCCGGGACGCTGCTCGGCTCGACCCCGATCAACGGTATTGCGGTCCCATTTGCCCGCCAGCCCGTCCAGGGCGTCTCGGCCGTGCTCGACGCCGGCGACGGCAGCTTCTGGATCATGGAGGACAACGGCTACGGCGCGAAGAACAACTCCGCCGATTTCCTGCTGCGCATGTATCGCGTCCGCCCTGATTTCGAGACTGCGCGCGGCGGAAGTGGCCGCGTCGCCGTCGGTGTGTTCATCCAGCTCCGCGACCCGGATCATCGCGTGCCCTTCGCAATCGTCCAGGACGGCACGCCTGATCGCTTGCTCACCGGCGCCGACTTCGATATCGAATCCGTCCGTCGGGACCGCAACGGCGACCTGTGGTTCGGCGATGAGTTCGGCCCCTTCCTGCTGCACACCGACGACACGGGCCGGGTGCTCGAAGCGCCGATTCCCCTGCCGGGCGTGCAATCGCCGGACAAGCCGACGCTCGGCAGCCAGACGCCCAACCTGCCGCGGAGCCGTGGCTTCGAGGGCATGGCGATTGCTCAAAATCGGAAGACGCTCTACCCGATGCTGGAGGGCGCGCTCACCACCGACCCCGACCAGCGGCGACGCCTGATCTCCGAGTTTGATCTGACGCGCAAGCAATATACGGGTGTCACTTATCAGTATCACGTCGAGGCCGCCGAAAACTCGATCGGCGACTTCACCGCGCTCGACCAGTATCGGTTCCTGGTGATCGAGCGCGACGGCGCGCAGGGCGCCGCAGCCCATCTCAAGCGCATTTACCAGGTCGATCTGCGCCAGGTCGACGCGCAGGGTTTTCTGGTCAAGCAGGAACTGGTCGATCTGCTGAACATCCGCGACCCGCACCGCATCTCGCTCCCAGGACGCCCGGGCGACATTGGGCTCGGCGATCCGTTCCAGATGCCGTTTGTGACGATCGAGAGTGTGCTTCCGCTCAACGACCACCGCATCCTCGTGATCAACGATAACAACTTCCCGTTCAGCACCGGGCGCAATCCAACGCTGCCTGACGACACTGAGTTCATCATCATCCGCCTCCAGCCGGCCGGGTGGTGATGGCTGGTCGGTGTCGGCTATGCGCATTGTGGCGCCCACGAGGTCTTCTCCGCGAGGGTCACACGCGCCGCTGATAGGTTTGTTAGCTCGGCTTAACGTCCTGCTAGTGAGCCGATGATGCGGCCTTCATCTTTCGCATGCACCATGATGGCATCCATTCTTTTCTTCCATAGCCTAAGGAGGGAGGTATCTCGTATGATATTGTCCGCCAGAGGTCTGGTGCGCACGGCTGCGGCCGCAGCAATCGCGCTCGCACTTGTGGGCGGCGCCGTCGCCAACACGATCACCGGACCAAGCAGCTCGCAGTCGCCGTACGTCGTCCGCTCCGTCCCCGGAGTCGTCACGAAGGCCATTCTCTCCGTCGGCGACTCGCCGGCCGGCTCGTCGTACCGCATGGTCGGCATTCCCGACGGCCTCGGTGCCTTCGACAACGGCGACGGCACCTTCACCCTGTTCATGAACCACGAGCTCGGCAGCTCGCAGGGTGAAATTCGGGCCCACGGCGCCAGGGGCGCGTTCGTCTCCAAGTGGACGATCGAGAAGGATTCGCTTCGCGTTCTCCAAGGGGAGGACCTGATCAAGAAACTGTACACGTGGAGCGGTGCGGGATGGCAGGTGTCGAACACGGACGCCGCCCCAGCGCGCCTCAACCGGCTCTGCTCCGCCGACCTGGCGCCCGTCTCGGCGTTCTACAACCCGGCCTCGGGCAACGGATACAATGGCCGGCTGTTCATGGACGGCGAGGAGGGCGGCACCACCGGACGGCCGTGGGGTCACGTCGTCGCCACGGGCGAGAGCTACGAGCTGACGCCTTGGATCGGCAACATGTCGTACGAGAACGTCGTCGCGCGTCCGGACTCGGGCGACGCGACGGTGGTCATGGCTCTCGACGACGGAGACGCCTCGGTCGGCCAGCAGGTCTACCTCTACCGCGGCACGAAGACGGACTCGGGCAACCCGGTCGAGAAGGCTGGTCTCACGAACGGCAAGCTCTACGGCGTCAAGGTGCTCGGGATACCGCAGTCGGAGTACCAGAAGGCGGACTGGCAGGTGGGCGAGCAGCACGACTTCGAGATCGTCGACGTCTCGCAGTATGCTGGTGTCGGAGGCACGACCAACAACGGCACGGTCGACACGCTCGACGAGGACAGCCAGGCCAAGGGCGTCACGAACTTCCAACGACCCGAGGACGGCTCCTGGGATCCAAAGAACCCGAGCGACTTCTACTTCGTGACCACGTCGTCGTTCGGGGCGCGCCCGGACGAGAACCGGACGGGCCAGACGCGGCTGTGGCGGCTGCGGTTCGTCGATCCCACCGATCCAGGCAAGGGCGGGAAGCTGACGCTGCTCGTCGACGGCCCGGTCGGTACCGCGGACAGCCCGTCCGCGACCGGCACCCAGAGCGCCGGCTCGCCCGGTCCTCAGATGTTGGACAACATCACCGTCAACGACCGCGGCCAGGTGCTGCTTGTGGAGGACGTCGGGAGCCAGGCCTACCGCGGCGGCGCCTGGCTGTACACGATCGCCAGCGGCAATCTCGTGAAGATCGCCGAGCACGACCCCGACCGGTTCACGCCCGGCGCGTCGGGCTTCCTGACGAAGGACGAGGAGATGTCGGGGATTATCCCGGCCCCGTTCCTCGGCGAGGGCTGGTATCTGCTCGACGTGCAGGCGCACTACACGATCAGCGGTGAGCTCGTCCAGGGCGGACAGCTGCTCGCGCTGCACGTCCCGCCGGGCCAGAAGTAGCACCGACACCTCGTGCGTGCGGGGCGGCAATCGCCGCGACGGTCGTCGCCTCACACGTTATCCTGCTCGCCGCGCAGGGCGAGCCACGAAAGGAAATCTGCAATGCGACGAAGCCATACCGATTTCCCAGCTTACAGCGCGCACTACGGCCTCGGTTGGATGCGATCGCTAGCTTACCGCTACCTGCGCTGGATTCACAATGCCTGCGCGCTGACGCTCTGCCCCTCACTCGCGACGCTTGCCGACCTGCGGACGCATGGCTTCCGGCGGCTGCGACTGTGGCGGCGCGGCGTGGACACCGCCCGCTTCCACCCAGGCTATCGCAGCGCGGCCTGGCGCGAGTCGATCGGAGTGCAGCCCGGCGAGACGCTGCTTTTGTATGTCGGACGGCTGGCGACCGAAAAGCGGCTGGATCTGCTGGCTGGCGCGCTGGATGGGCTGGATGGCGTGCGACTGGCGCTGGTGGGCGATGGGCCGGCGCGGCCCGCGCTCGAGCGGCAACTGGCTGGGCGACCGGTCCACTTCACCGGCTTTCTGGGTGGCAAGGCGCTTGCAGCCGCCTACGCCAGCGCCGACCTGTTCGTTTTCCCGTCGGACACCGAGACCTTCGGCCAGGTGATTCAGGAGGCGATGGCGTCAGGCTTGCCGGTGATCGGGGCGCGCGCAGGCGGCGCGCTCGACCTCGTGCGCGACGGCGTGAATGGCGTGCTATTTGCGCCGGGCAGCGCCGCCGATCTGCGGGCGCAGGTTCGCGCACTTGTGGCCGACGCGCCGCGCCGCGCTGCACTGGGGCAGGCCGGCCGCGCCGCCGCAGAGCGCTGCGCGTGGGCCACGGTGATGGATGAATTGCTCGACCAGTACCGGCGCGTCCTGCGCCGGCGACAATGCCAGTCTCGCGAAGGGCTTGGGAATGCGATAAGCACCCGTACCTTTGCGAGACTGGCGCGTCCTTGCGATCAAGCCGTCCACTCCGTGAACGCCGGCCCGGTCTCGAAAAAGATCGACGGCAGCAGATAGAACCGGCGGCTCAACCAGGGCAGCGCCAGCTTGATCGCCCGCCGTCGTAGCGGCGATGCCAGCGCGCCGACGATGCCGGCAGTGCGTCGGCTCCGGCGCCCCAGCGCGATCGCGAGCACGCCGGCCGCCACAAGCCCAGCTGTAGAGATGCGACGCCCCGGCCGCCAACCGACCAGCAAGCATGCCGCGCGAGCCTGGCACCAAACCAAGCCTGGCGCACGGTCGAGTGTGCGCAGAAAGGCCGCGATCTCCTGCAACTCCAGCGGCGGAAAGTCGGCATTGTCGACCCAGTGGGATTGGTACCAATCAAGCGTCTCACGCACCTCCGGCACACAGCGAACCAGCGCGTCCCAGCGCTGGCCATGTCCATACCAGGCGGATTCGAATATCAATTCCATCAAGGAGCGCATGGCGTGAGTGGCCGTGACTGTGTCGGCCAGATAGCGCAGGCTTTCAGCCAATGCTGCGGCGTCCGGCGGCGCCAGCGCGGCCAGCCGCTCGGCGTGCCAGCCGAGCCGCTCAGCAGCCGCGGCCCGCGCGGATTGCAGCGCGCGGTTGTCGCCGATCGCCGATGCGAGGTAGGCCCAGATCACCAGCGATGCGGTCGGCCGCATCCACCAGATCCACAACAGCGAGGGCAGATAGATCGCACCCAGCGACCGCCGATCGCCCGGCAGCGTGCCGCTGTACCACCCGCGCTCGATCAACTCCTCCGACTCGAGATAGACATTGGCGAGCGCCGCACCAAACTCGCCGCCGAATCGCTCGGCACACCAGCGCTCGGCAAACTCCTGCGTGTCGAGACCCGGATCCCGCACCAGCGCGGCGGTCAGCGCGCTGCTCAGCTCCGTCCAGCTGCTCCAGCCCTGCGCGCCGATCGCGGCGCGGCCGCCGCCCCAGCCGCCGGTGCTGTTCCAGGCCCAGACGCCCGCGAACGTGGGGTTCGCAGCCGCGTGCTGGAGGATATCCTGGTGCAGCCGCGCGATCGAGCTGGGCACCATGCCGAACAGCTCATACTCGCGCCGGTTTTGCAGCTCGACGAACTGGCGCAGGCCGGACAGCCCGAGCGTCGGGTTATGCGGCAGCAGCCGGAAGAAGGTCGGAGGGACCGTGCTTGATCGAGGCCAGCAGCCAGGGCGAGTCGAAGCCGTCGAACACAGCGCGGTAGCGCTCGGGCGACCAGAGCAGATCGCCCAACTCGCCAATGCCGATGCTCCACGTCCGCACAATCAGCATCCGCCCGTGGCGTTCGCACACCGGCAGCAATGTGGCGATCAGGCCACGCAGGGAGGCTATTGCGGTATAGAGCATGTGGCTGGCATGGCCGGCATCTTGATTGTGCGCCCCGCCCGCCTCACCTATCCGCACCACCAGGCCGCGCACCTGTGGCAGCGCCGCGAACAGCTCGTCGAGCGCCCAGCGGTTGAGGTCTGCCAGGCGCGGGTTATCGGCCGTCAACCGACCAATATACGCTCGCACCGGCGGCGTGCTCCACTGCATGTCGGTCGTCACATAGACTTCCATTGTGTTTGCCTGCACATGCCCGAATGCCACGCGCGGAGAATGCGAAAGGAACTGCCGGTATGGCCAGCAATCTCGACATCGCAACAGCCAACGACAAGCTCCTGTTCACGCCTGGTCCGTTCAGCGCCAGGCTGACCCCGATCGAGCGGAAGCTGCGCCACGCCGGCGCGCACTACGTCGTGGAGAGCATCGCCGACGTGCCGGCGGTTCTGGAAGATATCCAGGCGCGGCTGCGCCAGGGTGAGCAACCGTGACGGGAGGGAGTAGCTTGAGCAACAGTATCATCGACCAGATCTTCGCCGTGTTTCGTGAGCGCGGCGGTCGCGACTACGGCGAGTGCGTCTCCGTCCTCGAGCATTCACTCCAGACTGCCTACGCCGCCGAGCAGGACGGCGCTTCGCCAACGCTGATCGCCGCCGCGGTGCTGCACGACTACGGGCACCTCATCCACGAGCTGCCCGAGGACATCGCCGACCAGGGCATCGACGGCCTGCATGAGCAGCTGGGGGCCGACTTTCTGGCCGCCAACTTCGTGCCGGCGGTTGTCGAACCGGTGCGGCTCCACGTAGCGGCCAAGCGCTATCTGTGCGCAGTCGACCCGGCGTATCTGACCGACCTGTCGCCGGCCTCGGCGCGGAGCCTGGCGCTGCAGGGTGGCCCGTTCGACGCCGCGGAGATCGCAGCATTCGAATCTTCGCCACACTTCGCCGACGCGGTGCGGCTACGACGCTACGACGACCTCGGCAAGGAGCCGAGTATGTGCACGCCGGACTTGGAGCATTACCGGGCCGCGCTGGAAGTGGCGCTGAAATAGGCCGTTAGAGCGGCCAGCCGACGTGGGAGCTCCACGATCCATCGCCGAGACGTTCGTAGAAGTGCAGCTGCCATGCTACTGGGGCGTCGATGTCGATGAGCTTGCAGGCAAGGTTCGCGAGCGGGTCCTGATGATCGGGCGGGAACCCGTAGGCGAGGCTGAGGTGCAGCCAATCCTTCAGCCGCAACGCATCCCGACGCGTTGGCGAGCATGCGGCGCTGGCGAAATCGCTGATCACGGCCTTCAGCCACGGGCCGCGCAGCACCAGGCCGTGGAAATCCTGGCTCAGCTCCATCCGATCGATGGTGAGCGCCTGCGCCGGCTGGTCGGGGCGCGCGCGGCGAAGCGCGGCGTCGACGGCTTCGATGTAGCTCGCGATTGCCGCCGCGGCGTCGTGGAAGAAGCCGGTAAGGGTGCAGTGGGGCATATATGCGTGCGCGGCGTTGGGGCCGAAGATCGCCCGGCTCGCGACAAAGTACTGCTCGATCTGGTTGGCGAGCTCGCCCAGTGGGCAGGCATAGATGATGAACGTGCGGAAGCTGTCGTTTTGGAGGTGATCGTGCTGCATGATAATTGTTCTATGTCTTACAGCGTGTATTTCGTTCTCGCGGTTAGGTTGCGCTCGGGCTGCAGCTCGACCTCCTGATCGCGCCACAAACGGTACAGCTCGATCGCCCGCCGGACTAACCACTTCTGATCGCGCGGGACAATCAGCCGGACCTGCTCGTCGCTCAATTCGTCCAGGCTCCACCAGCGGAACGCGCTCCCGCGCATGTCGTCGCCTGGCTGCACCGGCCCACCTTCATACGCCAGCAAGTAACATACGCTCAACATATACTGCACGTTGTCGTCGTAGTAGAATGTGGAAGCATGCACCGTGCCCAAGGGGCGAGCGCGCACGCTGTCGCCGATCTCCTCACGGGTCTCGCGCAATACCGCGTCGAGCAGCGTCTCCTCGGCATTCAGAGCTCCGTTCACCACTTCCCATTCGCCCTTGTGCTGCGGATGGGCCAGTAACAGGATTCGCTCGTCGGCGTCGACCAGAAAAGCTAGCACGGCCACGGCGCAACAGGCAAAGGTTCGGCGCCGCAGCGCATCTGTGATGGCGGGCTGTTGATTTGGCATCGTGTCCTGGTTCCTATACGAAGTGTCGCGCTTAACACATTCTAGCGCAGCGGTTAATCAGACCATCATATTTCCTGGGCGGAGGACTTGGGTGTGCGTAACGCCATCGCCGCATCCCAATAGATCGGCACGCCGCGCCGGATGGTGCCGCGCACGCGCGGACGCTGAGCCTGTTCGATGAGCGCGATGTCGGCCGCCAGACCGACCGCGATCCGGCCGCGATCACGCAGCCTGAGCGCGGCGGCGGGGTTGGCGCTGAGCAGATTGATGGCCGCGTGAAGCGGCAGGATATCCTTGCGTGCGAGGAGAAACGCCGCCTGGATCAATGCCGCCGGCGAATAGTCGGATGCAAGCATGTCGACCACGCCGGCCGCGATCGCCTCGATCGCGCTCAGATTGCCGGTATGCGACACGCCGCGCAGCACGTTGGGCGCGCCGATGGCCACCGCTTCAGCCTGGCTGACACGGATGCGGCCAGCGCTGAAGACCGCGCCGCTGATCGGGTGGCGTAGCAGCACGTCGGCGTAGCCGAGCCGCACCTCGTTCACGGTCGGATGTGACAGCCCGTAGCCGCGCATGCTCGCGTACCCCAGGGCCAGCACGCCGCGCGTGCAATGCACGCGCTACTGCCGCCTCGTGCATGGCCATCACCACCATTAACCGCCCGATCGCTGACTCGGTGCGATATCGATGCCGCGTGCCAGCAGCCGAGCCTTATCTTCGACCCACGCTCGTGAGGGAATACGCGATTGCAAAAGCAAATTGTATCTGCTATACTTCCAGCGCACTTTCCCTCATCACACCTGAACCGACACGTTCACTTGTAAGTCGCCGTACTACTCTCACTGCACGGGGAGAATCTCGTGGTGCGCCGGCGATTGGTGTCGATGCTGCTGGCTGGTTCGATCTATGGCCACGATCCGATCGATTGCGGAGTGTCCTCGGCCCGAGGTTGCCCACACTCTGGCTAGAAAGGAGGTTTGCTCACTGATATAGACAGCGCCCATCGACTTGAAGCAACACCGCCGCTGCTTCATATCCTGCTCTGTTAGGAGGAATTACGATGAAGCCTCTCTCGCTTGTTGTTGTCCTTGCACTGCTCGCCGGCCTGCTGGCCGCATGCGGCGGCACGCCTGCTACAGAGTCGCCCACCGCAGCTCCTGCGGCGCCCACGAGCGCGCCTGCCGCCGCGCCTACCACCGCTGCGGCGCCTACCACTGCTGCTGCCCCGACCGCTGGGACCGCCGCGGAGCCGACGTCTGCGGCCGCCGGGCCGACCACGGCGGCGGCCCCGACCGCTGGGACCGCTGCGGAGGCAATTCCCGAGGCACCGAAACCTATCAGCAGCCCGCAGATTCCCAGCCTCGGCTCGGTCACCATCTCCGTCGTCGGCGACGCCGGCCACAACCTCAACCCCTTCAAGTTCTGGCAGTCCGACCTGCAAAAGGCAGGTATCACCGCCAACATCATCGAGGTGCCCTTCGAGGGCATCTACGAGAAAGAGAAGACCGAGTTTGTGGCTGGGTCGGGCGCCTACGACGTGGTGATCTTCTACCCGGCCTACATCGGCGACTTCGCTGGCAATGGCTATCTGGAGCCGCTGGATGACTATGTAACCAAGCAGCCGGCCGAGGTCTACGATCCGAAGCTCGACGACGTCATCCCGGCCTTCCTGCAGCTCTACAGTAAATGGAACGGCAAGCTCTACGCGCTGCCCTATGACGGCGACGTGCTCAACCTGCTCTATCGCGAGGATCTGTTCGAGAACGCCGACGAAAAGGCTGCCTATAAGGCCAAATACAACAAAGACCTGGCGCCGCCCACGACCTGGGAGGAGTGGCTGCAGGTTGGCGAGTTCTTCACTCGCAAGAAGGGCGAGAAGCTGGCTGGTCAGACGCTGGACAAGGACTTCTACGGCGTGGCCGAGTATGGCAAGCGTGGCTTCAGCTTCGCCTGGTTCCTGAATCGCTTCGCGGGCGGCGGCGGCATCTACTTCGACGAGACCATGAAGCCGCAGATCAACACGCCGCAGGCGGTGAAGGGGCTGCAGAACATGATCGACGCGCTGAAGTACTCGCCGCCCGACGTGCTCGGCTACGGCTACGACGAGCTGCGCGACGCCTTCTTGAAGGGCAACGTGGCGATGGTGGTGCAGTGGTCGGACGTACCCAAGAAGAGCGAGGATCCAGAGCAATCGACGATTCCTGGCAAGGTCGGCGTCGCCCAGATGCCTGGCTACATGGTCGAGGGCAAGCTCAACCGCCGGGCTATGATGCCGGTGGGCCGCGTGATCGCGGTCGCGGCTGACTCGAAGAACAAGGAGGCAGCCTACTGGGTCGCCAAGTACATGAGCTACGACCGTGGCCTGGAGGACGTCTCCACAACCAAGACCGGCCTCGATCCGTACCGCAAGTCGCACTTCGAGCACCCCGAGGCCTACACCATGTTTGCCACCAAAGACGTGGCAGAGTCGTATTTGAAGGGCGTGCAGTCGAACCTGGAGATCGGCTTCCCAGAGATCTTCATACCCGGCTCGGCTCAGTACGAGGACTCGCTCGACCTGCACGTCAACAAGGCGCTGGCGGGCCAGGAGACGGCGCAGCAGGCACTCGATGCCGTGGCGACCGAGTGGGATCAGATCACCGACAAGCTCGGCCGCGACAAGCAGGTGGAGTTCTGGAAGGCCGCGCTGGCGACCTACAAGCAGCTCGGACTGATCAAGTAAGATAAGGTTCGCGCGCACGTTACCGCTCGCGCAAAGGCCCGCGGGGATGCAGGGGCCGCAGGCCCCCACACCCCCACCGGGAGGGTGGATGCGGAGGGGCGAAGCCCCTCCGTGCCTCCCCGAACTGTGATGCATGATCGCCGCAGGCGAAACCTTAGAAGTAATACGTATGGGTAAAAGAGCCGTCGCGCAGCGCCCAGCCGGAAGGGTAGCAAGGCGCCGCCGCCGCGCATGGACGCCGATCGCCTTTGTCGCTCCGGCGGCGCTCGTACTGCTGGCGATCACGATCTTCCCGCTGCTCTACACACTGCGGCTGACCCTTTACTCCTGGGAGCTGACGGGCGGCGGCGTGCCGCAGTTCGTTGGGTTGCAAAACTTCGCCACGATTTTGTTCCAGGATGGGCGCTTCTGGAACGCCGGCCGCAACACTGCGCTGCTGGTGGTGTTCGGGGTCGGCTCGCAGCTCGTGCTGGGACTGGTGCTGGCGCTGCTGATGAACCGGCTGGGGCGCTGGCGCTCGCTACTGGTCTCGCTGCTGCTCATCCCGGTCATGATCGCGCCGGTGGTCTCCGGCTTCCAGTTTCGCATGATCTACAATGACCAGCTCGGCCCGCTGAACTACCTGCTGGCGCTGGTTGGCATCCGCGGCCCAGCCTGGCTGGCCGACCCGCGCGCCGCGCTGATCGCGATCATGATCGCCGATATCTGGCAGTGGACGCCTTTTTTGATCATGATCATCCTGGCTGGGCTCCAGTCGGTTTCGCATGAGATGCTCGAAGCCGCCGCGATCGACGGCGCGAACCGCTGGCAGAGCTTCTGGCGGATCACGCTGCCGATGCTCACCCCCGTGATCGTGATCGGTGTGCTGGTGCGCGTGATGGACTCATTCAAGCTGTTCGACCTGGTCTACCAGCTCACCGGCGGCGGCCCCGGCAACACGACCGAGACACTGGCCTTCTATACGTATCTGCAGGGATTTAAGTTCTTCAGCCTGGGCTACACGGCCGCGCTGGCCTTCATCCAGCTCGTCGTCATTACTATGATCGCACAGCTCTTCCTGGCGTTCCAGAAGCGCCAGCGACAGGAGGTCTAGCGCATGCTGCATCGAACCTCGCGCCTGGAGCAGACGGTGTCGTTTGCTATTGTGCTGGTAGCGCTGGCCTTTTTTCTCTTTCCAGTTGTCTGGATGGTGCTGACGTCGTTCAAGACGCCCGACGAATACTTCGCGGCGCCGCCGGTCTTCTGGCCACATGTATTCCACTGGCAGAACTACGTGGAAGCGCTCGCGCTGCCACCCGCCGGGCGGGGCGGCGTGCAGGGGCTGCGCGACAGCCTGGTGGTCGCGCTCGCGACCACGATCGTGTCACTGGTCGTCGGCGCACTGGCCGCGTACAGCCTGGCGCGCTACCGCGTCGGCGGCGAGAACCTGTCGTTCTGGATTCTGTCGACCCGTATGTTCCCGCCAGTCGCCTCGGCGCTGCCGCTGTTCCTGGTCTTCAAGGAGCTCAAGCTGCTCGACACCCACATGGCGCTGATCGTCGCCAACACGATCTTCAATCTGCCGTTCGTGATCTGGCTCCTGAAGGGCTTCTTCGAGGATCTCCCGGTCGAGCTGGAGGAGGCCGCGCTGATCGACGGCGCGACGCCGCTGGGCGCCTTCCTGCAGGTGGCGCTGCCGCTGATCGCCCCCGGCCTGGTGGCGACCTCGCTGTTCTCGTTCATCTTTGCCTGGAACGAGTTTATGTTCGCGCTGCTGCTGACCCGGCGCGACGTGCGTACGCTGACCGTGATCGTGCCGAGCCTGGTCGGCGGGCACGAGATCTTATGGGGCCAGATCGCGGCCATAGGCACTGTGGCGATCCTGCCCGGCGTGCTGCTGGCGCTGCTGCTCCAGCGCTACCTCGTGCGCGGGCTGACCCTCGGCGCGGTGAAGGGCTAGGATCGGGCTCTCCGCCTTTGCGTGAGGTAGTTGTTCGCCCTTCGGGCGAACAACTACCTCACGCAAAATAGCAAAGTACTTTGCTGCCGCAGGCAGGTCTGTCGCGCCTTCAAGGAGTCGCGTTGTAGAACAAGGAGATCAGTATGGTAAAACTCATCGCGTTGCTCAAACGCAAGCCCAGCATCAGCAAGGAGGAGTTCGCCCGCCGCTGGGTGCAGGATCATGTGAAGATCACGGCGCGGCTGCCGGGGCTGCGCGGTTACCGGATCAACATCGCTACCGAGCGCCAGCAGGCCAGCAACGTCGCTGACTACGACGGCACCGCTGAGCTGTGGTGGGACAGTGTAGAGGCGATGGAGGCGGACTTTGCCACTGAGCTAGGTATCGCCGCCGGCGCCGACGCTGATGAGTTCGCCGACGTGCGGCTGCACCTCTACACCGAGGAGCATATCATCGTGCCTGGCCCGGAGGTGTAAGCCCATGTCTGAGACACCACCACGCATCTGCGTTGTCGGCAGCGCGATGATCGATCTGATCGCCCGCGTCCCTCGGCTGCCGGTCATGGGCGAGACGCTGGTCGGGAGCGCCTTCCATCAGGGGTTCGGCGGCAAAGGCTCCAACCAGGCGGTCATGGCCGCGCGCCTGGGCGCGGCGGTGACGATGGTCGTGAAACTCGGCCGGGATGGGTTTGGCGAGTCGACGCTGGAGAACTATCGCCGGAATGGCATCGACACGCAGCATGTGAGCTTCGACGATCAGCGATCGTCGGGCGTGGCGCCGATCGCGGTTGACGATGAGGGGCACAACAGCATCATCATCGTGCCGGGAGCCAACGACGCGCTCGGCCCCGTCGACGTGGAGCGCGCCGCCGATGCGATCCGGGCGGCGCGCGTCGTGGTCTGCCAGTGTGAGGTGCCCGACGCGGCGAACATCACGGCCTTTCGGCTGGCGCGCGCCGCCGGAGCGACCACGATCCTGAACCCCGCGCCAGCGCGCCCGCTGCCGCCCGAGCTGCTGGCCCTGACAGATATCCTGACACCCAACGAGACCGAGGCCGCCCTGCTGACCGGCCTGCCGGTCGACACGATCGAGCAGGCCGGGCAGGCCGCCGCGAAGCTCCGCGCAAGTGGCTCCCGAACGGTGATCATCACGCTCGGCGAGCGTGGCGCGCTGCTCCTGGACGATCAGGGCAGCGCTCACGTGCCCAGTGTGGCGGTGCGCGCGGTGGACTCCACCGGCGCTGGCGATGCGTTCGTCGGCAGTTTGGCCTTCGAGCTGGCCAGCGAGCGCGAGGTGCGCGACGCCCTGCCGCGCGCCGCGGCGATCGCCGCGCTCTCGGTGACCGCCAGCGGTACGCAGACGTCGTTCCCGGCACGCGCCGCTGCCGACGCCTTCCTGGCGCAGCACGGGCTGGATTGATCGCTCCACTGAGCTCGAGTTGTTCGGTTGGGATCTCCTCCTACAGGGCATGCGACGAAGCCCCTGGCAGCAAGGTATTAATGTATTTGTGTTGCTCGTTTTTTCGCCCTCCCGGCGAAAAAACGAGCAACACGCGGAAGCCCACCCAGCACACACCCATGTAGTTTTGGTCAGACTCGCGCCAACACCAATTCAGTGAGCTCTATCACGTTCGTGCTCTCGTGCTTGCCAATTTCACGACCGAGCCGTTTTGAGGCTCTCCAATCGGATCCGCCGTGACGGTCAACTGCACAAAAAACGCCGACCTCGTGCTTCCTTGACTCACGACCGCTTTTTTGACCAGCAGAGTCAGTGCCCGCCGGAACGCGGCGAACACCGCCGGCTCCTGCCAGCGGGCCGAATCAAGGTTCCGATCGGTGAGCACGGCGAGCACGCTGCGGGCCTTGGCGGCGAGTGAGTCGATCGCCGCGCGGATCGGCTGTTGCTGCGCCTCGTTCTCCTGATATGCCGCTACCAGCCGATCCGCGCGCTCAATAATGGCCTTCTTCACCGTCGCTGGCAGCGTCTGGTCAATCACCGCGATCAGCGCTTCCTCTTGCGCTACGGAGGCCGGCGGCGTGCTGCTGGGGCGCCACCTCCGCGACGGCAGCGCGATCATTGTCGACGCAGTGACGACGCCAATGGCGGGCGATCGGCGCGGTCGCACCCGATTTCATCGCGCCCAGCGGCGGCATCAGGAGCTGATCGACCAGGCGTGGCGCGATAGTGATGGGACGTGTACCTATCTTGGCGAGTGGCACACCCACCCCGAGCCGGTTCCGACGCCCTCGCAGATCGACTGGGCTGATTGGCGGCGGCTGCGCAGCGATCGCTACACGGAGCCGCTCTTCTTCGTCATCGTCGGGACGCAGGAGATGTGTGCATGGGAAGGCTGGCGAATGGGGCTGATCAGGTCGCTTCGTGCCCTGTCGCATGAACCCGGCTAGGCACTGCCCAAGCGAGCCGCATGTCACATCGACCCCAACGCGTTGCGCCTCGCCCTGGCAGATCCGGGATGCACTCGGGACTGGAGTACGGTACAATTCCGTGGCAAAGCAACGCGGCGCTGTGAGGTGGCGGCGGACCGTGATTGCATCCAGATTGCGCGAGGGGAGGATCGCATGGAAAACGCAGACCAGTGGGCTGAGCAGCTATCAGAAGCTGAGGCAAAGATCGCTGAGGCCTATGAGATCCTGGCCGCGCTCCAGCTGACGCTCAGAGATGCAGGCCAGAAAAAGGACTCCCAGGCAATCGGCGAGGCAGTGGAGCGGCTCGCGCGGTATGGTCGGCTCTTTCAGGATATCCGCGCGAGCTGGGCCGACCCTGATAGCTAGCGAGGTCTCCGGTCTCCAGCTGCGTGGTCAGTGCGGCCGGCGCCTGACCCATGCGGGAACCGCCATCGACAGCGCCCGCTCGATAGCGATGATCGTCGCCGCCAGACGGGGCGTCGTACGCTTGATCGCGCCGCGGAGGACGCTTGTGTTGGCGGACCTCGTTGCGTATCCGCGTACCGTATTGCTTGACAAGATGACAGAGATGGCGCTCATCTTGTCATCTTGTCAGGCTTGGGGCCAGCAGCGCGTACACCTGCTCGAACAGCGCCTCGATCAGCGCTTCGGGGTCGTCGGCCTTGGCCAGGTCGTCGTAGGCGACGAACAGGCCGTTATAGGTCGCGGTCTGCCAGCGCGCGGGAGCGGGCAGCGGCAGCGTCTCGAAGCCCGCCGGCATGGGATAGGCGTAGGCGTAGAGGTATGGGCGCTCGGTCGTGCCGTCGAATGGCGCGAAGCCGAAGTTCATCACCGGGGCCGCGTCGCTGCGGTCGTCGGTCGGGAACCAGAGCGTGGAGAGGTCGAAGTGCTCGGGCCAGACCACGATCGGAGTCTGCGGGCCGGCCAGGCGGGCGCGGAAGCGCGCCGTGGCGGTGAAGATCCGGTAGAGTGCCTCAGCATACTCCGCACTCACGCGCGGATCGACGTCCAACAGCGCGTCTTTGACAGATCGCCGGGCTTGGGCTTGAAGGGGTGATTACGCCGATCGAGCGCGGCCAGGAACGCCTGGACGTGCGGCTGACCGTGCGCAGGCGGCACCAATGTCTCGCCGTGTTGGTCCATCGTGGACAGCAGCGCCTCCAGCAGCGACCGCTGATTGTGATCCTTAACAATCCTGCCAGCCGCTCACGCCTATTGTCTCGACAAACCCCAGTTCGTTACATCCATGCTGCCACGTGCTGGATCGGCTCTTTCTTCGGCGGCGCGACGAGTCGGCTGGCGCCACGGAGCGGACGACGCCGATACCAGCCGAATCGTAGCTCAGCAATCGACATCACACAGGAGAGACAAGCATGAACACAGGTCACATTGCAACCAGGAAAGCCCTCACGCTCACAGCTGCGGACGTGATCGCGCAGACCGCCGAGGCCGAGGCGACCCGGCGCGGGGCCAAGGTCGTCATTGTCGTGGTGGACGACGGCGGCAACCCCATTGTCCTGCGGCGGCTGGACTACACCCAGGTTGCCAGCGAGGGCGTCGGCATCGACAGGCGCGCGCCGCGGCGGTCTTCCGGCGACCTAGCAAGGTGCTGGAGGAGCAGGTGCGCGACGGGCGCGTCGGCGCGTTATCCAGCGACCTTTGTCGGTGTAGTGTAACGTGACCACGTATCCGCACGCATCGATCGCCACAACGCAATCGATGCCGCCATTGTGGCGATCATCGCGGGCGGATAGGCGCATCCGCCCCTACATCGATGCCATCGACGATCCATCGCCGATCGATGGCCCCGCAGCGTCGCGCCGCCCAGCCGTCACACGTCGCGTGCCGGCGGCGCGGGCCATCGTTTTCAACGCTGCGGTCGCGGCGATGGTCCCATCACGCCGCCGACGTCGCGCCATCGTGGGCGACGATGGCGTAGGGGCGCAGCATTTGCCGCCGTTGATCGCGCCCGCGCCGATCATGCGACACGTACGATCGATCGAATTGGGCGCCATCGATGGGTGCAAATGCTGCGCCCCTACGATGCCACGACGCCCCCAACGGCACCGCCGTCCCCATCGCGTCCGGCGCCCATCGTCGTGTCCGGCGCCCATCGTCGTGTCCGGCGCCCCCGCGGCCCGTGCGACGATTCCGTCGTGCCCGACGACCCACGTAGGGGCGCAGCATTTGCACTTAGTGATCGATTCCCATCCGATCGATGGATCCACGTCATCGAGCGCGCCCGCACCGATCGATACGCGCAAATGCTGCGCCCCTACATCGTCGCCCACGTCGCCCACGTCGCGCCGACGACGCCATCGTCGCCGTCATCGCCGCTCCGCCCCCGACGTCATCGTCGTTCCGCGACGCCATCGTCGCCACGCCGTCGCCTCACGCCGGCGACGACGATACCACCGTCGATCGATGCCACGGCGGCGTCGCGCCGCCTCGCCGGCACCCTCACCCCCCAGCCCCCTCTCCCATCGCAATGGGAGAGGGGGCGGGCGGGCAAGGGTCGGGTTGCTCCGACCCCTGCCCACGGAACGGGCTGACCGTCGATTGGTGCTCACCTGGTAGGTCGGTCTGTGATCGAGCGTGACGCTGGTGCGGGAGGAGGAGTGGTTCGTCACGCTGTTCGTATGCCAGAGTTGAGGATGTCGTGCTCGATTGTGCCGTCCGATTGGTTCCCACCGCGCCCCGCCGCGTTGCGCTGCTTGCTTCGATGCCGTTGCGGCGGGAGGGCGCTGGGCGGGCGGGGGCCGGATTCCCCGGCCTCCGCCCGCAGAGCAGGATTAGCGTAGACCGATATCCACGGAATAGGTGGACCCATCATCGAGCTTGAGGACGATGCGCCAGCGGATATTGACTTGGCTCTTCGACGTGCCCCAGTTGTAAGATATATTGCTGACTCGTGCTGTCCCATCGATAATAGCTGACCGAGCTGGCGGGATCGCTGTACGAGCTCTCATCAATGGCAGCCGTAGTAGCACCCATGTTAACAGGGGCCATCCATGTGATCGCGCTAGAAGCCTGGACCGGCACTCCATTAGCGTCCTTGAGCTGGAACTTCACCGGGATAGTGCTGCCGGCCTTAAAGACGCTCATGGTCAGGCCCGTGTGTGCCGTGTCGTTGATCGGCTGTAGGAAGCCGTCGAAGCGGTAGTTGACTCTATACGAACAACTCTGGGTTGTACGGTTGCCAACCTTGTCGTATCCAGTCACCGAGGCGGTTTGGCTGCCGACGGCACTTGTTGGCACAGACGCGCTGACAGGCGAAGCTACCGCGCCTGACCCCCCATCGGTTACAGTTGCGCTCACCGTCGCGTCTGACTGATTCAAAAGGAATGTCGGTGCAGCAGCGCAAGTGACTATGGGGCCTTTCTTGTCGACCTTGTTGCCGCTGATCGGGCCGGCTGTCGCGGAGTTACCGACCGCGTCACCGACCGCGTGGGTGCCCGTTGAGGCGTTGGCGTCCTCGGTGTCGGCGGGGACGCTCGTGGACAGGGAGAACCTGGCATCAGCCGGGTTGACCAAGCCCGAGCCAGCATCACTGGCCGTACAGGCGATACTCACATCACTGCCGTGCCAGTTCCCGTCGGCGCTGCCGCACGAGACAGTTGGCGCCTTCTTATCGACCTTGTTGCCGCTGATCGGGCCAGCCGTGGCGGAGTTGCCGACCCCGTCGGCGACGTTATAGCTGTTGGTCGAGGCGTTCGCGTCCTCGGTGTTAGCCGTGACGCTCGTGGAGAGGTTGAAGCTGGCATCACCATCGTTTACCAGGCCCGAACCACCATCACTCGCTCTACAGGCGATGCTCACGTCACTTCCGTGCCAGACGCCATCCGCGCTGCCACAGCTCACGACCGGCGCCTTCTTGTCGACCTTGAAGGTGTAAGGGCCGGCAGTAGCACAATTCGCTGGGCTTGCCTTGTCGCAGACCGTCTTGGAGTTGGTGACGGCACTAGCCGTCTCCGTGCCAGCTGCCACGCTGGTGGCAAGACTGAAGTTGGCATCACCCGCGTTAGCCAGACCCGAACCAGAATCGGAAGCGGTGCAGTTGACGGTGACATCCGCGCCGTACCAAATCGTCTGATCCGGGACGGTGCAGTTGATCTGCGGCGCCGTGCTGTCGGAGGGCGGCTGGGGTGCGCCAGCAACGCTGAATTTGATGGTTACGGTCGCCGGACTTTCATTGATCGTCGTGTTCGCGTCGAAGGTGACTACGATGCTGTAGTTTTGAGCGGTTGCCTGTGCGGCGGGGGTCGTCCAGGTAACCTGGCCCGTCTTCCCATTGGTGGTTCCTGCGCCAAAGATGGTTACGCCGCTGAAGGTAGCTCCGAGATTCCCAGAGCCACTTACGGTGAACGAATAACTTGGCTGTAAGCGTGCCAAGCTCAACGGTCTTGTCCAGCCCGCCAGTAGTCGTATTCAGGTCGGCTTGCAGATTGTCTGCAAACGCCGCGAACGGCACCACCACCAGCATGGCGATCGCCAGCGTGAAGATCCAGGTGAACTTCTTCCTAAAGATGTGTTTCATGGTTGTTCCTTCCTTCTAAAGTTGCTTGACTGAGACGTCTCTCGACGATCCGTCCCTCCGACCAGCGGTCTGGGCTGAGTGTGCGTCCTGGCCCTTGAGGCCTGTCTCGTCATAGTCGTTCACTTCGCGAATAAAAAACACCGGCCCGCGCTCGAAGATCGAGCGGAGGCCGGTTTCATGACTAGCTCGCCGGCTCCCTCCATGACCATCTAACGGGAGCCCGGGTCGTCGCTTCCTCCAGGGTATTCAGTTCCTCGGGGATGCCTGCCGATCGCCCGGCAGGTGGCCAGCATGGCGCTGCTCGCTCAGCGCTGCGATGGAATGCTCTGTTGTCTGCGCTGGCCCCCTTTCTTGGCGGTGATGGCGATCCTCGACGATCCTATCGGTGCGCCTTGTCCAGATCGGTCGGCAGTGCGGCGGTTGGGTGCAGTGCTGCTATAGAAGATAACGCCGTGCCAGATCGAAAGATATGCCCTGAAAGTGACGGTTTTGTTAGATAATGAGCAATAGAAGCTGTAAAGCGGTATATTTGGGCAAAACGCTAGTAAATCGGAGATAGCTTACCCTATCTCTCGCTTAGGTGAGGATGCTATATCAGATCGTATAAGTCTCTAGTCTTATCGTGGTTAGAAACAGTATAACCCGGAGAAAAGATGCTGTCGATATGGCCGGCGCTACGAGCCTGCCGCCGATCAGGTGGTCATCAGCGTGCCGCGGCGCTCTGTCTGGTAACCGATGGGCGTCGAGCCCGGCGCCGGGCTCGGGTTGGCGGCAAGGCGATTCAGCCGCGCTGGCATGACGATGCGTTCCTTCCTCAGGTACGTTGTCATAATACGCCGCTTGCGCGTTCTGCGCATCGTTGAAAGCGCCCATGGTGGGTAGCAACCAGCTCCCATTTTTCGCGGCGGCGGCATAGCAACCGGTTGCTATATCAGGGGGCAAGAACCTGCCGGCTGGCCTGGTCGAGCGCGCGGCGCAGGCTTTGTACCCCTAGCCGACCCCGTACGTGTTCGCCATTGGGGTCATGGGACGCGGACGAACGCGGACGAACGCGGAAAAAAGCCAGCTGTCCGCGTTTGTCCGCGGCCATCCGCGTCCACTTCCGAGGGAAATGTGAACAGGTTCTCACGGACCGCGCGGCCCCGGCGAGAAGGGTTAGCCCGGCCTGGCGAGGCCGTGGCGGTAGGCGTAGACGACCAGGTCGAAGCGATTGGTGAGGCCAAGCTTTTTGAAGATCGACGTGAGGTGGTGGCTGACGGTCGCCTCGCTGATCGAGAGGCGAGCGGCGATCTGGCTATTGTAGAGACCCTCCCCGACCAGGGCGATCACCTCGCGCTCCCGCGTGGTCAGCCTGGCGATCTTGACGGCCTCGGGATCGACCGGCGGAGATCCGCCGTTGCGCTGGCGCGACATCTCGGTGATCATCCGCGCCACCAGTGCCGGCTCGAGCCAGACCTCGCCGGCGTGGACCTTCTCGATCGCCTGGAGCAGGACCTCTGAGGCCTGCTCTTTCCGCACCAGGCCCACCGCGCCAAGCTGCACCGCACGGTGGTACTCCTCCGGCGCGCGCACGCCGGTCACCAGGATCACCCGCGCCGCGCGCGCAGCGCCGAGCAGCTCGGGAAGAAAGTCGAGGCTGCTGGCGCCGCCCAGATCGAGGTCGAGCAGAATGATGTCCGGTTGCTCGCGCACGGCGATCTCCAGAGCCTCGGCGCAGGTCGCCGCCTCGCCGATAACTCTCATTTCCGGCCGGCTCTCGACCAGCATGCGCAGCGCCGCCCGCATGACCACGTGGTCGTCGATCAGCAAGATTCGGATAAGGTTTGTGCTGGCGGTGGGCATGGTGTCCCTCGGGCGCAATCTGGCCGGGCAACTTTCACCAGATCGGGTGACGCGTGTGAACCTTCAATACCGATTGTCTTTGGAGCGATCATCTCTTGAACCGCATGAGCCAACCCGCCTCTCTATCCTGACCATCGCCGACAATAGACAATGCGCTCGTTGCTGACGCTGTTGAGAGATTATAACATTTCCAATCGGGGCGAGGACGCTACTATTGTGCGTGATGCAGGATGGGAGCTGCGTCTCTACGAACATCACGCGGACGGGTCGTGGCCATGCCATGCGCGCTGGTCTAAGACAATGGTTTCAGAAAGACGCTCTTTGCCTTCGACAAGGTTCTTCTCGACGCTTGTCAGCTTTACAGTTCGCCGCATGTCGCATGTCGCATGTCGCACTCCCCTATGACCTGCGACCTGTGACCTACGACATGAAGACTGTAATGCATCCAAGAACCTTGCCTTACGGCCGACCTGTGAAGGTCGCACCTCGCCTGCAATCCCCTCTTCTTGCACAATGCGGACGCCAAAGTGTATTTGAAGCGCGCTTTAGATAGTATTCTCTACTAAAACGTGCAAAAACATTGTTACTCATACAATGCGTATATTAAGTAAATTTAACAAGGTTACGCAACGGCAATTCGTCGTCGTGATTCTGTTTCAGCATGTTGTGCCATGTAGACATATACTGCGCTTGCGTGCCAAACGTCCAGCCATGTCCACAGCAGTGCTGCCCACGTGACTGAGCTGTTCCTGCTTCGTGCTGTCTCGCGGGCACGTCTACCTGGTGAAGAAGACGCCCATTGTATCGTGCGTCCGCTTCAACTATGGACACAGGTAGCGCCTGAGCAGCCATACTGTTAATGGGGGACCAACATGGTTCAATATGGATCGATACCCACGGAACACGCCGATCGGTCGTACGAGGAGCAACTCCAGGTGCTGGCGCTGGCGCTGTTCGACAACACTGCTGCACTCCACCAGCTCCCGGCGGCGGCACGACGATTGCTCCAGCTAGCCGCCGCCTGCTACGCCGCGGCCCGGCAGGCTGGCGCCGAGCATCCGGACCAGGTCGGGCGCGACGCCGCGCTGGCGGCGCCGATCGACGATCTGACACCGGAGCAGCAGTGCATCGTCGCCAGCGTGGTCGCCTTTCAGCGCGAGCAACTGCACCGCAGTCGCGAGCTAGCCTACCTGCGACTCGACGAGCGCGACCAGCAGACTACCCTGCGCCTGACTGCGCTGCTCTCGCTCGCGACCATCCTCACCGCCGACCCGCGCGGTGATCTGCTGGTCTGGGCCGACAAGCGTCACCTGCGCCTGGTCGTCGCCGGGCCTGATGGAGGCCAGCTGAGCGCCAGTTTGGCTGCCTGGGCGGAGCACTGGCGCGACACGTTCGGACATCTGACGATCCAGCAGAGCTGGCCGGACCATGTGCCTGCGGGCGATGCCCCGCTACTCCTGATGGAAGCGGCGGCGCGGATATCGTCTGCGCCAATCGCGACAACAATGTCGCTGAGCATCCCCGGCCGGCTGGCCGGCCACGAGTCGCTGGCCGAGGGCGCGCGGCGGATGCTGCGCCAGCGGTTCGAGCGCCTGCTCGCCCGCGAGGCCGCCGTGCGCGATGGCGAAGATCCCGAAGATGTCCACCAGATGCGCGTTGCCACGCGCCGGCTGCGTGCCTCGCTACAGGTCGTCCAGCCCATCTACGATGCGCGAGTCATTCGGGCCTTCCGGAAAGGTCTGCAGCAGGTGGCCGCCGCGCTCGGCGCCGTGCGCGACCGCGATGTCTTCCTTGCGTATGTCCTGGCTTTCACTGCGACATTGGCTGAGCACGACCGTACGATCCTGGATCAACTGGTCGCAGCCGTCGAGCGCGAGCGGGCCGAGGCGCGTAAGGCATTGC
>WNGB01002888.1_pt1 | contig 27705 bp, 17 predicted proteins | sample 5400681 | NCBI WGS metagenome assembly WNGB01 (sample SAMN13153367, study PRJNA577476) | soil metagenome | isolation source: 115 cm soil or saprolite under grassland replicate 2 | place: USA:California | collected 2016-06-15
GCCGGCACCTGGAAGGACCTGACCGACAGCGTCAACTCGATGGCGTCGAACCTGACCGGCCAGGTCCGCAACATCGCCGAGGTTGCGACCGCCGTCGCGCAAGGCGACCTGTCGAAGAAGATCACCGTGAACGTGAGCGGCGAAATCCTGCAGCTCAAGGAAACGCTCAACACGATGGTCGACCAGCTCAATGCCTTCGCGGCCGAGGTGACGCGCGTCGCGCGCGAGGTCGGCACCGAAGGCAAGCTGGGCGGCCAGGCCGAGGTGCCCGGCGTCGCCGGCACCTGGAAGGACCTGACCGACAGCGTCAACTCGATGGCGTCGAACCTGACCGGCCAGGTCCGCAACATCGCCGAGGTTGCGACCGCCGTCGCGCAAGGCGACCTGTCGAAGAAGATCACCGTGAACGTGAGCGACACGATGGTCGATCAGCTCAACCGCTTCGCCGGCGAGGTGACCCGTGTCGCGCGCGAGGTCGGTACCGAAGGACGTCTGGGCGGACAGGCCAACGTGCCGGGCGTCGCCGGGACGTGGAAAGACCTCACCGACAGCGTCAACTCGATGGCGGGCAATCTGACCGCCCAGGTGCGCAACATCGCCGAGGTGACGACCGCGGTGGCGCGCGGCGACTTGTCGCGCAAGATCACCGTCGACGTGAAAGGCGAGATTCTGGAGCTCAAGAACACCATCAACACCATGGTGGACCAGCTCAATGCCTTCGCCTCGGAAGTGACACGCGTCGCCAAGGAGGTCGGCACCGAAGGCAAGCTCGGCGGCCAGGCGCAGGTGCCGGGCGTCGCCGGCACCTGGAAGGACTTGACCGACAACGTCAACTTCATGGCGTCGAACCTGACCGCGCAGGTGCGCAACATCGCCGAGGTCGCGACCGCGATCGCCGGCGGCGACCTCTCCAAGAAGATCACCGTCGACGTGCGCGGCGAGATCCTGCTGCTGAAAGAGACCTTGAACACGATGGTCGAGCAGCTGCGCTCGTTCGCCGCCGAGGTGACGCGCGTCGCGCGCGAGGTCGGCACCGAAGGACGCCTGGGCGGACAGGCCGTGGTGCCGGGCGTCGCCGGCACCTGGAAGGACCTGACCGACAACGTCAACCTGCTCGCCGCCAACCTGACGACGCAGGTGCGCAACATCGCCGAGGTGACGACGGCAGTGGCGCGCGGCGACCTTTCCCGCAAGATCACCGTCGACGTGAAGGGCGAGATTCTCGAGCTCAAGAACACCATCAACACGATGGTGGACCAGCTCAACGCCTTCGCCTCCGAGGTGACGCGCGTGGCGCGCGAAGTCGGCACCGAAGGCAGGCTCGGCGGCCAGGCCGAGGTGCCGGGCGTGGCCGGCACCTGGAAGGACCTCACCGACACCGTCAACGTGATGGCCGCCAACCTCACCGAGCAGGTGCGCGGCATCGTGAAGGTCGTCACCGCGGTGGCGAACGGCGACCTCAAGCAGAACCTGACGGTGAAATCCAAGGGCGAGGTCGCGGCCCTGGCCGAGACCATCAACAACATGACCGACACGCTCGCGATCTTCGCCGACCAGGTGACCAGCGTCGCGCGTGAAGTCGGCGTGGAAGGCCGCCTCGGCGGCCAGGCCAACGTGCCCGGCGCCGCCGGTACCTGGAAGGACCTCACCGGCAACGTGAACCTGCTCGCCGCCAACCTCACCACGCAGGTGCGCGCGATCGCCGAGGTGGCAACCGCCGTGACCAAGGGCGACCTGACGCGCTCGATTCAGGTGGATGCCCGCGGCGAGGTGGCCGAGCTCAAAGACAACATCAACACGATGATCGACAATTTGCGGCTCACCACCGACCGCAACACCGAGCAGGACTGGCTCAAGACCAATCTGGCCAAGTTCACCAACATGCTGCAGGGCCAGCGCGATCTGACCACGGTGGGCCGGCTCTTGCTCTCCGAGCTCACCCCGCTCGTCAACGCCCAGCTGGGCGTGATCTACCAGGTGACGAGCGAGGACATGCCGAGCCTGCACCTCTTATCGGCTTACGCCGACGACGGGCTCAACGGCCATCCCGCGACACTGATGATCGGCGAAGGGCTGATCGGACAGTGCGCCGCCGACAAGCGGCGAATGCTGATCAGCGAAATGCCCGGGGACGCCGTCCCCATCGGATCGGCTCTGTTCAAGGCGGTTCCGCGCAACATCGTCGTGCTGCCGGTGCTGTTCGAAAGCCAGGTCAAGGCGGTGATCGAGCTCGCGTCGCTCGGCGAATTCACCACGCTGCAGATGATGTTCCTCGAGCAACTCACTACCGGCATCGGCATCGTGCTCAACAGCATCGAGGCGACGATGCAGACGGAGGGGTTGCTGAAGCAGTCCCAGCAGCTCGCCGGCGAATTGCAGACGCAGCAAAGAGAGCTGCAGCAGACCAACGAGCAGCTGGAGCAGAAGGCGCAACAGCTCGCCGAGCGCAACGTCGAGGTGGAGCGGAAGAATCAGGAAATCGAGCAGGCCCGCCGCGCGCTCGAAGAGAAGGCGACCGAGCTCGCGCTGACGTCGAAGTACAAGTCGGAATTCCTCGCCAACATGTCGCACGAGCTGCGCACACCGCTCAACAGCATCTTGATCTTGGGCCAGCAGCTCACCGACAACCCGGACGGCAATCTGACGCCGAAGCAGGTCGACTTCGCCCGCACCATCCACGGCGCCGGCACCGACCTGCTCAATCTGATCAGCGACATTCTCGATCTGTCCAAGATCGAATCCGGAACCGTCACGGTCGATGCCGAGGAGATTGCGTTCTCCAACCTGGTCGACATGGTCGCGCGCCCGTTCCGGGTCGAGGCCGACACGCGGCAACTGTCGTTCGAGGTCAACGTCGACCCCAATCTCGGACGCAGCATCACCACCGACTCGAAGCGCTTGCAACAGGTGCTCAAGAACCTGTTGTCGAACGCCTTCAAGTTCACCGGGCAGGGTGGCGTGCGATTGAGCATTACTGCGGTGCAGGACGGCTGGACGCTCGCCCACCCGGTGCTCAACCAGGCGCCGGCGGTGGTCGCCTTCGAGGTCTCCGACACCGGCATCGGCATTCCGCTCGAAAAGCACAAGGTCATTTTCGAGGCCTTCATGCAGGCCGACGCCAGCACCAGCCGCAAGTACGGAGGAACCGGCTTGGGTCTCGCGATCAGCCGCGAACTGTCCAACCTGCTGGGCGGCGAAATCCATCTGCGCAGTTCGCCCGGCGTCGGCAGCACATTCACGCTCTATCTGCCGCTGAAATATGTCGGCCCGACCGCTCCCCTGCGTCCGACGCCGACCACGATCATGCCGGCGCAACATCCACCGAGCGCCCTTGCGGCCGGACTGCCCGAGCGCGTGATCGAGCAAATCCCCGACGACCGGCTCGAGATCCAGCCGGGCGACTCGATCCTGCTGATCGTCGAAGACGACCCGCACTATGCCCGGGTCATGGTCGACCTCGCGCGCGACAAGGGCTTCAAGGTGCTGGTGGCGATGCGGGGCGCCGACGCGCTCGATCTCGCCAAGCAATACCAGCCGACCGCGGTCTCTCTCGATGTCTTCTTGCCGGACATGCTGGGGTGGACCGTGCTGAGCCAGCTCAAGCAGAACCCGCTGACACGGCACATCCCGGTGCAAATCATCACGCTCGACGAGGATCGCCAGCACGGCTTGGCGCGCGGCGCTTTCTCGTTCGTCACCAAGCCGACCTCGACCGAGGGCGTCAAAGCCGCCTTGTCCCGCATCGAGGAATACGCCAAACGGCGCCGCAAGCGCCTGCTGGTCGTGGAGGACGACAAGCTCGAGCAAATGAGCATCACGGAGCTGCTCGGCCACGACGACATCGAGATCGTGACCGCCGGCACCGGCTCGGAAGCCCTGTCCACGCTCAGGGAGGACCCCTGCGATTGCGTGGTGCTGGATCTTCGGCTGCCGGACATGTCGGGCTTCGAAGTCCTGGAGGAGCTGCGCGCCGACGCGGCCTTGTCCGACGTGCCCGTGGTGGTGTTCACCGGCCGGGAATTGTCGGCCGAGGAAGACGCGCAACTCCACACCATGGCGCGCAGCATCGTGGTCAAGGGCGTCGAGTCGCCCGAGCGGCTGCTCGATGAGACGGCGCTGTTCCTGCACCGCATCGTGACCGATCTGCCGGCCGACAAGCAGCGGATGCTCGAGCGGCTCAACAGCTCCGACGAGGACCTGGTCGGCCGGACCGTGCTGCTGGTCGACGATGACGCGCGCAACATCTTCGCGCTGTCGAGCGTGCTGGAGCGGCGCGGCATGCGTGTGCTCACCGCCACCACCGGAAGCGAGGCGGTCGCACTTGTCGAATCGACGCCGGACCTCGCCATCGTGCTGATGGACATCATGATGCCCGAAATGGACGGCTATCAGACGATCGAGGTGATCCGGCGTACCCCGGCGTTTCGGCGATTGCCGATCGTTGCGCTCACGGCCAAAGCGATGAAGGGCGACCGCGAGAAGTGTCTCGAGGCGGGCGCGTCCGACTATCTCGCGAAGCCCGTCAACACCGAACAGCTGCTGTCGGCGTTGCGGATGTGGCTCCATCGCTAGGAGCGGAGAGAACCGATGGTTTCGGACGACAAGGTCAATATCCTGCTGGTCGACGACCAAGCGGCCAAGCTCTTGAGCTACGAGACGATTCTCGCCGGATTGGGAGAGAATCTCATCAAGGCGTCATCGGCCAGGGAGGCGCTCGAGCAACTGCTCAAGCAGGATATCGCCGTCATCCTGGTGGACGTGTGCATGCCGGAGCTCGACGGGTTCCAGCTCGCGGCGATGATCCGCGAGCATCCGCGTTTTCAGCGCACGGCGATCATCTTCATCTCGGCCATCCACCTGACCGACCTCGACCGCCTGCGGGCCTATGAGATGGGAGCCGTAGACTACGTTCCGGTCCCGGTCATTCCGGAAGTGCTGCGGGCCAAGGTCAAGATCTTCGCCGAATTGTATCGCAAGACACGCCAACTCGAGCAGCTCAATCGGGAGCTCGAGCGGCGCGTCGCCGAGCGGACCGCGGAACTGGAAGCATCCACCGCGCGGCTCGTGCAAAGCGAGCAACGCCGCAGCCTGGCGCTCGCCGCCGGCCAGATGGGATCCTGGGACTGGGATCCGGTCAACGGCGATTTCGTCTGGGACGATGGGCAATACCGGATTTTCGGCGTCGATTCTGAAAATTTCGCCGTCAGCGTGGACAACATTCGCGCACTGATCCACCCGGAGGATTGGAAGCATCTGCAGAACGCGATCAAGCCGGCCGCGCAGAGCAGCCCGGCGCTGCAGAGCGAGTTCCGGGTGTGCCGCCCGAACGGGCAGTTGCGCTGGTGCATCGGGACGGCGGTCGCGAGCATGGACGCCACCGATCACGTCGTGCGCATCAGCGGGGTCACCGTCGACATCACCGACCGCAAGGAAGCCGAGGAGCGGCAGGCGCTGTTGGCGCGCGAGGTCGATCACCGGGCTCGTAATGCGCTCGCGCTGGTGCAGTCCATCGTCCGCCTGACCCGGGCGGATACGATCAAATCCTACATCGCCGCGGTCGAGGGGCGCATCGGCGCGCTGTCGCGCGCGCACACGCTGCTGGCGCAGAGCCGCTGGAATGGCGCCGACCTCGCCAAGCTCGCCGACGAGGAGTTGGCTCCCTATCGCACGGCCGACGCCGAAAAGATCGTCGCGACCGGGCCGGATTTGTCGCTCGAGCCGCGCGCCGCGCAGACGCTGGCGCTGGCGCTGCACGAGCTGTCCACCAACGCCGCCAAGTATGGCGCGCTGTCGGTGATGACGGGCCGCGTGACGCTGACCTGGGAGCTGAAACCCGACCGCTTGGTGTTGCGATGGGCCGAGACCGGCGGACCGCCGACCGAGGTGCCCGCTTCGCCGGGCTTCGGCATCCGGGTGATCAGCGCCAGCGTCGAGCGCCAGCTCGAAGGCGAGGCCGTGTTCGATTGGCGGCCGGAAGGACTGCACTGCACCCTGTCGGTCCCGCGCGGCGACAAGATCGGTGCGCTCGCTTACGACGGCCAAGGACGGCGGACCAACGGCGAGGACAAAACCGTGCTTCCTTTGCAGCTCGCCACCGGCAATCGCGTCCTGCTGGTCGAGGACGAAATTCTGGTCGCCATGATGATGAGGGACATCCTGACCGAGCTGGGATTTACCATCATCGGCCCGTTCAGCCGAGTGTCGGAGGCCATGGTCGCGGCCGTCCATGATGATATCGACGCCGGCATCATCGACGTCAATCTCGGGGGAGAGTTCGTTTATCCGGTCGCCGACGTGCTGGTGGCGCGGAAAATTCCATTCGTATTCATCACCGGCTACGGTGTGGAGAGTATCGACGGCCGATTCGGACAGGTGCCGATCATCAAGAAGCCGGTGCAACGGCAGGTACTGCAGAAGATCTTCGTCCCCGCGCATTGCGACGAGCCCGCGAGATTCTCGAAGGGCAAGTACGGTGCCGAACGCGAGGGCCCCCGGCGCGCGACGTCGGTCGATCATTCTAGGATTTAAGATCGGCGCGAGGATTATATCCCGCGGTCATACCTGCATAGATTTTCATCCCAGATGCCGTGCCGGTGGTCACGGCGGCGCGATACGGAACCCGGCACAATCGAAATTATCCAAACATATCAATGGTAAGGACCTGGCACGGTCCTTGCTGCTTTGCAGCATGACGCAATGACGCGGGGCGGGTGGCCGAACCCCCGCGGCTTTCGTGCGCCTATTCGAGAAGGATAGCGATGTCCGGCGATTTCGGTCCCGAGCAAAAACGCTACCTGGAAGGTTTCGTCACCAGCCTGCAGCTCGCCAAGGCGGCGCGGGGCAACAACGTCGCGGCCGGAACGTCTTCCGGGACGGCAGCCACGGCGGAATCGAACGGCCCCGACGCGGCGGCGCGGCGCGCGCAGGATCGCGTGCTCGGCGCGGGCGGCAAGCTTTCCGACCAGGAAAAATTCAAGCGCGAGCTCAACCCGCTCGACGGCTACGAACGCCTGAAGGCGCAGGCGGCGAACAACGAATATCCCAAGCCCCCCGACAATTTCCGCTGGCGCTTCTTCGGCCTGTTCTACGTGGCGCCCAACCAAAATTCCTACATGTGCCGGCTGCGGATGCCGAACGGCATCCTCGCGCATTGGCAATTCGCCGGCGTCGCCGACCTCGCCGAGCGCTACGGCGGCGGCTATGCGCATGTCACCACCCGCGCCAATCTCCAGGTGCGCGAGGTCGAGGCCAAGAACGCCGTCGCCATGGTCGAGGCGATCCAGGACCTCGGGCTGTGCTCGCGCGGCTCCGGCGCCGACAATATCCGCAACGTCACCGGCACGCCGACCGCCGGCATCGATCCGCAGGAGCTGATCGACACCCGCCCTTACGCGCGCGAATGGCATTTCCACATCCTCAACGAGCGCGCGCTCTACGGCCTGCCGCGCAAGTTCAACGTCGGCTTCGACGGCGCCGGCGTCATTCCGGTGCTGGAGGACACCAACGACATCGGCTTCCAGGCGGTGGCGGTGAAGGACGGCTTCGGCGTCGAGCCCGGCGTGTGGTTTCGGCTGATGCTCGGCGGCATCACCGGGCACAGGGACTTTGCGCGCGAGACCGGCGTGGTGGTGAGGCCGGCCGACGCCGCCAAGGTGGCCGACGCCGTGGTGCGCGTCTACATCGACCACGGCGACCGCACCGACCGCAGCAAGGCGCGGCTCAAATACGTCATCGACCGCATGGGCATGGAGAAGGTCATCGCGCTCGCCGAGGAAAAGCTCGGCCGCAAGCTCGACCGTGTTGCTCCCGACGCGCTGCTGCCGCGCCCCGCATTCGATCGCACTGCGCATATCGGGGTGCATCCGCAGAAGCAGCCCGACCGCAACTGGATCGGCATCGTGCTTGCGGTCAGCAAGATGACGGCCGCGCAGATGCGCGGCCTCGCCGAGGTCGCCCGCGACCTCGGCGACGGCGATATCCGCCTCACGGTCTGGCAGAACCTCATCATCTCGGGCGTACCGTCGGAGCAGGTGGAGACGGCGCAAGCGCGGATCGAAGCGCTCGGCCTGTCCATCAAGGCGAGCTCGATTCGCGCGGGGCTCGTGGCCTGCACCGGCAATGTCGGCTGCAAGTTCGCGGCCTCCGACACCAAGCGCCATGCGGAAGAGATCGCGCGCTGGTGCGAAGCGCGGGTCGAGCTCGACGGGCCGGTCAACATCCATCTCACCGGCTGTCACCATTCCTGCGCGCAGCACTACATCGGCGACATCGGCTTGCTCGCCTGCAAGGTGCCGACCTCCGAGGACGGCGACACCGTCGAGGGCTACCACATTCACGTCGGCGGCGGCTTCGGCGCGGACGCGGCGATCGCTCCTGAGCTCTACCACGACGTCAGGGCCGACGATGCGCCGCGCACCGTCGAGCGCATGCTCAAGGCCTATCTGGCGCACCGGGCGTCGCCGCAGGAGAGCTTCCTCGCCTTCACGCGCCGGCACGAAATCGAGACGCTGCGGTCCCTGGTCGAGAGCGAGGCGGTCGAATGAGCTCGTCGCCGCGCGCTCCGATTCCCTCGCTGATCCCGGAGACGGCGCCGTTCAGCGCGGAGCAACGTGTCTGGCTCAACGGCCTGTTCGCCGGCCTGCTGGCGCTCGAGCAGGGCGCCACGCCGCTCTCGCCCGAGCAGGTCGCGGCCCTGTTGCCGGGCGCGCTCGATCTCGGCGCGCCAGCGCCGCCCGCCGGCGACGACGACGGGGCGCCCTGGCACGACCCGGCCATGCCGCTCCCCGAACGCATGAAGCTCGCCGAAGGCCGGCCGCTGCGCCGGCGGATCATGGCGGCGATGGGTCAACAGGACTGCGGACAATGCGGATACAATTGTCAGGACTATTCCGACGCCATCTTCTTGCAAAAGGAAGAGCGGCTGAATCTCTGCGTGCCCGGCGGCAAGGAAACCGCCCGCATGCTCAAGGCGCTGCACCAGGAGCTTGGCAAGCCGCCGGCGCCGGCGACCGCCAAGACCCCAACGCCTGCCGATGCTACGGCTGCACCGGCCGCCGCGCCGGGCCGTTCGCGCGAGCATCCGGCGGAAGCGCTTTTTCTGTCACGCACGCGTCTTAACAAGCCGGGCTCCGGGAAGGAGACCTGGCACATCGAATTCGATCTTGCGGGAACGGACATCGATTACGCCGTCGGCGATGCCTTCGGCCTGTTTCCGACCAACGAGCCCGCGCTCGCCGACGCGGTGATCGCGGCGCTCGATGCGCCGGCGGAGTTTCCGATCGGCGGCCGCGCGCTGCGTGACGTGCTCATCGACGGGGTATCGCTCGGGGCGGCGCCCGACATGCTGTTCCAGCTGTTCTCCTACATCATCGGCGGCGAACGCCGGCAGAAGGCGAAGGCGCTCGCCGCCGGCGAAGACCCGGACGGCGACGCCGCTACTCTCGACGTGCTCGCCGCCATCCAGAAATTTTCCGGTGTGCGCCCCGATCCGGAGGCTTTCATCGAGTCGCTCGATCCGTTGCAGCCGCGGCTCTACTCGATCGCGTCGTCGCCGCGGGTCGAGCCCCGCAAACTCGCGCTCACCGTCGACACCGTGCGCTATCCGATCAACGGCCGCACCCGGCTCGGCGTCGCCTCCACCTATCTCGCCGACCGCATCGGTCCCGGCGACAGGATCAAGGTCTACATCCAGAAGGCGCAGCACTTCGGCCTGCCCGCCGACCCGTCGGTTCCGATCATCATGATCGGTCCCGGCACCGGCATCGCGCCGTTCCGCGCCTTTTTGTATGAGCGCATGGCGATGAAGGCGCCGGGCCGCAATTGGCTGTTCTTCGGGCATCAGCACAGCAATTACGATTTCTTCTACGAGGACGAGCTCACCGGCATGAAGGCCGCGCGCGTGCTCAGCCGCCTGACGCTCGCCTGGTCGCGCGACGGCGAGCAGAAAATCTACGTGCAGGACCGCATGCGCGAGGTCGGCCGCGATCTCTGGGCGTGGCTCGCCGAAGGCGCGCATGTCTACGTCTGCGGCGACGCCAAGCATATGGCACGGGACGTCGAGCGCGCGCTGATCGACGTGGTCGCGACCTTCGGGGTGCGGTCGACCAACGAGGCGGTGACCTTCGTCGCCGATCTCAAGAAGAGCGGCCGCTACCAGCAGGACGTCTATTGAGGCGGGGATGAACGCGCCCGTCCAACATCAGCCGGCGGTGCGCACGACCTGTCCCTATTGCGGTGTCGGTTGCGGCCTGATCGTGCAGCCCGATGGGCGCGGCGGCGCCGCGATCGCCGGCGATCCTACCCATCCGGCCAATTTCGGACGCACGTGCTCGAAAGGCTCGGCGCTCGGCGAGACGCTCGGCCTCGAGGGGCGCCTGCTGCATCCCATGCTGCGGCAGCTGGACGGCACGCTTGCGCGGGCCGCGTGGCCAACGGCGATCGACACGGTGGCGGAGGGGCTCTCCCGCATCATCGATCGGGACGGACCCGACGCAGTCGCCTTCTATCTCTCCGGCCAGCTGCTGACCGAGGACTATTACGTCGCCAACAAGCTGATGAAGGGCTTTCTCGGTGGCGCCAACGTCGACACCAATTCGCGGCTATGCATGGCCTCTTCCGTGGCCGGCCACCGCCGCGCCTTCGGCTCCGACACCGTGCCCGGCAGCTACGCGGATCTCGACGAGGCCGACCTCATCGTGCTCACCGGCTCGAACGCCGCCTGGTGCCATCCGGTGCTGTTTCAGCGCATGGTGCGAAACCGGACGGAGCGCGGCGCACGCGTGGTCGTGATCGATCCGCGCCGGACGGTGACCGCCGAAGAGGCCGACCTGTTCCTGCCGATCGCGCCGGGCACCGACACGGCGCTGTTCTGCGGGCTGCTTGTTCATCTCGCCGAACGCGGCGCGATCGACACCGCCTATGTCGAGGCCCACACCACCGGCTTCGCCGAGGCGTTGGCGCGGGCGCGCGAGATCGCGCCGGACAAAGCCGCTACCGCGCGCGTAACCGGCCTGGATGAAGCCGCCGTGGCGCACTTCTTCGATCTGTTCTATGCCACCGCGCGCGTCGTAACGTGTTTTTCGCAAGGCGTGAATCAATCCGCGCAGGGCACCGACAAGGTCGACGCCATCATCAATTGCCACCTCGCCACCGGGCGGATCGGCCGGCCCGGCATGGGGCCGTTCTCGCTCACCGGACAGCCCAACGCGATGGGCGGGCGCGAGGTCGGCGGACTTGCCAATCAGCTCGCCGCTCATATGGGTTTCACGTCGCCCGAGATCGATCGCGTGCGCCGCTTCTGGAACGCGCCGCGCATGGCGACGCACGAAGGGCGCAAGGCCGTCGAGATGTTCGAGGCGATCGAGCGCGGCGAGATCAAGGCGCTGTGGGTCATGGCGACCAACCCGGCGGTGTCGTTGCCGCGCGCCGGCGCCGTGCGCGCGGCGCTCGAGCAGCTCGAGCTGTTCATCGTCTCCGAGAACGTGCGCTCGAACGACACGGTGAATGCGGGCGTGCATGTGCTGTTGCCGGCGGCCGCCTGGGGCGAGAAGGACGGCGCGGTCACCAATTCGGAGCGGCGCATCTCCCGGCAACGGGCATTCCTGCCGCTGCCCGGCGAAGCCAAGCCCGACTGGTGGATCGTGTCGCAAGTGGCGCGCCGCATGGGCTTTGCCGGGGCCTTCGGCTACCGATCGGCGGCCGACGTGTTTCGCGAGCACGCCGCCCTGTCGGCGTTCGAGAACGACGGCGCACGCGACTTCGATCTGGGCCTCCTCGCCGAGATGACCGACGACGCCTACGACACGCTCGAGCCGGCACAGTGGCCGCTGCCTGCAGGCGAGCCGCCACGCGAGACACGCTTCTTCGCCGACGGCGGCTTTTTCACGCCCGACCGCAAGGCACGCTTCGTGGCGCCCGAGCCGCCGGCGCTGCGGGAGACGACCTCCGCCGCCTTCCCGTTCCGCCTCAATACCGGCCGCATCCGCGACCAGTGGCACGCGATGACGCGCACCGGCCTGAGCGCGCGGCTAGCCGCGCATCTGCCGGAACCGTTCGTCGAGGTGCATCCGCAGGACGCCGGCGCGGCGGGCCTGACCGACGGCGGCTTCGCGCAAGTCTCGACCCGGCACGGCGCCTGCGTGGTGAAGGTCGTGGTCAGCGACAGCCAGCGGCCCGGCTCGCTGTTCGTGCCGATCCATTGGAGCGGTGAGACCGCCTCCTGCGCGCGCGTGGGCGATCTCGTCGCTCCGCACACCGATCCCTATTCCGGCCAGCCCGAAGCGAAGGCGACGCCGGCCGCTATTACGCCGGTCATACTGCCGCTGCGCGGCTTCACCAGGACCCGCCGCGAGGTCGCGCTGCCGGAGGGAACTTGGTGGGCGCGCGTCGCGGTCGCCGAAGGGGCGGAATATCGGCTGGCAACCGCCCACGGCCCGATGGTTTGGCACGATTTTGCCTACCGGGTGCTCGCCGGTGACGCCAAGCTTGCGGAACAGCTCGACGGCAACGTTTATCGCGCCGCCGCCTTCATCGACGGCGAGCTCGACGGCTGCCTGTGCGTCGGCCCGGCCGACGCTCCGCCGCAATGGGACGCGGCCGCGCTTTGCCTCGATGGAGGCGACCACGGGCGACTGACGGCCCGCATCTCGAACGACCATATCGGCGCGACCGCGCCGGTCATCTGCGCGTGCTTCGGGGTCGCAACAGAAGCCGTCCGGAAGGCGGTGGCATGCGGGACGGCGAGAAATATCGCGGATATCGGCCGGACGCTGCTCGCCGGCACCAATTGCGGATCATGCCTGCCCGAATTGAAAAGAATCATCGTCCATGAACGCATCGCGCATCCCAGCTGACGCGGTTCCTCCGCGCATGGCGCCGCTCGCCCGTCTGCCGGTCTTTCTGGCGCTCGACGGCAAGCGCGCGGTCGTCGCCGGCAACGGACCGGGGGCGGCGTGGAAAACGGAGCTGCTGTCTGCGGCCGGCGCCGCCGTCGATGTCTACGCCGAGAATGCCTGCGACGAGCTTCGCACCGTCGTCGCCGATCCGCCGCGCGGCACCGTCGCGCTCCATGATCGCAGCTGGCAGGCCGGGGATTTGACCGGAGCGGCGATCGCGGTCGGCGGCTTCGACGACGAGGCTTCGGCGCAGCGCTTCGCGGCGGCGGCGCGCGCCGCCGGCGTGCCGGTCAACATCATCGACAAGCCGGCCTATTGCGACTTCTCGTTCGGGGCGATCGTCAACCGCTCGCCGCTGGTGATCGGGATTTCGACCGACGGCGCCGCGCCTGTCTTCGGCCAGGCCATCCGCGCCAAGCTCGAAGCCATGATCCCGCGCGGCTTCGCACGCTGGGCCGACGCCGCCCGGCGCTGGCGCCCGGCGGTGCAGGCGTCGGGCCTCGCATTCGCCGCCCGCCGCCGGTTCTGGCAATCGTTCACCGCCTACGCCGTCACCCATCCGGACCGCGCGCCGGCGCAATCGGATTTCGACACCATATTGGACAAGGTCCGCGGCGAGGCCGCGCTGGCCGACGCCGGCACCGTCACCTTGGTCGGCGCTGGTCCCGGCAATCCGGAGCTGCTGACATTGCGCGCGGTGCGGGCGCTGCAATCGGCCGATATCATTTTGATCGACGATCTGGTCGCGCCGGACATTCTCGATTTCGCCCGCCGCGAGGCGAAGAAGATGCTGGTCGGCAAAACCGGCTACGGCCCGTCCTGCCGGCAGGACGAGATCAACCGGCTGATGATCTTGCTGGCCAAGGCCGGCAAGCGGGTGGTGCGGCTCAAGGGCGGCGATCCGGCGATCTTCGGCCGCGCCGGCGAAGAGATCGAGGCGTGTCGGGCGGCGGGGATTGCAGTCGAGGTGGTCCCCGGCATTACGGCGGCGCAGGGCGCGGCGGCGCGGCTGTCGGTCTCGTTGACGCAACGCCGCGACGCCCGGCGGCTGCAATACGTCACCGGCCATGGCGACAACGGCCGCCTGCCGGAAGACACCGATTGGGCGAGCTTGGCCGATCCCACCGCCACCACCGTGGTCTATATGCCGAAGAAGACGATCGCCGAGCTCACCGCGCGCGTGATAGCGAGCGGCCTGCCGCCCGACACGCCGGCTATCGCGGTCGCGTCTGCGACGGGGGCGGAGGAGACGGTCGTCGCCGGCACGGTGGCGAATATTGCCGACAAGCTCGGTCAGGTGCCGCTGCCGGGTCCGGTGCTGGTGCTGATCGGCCGGGTGTTTCAAGACGTTCCGAACGCGGAAATCCACACGGCCCCGCACCCTGCACTTTACCATTCCATGATTTGACCTGATAAATAAGCTTTAAATCGCCTTTTGACCTGCTATATAAGGTCAAAGGCATTGTAGAATGTCCAAGGCCTCTCTCGCCAGCAAGGCCCTCCCCGGTCCGGCAGCCAAGGCAGTCGACCTGTTTGGCCGCGATATTGCGACTGCGCGCGTCCGGCGTCGCATTCCGCAGCGGCTTCTGGCCCAGCGGATGATGGTCAGTCTCGATACCGTCCAGCGCCTGGAGCGCGGGGATGCCGGCGTCAGCCTCGGCGTGGTGGCGACCGCGCTGTGGGCGCTCGGATTGATCGACCGCTTGGCGGCGCTCGCCTCCCCGGATCACGACACCGTCGGCAAGACCGAGGAGTTGAGGCGCCTGCCCCGTCGGATCCGCACGCCGCGCGCACCCAAGTCCGATCTCGACTTCTGAGAAAGAGCAAGGATAAAGCCAGTCTCGTGCGCACTCGGACGACCTATGTCTACGTGCATCTGGCCGAGGGTCCGGTTCCCGCCGGTCGCCTCGACATGATCGAAGACGGCCGCAACAGCCACGCGATCTTCCAGTACGGGGCGCGCTATCTTCGTCGGCCGGATCGTGTGCCCGTCGATCCAGCCGCGCTCGCACTCCCCGATCCCGACGACGCCCCGCAGACGTTTCGGTCGGCGCAGGGCTTCAACCTGTTCAACGGCATTCGGGACGCCGCGCCGGACAGCTGGGGCCGCTATCTCATGCACAAGGCGGTCGGCCCCGAAAACCTCGAGGAGTTCGACTATCTTGCGGCGTCCGGCGACCATCGTGTCGGCGCGCTCGCGTTCGGTCCCGATCCGACCGGCGGCCCCAAGCGCATTACGCCCTGGGGCGAGGGCGAAGCCGCAGGCGAGCGGCTCGCTCTCGCGGTGCTCGCCGATGCCGTCGAACGCGTCCAATCCGTCGACCGTCTCGATCCCGACCTTCGGCGCCTGATCGAGGCGGGCTCCTCGCTCGGCGGCGCCCGCCCCAAGGCCGCGACCGAGCATCATGGGGCGCCGTGGATCGCGAAGTTCTCCACCAAGGACGACAGCTATGCGGTTTGCCGCACCGAGCTTGCCGTCATGCGGCTCGCGGGCGAATCCGGCCTCGACGTGCCCGACACCGACTTCGCGACGATCCTGGATCGCGACATCTACCTCATCCGGCGGTTCGATCGCCTGGTCGAAGGCAACCGGCTCCGGCGCGTGCCCTTTGCATCCGCGTTGACGATGCTCGAAGCCCAGGAGATCGCCTCGCACCGCTATTCCTACCGTGACCTTGCCGAGGTGCTGCGCCGGTTCGGATCGGAGCCGCGCCGCGACCTACGCGAGCTGTTCCGGCGCATGGCGTTCAACATTCTGGTCGGCAACGACGACGACCACCTGCGCAACCACGCGTTTTTGTTCGACGGCCGCGGGTGGCGGCTGTCGCCGCTCTATGACGTCGTGCCCCGACCGCACGTCGGCTCAAACGGGCGCCTTGTGCTTGCCGTGGGCGAGCGGGGACACGAAGCGACGCTCGCCAATGCACTCACGGGCGCGACCGCTTTCGGTCTCAACCCGGATGAGGCGGCCGCACTTTTGGAGGAACTTCGTGCGCGTGTCGACGCCCGATGGCAGGCAACCTTGGGCGAAGCCGGCGTCGGTAGGCTCGATATCGAGCGTCTCGCGAGCTGCTTCGCCGAGTCTGGCAAGACCGAGTGGGAAAACGACAGTCGTTGATGCCCAAGGTATGGGCTACGCCTACTCCTGGAACGCCTCCTCGCGCTTGCTGCGGATCGCCGGCAGCGCCACCAGCACGCACAGCAGCAGCGCGGCGATGAGCAGGCCGAGGCTGATCGGCCGGTTGAGGAAGATCATCGGGTCGCCGCCGGAGATGCGCATGGCGCGCCGCAGATTCTCCTCCATCAGCGGGCCGAGCACGAAGCCGAGGATCAGCGGCGCCGGCTCGCATTCGAGCCGCATGAACACGTAGCCGGCGACGCCGAAGAACGCCGCCAGCAGCACCGCCGCCGTGCTGTTGTTCACGGTGTAGACGCCGATGCCGCAGAACAGCAGGATCGCCAGATAGAGAAAGCGGTACGGCACCTTGAGCAGCTGCACCCACATGCCGATCAGCGGCAGGTTGATGATCACCAGCATCAGATTGCCGATCCACATGCTGGCGATCATGCCCCAGAACATCGCCGGACGTTCGCTCATGATCTGCGGACCCGGCTGGATGCCGTGGATGGTGAGCGCCCCGATCATCAGCGCCATCACGGCGTTGCCCGGAATGCCGAGCGTGAGCATGGGGATGAACGAGGTCTGGGCGCCGGCATTGTTGGCGGATTCAGGTCCCGCCACGCCTTCGACCGCGCCGTGCCCGAAGCGGGACGGGTCGCGGGCCGATTTCTTCTCGAGCGCGTAGGCGGCAAAAGAGCTCAAGGTCGCGCCGCCGCCCGGCAGCACGCCGAGCACGGAGCCGAGCGCGGTGCCGCGCAGCACCGCCGGCCAGGCGCGGTGGAAATCGTCGCCCGTCGGCCATAGCCGGGTGATCTTCTGCGCCACCACCGAGCGGCTTTCCTGCGGCTGGCTCAAATTGGCGATGATCTCGCCGATGCCGAATATGCCGATCGCCAGCGTGGCGACGTCGATGCCGTCGGTCAGCTCGGTAATGCCGAACGTGAAGCGGGTGCCGCCGGTGTTGCCGTCGGTGCCGATGAGGCCGATCAGCAGCCCGAGAATGATCATCGCCACCGCCTTGATCACCGGGCCGTGCGCCAGCACGACCGCGGCGATCAGGCCGAGCACCATCAGCGAGAAATATTCCGGCGCCCCGAACGACTGGCCGATCTTGGCGAGCGGCGGCGCGAAGGTCGCGATCAGCGCGGTCGACACGCAGCCGGCGAAGAATGAGGCCAGCGCGGCCACCGCCAGCGCCGCGCCGGCGCGTCCCTGCCGCGCCATCTGGTGGCCGTCGATGCAGGTCACCACCGAGGAGGTCTCGCCCGGCAGATTGACCAGGATGGCGGTGGTCGAGCCGCCATATTGCGCGCCGTAGAAGATGCCGGCGAGCATGATCAGCCCCGAGGTCGGCTCGAGGTGGAAGGTCAGCGGCAGCAGCATCGCGATGGTGGCGATCGGGCCGATGCCGGGGAGCACGCCGATCAGCGTCCCGATCAGCGCGCCGGCGAGCGCGAAGAACAGGTTGGCCGGCGTCATCGCCACCCCGAACCCGACCGCGAGGTTGCTGAGCAGCTCCATCTACCACTCCGGCCAGACCGGGATGGTGAGCCCGAGCCCGAGAATGAAGATCGCCCAGGAGAGAACGATCAGCACCAGGGCGGCGATGAGGGTTTCGAGCGGGCGCAGTGCGCGCGCCGCGACGGCGCCGACGCCGATCAGAAGCAGGATCGAGACCACGAGCCCGAGCCGCTCGATCGAGAGCCCGAAGATCACCAGGCTCGAGGTGACGAAAACGACCGGCCGCCACGCCCAACCGGCGCCGGCGGACGGTTGCCATTGCGCTTGCACCTCGCGCAGCCCTTGAATCAAGACCACGCCGCCCAGCCCGAGCAGGATCCAGCACAACAGCCGCGGCACATAGCCGGTGCCCATTCGCACCGCGGTGCCGATCGGGTAGTCGCGGGACAGCCACAGGCCGAAGGCCGCCACGCCCATGAACAAGGCGCCGGCCAGCACGTCCTTGCGCGCCAGCATGCGCCAGAACGGAGCGCCGGCAGGTTCCCGCTGTTCACCGAGTGTCATTGTGATTCTGGAATAACCGGCAGCAGAAGATACGCCTCTTTGTCGCCGCCAGCATAGATCGTATTGGTCCCGGTGTTGTAGTCGGCGTGATAGTGCATGTAGGAGGCGCTGCCGACGCCGTCGCGCGGCTGAACGTCGAGCCGGATGCGGTGGCCCTTCTTGAACACCATCGAGGTCGGCCAGATCTCGACCTCGACCTTCACCATCTCGCCGGGCGTCAGATAAAGCCGGCGCTGGTGCTTGTGGTACGGCCGATACGGCAGCGACAGCTGCGGATCGAGCTCGCGATGCGACACCCGCAGCCAGCCTTTCGCCACCGGCACCGGCGTGCCCTGCTGGCCGGTTTCCAGCACCTCGTTGCCGCCGGCATCGATGTTGCGGATGGTGAGGAACAGATCCATGTCCTCGGTCGAGCTCGAGACCCACAGCACCGCGGCGACCGGCCCGGTGACCTCGACGTCCTGCGGCAGCGGCGGCGTCTCGAGCGCGACCCCCATGCCGGGCTTGATGCCGCCGCCCATCACCTGCGACGACGCCGCCGACGTCGATCCCATCGAGCCCAGGCTGGTCGCCGAATAGCTGCGCGAGCTCGTCGCGTCCGGATTGGTGGCGACGAGCCCGCCGGCGTTATCGGCCATTCCCGGCGCGGGCCGCGACAGGTCGAAATAGAGCCTGGTCCATTTGGTGCGGGCGAGCGGCCACTCGTGCTCGTGGCGCCATTCGATCTCATCGCGGCCCTTGCGGATGGCGAGCTTCACCGGCGGCTCGTCCATCACGCCGTTGTCGATGCCCTTGAGCCAGTAGTCGAAGAAGCGCAGCTGATCGCGGCGCCCGTCCTCGGTGTAGAACGGATGCACGTGGGTGCCGGCGTGGATGCGCAGCTTCTTGTGCTTCGAGGCGGCGCACATGAAGGCCTCAGTGTTGCCGCGCAGATGCAATCCCATGCCCGACCAGTTGCCGACCGAGAACATCGGCACGGTGATCTTGTCCCATTGCGCCTGCGCGCCCCGCAAGGCGCCGCTGTCGAGATTGTTGCCGAGCCAGAAATGCAGCGTGTTGGCCTGCCAGGCATTCGGAACCTGCCGGGAGGCGCGGCCGACCAGGTGGTGCATCAAGTGCGCGACGAACCAGTTCGGCATGAACAGGCTGAGCAGCCCGCCATGGAACAGCGCGTCGCGGTAGAGATCGGCGAAACCCTCCCAGGGAATGATCGCCTTCAACGATGGCGGCTGGTGATTGGCGACGAACCACTGGTTGATCGCGAAATAGGATATGCCCGAGAGGCCGACCGCGCCGTTGCACCAGGGTTGCGCCGCCGCCCACTCGATCGCGTCGTAAAAATCGATCGACTCGGCGAGCGACCAGGGCTCGCACTGGCCCGGCGATTTCCCGCTGCCGCGGCCGTCGACCCGCACGGCGGCGTAGCCCCGCGGCACCCACCATTGCGGATTGACGGTCTCCCAGTTCATCAGCGGGTTGGGCTTTTCCTCGAGCGTGTCCGGCGGGATCCAGAGCTTGTCCTTCTGGTAGGGACCCAGGTTCAAAATGGCGGGAAACTTGCCGGCATCGTCCGGCCGAAAGACATCGGCTTTGAGCCGGGCGCCGTCCCGCATCGGGACGTCGACATCCTTCTCGACCAGGATTTCGAATGCCGGAACGGCGGGAGCCGGCTCCATCTTCATGGCTGTGCTGTTCTCACGCGACCGCGCCCGGGCCGAAGAATGGCTCAATTATCCGGCAGCTCGACCTTCACCTCTTCGGTGAGCTTCTTCCAATACGCGGTTTCGGCCTTGTTCCACGCCTGCGCGTCGTCGATCGACGCATCGGGAACGGCCTTGATCATCTGCTTCTTGAAGGCGGTCGCCACCTGCTCCGAATTGAGCGACTGCACCGCGGCCTTGCGCACCGTCTCGAGCACGTCGCGCGGCGTGGCGGCCGGCGCGTACAAGGCCGACCACAATCCCTTGCCGGTCGAATAGCCGAGCTCCTTGAGCGTCGGCACGTCCGGATATTCCGGCAGGCGTGCATCGGCCATGACCGCCAACGCACGCACCTGTCCGCCCTTGATCACGCCGCCGGAGCTGGCGGCATTGACGAAGGCGACATGGGCGTCGCCGGTGACCAGATCGTTGGTGATGGCGGCGCCACCGCCCTTGTTCGGCAGATGGACCATCTGGATGCCGGCCCACTTGGCGAAGGCTTCCATGTCGTAGTGATTGTTGCTGCCGATGCCCACGCTGGCGTAGCGGACCTTGCCGGGGTTGGCCTTGGCGTGGGCGATGAACTCGGCGTAGGTCTTCGGCGTGAAGTCCTTGGCGGTGGCGGCGAGCACGAGGGGAACCTCGCTCAATCGCGTCACCATGAGGACGTCCTTCTCGTAGTCGATCTTGAGCTTCTTCTTGTAGATGATCGGCGTGAGCACGTTCGTGCCGGGGTTGCCGATCTGCAGCGTGTAGCCGTCGGGCCGCGAACGCGCCATCTCCTCGATGGCGAGGATGCCGAAGGCGCCGGGCTTGTTCTCGATCACGACCGGCTGGCCGAGAATCGGCCGCATGTGCTCGCCGACGATGCGGATGACGATGTCGGTGGCGCTGCCCGGCCCGAACGGCACCACCACCTTGACCGGCTTGCTGGGATATTTGTCTTGGGCTGCGGCCTGCGGGCCGCCGATGGCGAGGCAGCAGGCCGACACTACGAGAACGCCCAACCGCTTCATGTGATCCTCCAGGTCTTAGTCGGTCATTTCGATCTTCACCTCGGCGGTGATCTTGCGCCAGGCGGCGAGCTCGCTCTTGAGCCACGACTGCGCCTCGTCCAATGACTCGCTCGGCTTGATGCTGACCAGCTGCTTGGCGAAGGCCTCCTGCAGCTGCGGAGCCTTCGAGGCGTCGATGATCGCCTTGTAGATCGTGCCGAGGGTCTCCTTCGGCGTATTGGCGGGCGCGAGCATGCTCTGCCAATGCAAGGTGCCGACGCCGGGATAACCGGCCTCCGCCAAGGTCGGAACGTCGGGATAGTCCACCAGACGCTTCTCGGCGAGCACCGCGACCGGCCGCAGCTTGCCGGCCTTGATCATCGAGGCCGAGCTCGCGGCGTTGAGGAACGAGATCTGCGCGTCGCCGACCACGAGATCGTTGATCATGCCGGCGGCGCCGGTCTTGTTCGGGATGTGGATCATGTCGAGGCCGGCGCGCTTGGCGAAGATCTCCATGTCGAAATGCGGGAAGCTGCCGACCCCGGCGCTGGTGTAGCGGACCTTGCCGGGATTCTTCTTGGCGTTCGCCACGATGTCCGCGACGGTCTTCGCCTCGAAGCCCTGCGTGGTGGTGATCAGGAAGGACGGATAGATCGCCAGCCGCGACACCGACACCACGGCGCGCTCGAAGTTGATGGCGAACTTCTTCTGGTAGAGGACCGGCGTGATGGCGTTGGTCGTGACGTTGCCGACGAACAGCGTGTAGCCGTCCGGTCGCGAGCGGGCCATTTCCTCGATGGCCAGAATGCCGAAAGCGCCGGGCTTGTTCTCGACCACGAACTGCTGGCCGAGGCTCTGCCGCATGTGCTCGCCGAAAATACGCGACGTGATGTCGGTCGCGCCGCCCGGCGCGTAGGGCACGACGATCTTGACCGGCTTCGAGGGGTATTTGTCCTGCGCCGCGGCCGGAATGGTGGCGACCACCAGACCCAGCAACGCCAGAATCCAACCGACCCGCTTCATCGCTTCCTCCTGTGACCGTGTTCGTGCGTTGGTGCCGCCCGCTGCGATCGATGGGCCGGCTCCCACCGATTGTAGACCAGGCCCGGCGACCGCAACAGGCGATGGGCCGCGCGATCTTGTCGCTGGACCAGGATCAGAGGTCAGTAATCAGTAGTCAGTAATCAGTCCGCGACCTCTTTTCTGATGACTGACCCACTGATTACTGACTACTGCTAGGCCTTGATCCCGTGCAGGCTGTGCGAGGCATCCTTGACGGTGAAGAACACGACGTCGGCTTCCGGCGTCGCGCCGCCGGAGTGGACTACGTTCGACGGGACGTACACGACCGAGCCGGGCTTCGCCTCCACCTCCTGGTCACCGATCCTGGCCCGAAACGTGCCTTCCAAAACGTAGATCCATTGCTCGTTCGGATGCGAATGCGGCTGCGCCCCGGTGCCGGCCGGCATGCGCATCAGCCCGACGATCATGCGGTCGCCCTCGACGCAGGCGCCGTTGGCGGTCGAGTAACCGGGGCCGCCCAGGATGTGGTTCACATTGGCGAGATCGAACACGTATTCGCCGTCACCCGCGCGCTTGGCGCCGGGCGTTCGCGCATCGGCAGCTTGTTGAGACATTTCGCGTTTCCTCCGCCGGATGGCTTCTTGCGCTGAGCTCCTCGGGTCAGGCCGCGCCGGCGGCGCGCGACGACGGCCGCTCGGCGGCGCCGCCGAGCATCGTCTGCGCCAGCCCGCCGAGGATGGATGCCTGCTCGGCAGCCGGAAGCGAGAGGCTGCGGACCTGCAGCACGCCGTCCGGCGTGCCCATGTCGAAAGGATAGTCGCTGCCGAGCAGCACCCGGTCGGCGCCCGCATTGCCGACCAGGAATTCGAGCACCTCCTTCGAGTGCACGATGGTGTCGAAGTAGAACCGCTGCAGCGACTCGGTCGGCGGCTTGGGCAATTTCACCTTCGGCTCGGCGCGCACGTGCCAGCCATGCACGAAGCGCCCGGCCTGGTAGGGAACGAACCCGCCGCCGTGGGCGAGACAGATCTTCAGCGCCGGATGCCGCTCGAGCACGCCGCTGAACACCAGGCAGGCCGCCGCGATGGTGGTGTCGAGCGGATTGCCGATCAGGTTGTTGAGATAATACGAGCGCAGCCGGTCGATCCCCGCCACATTGATGGGGTGAATCAGGATGAAGGCGCCGAGCTCGGCGGCCGTCGCCCAGACCGGCTCGAGCTCCGGATCGTCGAGATTTTTGCCCGCGATGTTCGATCCGATCTGAACGCCGCGCAGGCCGAGCACGGCCATGGCGTGGCGCAGCTCGTCCGCTGCCTGCCGCGGCGCCTGCATCGGGACCGTCGCGATCCCCTGGAAACGGCCGGGATGGGTCTTCACCAGCTTCGCCAGTTGCTCGTTCTGGATGCGCGCGAATGCCGCCGCCAAGGCCGGCGGCTGCGCATAGAGGAACGTCTGCGGGCAAACCGACAGCACCTGCACGTCGACCTTGGCGGCGGTCATGTCCCGGAAGCGCCGATCGAGGTCCCAGCCGCCGCGCGGGAAATGCCGATAGACGTTGCCGGCGACGTCGAGGGTGCCGAATTGATCGTCGACGTCGCTCAACTTCGGCGCCACCTTGGGCGATTCCCGCTGCAGCAGCCGGATGGTCTCTTCGGTCAGAATGTGAGCGTGAACGTCGATCGTCGGTGTGGTCATGGTCCGTTGCTCATGGGGGGCACAGGCCGCGCGGCGGGATAGGAAGATTAGTGCATCTGGCCTGCCAGATCGAGTAGCCGTACCGGTTGATTCGGATCATGATACGGTTCCGTGACCCTTGTGCGATCCAACGGAACCGGGACGGCCCTTATGCTCGACCAGCCCGCAGATTTGCGCCGCGCCGGACTGCAGCCGGGCGGCCGCCCCCGGCTCGATTTCCAGGAGCACCTGGCCGACCTCGAAGCCAACGGGCTCCTGGTCCGCATCGACCGGCCGATCAACAAGGACACCGAGCTGCACCCGCTGGTGCGCTGGCAGTTCCTGGGCGGCGTTCCCGAGCACAAAAGGCGGGCCTTTCTGTTCACCAATGTCATCGACGCCAAGGGCCGCCGCTACGACGTCCCGGTGGTAGTCGGCGCGCTCGCCGCCTCGCCCGAAATCTATGCGGTCGGCATGGGGAAGGCGGTCGCCGAGATCGGCGACGCCTGGATGCGGGCGATCGCCAGCCCGATCGCGCCGATCGCCGTTGCGGCGCCGGCGTGCCAGCAGGTGGTTGCGACCGGGGATGCGCTGCGCAAGCCCGGCGGCGGGCTGGCGCGGCTGCCGGTGCCGGTGTCGACGCCCGGGTTCGATTCGGCGCCCTATTTGACGGCGACGCTCTGCATCACCCGCGATCCCGACACCGGCATCCAGAACATGGGCACGTATCGGGCGGCGTTGAAAGCGACCGACCGGCTGGTGGTGCGCATGGTGGCGCGCGAGGCGACCGGCGCCGGCGGCTATTTGCATTGGCTCAAATATCGCAAGCGGCGCGAACCGATGCCGATCGCGATCGTGATCGGCTGCGCGCCGGTGGTGATGTTCACCGGTCCGCAAAAGCTCGCCATCGACATGGACGAGCTGGGCGTGGCCGGCGCGCTCGCGGGAACGCCGATCGAGATGGCCAAGGCCGTCACCATCGACATCGACGTGCCGGCGTCGTCGGAGATCGTCATCGAGGGGCTGATCGACCCCGATCGGCTCGAGCCGGAGGCGCCGTTCGGCGAAAGCAACGGCTATGTGGCGCTCGAAGCCTTCAACATGCCGATGCGGGTGACCGCCATCACCCACAAGCGCGCGCCGGTCTTCACCTCGATCATCAGTCAAGTCACGCCGAGCGAGTCGAGCGTCATCAAGAAGGTGGCCTACGAGCCGCTCTTCCTCAATCACCTGCGCGATCACCTGTCGATCAAGGGCATCCGGCGGGTGGTGATGCACGAGCGGCTCACCAACCTGCGCCCGGTCATCTTCCTGCAATTCGCCGAAGGAACGCCGCGCACCGAAGTCTGGCGCGGGCTGCATGGGGCCGCGACCCTCCAGTCCAATTGCGGCAAGATCGTCATTGCGGTCAGCGAGGACATCGATCCGGCCAGCATGGATGCGGTGCTGTGGTCGCTCGCCTATCGCACCAACCCGATCGAGGACGTGCATCTGGTGCCGCACCGCGGCGGCGTGCAGGGCGCGCAATACGGGCCGAAGACGTCGGACTCGGGGCTATTGATCGACGCCACCCGCAAATATCCGATGGCGCCGCTCGCGCTGCCGACGCGCGAATACATGGAGCACGCGCGCGCGCTGTGGGAGGAGCTCGACCTCTACCCGCTCGCCGTGCAGTCGCCGTGGCACGGCTACAGCCTGGGCGACTGGACCGACCGCTGGGAGACGTTCGCGCGCCGCGCCGCCAAAGGCGATTGGGAGCTCACCGGCGTCGAGACGCTCGGCAGCCAGCGCGCCGGGCTGATGCCGGAAACGCCGGCGCGACTGGACGAGAAGCCGAGGAAGCCGCAAGAGTAGCCAATCGTCATGCGCGAGCTTGACCCGCGCATCCATCCTCTTCGAAAATTTATTTCGTTGCCGGGTCAAGCCCGGCCATGACACCCGTGACCGGAGCATTCCAGGATGGCGCGCCTTCCGTATCTCAAGCGGGCGGACCTCAAGGCCGAGCACCAGGATCTGCTGACTCGCAACATCAATCTCTATCGCGCGCTGGCGCACAGCCCGGATGCGCTGCGCGCCTTCAGCGCGCTCGGATCTCACATCCGCCACAGGAGCCGCCTCGACCCGCGGCTGCGCGAGATGGCGATCCTGCAAGTTGGGTATCTGGAGCGCTCGCCCTACGAATATTCCCATCACGTCGAGATCGGCCGCGAATTCGGCGTCAGCGACGACGACATCCGCGCCATCGGCGAGGAAACCCAGGGCCGGCCGACCAGCCTCGATCCGCTGGCCAAAGCGGTCCTGCACGCGGCATGGGAGATGACCATCGGGCTGGCGATCTCGGAGCGGACGTTCGCCGAGCTGCGCAGACGCCTCGACAGCGAGCAGCTCACCGACCTCGTGCTCACGATCGCATTCTACAACGCGGTCGTGCGCATCCTGGCGACCCTGCAAATCGACGTCGAAGACGACTATCTCAAGTATCTCGACGAGTTTCCGCTGCCGAAGGATTAGGACGTCGCCGCGTAAGCGCGCCGCTTGTCGCCCGCCAAACCGAGCTCGGCCAAGATCTCGTCGTTGTGCTGGTCGAGCGTGGGCGGCGCCGAGTCGATGCGGGGCCCGCCGTGGGCGAAGGTGAACGCCGCCAGCGGCACGCCGAAGCCGCCCTCAAGGCCGGCGGCACTCTCGTGGCGGTGAATGACGCCGCGGGTGGCAATCTGCGGATCGGCGATCGCCTCTCCCATGGTGCGCACCCGCGCCGCCGGCACGTGGCGGGCTTGCAGGAATGCCTCCCATTCGTCCGCGGTGCGGGTGAGCATGATCTCCGACAGCACGGCGATCTCGCGGTCGTGATCCGCGTCGCGCTCGTCGTTGGTCCGCTTGACCATGTCCGGCCGCCCGAGAACCGTCCACAAGCGGCGCTGCTGGCGCAAGTTGCTGGCGCCCAGCATCACCAGCCCGTCCTTGGTGGCGAAGGCGCCGTTGGTGGCGTGCGGATGGCGGTTGCCGTGCGGCTTCGGATGCACGCCGTTGCGCAGATAACCGGTGATATGCGAGCTCATCAGGATCATGGCGACGTCCAGCATCGCCATGTCGATGCGCTGCCCGCGCCCGGTCCGCTCGCGCTGGAACAGCGCCGCCGACAGCGCGAAGGCGCCGGTCATGCCGGTGGCGTAGTCGATGGCCGGGGCGCCGAACTTCACCGGGTGCACCTCCTTGGTCCCGGTCATCGCCATGATGCCGGAACTGGCCTGGATCACGTGGTCGTAGGCGGTGTGCGGCCCGCGCGGCCCGTGCTGGCCGAACGCCGAGAACGAGGCGTAGATCAGCCGCGGATTGATCGCCGAGAGCGCCTCGTAGCCGAGGCCGAGCGCCTCGAACGCGCCGGGCCGGTAGTTCTCCACGAACACGTCGGCCGTGGCGACCAGCTTTTTCAGGATCTCGCGATCCTTCTCGGTCTTCAGGTCGAGCGCGATCGAGCGCTTGTTGGAGGCCTGCGTCAAGAAGGCGGTGCCCATGTTGCGGCGGTTGAGCGCCTTGTCGGTGCCGGATGCGCGGCTCTGGTCGGGATCGTCGGGGTGCTCGACCTTGATCACGTCGGCGCCCAGCACGGCCAATTGATAGGCCGCGAACGGTCCGGCCAGAACATGGGTGACGTCGATCACCCGGATGCCTTCGAACGGTCGCGTCATCGCGGTCTCCTTGCAGTTGCGGCTGCTACCAAGGCGCCCAGCATACACAGCGCGGGGCGCCTCTTCGAGGCGCTTCGGCTTCGTCAGAACGTCGTCCAATCGCCGGAGCACTCGAACGCCGCGGCGGCCCGGTAGACCGTGGCCTCGTCGTGATGCCGGCCGATCAGCATCAGCCCGATCGGACGGCCGTCCTCGATCCCGCACGGCAGGCTGATCGCCGGATGGCCGGTGACGTTGAACGGGCAGGTGTTGCGGGTCGGCTCCCAGCTCCGCCGCGTGATCTCCTGCGGCGTCGCGCCCTTTCCTGGAATCGGCGTCGCCTTCATCGGCACTGTCGGGAGAAGCAGCAGGTCGTGTGCCGCGAGCGCCGCGTCATAGGCCGTGCGCAGCCGCCGGCGCAGGTTCTGCGCCTTGGCGTAATAGCGGCCGCCATAGCGGTCGAGCGTGTATTTGCTGAACATCGTGGCGATCTTCAGCGTGTCGGCGAACTCGTCGGCGCGGGCGCGCCAGGCCATCGTCGCGTCGAGGAGGCTGGTGACGTAGAGCCCTTCATGCGCGATGCCGGCGCCGTTCATCTCCAGGAGC
>WNGB01002835.1_pt1 | contig 27700 bp, 22 predicted proteins | sample 5400681 | NCBI WGS metagenome assembly WNGB01 (sample SAMN13153367, study PRJNA577476) | soil metagenome | isolation source: 115 cm soil or saprolite under grassland replicate 2 | place: USA:California | collected 2016-06-15
GCCCGAGGACCGAAAGGTCAGCGGGCTTCGGCTTTTCTGCCCACACTCGTCGTCCGGCTCGCTCGTCGCGAACGGTGTGCGCTTATTTGTGCCCAGATGTGGTCGACGGTGTCGGGGTAGTTGCTCGCCGTCGGCTCGTGGTGATCAGGAAGCGATGCTAGAGCGCGTGGGGTACGAAAACTCGTTGCGGACGCTTGCACTGGCCCCGGCGTGGACGCCTGAAGTGGCCCCACCCGCCGTCGGGTTTTCTGTGGTTTCTTCTATATCGGATCGTCCTGCCGCACGCGCTCGCGGTACATATGGTCTTTGACAACCAGGTAGTCACGTGGTACCGGCGCACGGGCGAGAATGGTACCCGTGGTCTTTCCCGATTCGACCGCCGTCTGGCTGGGATCCACGTGGGCACGCTCGTCCACGTCGCGGCGGCAACGGCCGGGCTCTCCGCGCTGATCGTGGCGTCCGCCGTCGCGTTCAGCGTCGTCAAGTACGCGGGTGCGGCCTAGGCCTGCTTCGCTGCCGTCGGGCTGCGCTCCAGTACGGCTCGGGCGTCGTCTACATCGGCCTCGGCGCAGCCGCGTCGCTCGTCAGGCGGAACTAGCCCAGAGGTCGCAGCGTCGCATCTGCATCTCCTCAGCCCGTGCAAGGCCCAGCAGGCGCCTCCCCGTCACACGAGGGCCATGGCGTAGAGCAGGCGGAGCCGGTCTACGACACGGCCGTACTCACGCGGGCGGGGACGCGAAGCGCCACCGTCCGCGCTGCGGCAACCGTACGCCCGCCCGCGTCACTGGAGCGCGCGGGCTTTGCCCGCGCGCGTTTCCGCGAAGCGGCGTACCCAAAACCGTGCGAAGGCGTCAGCCTTCGCACGGAATCACGCCGCCTGGTCCGGCTGGACCGGAACCGCGTCTTGTTGTGCGCCGCCGTTGGTGACATTCCGGGCGACGTCGATCGCCCGGCTCTCGCGGATCACCGTCACCTTCACCTGGCCCGGGTATTCGAGGTTGTCCTCGATCTCCCGCGCGATCTCGTGTGAGAGCAGCACGGCGGCGTCGTCGTCGACCTCGCCCGGATGGACGATCACGCGGATCTCGCGACCCGCTTGCAGCGCGTACACCTTGTCGACGCCGGGCTTCTGGGCGGCAAGCTCCTCGAGAGCCTCCAGCCGCTTGATGTAGTGCTCGAGGCTCTCGCCCCGGGCGCCCGGGCGCGAAGCGGAGATCGCATCGGCCGCGATCAGGAGGACGGCCTCCACGGTCTGCGGCTCGACCTCGTAGTGGTGCGCCTCGATCGCATGGACGACGTGCTGCGACTCGCCGTAGCGGCGCGCGAGCTGGGCCGAGATCGCCGCGTGCGAGCCCTCGACCTCGTGGGTCATCGCCTTGCCGAGGTCGTGCAACACCGCCGCCCGCTTGGTCACCTTCACGCTCGCGCCGATCTCGGAGGCCATGATGCCCGCGAGGTGGACGACCTCGAGCGTGTGCTTGAGGACATTCTGCCCATAGCTCGTGCGATACCTGAGGCGGCCGAGGATCTTGACGAGCTCCTCGTGGAACTCACCGCAGTTCGCCTCGAACACGGCTTGTTCGCCGGCCTGGACGATGTGTTCCTCGATCTCGGCCTTGGACTGGTAGTAGGTGTCCTCGATCCGGGCCGGGTGGATCCGGCCGTCTTCGATCAGCTTCGAGAGCGTCAGCTTCGCGATCTCGCGCCGGATGCCGTCGAAGGACGAGAGGACGACGGCCTGCGGTGTGTCGTCGATGATGAAGTCGACGCCGGTCAGGTGCTCGAGCGCGCGGATGTTGCGTCCCTCGCGCCCGATGATCCGGCCCTTCATGTCGTCGGACGGGAGCTCGATCACGGAGACGGTCGTCTCGGCGGCGTGGCTCGCGGCGACCCGCTGCAGCGCGTCCGCGACGAGGTTGCGTGCGCGGCGTTTCGCCTCGACGCGCGCCTCTTCTTCCATCTGCCGGACCTGGCGCGCCAGCTCGTGCCGGACGAGGTCCTCGGAGCGCTCGAGCAGGTGCTGTTTCGCCTCGTTCGAGGTCATGCCTGCGATGCGCTCGAGCTCGGTGAGCTGCTGGTCCTTTGCCTGCTTGTGTTCGTCCTGGAGCTGCTTGAGGTGCGTCTCACGATCGGCCAGGCCCTGCTCGCGACGCGAGAGCTCGGTGAGCTTCCTGTCGATCTCCTCCTCCTTCGCGAGGACGCGCTCCTCGACCTTGACGATTCGGGCGCGGTGGTCGGAGATCTCAGCGTCGATCTGCGCGCGCAGCGTGACCGCCTCCTCGCGCGCGCCGATCTCGGCCTCGCGACGGATCGTCTCGGCCTGCCGCTCGGCGTCGTCGATCATCTGGCGGCGCAGCTGTCGCGCCTCGCCGATGCGGGACTTTCCGAGGACCCCGATCGCCAGAAAGACGGCGGCCCCTCCGAGGAGGAGTCCGATCAGTGTCCCGAGTGCGATCAGCATGCGCGGCTCCTGGGTCGGTTGTCCGCGGAGGCAACCGCGGCTGCCACCCGGCGTCGAGCCGACAGGGACGTCCCGAATCGGGGTTGTGCGAGCCGACACCGCGGCTCGTTGAAGCGGTCGGCTAGAAGGCCGCTAGCTCGGGTCTCTCGGTGTCGGGGTTGTGGTCGAGGATGGACACGCGTTTCAGGAAGTCAAACTCGATTCGGAAAAACCCGTTGTGCAGGCAAATCGTCGGATGAACCCCTCCATCCTAGCGCCGCTCAGGGGTCAGTTGCAAAGCCCGTTTCCAGAGCCGACTCCACGGCGTCCTCGGCGAAGCCCCTCGCTGCGAGGTGTCTGGCCGTGGCGGGGCCATGCCCGCGGCGGACGACGATCGCAGACGCCCGCAGAGGTTCGGGGTCCAACCTGGCGATTGCATCCTCGATTTCCTCAGTTTCGAGGCCTCTGCGGTGGAGATCGTGGCGGATCGCGGCATCGCCGTAGCCACGCCCTGCGAGGACAGCCGCTCGGTTCTGCGCGACACGCCGGTCGTCCAGGACACCGACCCGCGCCAGCGTCTGGAGCGCCTCGTCACGGGCTGCGGGGGCGACTCGGCTCTCCAGCCGCTCGGCAAGCGCACGCTCGGACAGGTCACGCACCCCCAGCGCCCGCCCGGCGACCTCGAGCGCCTCGGCCCGTCGCAGTTCCCGCCGTACGAGCCGGAGCGTGGGCCGGTCGAGCGTGAGGCCGACGCTCAAACCCGAGCGAACGACGACCTCGGCCGGCAGTACGCGCCAGGCCGCGCCGTCGAGCTCCACCACGACGCGGCCGCGGCGCGCTCGGAGGGCGGTAATCGTCCTTCGCGGCTCCGCCACGAAGGACTAGCTGCTGTTCTTCGAAGCGGCTGCTACCTCTGCTAGTTCTTCGACTTCTTCGACAGGTAGCGCTTTCGGCTCGGCCGGGAGTGCCGGGAGCAGCCGCGCGGATGCGATTTGCTCCGGCCCGAGCTCGGTCTGGATCCGCGCGAGGATCGACTGGCAGACATCGGGGTGCTCGCGCAGGAACGCGGTTGCGTTCTGCCGCCCCTGGCCCAGCCGCTCCTCGTCGAAGCTGAAGTAGGAGCCGGACTTCTGGACGACCTTCCGCTCGAGGCCCGCGTCGAGCACGGTGCCCTCCCACGAGATCCCCGAGCCGTAGATGATGTCGAACTCGGCCTGCTTGAACGGCGGCGCGACCTTGTTCTTCACCACCTTGACGCGCACGCGGTTGCCGATCGCCTCCACGCCCTCCTTGAGCGTCTCGATCCGGCGGATGTCGAGGCGGACCGAGGAGTAGAACTTCAGGGCCCGGCCGCCCGGTGTCGTCTCCGGGTTGCCGAACATGACGCCGATCTTCTCGCGCAGCTGGTTCGTGAAGAGGCAGATCGTGTCGGTACGGTTGAGCGTACCGGCGAGCTTCCGCAGTGCCTGCGACATCAGCCGCGCCTGGAGGCCGACGTGCGAGTCGCCCATCTCCCCTTCGATCTCCGCCTTCGGCGTCAGCGCGGCCACCGAGTCGACGGCGACGACGTCCAGGGCGCCCGAACGAATCAGCAGCTCGGCGATCTCGAGCGCCTGCTCGCCGGTGTCCGGCTGCGAGACGAGGAGGTCGTCGATGTTGACGCCGATGTGCTTGGCGTAGGTCGGGTCCATCGAGTGCTCGGCGTCGATGAAGGCTGCGATGCCGCCGCGGCGCTGGGCCTCTGCGATCACGTGGTAGACGAGCGTCGTCTTCCCGGACGACTCGGGGCCGAAGATCTCGACGATCCGGCCGCGCGGGAGCCCGCCGATCCCGAGAGCGAGGTCGAGTGCGAGCGAGCCGGTCGAGACGGCGCCGATCGACACGGCCGCGTGGTCGTTCATCTTCATCACGGCGCCCTTGCCGAACTGCCGCTCGATCTGTCCGAGAGCGACGTCCAGAGCCTGCTCGCGATCCACTGACATCAACCTCCTAGGGCAAACGATTCGACGACTTCGTACTGCGCCCCCGTGGACCGCAGCACCGAATGGTAGACAGCTGCATCGGACGGACTGAACGTGCCGAGTGCGGGGAGCGGCGGCTGAAGGCGCGGACGCTCACCGAAGCGCACGACTGTGAGGTGCGGGAGCCACTGCCGCTGCTCCCGCTCGTAGACGCCGAGCGCCTCGAGCCGTCCGTACAGATCCTCGGCGACCGCGGCGGCCGCCCTGCCCTCGTCGGAGAGGACGAGCATGCCGACGCTGCGCGTCTCGCGGTACCGGACCGGTTCGAGCCCGATCGGGCGAGCGGCGGCTGCCGCGCCACGGGTCGCCTCCAGGATCCCTGGCAGCTCGTCCACGGGCCTGTGTCCGAGGAACGCGAGCGTGATGTGCAGGTTCGCCCGTATAACGGCGCGCCCGCGGATGTGCTCCTCCTGCCAGGAACCGAGGGCATCGAGCACTTCGTCGGGAAACCGTAGGGCGCAGAAGAGGCGAATTCGGTCACGCCCCGCCACGCTAGCTGGGACTTTCACACGTGTGTGTCGCGACTCTGTGCCAGAAATCGCCGGACGAGGTGCAGCGCCGTCACGGTCGCGCGCCGGCGAATCGAGCCACGGTCGCCCGGAAAGAGGAAGTCCACGCCGCGGCCACCGTCCGGCGTCTCGACGTGCAGGTAGACGAGGCCGACCGGCTTCTCCTCGGTCCCCCCGTCCGGCCCCGCGATGCCCGTCACGGCGACGGCGACGTCCGCGCCGAGCCGCTCGCGGGCGCCGACCGCCATCGCCGTGGCGGCCTCCGCGGAGACGGCGCCGTGGCGCGCCAACAGGTCCGACGGGACGCGCAGGTCGCGTTCCTTCACCTCGTTCGCGTACGCGACGATCGCCCCGAGGAAGACGTCGCTCGCGCCGGGGACTGAAGTCAGCCGCTCGGCGACCATCCCACCCGTGCAGGACTCGGCGGTCGCCAGAGTGAGCCCGCGCGAGCGGCAGAGCTCGAGCACGAGCTCGGCGACCGGCCGCCCGTCGCGCGCGAACAGGTAACGCTCGAGCGGCGCCGCGAGCCGAACCTCCAGCTCGTCCGCGCGCCGCTCCGCTCCGGGGTCGACGATCAGGTCGACGTGGATCTCGAAGTCGCGCGCGCAGATCGTCGCCTCGACGCCGTCCCCGTCGCCGCCCGCGTCCGCGAGCGCCTTCGCGACCGCCGACTCACTCGCCCCGAAGAAGCGGAGCAACCGGCGCTCGGGCGGCCGGGTGCTCTCGAGGACCCGACGGACGGGCTCCGTCTCCAGCGCCCGCGGCCAGAGCCGCCGCAGCTCCGGGGGCGGGCCCGGGAGGATGACGACCGCGCACGCTCCTGCCTCGAGCACCAGGCCCGGAGCCGTCCCCGCAAGGCCGAGGTTGAGCGCACCCTCTGGGATCGTGGCCTGCTTGCGCACGCCCGGCTCGAAGTCGGTGTACGGACGGCCGAGCCGGTCGGCGAACCCGCGCGAGATCGCGCCGATCTGCTCCCGGAGATCCTCGTCGACGTGCAGCGCCATCCCGGCCGCTCGCGCGACGAGCTCGACGGTGCGGTCGTCGTGCGTCGGGCCAAGACCGCCGGAGACGACGCAGAGGTCGGCCTGGAGTCCTTCTCGCAGGGCGTCCTCGAGCTCGTCCGCCCGGTCGCCGACGATCTGGATCCGCGCGGGCTCGATTCCGAGCCGCAGCAGCTCTCCGGCGAGGAAGGGGCCGTTGAGATCGGTGCGGTCGCCGCGGACGAGCTCGCTGCCGGTAACGACGATGACGCCCCGGGGGCGGGTCAAGCTAAGTGCCGGCGGCCCGTAGCCCGCTCGGCGTCACGACGACGACGCGCGCGCCCGGCGGGAAGCGCACCCTCTTGCCGTTCAGCCGCAGGACGAGCGCGTCCGGCGTCCGGGCCTCGAGCCGCAGGCTCCTGCCTGTGAAGACGCGCGTCTGGTCCAGATCGAGCCAGTTCTGGAACAGCACGCGCGACCCCCGCTGGACACGGAGCCAGGAGCTGCCGACCGAGGCGCGGACGACCAGGCGGACGGTCGTGCGTTTGTGCCCCGCCTTGGGCGTCACCGCCGGCTTGTTTCCGGTCGACGGCGTCAGACCAACCACACGCTGCGCCTCCGGATTCCCTCGAGTCCACGCCACGATCACGAGCGCGGTCACGAGCGCGATGCCGAGCAGCGTCAGGAGAACGACCCGCGACTGGACCCGCGGCGCGCGCGTCCCCGCCGCCGCCCGGCGAGGCCGAAAGGGCGCATCCTCCTCCCCCACGATGTAGCGCGAGTTGTACTCGTCGACGTAGAGCTGTCCGTCGAGGCCGAGGTACTCGGCGTACGAACGCAGGAAACCCTTGACATAGGTCTGGGCCGGGAGGAGGTCGAACTGCTCGTCCTCGAGCGCCCGCAGGTACTTGCCGCGAATCTTGGTCGCCTGCTCGAGCTCGGGGAAATCGAGACCCTGGCGCAGGCGCGCCTCGCGGAGACTGGTGCCTATCTCGAACATGGCGGCTTGACGATTGTAGAGCGTTGTCGAGCGTCTACCGATGCCGTTCGTACAAAAGCCACCCCTCGTAGAAACCGACGGAGAGGGCGGCCACGAGCGCGAAGCAGACGGCAAGCAGTCCCAGGATCATGCCGATCCTCGCTGCCGCGGTGCCTCCTTCCTGCAGCGTCAGCCAGCGCAGGTTGTCGCGCGCCCGCTTGGCCATCACCAGGGCGACGAGCCCGAGGACGAATCCGAGCGGCACGGCGTAGGCCGCATCCAGCAGAGCGATGCGCGTGGAACGGCGCGCGACCTCGACCGCCGCGGGCATCGTCAGCACCCCCGCAAGGCCCAAGACGATCGAGAGCCAGGCGCGGGCGCTACTGCTTCTTGTAGGGCCGTCCACTCGCCGCGGGCGGAATCGAGCGGCCGATCACTCCGGCGACCGCGATCAACGTGAGGATGTACGGGAGCGTCTGGAAGAGCGTCCCCGTCGACTGGCCGTAGGCCGCGGGCAGGCGCACGAGTGCGAGCGCGCTCGCGAACCCGAACAAACAGGTCGCGCCGAACGCGCCGAATGGGCGCCAGTTCCCGAAGATCACGGCGGCGAGCGCGATGAAGCCGCGCCCGTTCGTCATCCCCTGGTTGAACGAGTGCACGTCCCCGACGGACAGGAAGGCGCCGCCGAGCGCCGCGAGCATGCCCGAGACGACGACGGCCGCGTAGCGCGTCTTGTAGACGGAGATCCCCACCGTGTCCGCCGCAAGTGGATGCTCGCCGACCGAGCGGATCCGCAGGCCGATCGGCGTTCGGAACATGACGATGTGCATGACGATGATCAGGATGAAGGCGAGCCAGATCATCAGGTTCAGCTGCCCGATCGCCTCGTTCAGGAAGTGGCCGACCCCGGGGATGCCCTTGAGGAAGTGCAGGTGCGGCCACTCCGGGATGCCGAAGTCAGTCTGGAGGCCCTGGTCGCCGTAGATCGCGATGAAGAAATACCCGGTGAGCCCGAGCGCGAGGAAGTTCAGGGCCGTGCCGACCACGATCTGGTTCGCCCGGAGGTGGATCGAGAAGAAGGCGTGGATCAACGCCAGGCCGCCGCCGGCCGCCATCGCGATCACGAGGCCGAGCTCCCAGCTCCCGGTCTTGTCGGCGCCCCAGATTCCAAAAAACGCGCCCGACAGCATCATCCCTTCGAGCGCGATGTTCACGACGCCGCTCCGCTCGCAGAGGATGCCTCCCATGGCGGCGTAGATCAGCGGTGTCGCGAAGCGGAGGGTCGCCGCCGTCAGGACTCCCCATTCGACCGCCTGGTGGAGGTGCGCCGTGCTGGAACGCGTCGCGAGGACGCCGCCGACGATGCCGATGATTCCGGCTGCCACGGCGCCCCAGCCAAGCCGCCGCTCCTCGCGCGTGACCGTCCAGATCCCGGCCGCGACCGCGAAGAAGCCGACGACGATCGGAACCAACGGCGTCCTCGTGACGAGCGGTGGGAGCGCCAGGTAGAAGGCGAGCAGGCCGAGGACGATCCCGATGTACCCGACCGCCCGCGTCCCGCGCGGGAGCCGGCTCAGGACCGGGCGGGCGGCCGCCTCGATGCTGCTCAAGGCGTCCCGCCTTGGCGTGGCCCGCGGCGCGTGACCAGGGCGCGTAGCGCTCTCAGGAGCCTGCCTCCGGGAGCGCAGACGGTGCCGCCTCCCGCCGCTTGGGCCGCAGCTTCCGCCGTACCTGCCAGAGATAGAGGATCAGGACGTCAGCTCCGACGAAGAGGACGATCAGCCCCTGGATGATCAGCGTCAGGTTCGTCGCCAGCTTGGGGTCGAAGATCTCCGGGTCCAGCTGCCTGGTCGAGGTACCGATCGTCAGAGCGGCGAAGAGCAGCGAGGAGAAGAAGATCCCGATCGCGGTGTTCCGGCCGAGCAGGGCGACGGCGATCCCGATAAAGCCGATCGTCGAGGCGTGGATGTCGGCCGTGGCGAGGTGGTATTGCCAGCCGAGGATGTCCATCGAGCCGGCGAGACCGGCGAACGCGCCGGAGATCGCCATCGCCAGAAAGTAGTTGCGACGGACGGAGATGCCGCCGTAGCGCGCCGCCTCCGGATTGAAGCCGACGGCCCGCACCTCGTAGCCGAGGGTCGTTCGGTTCAGCGTGATCCAGTAGACCACCAGCATCGCCAGCGCGATGAAGAGGCCAACGTGGAGGCCCTGGAGCACAGGGTCGCCCCAGAACACCGGCAGCTTGGCACTGTCGTGGATGTCGTCCGAGACGGGGTTGAACTGCTGCGTAGTCGACTGGAGCGGTCCGCCGTTGCCGAAGAGGTAGTCCGTCGACCAGATCGCGATCCAGTTGAGCATGATCGTCGAGATCACCTCGTGGGCGCCGACGGTTGCCTTCAGGAACCCCGCGATTCCGCCCCATAAAGCCCCGCCGAGCGCGGCGATCGTGACGCCGAGAGCGACGTGGAGAGGGCCGCCGATCCCCGAGATCTTGGCCCCGATGATCACGGCCATCGTCTGGCCGACCAGGTACTGGCCCTGGCCGCCGATGTTGAACATGCCGCAGCGGAAGGCGAACGCGACGGCGAGGCCCGTCAGCATCAGCGGCGTCATCGTCAGCAGCGTCTGCTGGAGATTCGCAGCGTCGGCGTTCTCGGAGGCCGTGTTCCACCAGAACCAGACGTGGTGGTTCGTCGAGGGGATGTCGATGTGGTAGCTGCCGACGTGGAAGAACCAGCTCAGGCCGGTTCCCTGGAAGATCCCCTTGTACGTCGACCAGGGGTTGTGGCCGGTTGCGAGGACGACGAGCCCGCCGATCAGGAAGGCCAGAAGCGTCGTCAGCAGCGGCGTGACGATGCCGCCCGCACGCTGGTAGAGCGCCATCGACGCGGCGGGGCTCGGGATGGATCCGCCGGGCTCGGGCGGCGTCGCCTCGCCCGGCCCGGTTTCCACGATCCCGGTCAAGCGGCCTCCCGCTCGCCGCCGCCGGTCATTGCGAGGCCCAGCTCCTCCTCCGTGGCGTCCGGCCCGAACTCACCCACGATCCCGCCCTCGTAGATGACCAGGATCCGGTCGGACAGCGAGAGGATCTCGTCGAGCTCGAGGGAGATCAGCAGAATGGCCCGCCCCTCGTCGCGCTCCGTCACCAGCCGGCGGTGAACGTACTCGATCGCACCAACGTCGAGCCCCCGGGTCGGCTGGGCCGCGATCAGGACACGCGGATCGCGTGAGACCTCTCGCCCGACCACGAGCTTCTGCTGGTTGCCGCCCGAGAGCGCCCCTGCGCGCGTCTGGGGGCCGCCGCCGCGGACGTCGAACTCCTTGATCAACCGGATCGCGCGCGCGATCAGGCGGCCCGGAAAGAGCCAGCCGTGGCGCGAGTCGGGCTCGTGCCGGTAGTCCTCGAGGGCGGCGTTCTCCGCGATCGAGAACTCGAGCACGAGTCCGCGCCGCTGCCGGTCCTCCGGGATGTGGCCGAGCCCCGTGTCGAGGACCTTCTTTGCACTCGCCCCTGTGACGTCCCGGTCGACGATGCGCACCTGTCCCGTCGCCGGCTTTCGCAGCCCGGCAATGGCGTCGATCAGCTCGGACTGGCCGTTGTTGTCGACGCCGGCGATGCCGACGATCTCACCGGCACGGACCTGGAACGACACGCCGCGGACGGCCTCGAGGTGGCGGTCGTCGAACACTTGCAGGTCCTCCACCTGGAGCAGCACGTCGCCCGGCTTGGCGCTCGGCTTCTCGACCCGCAGCAGCACCTCGCGACCCACCATCAGCCGGGCGAGCCCCGCCCTGGTCGCCCCCTCGCGCGGAACGGTGTCGATCTTCTTGCCGCGCCGGAGGACGGTGATGCGGTCGGCGATCTCGAGCACCTCGTTCAGCTTGTGGCTGATGAAGATGATCGACATCCCCTCCTGCTGCAGCGTCTTCAGGATCTGGAAGAGCTCGTTCGACTCCTGCGGCGTCAGCACCGCCGTGGGCTCGTCCAGGATCAGGATGTCCGCGTTGCGGTAGAGAGCCTTGAGGATTTCGACTCGCTGCTGCTGGCCGACGGTGATGTTCTCGATCCGCTCGTCGGGATCGACGGCGAACTTGAACGTGTTGGCCAGATCGCGGACTCGCGATCTCGCGGAGTCGTAGTCGAGCAGCACCCGGGCGTGGGTGGGCTCGGTCGCGAGCACGATGTTCTCTGCGACCGTCATCACCGGGACGAGCATGAAGTGCTGGTGCACCATGCCGATCCCGGCGTCGATGGCGTCCTTCGCCGAGCGGAAGGCGATCTGCTTCCCGTTGATCCGGATCTCGCCCTCGTCGGGGTGATACAGCCCGTAGAGGACGCTCATCAGGGTCGATTTGCCGGCTCCGTTCTCGCCGAGGAGCGCGTGCACCTCGCCTCGGCGGAGGTCGAAGTCGATGTGGTCGTTCGCGACGATCCCCGGAAAGCGCTTCGTAATCCCGCGCAGCTCCAGGATCGGGACGCCGTCGGGGCCGCTCACGCGGACGATTCTATGGAGGTGTGAGGGGGCGGGCCGTGTGACCCGCCCCCGTTCGGTTCAACGGTTACGGAACCAGCGTCGGCGGCTTGATCTTGCCGGCGATGATCTGCTTGGCGATCACGTTGACGGCCTTCGTCCACGCCGCCGGCACCGCGCAGTTACCCGCGCCGTACTTGCCGAGCGCGACGCCACCGTTCTTGAGGCCGTAGACCACGTCCTTTCCACCCTTGAACTTGCCGGCCTTCGCCGCCTTGATCGCCAGGAAGACGGCTTGATCGACCTTCTTGCGGGCGCTCGTCATGATGTGCGGCCCAAGGAACCGCTGGTCGTTGTCGACGCCGATGCCGCAGAGGCCCTTCGACTTCGCCGCCTCGAGGGCACCGAGGCCGCAACCGCCGGCGACCTGGAAGATGACTCGTGCCCCTTGGCCGATCTGGCCGAGTGCGATCTCCTTGCACTTCTGCTGGTCGCCGAAGTCCTGTGAGTAGGCATTCAGGGTCTTCGTCCCCGGCACGGCCTTCTTGGCGCCGGCCTGGTAACCCGCGATGAATCGGTCGACCGAAGGAAGCTTGATCCCACCGACGGAACCAACAACGCGGCCGCTGTCCTTCGCCTTCAGCGCGGCGAGATAGCCGACGAGGTAGCCGATCTCCTGCTCCTTGAAGAGCAGGCCCTCGTAGTTCTTCGGCTTGTTCTTCGTGTCGTTGATCCCGACGTCGACGCCTGCGAAGTGGTTCTTCGGGAATCGAAGCGCCATTGTGTTGAGCGAGGTCGTCTGTAGGAAGCCGACCCCGATGATGAAGTTGTACTTCGCGCGAACGAGCGACGTGAAGTTCGGGATGTAGTCCTGCTCGCCCGTCGAGATCAGGACGCGGCCCTTGACCTTGAGCTGCTTGATCGCACGCTGCAAGCCCTGATTCGCGAGCTGGTTGAAGCCGCGGTCGTTCAGCCCGCCGATGTCGGTGACAAGGCCGACCTTGAAGGTCGCGTCTGCTTTGGCCGCCGACGCCGGTGCCTTCGCCGCCGGCGCGTTCGTCATCGCGAACCCGGCGCCGGTGAGCACGGTAAGCGCCAGCGCCGCAACCGCAGCGGCAAGCGCGAGTGTCGTCACTCTCAAGTCTGTTCTCCCTCCTCCTTTGGTACTGCCAGCCCTCGTTTCGACGCCGATAGTACGCCGAAGTTGGGATCCGATCTACGTGGAGGCGCTAGAAAAGCGCTCCAGCTCGGCCTCGCCGACGAGGACGCGGCGCGGTTTCGAGCCCTCGTAGCCGGAGATGATCCCGCGGCGTTCGAGCATGTCGATCAGGCGGCCGGCGCGCGTGTAGCCGACGCGCAGGCGCCGCTGGAGCAACGAAACTGACGCAGTCTGCGTCTGCACCACGAGCTCGATCGCCTTGTCGAGCAGCGGATCCTCGTCCGGGTCGAACTCGCCGTCCTGCGCGTCGACGTCCTCCTCGAACGCCTCGGGCAGCTCGAGCAGCGACTCGTCGAGCTCCTGCTCCCGCTGGTGGCGGCACTGATCGACGACGAGCGCGATCTCCTCCTCCGAGACGTACGCGCCCTGGACGCGCTGCAGCCGGGACGTCCCCAGCGGCTTGAAGAGCATGTCGCCCTGGCCGAGCAGGCTCTCCGCACCCGCCTGGTCGAGGATGACGCGGGAGTCGGTCTGGCTCGAGACCGCGAACGCGATCCGCGACGGGACGTTCGCCTTGATCATCCCGGTGATCACGTCGACGGACGGTCGCTGCGTCGCGAGCACGAGGTGGACTCCGACGGCGCGGGACTTCTGCGCGAGGCGGATGACCGCGTCCTCGACCTCCTGCGGCGAGATCATCATCAGGTCGGCGAGCTCGTCGATCACGACCAGCAGGTACGGCAGCGCCTGCTCGCCGCGCTGGCGGAGGGCGCGGTTGGCCTCGGGGAGGTTTCGCGCCCGGAGCATCGAGAGCTTCTCGTAGCGCCGCTCCATCTCCCCCACCACGTTCGCAAGTGCCGCCGCTGCCTGCTTCGGGCTCGACACGACCGGCGTCAGGAGATGCGGGATCGACTCGTAGAAGCCGAGCTCGATCCGCTTCGGGTCGATCAGGATCATCCGCACCTCGTCGGGGGTCGAGCGGAGCAGGATCGAGGTGAGGAGGGCGTTGATGCAGCCGGACTTTCCGGAGCCGGTCGTGCCGGCGATGAGGAGGTGCGGCATCCGCGCAAGGTCGGTCCAGACGGCCGTCCCGGAGATGTCCTTGCCCAGCCAGACGGCGAGCGGGCTGGCCGTGGCCGGGAGGTCGTCGAAGATGTCGCCGAGCGTGACGAGGTTGGGGCTGAGATTCGGGAGCTCGACGCCGACGGCTTGCTTCCCCGGGATCGGCGCCAGGATGCGGATCTCCGTAGTGGCGAGCGCGTAGGAGAGATCGTCCTTGAGCGCCGCGACCTTGTTGACCTTCGTCCCCGGCGCGAGCTGGAGCTCGTAGCGCGTCACGCGAGGCCCCGAGATCTGGCCGACGATCGTCGCTTCGATGCCGAAGTGCGCGAGCGTCTGGACGAGTGCCGCGGCGGTGCGCTCCGCGACGTCCCCTCCGCCGTCCTTGGCCGGCGGAGATTGCCGGAGCAGGCTCCGGTCGGGCAGGTGGTACTCCTCGTGCGTCTCCTCGGCGGTGACGTCGAAGAGGCTCGGCTGGTCGGGCTCGAGCGGATCGGGGTCGACCAGGAGCGGCGGAGGCTGGTTCTCGCCGACGACGTCGGGGAAGTCGTGAACGGCGTCCACCGGCGGCTCGTGCGGCCGGAGCGGGATCACGGACGCGGGCTCGAGCGCCGGCTCGTCCGTCCGCGCCCGCCGTGCCTTGCTGTGGGCGCGCTTGACCGCGTGGCCGCTGCGCCGGACGAGCGCCCCCGCGGAGGCGCCCGAGAACAGCAGCGTCCCGATCACGAGTGCGAGCGTGCCGAGGATCGTCGTCCCGGTGGAGCCGAGGAGCAAGCCGAAGACCTTGGCGAGGCCGCGGCCCATCGCGCCTCCGTGCGCCGAGCCGAGCGTCGTGAGCAGGCCGAGGGTCGTCACGGCGAGGCCGGTTCGGAACGGGCGCACGTCGACGAGCGCGCTCCGCCCGACCATGAGCGCGCCGACGGCGACGAAGGCCACGGGCGCGACATACGCAGCAGCACCGATCGCTCCCCTGAACCCGTCCGCGATCCAGCCGCCGACCATCCCGCCGCTCCAACCGAGGTAGAGGATCGACGCGAGGAAGAGGCCGAGCGCGACCAGCCCGAGCCCGATCAGCTCGGGATGCTGGTGGCCGCGCGTCCTGCCCTTGCGCGTCTTCTTGCGGATGCGCGAGGGCACGCGCGGCCGGAGGGTGCGCTTCTTGCGGCGGCGCGCCATGGCGGCTCCCTTCGCCGCCGGCGCTGTGGCTCCTACCAGCCTTGAGGCGGCACGACGAACACCTTCGCCGCAAGCGGGGCGAACGTGTCCGTGAAACCCTTGTCGTCCGAGCCGACGACGCCGCCGTCGCCGAGCACCGCCGCGGAGCGGCCGTTGATCCCGTCGACCGAGATCTTCGTCTGGATCGTCTCCGAGCTCGTGTTGACGGCGATCACGTAGAGGGCGCCGTTCAGCGTACGCGCGGAAACCTTCACGGCCGGCGCATCCGTCGTCGCCGGGACCGTCGGCGCGAGCAGCACGGGTGAGAGAGTCTGGATCTGGCGGTTCGTACGCGCGATCTCGTCGCCGATGCCACGCCCCCAGCGATTGGGGAAGTAGCCGATTCCGTCGGCGCCGCCGGCGACCGCGAGCCAGGTCTCCGCGCGAACGGTGGCCGCCGTCGGGTCGAGGTTCGGGTCGTCCGCGCAGGCGTGCTCCATCGGCGCGACCTCGATCCACTGGAAGGTCGGCTTGCCGCCCGTGACGTCGCTCAGCTCGTGCTGGGAGTCGAAGACGTCGCCGAACGCGGGCTTGCACCAGACCTGCAGCGGATACAGGTCGAAGCCGACGACGTCCGCGAGGGAGTAGAGCGCCGGGTACATGCCCCTCCCCTGCGGGAGCGGCGCGGCGTGGCTGTAGAAGTGGTTCGTCACTGTGAGGAAGCTGATCCGGCCCGGCTGAGCGTCGGGAATGCTCTTGCGGAGATCGTCCCGCGTGACGGTGCTCTCGAGGAACGCGTCCCACTCGTCCGGGAAGTACCAGCCGATCACGCCGCGGCCGTCGGCGTCTGCGTCGGTCGAGCTAACGATCGAGAACGCGCGGCCTCCGAGGTGCGCCGCCAGTTGACGGTCGGTCTTGCCGCAGCCGTCGCCCATGAAGAGGTTGATCCCGTCGGCGAGGTTCTGGGCGTAGCCGTCCGAGCACTGAGACCAGACGGCGAGCGGGAAGAAGGGTTGCCCGTCGAGCAGGATCCGGTCGGCGCTCGTGGTCGCGGTCGTGCGATTGCTCATCGGCTCGGTCACGAGCGTCAGGGTGGCCGTCTGCGTCTGGTTCCACTCGTCGACCGCGTGGAGCGCCACCTCGTACGTCGTCGAGAATGAGAGCCCGGTGAGGACGCTCTGGTGGTCGAGCGTGCCGCTCGGCTCGGCTGCCGTCCAGACCGTCGGAGAGTCGATTCCGTAAGACGCCCGCGTCGTCGCGGGCAGGTTCGTGTGGAACGTGATCTGGGCCGTGGACGGGGAAAGGGCGACGACCTGAGCATCGGAGATCACGAGCGGCTCGGGCGGCGGGGGCGGCGTCTCGGTCGCGACCCGGGGCCCCTCGGGGTGCGGTTCGGGGTCCGCCGCGGTCTGCGCAGGCGCCGCGCTCGCCGGGCGAACCGCCGGGGCCTCCTGGCGGAGCGCACGGGCCGGGTGCGGTGCCTCCGATTGCGCCGGCGCGACAGTGACGGCGGCCTTCGGCTTCGAAGCCGGGACGGCGTGCGCGACAACCTTGGCCGCGGGCGCATACGAGCTCAACACCGACTTCTGAGGTGCCTTCGCGACGGCGACGCGGGATTCGTGCCCTCGGAGGATCACGGCGTAGACGCCGAGCCCGACGACCGCCACGAGGGCGAGCGCGAGCAGGCGTACGCCACCCGACTCGGATCGGAACTGCTTCATCTCAGGACTCTGAAAAAATCGCCGCACTCCTCGGACGATGTCGGCGCCGGGAGCAAGGCCCTTTAGACCTGCTCACGGGCGGCCCTGGGCGGTTCCAGCGCCTCGTCCGAAGGTAGCGCCGTCGGGGGAGGCTTTCTACCCATCGACCGAACAGTTTTGTGGCGGATCTGTGCCTAGCGTTCGTACGCCGCGCAGAGCATCCCGAAATAGGTCGGCGCCTCGTACGAGAGCAGCTCCGAACGCCAGTTCGCGGCGGTCTCGAGCGCCCCGTGCAGCATCAGTAGTTGCCAAAAGCTGTCGGCCCTGGCGGCGTCGACGAAGGACGGTTCGAAACCGAGCAGGTCTCCGAGCCGTTCCTCGCCGACGAGCTCGACCATCCGCCCGTCGTACTCGGCGGAGGCGGGGTCGAACCCGTACGGCCCCTCCGGATCGTGCGCGTGGCCGTGATCGGCGCTGGCGATCAGTGACACGCGCTTCGGGGAGGCCTCGGCGGCACGCGCGATCGCGGCGCCGGCAAGGACGTGCTCATCCCACGGCCGGTCCCGGGCAGGACTGGCGACGACGGCGGGCACCTGCGGATCGGAGCGGCCGCCCATGAACCAGAGTGGGATCAGCGCACCCCAGTCCAGCGGCGCTGTCGCAGCTCCGCGGTCGTTGGCGCCGAAGCTGATCCCGACGACTGGGATTCCCTCGTCCTGGAGCGCGGCGACCAGCTCCGCGGCGAGCTCGGCGTCGACGGGGCACGCGAGCTCGACTCCGGGCGCGTCCCAGTCGGCGAGGGAGCCCGCGAGCGTCGCCGCGACGACGACGGCGAAGTGCCCTTCGACATGGACGTTGTGGGGCGTCAGGACGATCGTGGCGTCTGGGCTCGCCGCGTCGAAGCGGCGTGAGAGCTCCTCCATGGCGGCCTGTGTCCGCTCGCCGCCCTCGATCGCCGCCGCCGGGGCCTCGGGCACGGCGAGCGTCCCGTGTGGCGCGATCGCGGCGAAGACGAGGGTCACTGCAGAGAGTTGATGCGCTCGATCAGGAGCTCGCAGAAGCCCTCGGCGTCGACGTCCACGCCGACGTGGCAGTTCGGCTCCCACTGCGCCCGGCCCCACAGGTCGACAAGCGTCCGGCCGCGCGACAGCTCCGACTCGGTGTCGATCTTGACGCCGCGTTCCTTCGTCTCCACGAGATCGGGCCGGAAGACCTGGGCGACGGCGAGCGCATCATGGATCGGCGAGCCGTCGAAGCCGTACACCTCGGCGTGGAAGCGGTTGTAGAAGGCGAGCAGCTCTCGCACCATCGTCCCGGCGCGACCCTCCAGGCGCTCGGCGTGGCTCTTCGTGAAGAGGGCCTTGTGCGTGACGTCGAGGCCGATCATCACCAGCTCGATCCCGCTCGCGAAGACGCGTGCCGCCGCCTCGGGGTCGGCCCAGATATTGAACTCGGCGGCCGGAGTGATGTTCCCCTCGGCGATCGCGCCGCCCATTAGCACGATCCGGTCGGGCCGCTTTTCCGGATAGCGGGCGAGCAGAAGCGCGATGTTCGTCAGCGGGCCCGTGGGAACGAGGACGACGCCGGGCTCGATCCGCTCGGCGAGGAAGTCGACGGCGTGCTGGTCGACCGGCTTCCGCCGCGCCGGCGGCAGGTCGGGGCCGTCGAGCCCGGTCTCGCCGTGCACGTAGGCGGCGACGAACGGCTCGCGCACGAGCGGACGATCGGCCCCGGCCGCGACGGGGACGTCCTCGCGGCCGACGTGCTCGAGGACGCGGATCGCGTTCGCCGTCGTCTTCTCCAGCGTCTGGTTACCGGCGACGGTGGTGACCCCGAGCAGCTCCAGCTCCGGCGATGCGAGGGCAAGCAGGAGCGCGATTGCGTCGTCGTGCCCGGGGTCGCAGTCCAGGAGGATGGAGATCGCCATCAGGCGCGCAGTATCGCGTCTACCTCCGCGGCGGTCGGCAGCGAGGGCTGCGCGCCGAAGCGGGAGGCGGCGATCGCGCCGGCGGCGCATGCTCGTCGCAGGGCCTCCTCACGGTTGCGCCCTTCGAGCAGGGAGACGACGAGGCAGGCCGTGAAGGCGTCACCCGCCGCGGTGCCGTCGACGGCTTCGACGTGCGGAGGCCGGGCGCGGGCGATCTCATTGCCGCCCTCGAGGAGGAGCGCGCCGTCCTCGCCCAGGGTGAGCGCGACGAGGCCCGGCTGCTCGCCGACCGCCTCCAGCCCGTAGCGGTTGGCGACGACGAGGTCCGGCTCGACCGTTAGCGGCCGCCCCGGCGCGGCGTTGACGCAGAGCCAGTCGGCCTGCGTGTGGGCGTGTTCCACTGCTGCGTCGGCGATCTCGAGCTGGCAAAGCGCCGGCCCGTCGAGCCAGAACTCCCCCACGCGGGCGTTGGCGCCCGGGACGACGACGATCTGGTTCTCCCCGTCAGCGCCCACGAGGATGAGCGCGACGCCGGTGGCGTCGTCGACCTCCCGGACGTCGAGCTCGACGCCGGCTTCGCGCAGGCCGGACAGGGCCTCGGGCGCGAACACGTCCCGGCCGACGCAGCCGACCATCCGCACCTCCGCGCCGAGCCGGGCCGCGGCGACCGCCTGGTTCGCGCCCTTGCCGCCCGGGATTCGTTCGAGCGTCGCGTCGGTGAGCGTCTCCCCCGGCCGCGGCAGCCGGTCGACCCGTGCGACGAGGTCGAGGTTGATCGACCCGACGACGGTCAGACTAGGCGGCAAGCGCGCGGAGGTCTTCGCCGGCGCGCTCGAGGTTCTCGCGCAGGTCGAAGAGGCCCGCCCACAGCGACGAGCGATCGGGCGCCGCGTCCATCCGGGCCATGTCCGACAGGCCCTGGAGCGCCCGGACGAGCACGGCCAGCTCGAGATAGACCTGCGCCACGCGTATCGGCGACGCCTGGACGCCGGCCCGCTTCAGCACAGGCGTCCACTCGAGCAGCTCCCCCGCGCCGGGGCCGCCGTACCAGGAACGCCCTTCGGCGCGGTCCGCCTCGAGCTCGAGCAGGTAACGGTCGAGGGGCCGCTCCAGTCCGACGAGCGCGGTCTCGATCCGGTCGGCGGCGTGGCGGAGCGCCGCCTCCCTGCCGCCTGCGGTCGACGGGGCCGCGTCGCCGCGAGCCCAGCGCTCGAGCAGCCGGCAGAAGGCCAGCGCGGCGGCCTCGCAGGCCGCGAGCTGGCCGATCAGCCGCCGGGACGTCGCCCAGTCGGCGGCGTTGTCCTCGAGGACGTCCGCCCAGCCGGGCTCTCGTGCGCGCAGCACGCTCATGAAGACGAGGCTTGTAGCTGACGCGGGCAGGGTGACGGAAACCCGCGGGGCTCGTTCGGCGTAACCAGGGCGCGTAGCGCTCTCATACCTCTACCACTACAGGAAGGATCATCGGCCTGCGACGGGTTCGGTCATAGACCAGTTGGCCGACTTCGTCGTGCAGGTGCTCCTGGAGCAGCTTGATCTCGCTGATCTCGTCGGCGAGGCACTGCTGGAGGACGCGGTCCGCCTCGTCGCGCAGCTCGTCCAGGAGCGGCCCTGAATCGTCGCCGAAGCCGCGGGCGATCAGCTCCGGCGGCCCGGCCGCGCTTCCGTTCATCCCGGCGAGCGTGGCGACGATGATCAGGACGCCGTCCTCCGAGAGGCGCCGTCGGTCGCGCAGCGCGACGTCGTGGACGTCCCCCACGCCGAGCCCGTCGACGAACGTCACACCCGACTCGATCTCGTCGACGATGCGCGCGCCGTCGCGGGAGAGCTCGACGACGGTTCCGTTCTCGGCCATCACGATCGCGTTCGCAGGGACGCCCGCATCGCGGGCCAGCTGCGCGTGCGCCGCCTGCATCCGGTACTCGCCGTGCACCGGCATCACGGCGCGCGGCCGGAGCAGCGAGATCAGCGTGCGGATCTCCTCGGAGCAGGCATGGCCGGAGACGTGTACCGGCGCGATCTCCTGATGGAGCACCTCCGCTCCCCGCTTCGCGAGCTGGTTGATCGCGTCGTGGACGCGCAGCTCGTTCCCCGGCACGGGCTTCGCCGAGATGATCACGGTGTCGCCGCGCTCCACCGAGATCGCGGGATGGTCGTTGTAAGCGATCCGGGTCAGGGCTGAGAGCGGCTCGCCCTGGGAGCCCGTGCAGAGGATCAGCTGCTCGTGGGGCGGCAACTCGTCGAGCTCGGGCGGCCGCACCAGGACGTCCTCGGGGACGTCCATGTAGCCGAGGTTCCGCGCGATGTTGGCGTTCTTGCGCATCGAGCGGCCGACGATGCACACCTTCCGGCCCACCTGGACGGCGATGTCGACGGCCTGCTGCATCCTGTGCACGTTCGAGGCGAAGGAGGAGACGAGCACGCGCCCGCGGCGCAACGGGATGATCTGGCGGAAGGCCTCGCCGACGACTCGCTCGGACGCCGTGAACCCGGGCCGCTCCGCGTTGGTCGAGTCGCCGAGCACCAGGTCGACGCCCTGGTTGCCGAGCTCGGCGAGGCGCCCGACGTCCGTCTTCAGCCCGTCGACCGGCGTGTGGTCGAGCTTGTAGTCGCCGGTGTGGACGATCCGGCCGCCCGGGCTCTCGAGCACGACTGCGACGCAGTCCGGGATCGAGTGCGCCATGCGGACGAACCCGATCCGGAACGCCCCAGCTTCGCGCGGCGGGTCGTCCGGATGGATCTCGTGGAGGTCGGCCGAGCGCAGGAGGCCGTGCTCGTCGAGCTTCGACTTGATGAGTCCGAGCGTGAGCCGCGTCGCCCAGACCTCCGGGATGCGCACCTCGCGCATGAGGTACGGCAGCCCGCCGACGTGATCCTCGTGGCCGTGGGTCAGGATCACGGCCCGGATCGAGTCGGCGCGCTCCCGGAGATACGAGAAGTCAGGCAGAACGAGGTCCACGCCGAGATGCTCGTCCCGCGGGAATGCCAGGCCGGCGTCCACGACGACGATCGAGCCGTCGGACTCGTAGACGGTGAGGTTCTTGCCGACCTCCCCGAGGCCGCCGAGCGCGACGATCCTGCAGGTGCCGTTCGCCATCGCCGCAGTGTACGTCCGTGACTCCTCGCCACACGCCGGGTTCGAAGCGCGGCGATCCCTCCTTCCAGGGATTCGCGGGGTCTTCACCCGAAGGGGGGATTCGGCCTCGACCACCGGCACGAAGCTGTGACCTCTGCGGTCGACGAAGGGAGAAGGAGATGCAGATCCGCGCTTGGACATATCGGATCGCTTTGCTGGCCTCGTTGCTGCTTGCGGCGGGCGCCGGCGAGAAGTGGGGTCACTAGCGCCCGACCCCCTCGAGGGGCACAAGGGCCGCCGCCGCGCCTGACGGCCGTCGGCTCAAACCGGTGCTCTGACCGATGCCACATCGCGCGCGCGCACTTCTGGGCGGCACGATCGCGCTCGGCGCGATGACAGTGCTCGTCGCGTCCTTCAGGACCGACTCCGGCTCCCTCCGGATGCTCGCCGTGCTCGCGGCGGCGGCGGCGCTGAGCGAGCTCTTCACGATCCCCGCGGACCGGGGCTCCCTCCATCCGCTCGACGCCCACGGGTTCAGCCTCTCGGCCTCGGTCCACGTGGCCGCGATCCTGATTCTCGGCCCGTGGCCGGCGGCTCTCGTCGCCACCTTCGGCGTCGTTGCCGCCGACTCGCTCGCGCGCGTGCCGTTCCACAAGGTCGCCTACAACGCAAGCGTGTTCGCTCTGGCCGCCCTAGCGGGCGGCCTCGCCTTCGAAGCACTCGGCGGCGTCCCGGGGACGATCTCCCTGCCGGAGGACTTTCCGGCGATCGGCGTCCTGGTGGCGACCGCGTATGCGGTCAACACGCTGCTGATCGGCGCAATCGTGGCGGCGACGAGGCGGATCTCGCTCGTCGCGCTCCAGCGGGACAAGCTGCGGGCGGAGCTGCCGGCCGCTGCGGCAGAAGCCGGGCTCGGCGTCTCGATCGCGCTGTTCGCGGTGCGCGAGCCCTGGGCGATCGTTGCCCTCGTGCCGCTTGCGATCGCGGTGTACCTCTCGCGCTCGCGACTCGTCACTCTCCGCCGTGAGACATCGCACGCGCTGGAGACGTTCGCGAACATCGTCGACGAGCGGGACTCCTACACCTACCGCCACTCGGCTCGAGTCGCCGAGTACATCCGCGAGCTGGCGACCGCGCTCAAGCTGCCCTCGTCGCAGGTCGCATCGCTGCGCTGGGCGGGGCGCCTGCACGACCTTGGGAAGATCCGCGTCGACGCCGCCGTGCTCGGGAAGGAGAGCGCACTCGACAGCGCGGAATGGGCCGAGCTGCGCCTCCATCCGCGCCTGTCGGCACGCCTGCTGCGCCGCTTCCGCTTCGCCGCGAAGGAGGCCCAGGCGGTCGAGTACCACCACGAGCGCGCGGACGGCGGCGGGTACTACGGCGTCGATCCGCATGAGATTCCGCTGGCCGCGCACTTCATCGTCGTCGCCGACAGCTTCGACGCGATGACGAGCGACCGTCCGTACCGGCGCGGCCTCGCGCGAGCAGCGGCGCTGGCCGAGATCGAGGCCAATCTCGGCACGCACTTCCATCCGGCGGTCGGCAAGGCGTTCGTCGCCGTGCAAAGGGGTGAGGATCCGCTCGACGCCCTGACCGCGGCGGAGCTCATGGAGCTCCGGCAACTGGACGACCGCGGCCCCCGCTCGCGCCGGTCTCCGGCGGGCGCGCTGCTCGAGCGGCCCGAACTCGTGGCCCTGGGTGGGCTCGCGGCCGCGCTCGTCGGGTATGCGGCGGGTGCAGGCGTCTGGGCGGCACTCGGACTCGCCCCGAGCGCTTGCGGGCTGACGGTTTGGCTCCTCGGCCTTCGGCGTGCGGGACGGCTCGAGACCGCGCTCGCAGCCTCGGCGGCCGACGAGGACGCGTTCTCGCAGGTCGTCGCCCGTCTGGTCGAGACCTCAGATCTTCGCTGGGCAGGGCTCGTCCACTGGAGCGAGCCGGGACTGGCGGGAACGCTCGACCGCGAGTGGAACGGTGGGCCGCACCGACCGACGGAGTCGGCGCTGATGAGCTGGCTGATCCGCGACGCCGAGACGCGCGAGGAACTGGTGCTGGCGCCGGGGAGCGAGGTCGGTCGGTCGGGCGTCTTCGCGGCCGTGCCACTGTCGTCCGGAGCCTCGACAGACGCCCATCTCGTGCTCAAGTTTGGCCGCGCGCTCTCGCCGCACGTCAAGCTCGCACTGGTCGAGGCGAAGCCAAAGCTGGCCGACGCGTTCCTCGCGCCACCAGCCGAAGAGCCGCCTCGGCTGGCGGCGGTCTCGTAGTGTTCCTGCTCCCGAGCATCGCGGTGGGGATGCTGCTAGCCGTCCTGCTCGGCGGGCGACTCACGGCGGTTCTCGACGTCCGATTCCGCCGCGGGCCACTCGTCTGCGCCGCCCTCGCCCTCCAGATCGTCCTGTACTCGCGAGTCGGAGCGGACTGGCCCGAGGCCGTCCGGAGCGCAGTGCACCTCGGCAGCTACTGCCTCCTGGTCGTCTTTGCCGCGTCGAACGCGCGTGTTCGGGCGCTCTGGCCGCTGCTTGCCGGGATGCTGTTGAACGCGGCGGCCATCGCCGCAAACGGGGGCCACATGCCCGTCTCGTCGGATGCCGCGCGTGCGGCCGGGATCGGGCCGGTACCGGATTCGAACGTGTCAGAGGCTGCGCACCACCTACGCTTCCTGGGGGACGTCTTCGCGCTGCCGTCCCAGTTGCCGCTCGCCAACGTCTTCTCGGTCGGCGACATCCTGATCGGCATCGGCATGGCGACCTTCATCGTCGCCTCGTCGGTCGACGACGATCCCGCGCCGACCCTCAGCTTCGGCCGCCTCGTGGAGCCGCTTCGTGTACAGGCGTACCGGCGGCTCGCGGCCGCAAAGCTCGTCTCGCACCTCGGAGACTGGCTCACGCTCGCCGCGCTGATCGGCTGGATGTACGGACGGACAGGAAGCACCCGGGACGTCTCGGCCGTCCTGCTGGTACGCCTCGCGCCTCCGATCCTCGGCGGAGGGGTAGCGACGATGGTCGTCGACCGCCTGCCGAAGGGCCGCCTACTGATGTGGATCGAGGCCGCTCGCGGGTGTGTCGTCGCGGGCGCCCTTGCCGGAGTGCTCGCCGGATCGCGGCCGGCGATCTTCGCCGCCCTCGCCTTCTCCGGGCTGCTCGCGGCGGTTTCGAACGCCGCCACCGGGGCCCTCGTACCCAGTCTGCTCCCCTCCTCCTTGCTGCCACCGGCGAACGCCGGCCTCGCTGTGACGAAAGACGTCGCCATGGCGGTGGGCGCGGCGGCGGCCGGCCTCGCCTTGGCGTCGGTCGGCGCAGCGGTCGCGCTCTCGGCCGACCTCGCCACCTTCCTCGTCGCCGTCTCGCTCCTACGCAGCCTGCGCGCCAGCGGGGCGGCCAGACTTCGTCTCCGGGAGCCGCGAGAGGAAAGCGCCTTGCGATCCCTCCTCCGCCGCCGGCCGCTGCTGTTCGTGATCCTGTCGTTCGCGTCGGCGACGATCGCCACGGGTCTCGTGAACGCGACACTGCCGCGATTTCTGGCGCAGGACACCGGTCTCGGACCGGGCGGCTACGGCTATGCAATCGCCGCGCTCGCGTTGGGGCTTGCTCTCGGCGAGGCCGTCGTGGGGCTGACGCGAGTGGGTCCCGAGGCCGGCCGCTGGATCGGCGCCGGCCTCCTTCTGATGTCGGGTCTCTTCGGACTGCTCGCTCTCGCTGAGCACGGGCCGACCGTGCTCCTCCTGCTCGGGGCGATCGGCTTCGTCGACGGGACGACCGACGTGGTCTACAACACCGTCGTGCAACGGGAGGCCGACCCACGCCACCTTGGGGCGGCATTCGGCTTCTCCTCCGCGCTGATGACGACCACGATGATGGGAGCAGTCGCGCTCTCGCCGGTGGCGAACGGCTTCCTACCGGCAAGTTCGGTTGTCTTCGGCGCCGCCCTCTTCCTCGTTGGTGGAGGCGCCGTGGCCCTGTTGGGGATGGCGCGCCGTCCCGAACCGGCGACCGCTCCTGCCGCCCTGGCTTAAGAACTCGTTTCAAAACGAAGCCTTGTGCCGCCGGGCCGCGCTGGACGGCGCGATGCCGCGTCCTCGGGAGCGCCCATATCGCTGATATGGCCTCTCCCTGCGTCCTTGCCTCGCACCGCCCATCGCACCCCGACGACGAAGCGTCATTCTGAAACGAGTTCTAAGCCCCAGGGCCTCTCGATCCGATAGAAGGCCTATGCGGCCGTCTCGCGCTGTCCTCGGCACGATCGTCCTCGGTGCCATCGCCGTGCTCGCCTCGCTCTGGCAGGTGCGCGGCGTCGCGCTGACTCCGTTTGCGCTCTTCCTCGCGGCCGCGATCCTGATCGAGCTGTTCGAGGAGTCGGACCGCGAGCGCTCGCGCGAGCCGGCCGAGACCGAGCGCTTCCGGCTCGGGGCGGCAGTCCAGGTCGGCGCTCTGCTCGTCCTCGGGCCGTGGGCCGGCGCGCTCGTCGCTGCGGCCGGGATGGTCGCCGGCGCGCTCTTTCGCGGGACGCAGGCTCGCGCTGCCTCGTTCGCTGCCAGCTCCTATGCCCTCGCGGCGCTCGCAGGCGGGGTCGCGTTTCGTGTCGCGGGCGGCGACACGGGCAGCCTGCGCCTGCTCGACGACCTCGTTCCCCTGATCGTGCTCGGCGTCGCGTATCTGACGGTTCGCGCACTGCTGATCGACGTCCTGCTGAAGCGCGAGGCGTTCGAGCCGCAGGTGGCAGTGGCCGCCGGCGAGGTCGCGCTCGGCGCGGCGGTCGCGCTGCTGTCCTATTCGCACTCCTGGAACGTGCTCGTGGTCGTTCCGCTCGCGATCGCCCTCCACCAGGCGCAGCTGCGCGTGAACGGGCTCCAGCGGGAGACCCTGCGCGCGCTGGAGACCTTCGCGAACATCGTCGACGAGCGTGACCCGTCCACCTACCGCCACTCGATTCGCGTCGCGGCCTCGGTCGATCGTCTCGCCCGCGCGCTGCGGCTGCCGTTCTCGGACATCGACCGGCTCCGCTGGGCCGGGCGCCTGCACGATCTCGGCAAGGTAGCCGTCGACTCGAACGTCCTGCGCAAGCCGGGACGGCTCGACGGCGCCGAGTGGGCGGCGATGCGGCGGCATCCACGCCTTTCGGCGCGCCTGCTCCAGCGCTTCGAGTTCGTCGCCACGCAGGCGCGGGCGGTCGAGCTCCATCACGAGCGGATGGACGGCAGCGGCTACTACGGCGTCAGCGCTGCCGACCTGCCGCTCGCGTCGCACTTCCTGATCGTCGCTGACAGCTTCGACGCGATGATCACCGACCGTCCGTATCGGCCCGGGATGTCACGCGAGGAGGCGCTCGCCGAGATCGAGCGCAACCTCGGTACGCAGTTCCACCCGATCGTCGCCAAGGCATTCGTCGCCGTCGAGCGGGGCCTCGATCCGGAGAAGGTGCTGACCGCGGACGAGCTGGCCCAGATCCGCGGCGCGTCGGCCTCGATGCGGCTCGGCGTCATCCCCGGCGGCCGCGACCTCAAGGAGCGGCCCGAGCTCCTGGCGCTCGGCGGCGTCGTGCTCGCGCTCGTCGGCCTCGGCTTCGACCAGCCCTGGGTCACCGTGGCCGGCGCGGTCGCGGCGACCGCAGGTCTCGGGCTCCGCGCTCTGGCACGCGCGCGGTCCGGCCGGCTGACGGACTCCCTTCGCCGTGCCCTGAGCGCACCCAGCCCGCCCGCGCTGTTCGACGATCTCCTCGACCGGCTCGACCGGGCGTGGCCCGTAGGCTTCGCGTGCCTGGTCGCCTGGGACGAGGATGGTCTCGGCGGCCGGATCGAGCAGTCGCGCGGTGAGGGCCCGACGGAGCCCGCACTGATGAGCTGGCTCGTCCGCGAGGCGGAGTCCGGTGCGGACGTGATCGTCGCTCCGGGCGCGGAGCTCGGGCGCCAAGGGATCGAGCTCGCCCTCCCGCTCCGGCGCGACAACAGCGCCCTCGTCGGCTTCCTCGTCGTCGAGGGTGCGCGCCTCCCGCCGCGGCACGTCGAGCTCGCCCTGCTCGAGACGCTCGACGACATCGGGCTCGCGCTCGCGGCGCGGCCGATCGACGCGGTCGTACCCATGCTCGCGTCGGTCAGCTAGATGTAAGTCCTAACCACGTTGTTCCATCCGGCCCTCCTTGGAGGCTGGGGGTGTCGAAGCCACCAGTCCCAAGGAGGGCGCCGGATGAAGCTGCACGGTAACGCGAGGACCTGTCCGCACACGCGTCGGCTGAT
>WNGB01003088.1_pt1 | contig 27700 bp, 30 predicted proteins | sample 5400681 | NCBI WGS metagenome assembly WNGB01 (sample SAMN13153367, study PRJNA577476) | soil metagenome | isolation source: 115 cm soil or saprolite under grassland replicate 2 | place: USA:California | collected 2016-06-15
ATGGTGAAGGTGACCGTCGACGGCGCGCGGGCGGCGATCATGCCTCCGAGGTTCTTGAGCTTCGCCGAAACGACGCAGGGCGAAACGCACCCAGACGTGTCGACGGAGAGCACGGTGTAGATCGGGGGCAGCGTCGACAGGTTGCCGAAGTCGATCACGTCGATCGGAGCTTTGATGCCGAAGTCGTGGTTGACGTTGGTGAAGGCGAGATCGGCTCCAGATATGCCATCGACGACCACGCCTTCATTGAAACGAACGCGGACCAGGTGGTAGGGCGCGGCCGAGGCGATGTAAACGTCGGCCCTCACCCCGGAAAGCTCGACCGCGTCCACGCCGCCGACTGACTGGTGGTCGGTCCGAACGCTGGCCGCGGAGCCGAGGAAGTTCGTCCTGAAGGCGTTTCCGTCGGTGAGGTCGGGGAACGTCGGGACGAGAGTGGCCCGGTCCTTCCACCACGCATTGCCGGCCGCCCGGGCGAGGTTCTGCGACTGCGGGTCGCTGCCGACGTGCTTGGCGAGGAATGCCTGACCGCGAAAGTAGGCGTCCCCGCGAATGATGATCGCCTCGACCTGCTCGGAGGCCGAGCGAACCGTGAGATGGCGTACGTCCGGTCGAGCGAACTGCATGTCGAACGTCCATTGCGCTCCCGCCGCCGTGTAGACGCCATTGATCTCGTAGCTCCCGGCGGAGGCCAGCATCGTCTCGGCGCCGTTCTCCAGGGATCGTGTGGAGGGCAGACCGAATGGATCGCACGCGGCGAGCAGGACCACCAGGACTGGCGCCAGGAATTGCAACCTTGACATCCCGATCAGATCCGGTAACGGCTGGAGTTCAATACGCGTTACCCGACCATGGCGGGCAGGCGACGCACCATCACGATCCGAGGCCGCGAGTATCCCGTCCTGGGACCGAGCATTCGCGACCCGCGCCTCCACGTCGCCGCGGTCCTCCTCACCCTGCAGGTCCTGGGTCAGACGGTGCTCAACTTCCGGCTCTCGGTGGTCCAGATCCTCATCTGCCTGGCCACCGGCGCGCTCATCGAGTTCGGATATGGCTTCTTCAAGGACAAGGTGATCCTGTGGCCGGCGAGCGGACTGCTCACCGGCAACAGCACCGCGTTCATCCTTCGCGTCCCCGGCACGTTTCACGGTGACTGGTGGAGCACGCACGGAGTCTGGATCTTCGTCGGGGTCGTCGCGTTCTCCATGGCCTCGAAGTATCTGATTCGCTGGCGCGGCCGGCACATATTCAACCCTTCCAACCTGGGGCTCGTCCTCGCGTTCGTCCTCCTTGGACCGACCTACACGGAACCCCAGGACCTCTGGTGGATACCGATGGGCCCATGGATGATCGTCACCTACGCGATCCTGATCGGCGGCGGGCTGTGCATCGCCTGGGAGCTGAAGCTGTTGGGGCTCGAGCTCGGCTACATGGCCGCGTTCGCCCTGTTCACGTGGCTGGCCCTTTCGCCCGTGCCGGACCACTGCATGATCGCCAGCTGGTACGCGACCCCGATCTGCGGGAACCAGCTCGCGGAGATCCTCATCACCTCGCCCGAGGTGCTGATCTTCGCCTTCTTCATGGTCCCTGACCCGCGCACCGTCCCCGACGGCCAGGCCGCAAGGTTCGTGTTCGGCGTCATCGTCGCCTTCCTATCGGTCGTCCTGATCGGCCCGACGACCCTCGAGTTCTGGACGAAGACGGCCATTCTCGCCAGCCTCGTCTTCGCGTGCGCGGGACGATTCGCGCTGGCCCGACTTCTCGAGCCGGTCGAGCAAGGAGGTGGCGTGATGGAGACCGTGCGACGGCTGGGTGCGTCGGGACCGGCCGCCCTGGGCGTGAGCCTGGTGCTTCTGACCCTGCTGCCGCTCTCCTCCGAGCTGTCTCTGCACAGCACGGTGCCGGCGCCTGAGCTTCCCGACGGGACACGACCCGTGCTGTCACGGACCATCGGGACCGGCACCCCCGACATCGCCTCGTGGACGTTGGACTCGGCCCGCGCCGCGCTTCCGCCGCCTCCCGGCGAACAAGCCGGCCCCGCAGCGGCGAGGGTCTGGTTGTTGCCGTCGATCCCCCAGGTCGGCGTCCCCGCGAACGTGGTCGCCTTCGATCCGTCGCTGAACGAGGACACCGCCAGCAGCTGGGCGCACGACCTCGTGCTGGACCTGATGATCGAATCGGAGGCGCGTCGCGCTCACGACTTCACGCTTGCCGGACAGGGCGCGACAGGGGACGGGCTCAAGGAGTTCACCGATGTCATCACGCAGGACGTGAAGGCCGGCAAGAGCGTCCAGAAGACCTACTCGTTCGACCGCGTGGAGCTGACGCTCTTTCTGCCTAAGCTGAGCACCCAGGCGAGCCGTCTAGTCGGAGTGACCCTGCACGGCACCACGACCCTGGTCACTCGAGATGCGTCAGGAAACGTGGTGTCCCGGCAGACGCAGCCTTACAACAAGAGCTGGGGGCTCGGCGGCGCGGTGGGTGGCGACGTCAACCATCTCGTGATCGTCAACGACTTCTCCGACCTCAGGCTGGCGTAGCTTCCGCTCCCCACATGCTGGGGACGGCCAGGTCAGCCTGCCGGAGTGATGCGCAGGACCGGGATCTCGCGGTCGGTCTTCTTCGGGTATCCGGCGTACACAGGAGCCACACTGGCGACGCGCGCGTACGCGTCCTCGCGCTCTTTGCCGGTCAGTGACTTGCAGTGAGCGGCGAACTTGCGGTTCCCTACCTGGACCCAGACCTTGTCTGGGTTGGCGGCGATGTTGTGGAACCAGCTCGGGTGCGTCGGCGAGCCGCCTTTGGAGGCGATGATCAGCCAGGCATCGTCGCCGTCCGGGAATCCGCCGAGCACGGTGCTGCGCTCCTTGCCCGACCTGGCGCCGACGGTGGTCAGGACGAGCACCGGAAAGCCCATGAACATGCGCGGTTCCGGACCTTCGGCTTTCTGGTAGCGCGCGACCTCGCGACCGGCAAAGGGCCGCATGAGCTTAAACACGAAATCCATGACCCGGGCGCCCCGTGTGCCTTTCGGCGGGACGTGAATTCTGCTGGTCTGCTCGTCCACTGGAGATTGAAGTTACAACAGCCGCTGCCCGACGCCAATAGAGCCGTTTGGCGCCAGAGGTGCGTATTCCGCCGGGCCAATAGGCCCGTGTGGCGCCAAAAGTGCGGAATCGAGGTCTGCGGCGGAAGGGGTGGCTAGCGGGACTTGAACCCGCGACACCCAGATCCACAATCTGGTGCTCTGCCAACTGAGCTATAGCCACCACGGCGCGGCCAAACGAGGCGGCCTGGAGGAAGGGAAACGATTCTACCGTGGCCTGATGTACCAGAATTGAATTGATGTCAAGCGCCGCCGAGCTCGACCAGATGATCAAGTCTGGCGAGCTGATCGAGTCCACCCGGGAGATGACCCCGGAGTACCTGCAGGAGCTCAAGCACACCCTGATCGTGTCTGGTGACACCGAGCTCATCTCCGCCCCTGCCTACTACCTGGCGGCCAAGCGGGCGCCGAGCATCAACGCCTTCATGACCGGGATCGCGATCATCCAGGACGAACTCGCCCATGCCCACATCGCCTACCACATCCTCGAGGAGCTGGGCGAGGACCAGGAGAAGCTCATCTTCAGCCGCGACCCCAAGAGCTTCCGCTACCCCTACGCGTTCGACGTCCCGCTGGACACCTGGACCGAGCTCGTCGTCGCCAACGGTTTCTACGACCAGGCGGGCTTCTGCCTCCTCGGCGACATCCATGACAAGTGCTCCTACGGGCCCTGGAAGCGCGGGTTGAACAAGGTGATGCTCGAGGAGAACTTCCACCTCCGGAACGGACGCACGTGGATGAAGCGGATCAGCGCCGCCGGCGGCGCCGCCAAGGACGAGCTGCAGCGAGCGGTCGACTGGATGTTCCCGCTCAGCGTCGAGTGGTTCGGCCTCCCCGACTCGATGAAGATGCACTCGACGCAGCTCGAGTATCGGCTCAAGGGGCTCACCAACGACCAGCTGCGCCAGTGGTGGCTCTCGACCGTCGTCCCCTACTGCGAGCAGATCGGCGTCAAGGTTCCCGCGCACAAGGAGACCCGGGACGGCAAGGACGTCTGGGAACTCGACTATCCCTTTCCGTGCGAGTTCGACGCGGAGAACAAGCGCTGGGACTTCAAGCAGCCGATCACGTGGGACGACGTGCTCGTGCGCTGGCGCGCCCGGGGGCCGCGCAACGCGGAGATGGTGGCGATGTTCCAGGAGGAGTTCCACAACTTCCGGAAGACGCACAAGCGGGAGTCATGACTCAGCGTTACTGGGCGGCGCTCGCCGAGGTCGAGGACCCCGAGATGCCGGTGAACCTCGTCGACCTGGGCGTCATCTACGGCATCGCCGAGCATGACGGCGTGGTCGAGGTCGACCTCACGTTCACGGCGATGGGCTGTCCCGCGTCTGACTTCATCGTCGACGACGTGCGCGAGCGCTTGCTGCGCGAAGAGGGCGTGCGCGAAGTCCAGGTCAACATCGTCTGGGACCCGCCCTGGACCGTCGCCCGGATGACCCAGGCCGGCCGCGACGTGCTCGAAGCATGGGGCCTCGCCGTTTGAGCGGTTACAAACGCGTCAGCGGCGACGCGGCCGAGTACGAGGTATTCGCGAGGAAGTCACGTGTCGATCCACTGCACCTCGTCGGCAGCGTGGTCGCGCCGGACGACGACCTGGCGATGGCTTACGCGCGCGCGACCTACGACGAGGAGCGCTGGTGCGAGATGGCGATCGTGCGCAAGGAGCACGTGATTCCGCTGTGGGCGCCTGGGGAAGCTTGAGTCTGCCCCTCCGGCGCTGCGGGCCGCCTCCCCATGAATGGGGAGGAGTGGCTTGAGCCTCTCCGACCTCGTCCTGTCGCTGGCCGACAACAAGCAGATGCTCGGGCTGCGTTACGCCGAGTGGGCGACCCGAGCTCCCTCGCTGGAGGCCGACATCGCCGCGGCCGCGATGGGGCTTGACGACCTCGGTCACAGCCGGGTCCTCTACGGGTGCCTGGAACCGCTGGGCGCCGACCCTCGCGGCCCCGAGCGGGAGGCGGACCCGGCGACCATCCGCAACCTCGCCTACTTCGACGAGCCCTGGACCGAATGGAGCCAGTTCGTCGCCGCGAACGCAATCCTCGACACGGCCTTCACGGTGACGATCGAGTCGTGCGTCAACGGCTCGGTCGAGGTGCTGCAGCACCGCCTGCGCAAGATGCTCATGGAGGAGCGCTACCACTTCCTGCACGGCCGAAGCTGGCTGCGGTCAGGCATCGAGAGCGCGCCGCTGGTCAGGGCGTGGCAGGAGGCGCTGGAGTTCTTCGGCCCGCCCGAGGGCGAGACGCACGAGTTGCACAGGGCCGGAAAGCTCGGCATGGGGCCGGCGGAGATGAAAGCGCGACTCGAGGAGCAGTTGGAGACGCAGGCCCCGAAGGTCACGATCCACTGGAACGTCTGGGACCCGCTCCGCAGGCGCAGCGCCGAGGGAGCGATCGACGAGCACACCTTCGGCATGCTCCGAGGGTTGGAGGAGAAGAAGTACGCGCCGCCCACCGCCGCGCGACAAGGCTGAGCAAGCTTCAGCCCCTCTCCCGGACCCTCCCCCCGACGGGGGGAGGGCGATGCCGGCCTGCCCCCACTGCAAAGCACAGGACGCAGAGGTCATCTCGCTCTTCGGCACGCAGGCGATGACCCTTCAGTACCGCTGCCGGCGCTGCGGCACCCTGTTCGAGGCGATCAAGTACAGCTAGGGGCTGAGCCGCCAGAAGTCGCCGGTCAAACCGATGCTCGCGAACACCGCCTCGGCCTCGTCGGCGGTGCGCCTGCGCCACGCGGGGTCAGCTCGATCGCGATACCAGGTATCGGCCAACCGCCACAGCTGCTCGGTCGTGAAGAATGCGCCCACTGGTTTGCCTGAGCGCGCGACGTGTTCTTCCGACCGGAAGAGAAGCATGGTGCTTCAAGTGAAGACGATGTCGTCCCACCAACGCCTGGCCGGCACGCTGAAGTGCACGATTCCTTCCGCGTCGACGAGCTTGCGGTCCGCAACCCTGAGCGTCAGCTCGTCCTGGCAATCCGGACAACGGGTTGACACCGTGCCCTCCCCGCCCAGCAGCGAGACGATGCCCAGCGCGTCCCACGCACAGTTGCCGAAATAGCGATGTCCGCGGACTGTGACCACGAAGTCGGTCGCGACGGCCGAGAACGGGTTTGCCATCCGCAGCCTCGTCTGATCCGAAGGCTCGAGGACATAGACGTGGCCTTCGCCCAGCGCTCTGTACGCCTCCATCACCTCTGTCTCGCCGAGGCCGAGGCGAGCCGACAGTTCGGGGGCTGTTGGCACCGATCCGGTCTCGATGGTCCGTTCCAGAACGGCGACTCGCACTCGGTTCGTCAGCTCGACGTCACCAGCCACGCTTCTTCATCTCCCCATGATCACCGGCTGCGCCTGCGCATAACCGCAAGCGGCAGGCCGGCGAGCACCACGACCACGATCAGGACCGCGACGATGATCGGCAGCGCCTGGCCGCCGCCTATGGTGACGGCGCCAGGCGGCGGCGACGCGGACGGGTAGCCTGCCGCGAAATATCCGAACGTGGTCGTCCTCGCCTCGATCGTGTAAGGCGCACCCTGCTGCGAGCGAGGCATCGCGGTCCACGGTCCATTCGGATCCGTCGCCGTGTACACGGTCGTCGGGTCGGGCTCCAGGTTGGAGTACCTGAGCACAAGGTTGGCCGCCTTCGTGGGGTCGAGGGTGGCACTCGCCGTCACCTGGTAGATGTTGGTCACGAAGCTGATTCCCGCCGGCTGAGGGCAGCTCCCATACGGAGCGATGCCAACGTCGATCAACGTCTTGCCGTCGACCACGAACGCGCCCGGTAGGAAACCGATCACGAGCTGGCCGTCGTCGGTGAACGCCGAGTTGGCGTCGCTGACCCCGCGGACCACCTTGATGCTGAGGTGGCCCGAGCTCGGTTTGAGGTTGGCGCCCGCCTGCGGTGGTGGGCAGATCCAGTTGTACTGCTGGGGCGGCCCGAAGCCGTCGTAGAAGCCGGGCGCGACCATCCATGCGGCGAGCGCGTAGACCGTCGCGGCTAGGGCGAGGAGGGCTGCTCTTCTCAAAGCGCCAGGTCGGCGATCGCGTGGCCCACGATCGGGGCCACCAGGTCCTTGCACGCCCAGCGCCACAGGGCGAGCACGAGACCGGCCGCGGCCACCGCGCCGAGGAACTCGGGCGGATGTGACAGCACATGCGCGAGCGTCCAGAGCAGCGTGCTCCCGGTGATCGCCAGCGGGGCTCCGCCGAGGTCCTCGAGCGCCGCGTAGAGGGCGCCGCGGAAGGCCAGCTCCTCGCCGATCGAGACCGCGACCGCGGCCATCGCCAGTCCCATGGGGAGCAAGGGCACCGCGCTCGATCTCGCCGCCGCGGGCAGGAGCAGCACCGCGCCGAGCGCGAGGCCACCGAGGATGCGCAGGCCGAACCTGGCAGTGCCAAGGCCGAGACGTTCTGGCGGCCATCCGACCACCGCCACGGCGAGCGCCCCGCCACCGAGCAACAAGGCGGCGACTGTGAGTCCCGGTTGTTGCACGATCAGCGCGCGCGACCATTCGACGGCCACGACGAACAGCGCGAGAAGGCCCGCGCGGCCAGCGGGCCGCACTCGCTGGGATGCGATCAACGCGCGAGGCGCTCGGGTGCGGCGTACACGTTGAAGCGTTCGCCGCGCAAGAACCCCACCAGGGTCTGGCCGAACTCGCGCGACAGCGCCACGGCCAGGCTGGAGGGAGCGCCGACGGCGGCAAGCACGGGCATCCCGGCTGTGATCGACTTCTGGACGATCTCGTAACCCGCCCGGCCGCTGACGACCAGGATCGTGCCGGCCAGCGGCACCCTGCCCTCCAGCAGCATTCGGCCGACGACCTTGTCGACGGCGTTGTGCCGGCCGACGTCCTCGCGCATGCAGATCAACTCACCGCCCGCCGTGAACAAACCCGCGGCATGGAGACCGCCGGTGCGCTCGAAGACACCCTGTCCCGACCGCAGGCGCTCCACGAGCCCAGGCAAGATCCTGGCGTCGACGGAAGGCCCTTCCGCGAGGTGCTCCAGGTCGCGCTTGAGGTCCTCGATCAGGACCGCGCCGCAGACCCCGCAGGCGGAGCTCGACAGCATCGAACGCTCCGGCTTGCGGCGCGGCGCGCGGACGAGGTGGAGGTCGACCTGGTTGGAGTCAACGATCGTCGCGTCAACCTTGATGCCGTCGGCCGCCTCGCCCGACTCGGCGCTGATCCGGACCACGCGGATGTCCTCGAGCGAGCGCGCGATACCCTCGGCGTACATCAGGCCGAGCGCGAGCTCGATGTCCTCGCCCGGTGTTCGCATCACGACCGACAGCGGTTCTCCGTCGAGCATCAGCTGCAAGGGCTCCTCGGTGACCACGGCGTCGGGCGCCTCGCTCCACCTGCCCGAGTCCCACTTGCGGACGCGCAGCCCAGGCGCTGCGGGTTTGGGCATCAGCCCTCTGCGACTCGCAGCTGGCGCGCGGATCGCGGCACCGCGGTCGTGATGGCAAAGCCGCGCCAGGAGGTGACGCGTTCTGGCTTGAGGTCGATGACAGGCGGAACTTGTGCGAGCTCGATTCCGTACCGCTCGGCGATCGATGAGCCGTCGCTCGACGCCGCGAAACTTCCGCGCACGCACGCGCCGACCATGCGCGAGGGACGGAAACGATGATGCGACTCGACGACCAGCGCGCCCGGGGCTCCGGCGCGAGGTCGCCCGCTGGTCGCTGCGATCGTCACCCGGCCGCGGTCCACCTCCCAGAACGCCGGGCGCACCACCGGCATCCCCGCTTCGATCCAGCAGGCGTAGCCGCGGGAAACTCCCGCCAGGCGCCGGCTGACCTCGGCAGGCACCGCCGGCACCCGCGCCGCCTGCGCGGACGGAAAACGAGCGCCCTTGACGATGTCCGCGTCGCTCAGCCGCAGTCGCAGAACGACCCTGTTGTAGGGCATCCACTCGCGCGGCAGGCGCATCAGGTCGAGCGCGTAGCCCGCGAAGAAGGGCGCGTTGCGAAGTGCATAGCCGGCCATGCCGAGGAAGTAGGCCGGGCCTTCGAGCACCGCCCGGACGTCGTTGGAGAGATTCAGCGGGTCGAAGATCTCGAGCGCACCTTTCAGGAGGACCGCGCGTTCGCCACCGTCGACCAGGAACGCGGCCCTGGGGTCGCGTCTTGCGATGATCGTCTTGGCCGCGTAGCGAGAGGTCGTCATCCAGAGCGAGCCTCCGGCGAAGCTGAAGACGGCGGGATTGACGAGCGGCAGCCGGCCCGAGCGGAGCGCCAGCATGCCGATCGAGGTCTTGCCCAGGATCGCGCCGGCTTCGCGAGTCAGCTTCATCGCGCCCATCACTTTAGGACTCGAGGGTTTGGCGGATTCGCGCCAGGGCGCGCTCCAGGCGCCTCCGGACCACTCCGTCGACTCGCTGTGCGACGGCGGCCCCCACGATCGACCCGGGCGGCTCGTAGGCGATGCGGAGGCGGATGCGCACCCCATCCGCCGTCTCCGTGAACGTGAAGCCTCCCTCTTGCCTGACCAGGCCGGACTCGGAGACCCAGCCGATCTCCCTCGGCCGCTCCCAGCGGTGGAGGCGAAGCACGTTCTTGAGAGGGAAGCCAAACGCCAGCATCTCGACGCTGTACCGCGCTCCCACGCCCCGAGTCTTCCCGCCGAGTGGCTGCCAGCGGCTCACGCCTTCTAGGACCTCGGCGACATGGCGATGGTCGGCGAGGTAGTCGAAGGCGCGCTCAGGCGTCGTCTTCACCTCGACCTCGGCGCCGAACTCGAGTGTCGCCATCACCAACTGCCACCATATTCGCGTGGCCAGATGGGTCGACGGGCGGGTCTACGTCGAGGACTCGGTTGCGATCGCAAACGCGGTGAGCGGCAAGGAACTGCTCGACCGCTACATGCGCGACATCGAGGTCTTGACGCTCGGGTTGACCCGGATGCGCGGCACCTCGATGCGGGTCGGGCCGGTGGAGCTACTGCGCTTTGGCCGGCCCAAGGTTTCGAAATACCAGGTCCACTGGCCGATCGAGAGCGGGCTTGCCGTGGGCGCGCCAGGCGGCGCATTCAAGGTCAGAGCAACGGGCGGACGGTTAGTCGCCACCCTGGAAGGCTATCGTCCCCGCGTTCCGCCTTTTGTCTACACCCTGGTGCAGCTGCCGATCCATCACCTCCTCACGCGCCTGTACCTGCTGCGCGCCCGGGGACGGATGCCGGCGCCCGGCGTCCGGGCTACTCCTCGCGATCGATTTCGAGCGGCCTCGGTCGACGTCGCGCTCTGCCTGACGCTGGCCGGGTTGGCCGGCCGCCGCGGGTCGCGGCCAACTCTCGCGATCGCCGCCGCCTACCACGTCGCCTGCTGGAGCATCTGGGGCCGCACGCTTGGCGGCCTGGTCGTGAGGCAGCGCGTGGTCGGCATCGACGGGTCACGCATGACGGCCGCGCAGTCGCTGCTCCGGCTGGGCTTGCTTCCCGCTTACTGGGTCACCGGGCGCCCGGTCCATGACGAGCTCGCGTGCACCGAGGTCGTCACCGACCGTGCCACTTAAAAAGAAGGGGCGGCGCGCGCCGCCCCTTTTACGGATGCTGCGGTCGGCTGCTTACGCGCGCGCTCCCGAGGACATGCCGCCCTGCATCCAGAGCGCCGGCTTGTTCGGGTAGAGCACGAGGACGAGCACGGCGGCCAGGATCGCGATGATGAAAGAGACGATGTCGAACCGGCTGATGGTGATCTGCGTGAAGATCTGGTAGACGATCTCCAGGATCGCGTACAGGACCAGCGCGCGGACCCAGCTGATGTTGGCGATCGGGTCGAAGCCCGCGATCATCATGCCCGCGCCGAAGGCGATGCCTGCGACTGGAGGCGTGACGCCGGCGCCGCTACCGAAGTCGAAGACCGCGTCGCCGACGAAGCTCGCGGCCGAGCCCACGACGAGCAGCACGCCCATCACCCACAGAAGAATCTTCAGCGCCAGGGGGTTCCACTTTGCGATTGACTGCACTTTGTGCATGCCTCCATTTCGACCGCTGTTGATTCGTAATTGGGCAGCTGGCGGCCGTTCAGGTGCAACTTATAGCCCGAGTGCACCGAATTAGCAACCTTTAATCACGCAAAAGTTTGCGTTCCGCGCAGCCAGACCACCCTTGGTTTGAGCCCGTAAGCCCAGGCGAACGCTCCTTCGTGCTCGGCCTCCCACAGCACCAGATCCGCAAGCTTGTGAGGCGCGATCACGCCCCGATCCGAACGTGAGAGCGAGTGGGCGCCGCCGATCGTGGCCGCCAGCAGAGCACGCTCCACCGACATCTTGAAGACGGCCACCGCGAGTGCCACGACCACGCTCATGCTGGTGATGCCGCTGGTGCCCGGGTTGTGATCGGTGCCCAGCGCGATCACGGCGCCCGCCTCGGTGAGCTCCTTGACCGGGGGCAACTTGCCGATCGACAAGGCCGTCCCCGGCGCAAGCGTCGCCACCACGCCCGCGCGCGCAAGAGCCACAGCATCGCCTCTGTTCGCGCGCAGCAGGTGATCGGCCGATGCCGCGTGCAGCTCGGCCGCAAGTCGGGCACCGCCTGTGCGATCGAGCTCGTCGGCGTGCACGCGCGGGATCAGCTTCGCTTTGAGCGCCGCTTTCAGGATGCTCCGCGATTGCGGCACGCTGAAGTATCCGCGGTCGCAGAACACGTCGCAGAACCGCGCGCCCGCCACGTAGGCGTCGTCGCACCACTCACGCACCTCCTTCACGTACCTGCCTATTCGCACCCGTCGATCGGGCGGCAAGGCGTGCGCGGCGAGGAAGGTGACTTCAATTCGCGGAAGGTCTTTGCGCTGGCTCAGGCGCGCCAGCAGTCGCGTCGCCTCGAGCTCGCCCTCGCGCTGCAGGTGGTAGCCGGTCTTGGCCTCGACCGTGGTCGCGCCGCCTTCTAGCCACGTCCACAGCCTCCGCGCTGTCGCCTCCTCGAGGGCGCTGATCGGTTCCTCACGCGTGGCTCTCACGGTCGCGCGAATCCCGCCGCCGGCCTTCGCCACCTCGCTGTACGACGCGCCCTCGGAGCGCATCGCCACCTCCGCCATGCGATCGCCCGCATAGACCGGGTGCGTGTGCGCGTCGATCAGGCCGGCGGTGACGAGGCCGCCGTGACAGTCGTGCTCGTCGGTGACCGACTCCATGAGGGCGCGCGGCTCGTCCCCGCTCTTGCCGCACCACGCGATCTCTTCGCCGTCGATGATCACCGAGGCATCCTGGAGCACGTCCGCGGGCGTGCTCGTGAACAGGCGGCCGATGTTGCGCAGCCGTTTCAAAGCGACACGACAGTGTTGCCACCGACGACGACGTTCGTCACGTCGTGGGCGGAGAAGCCGTAGATCAGGTAGGAGGGGCTGAGCTCCCGCCACAACGAGCGCGGCTGCTCGAGCGTCACGAAGTCGGCCAGCATCCCGGGTTTGAGCTCGCCCGCCTCCCAGCCCAGCGCGCGCATGCCGTTTACAGTCGCGGCTTGAAGCAGCTCGTCGGGCTGATGAAGGACGCGCCGGCCGGTGGCGCGGCGTTCGTCGAGCTCCAGCCCGCGAGCCTCCTCGAGCATGTCGATCACGGCGTTGGAGTCGCTGCCGACGCTGATCGGGCAACCCGCGGCCGCCAGCGCGCCCAGCAAGCCGACGCTGTCGCCCAGGTCGCGTTCGGTCGTGGGGCAGGCGCAGATCGTCACCTGGTTCTGGGCGAGCAACGAGATGTCGTGCTCGTTGACGTGGATCGCGTGGACGGCGGTCAGGTCGGAGCCAAGGATGCCCTCACGCTCCAGCAGCTCGGTCGGGGAACAATGCTCGACCCGCATGCACTGGTCGACCTCGGCAACCTGCTCAGCAAGGTGAATGTGCAGCGGCGCGCCACGCTCTCGCGCGTAGGTGGCGACCACGCGCATCGACTCGGGGTCAACCGCGCGCACGCTGTGTATGGCCGCCGCGATGCGTACGCCATCCCCGTCGGACAGGTCGTCGACGCGCCGTGCCCAGGCGTCGGCGTCACCGTCGGAGAACGACATCTGGTCGGTCTCGAGAGGCGCGCCGTCGAGGCCGCCGCGCAGGTAGCACGCGTCGATCAGCGTGATCCGGATCCCCTCCTCGCGGGCGGCGTCGATCAGCGCCTCGCCGAGCTCGTTCCCGTGGCCGTGAAGGTAGTGGAACTCGCCGACCGCGGTGATGCCCGCCTCGAGCATCTCCCGGAAAACGAAGCGAGCGTGTTTGAAGTAGTCCTGGGGCTGCCAGTCCGTGTAGCCGTACATGCGCTCACGCCACTCCCAGAAGTTGCCACCACCTGACTCGACCTCGCCCCGCAGCAAACGCTGGAACGCGTGGCTGTGGACGTTGGCCAGGCCGGGGATCGTCCATCCCTTCAAGGACACCGCGTCGGAGGGCGCAAAGACGTCCTCTTCGACCCTGGTGATCCGGCCGGCCTCGACCTGGATCAGCACGTTCTCGGCGCGGTGGCCAAGCCACGCTTGCTCGGCATGCCACTTGCCCGAGCCGTTCAATCGCGCTTACTCCCTCCCCCCATCAGGGGGGAGGCTTGGGGTGGGGAGCTTGATCATCCATCCCGCATGGGGATGCGGACGCCCCGCTCGCTCGCGATTTCGAGTGCTCGCTCGTAGCCGGCGTCGGCGTGGCGGATGATGCCGGTGCCCGGGTCGTTGGTGAGCACCCGCTCGAGCTTGCGCGCCGCCAGCTCGGTGCCGTCCGCGACCACGACCATGCCCGCGTGGATCGAGCGGCCGATGCCCACGCCACCGCCGTGATGGACGCTCACCCAGGAAGCGCCGCTGGAGGTGTTGAGCAGAGCGTTCAGGATCGGCCAGTCGGCGATCGCGTCGGAGCCGTCCTGCATCGCCTCCGTCTCGCGATACGGGGAGGCCACCGAGCCCGAGTCGAGGTGGTCGCGGCCGATCACGATCGGCGCCTTGACCTTGCCGGCGCGCACGAGCTCGTTGAATCGCAGCCCAGCGCGCGCCCGCTGACCGTAGCCGAGCCAGCAGATGCGAGCAGGAAGGCCCTGGTAGGCGACACGCTCACCGGCCGCCTCGATCCACCTCACGAGGGCGGGGTCCTCGGCGAACTCGTCGATGATCGCGCGGTCGGTGGCGGCGATGTCTGCAGGGTCACCGGAGAGGGCGACCCACCGGAACGGTCCCTTGCCCTCGCAGAACAGCGGACGGATGTAGGCCGGGACGAACCCCGGATAGTCGAAGGCACGCGTGCTGCCTCCGAGCCGCGCCTCGGCGCGAAGACTGTTCCCGTAGTCGAAGACCTCCGCCCCGCGGTCGAAGAAAGTGACCATGGCGTCGACGTGGCTGGCCATGCTCTCGCGCGCGCGTCTGATGTATGTGCCCGGCTCATCGAGCCGAAGCTCGGCCGCGTCCTCGGGTGAAAGCCCGGCCGGAACGTAGCTGAGTGGGTCGTGCGCGGGGGTCTGGTCGGTGACGATGTCGACGTCGAATCGCCGTGCCGCGAGCTCGGGCACGATGTCCGCCGCGTTGCCGAGCAGACCGATCGACAGCGGGCGCTTTGCCTTCTTGGCCTCGAGCGCGAGGCGTAACGCGTGGTCGAGGTTTTCGGCGCGGACGTCGAGGTAGCGGTGGTCGAGCCGCCGCTGGATTCGCTCGGAGTCAACCTCGACGCAGATCGCCACCCCGCCGTTGAGCGCCACCGCCAGCGGCTGCGCGCCGCCCATGCCGCCGAGGCCCGCGGTCAGCGTGATCGTGCCGGCCAGGGAGTTGTTGAAACGCTTGCGCGCGATCGCGGCGAAAGTTTCGTAGGTGCCCTGCAGGATGCCCTGGGTTCCGATGTAGATCCACGAGCCCGCGGTCATCTGGCCGTACATGGTCAGGCCGAGTGCCTCGAGGCGGCGGAACTCGTCCCAGGTCGCCCACTCGGGCACCAGCATCGAGTTGGAGATGAGGACCCGGGGCGCCCACTCGTGCGTGTCGAAGACGCCGACGGGCTTGCCGGACTGAACGAGCAGCGTCTGCTCACCGTCCAGGCGTTTCAGCTCGCGGACGATGGCGTCGAAAGCCTCCCACGAGCGGGCCGCCTTGCCGGTGCCTCCGTAGACGACGAGGTCCTCCGGCCGCTCGGCGACCTCGGGGTCGAGGTTGTTCATGAGCATCCGCATCGCGGCTTCCTGCGGCCAGCCCTGGCAGGCGATCTGAGAGCCACGCGGGGCGCGAATCGTGGGGCTCATCGCAGGGGCCCCGCGACGGATTCGGCGGCCTGGATGACAGCGCCGGATCGGATGAGCTCTTCCGCCGCCGCCAGCTCCGGGGCCAACACGCGGTCGGGCCCCACGCCCTGGACCTGCTTGCGCAGCAGCTCGCGCACGGCGCCGGTGGCGGGCGAGGGCTCCAGCGGGCGGCGCATCTCTTGCGCGCGCGCCGCCGCGCAAAGCTCGACCGCAAGGATGTACGCGAGGTTGTCGAGGACCGAGCGCAGCTTCAGCGCTGCCCCCCAACCCATCGAGACATGGTCCTCCTGCATACCCGATGTGGGCACCGAATCGACGCTGGCGGGCGCGGCGAGCCTGCGGTTCTCCGCGACCAGGGCCGCGGCGGTGTACTGCGCGACCATCAGGCCGGAGTTCACTCCCGGCTCCTCGGCCAGGAAGGGAGGCAGGCCCTGGGAGCGATGCGGGTCGAGGAGGCGATCGACGCGCCGCTCCGCGATCGAGCCCACCTCGGCCGCCGCGATGGCCAGGAAGTCGGCGGCGAACGCAAGCGGCTCGCCGTGGAAGTTGCCGTTCGACTCCACCTCGCCGCTCTCGAGCACGATGGGGTTGTCGATCGTCGACGAGAGCTCGACCTCGGCGATCCGGCGCGCGAAGTCGAGCGTGTCGCGCGCGGCCCCGGCGACCTGCGGGCTGCAGCGCACCGAGTAGGAATCCTGCACCGCGTGCTGCGAGTGGCGGTGCGAGGTCACGATCTGGGATCCACGCATCAAGAGCGCAAGGTTGGCGGCGCTCGCCACCTGCCCGGCGTGCGGACGGACCTGGTGCAGATGGGCCTGGAACGCGCGGTCGGTGCCGAGCAGCGCCTCCGCCGACATGGCCGCCGTCACGTCCGCGGTCTTGAAGAGCCGCCCGCCGTCGGCGCAGGCGAGGACCAGCATCCCGAGCATGCCGTCGGTGCCGTTGATCAAGGCGAGGCCTTCTTTGGTCTCGAGCCTGACCGGCTTCAGCTTTGCCGACCGCAGGGCCAGGGCCGCCGGTTTGCGCGCGCCCTGCGCGTCCAGCACCTCGCCCTCGCCGACCAGGCCGAGGCCGATGTGGGCGAGCGGCGCGAGGTCGCCGCTGCATCCGACGGAGCCGTAGCGAGGCACCAGCGGGGTCACCCGTGCGTTCAGCATCGCGATCAAGGCGTCCGCCAGCAGTGGCCGCACTCCCGACATGCCCATCGCGAGCGTACGTGCGCGAAGCAGCATGGTTGCGCGGACGACCTCCTCATCGACCGGGGGACCGACTCCGGCCGCATGCGAGCGGATCAGCGCGATCTGCAGCTCCGGCTGGCGAAGCGGCGCGACACGCGTGCCGGCCAGGGCGCCGAATCCGGTCGAGACCCCGTACACGGGCTCGCGCGAGCTTGCGGCACGCTCGACGAGGGCTCGGCTCCGCTCCATCTTCGCGCGCGCCGAAGGAGAGAGGGTGACCTTCTCGCCCTGCCGGGCGACGGCCACGACCTGGTCCTCGGTCAGGCCAGGGCCCCTCAACGTGACCGTCACGACCGAAAAGCTTAAGCCCCTCTCCCCAGCCCTCTCCCCGATGGGGAGAGGCGGATCAAGGAGCGGGTAGGTATCGCGCCTTCACCGGCTCGTGGCCGTCGACCTCGAGCACCCATGTCGAGCCCTTTTCAAACCCCCCATCGCCTGCTCTGATCACCTGACGGTTGACGAGGTCCTCGACGAGCTCCCACACGATGTCACCGTGCGTGCTCAACACCGCGTGGTCGAGCTTCGGGTCTCCGAAGAACTCCGCGAGCCCGCTGACGCCGCGACCTTCGGCGAGCGCGTTCGACGGCTTGATGGCGATCCGCCCGTTTCGCGCCAGCGGTTCCACCGTCTGCACACAGCGGACGTACGGGCTCGAGAAGATCGACTTGATCGGGAACTTCTGCAGCACCTCGACCAGCTCCTCAGCCTGCTTCACCCCCTTCTTGCTGAGCGGACGCTTGCGGTCGTCCCCCGTCCAGTGGCTGCGACTCCCGGCTTTGGCGTGGCGCACGACGTAGAAAGTGCGCAAAGTTCGTTCAGGGCATCCAGTCGCGCAGCTTCCTGCGGTCGAGCGACTCCCAGACCCCCGGCCAGGCGACGCGGGCCTCGTGGGCGGCGATGCGCTCCAGCGCGATCAGCTCGCCAGCGACGAAAGCGCGCCGGCCGCTGACCTTCGCCGCCCGCAGCCACCCCTGCGCGGTGACGCTGTCCTGGTGCTCGCCGAGCACGGTTTGCAGCCGGGCAGCGGCCTTGGCGAAATCAGCCGCATCGGTGCCCGCCACCGGCGCCACCGCTTCGGCCGCGTAGCGCGCTCGCTTGGCGAGGATGCGGATCCGGTGCAGCTCAGGGTCTGACGGTGTGACGTGCAGCTGGCGCACGGCCGAGCGCAGCCGGCGCCACGGCGTGGTGGCGAGCGCCGGCAGCACCGTGGACGCGGGCTGCTCGGCGTCAAGAAGGGTCGCCGGCGAGTGCGCCGCTTCGACCAGGCGCTCGACCAGGTCGACATAGCGTTGTGAGTCGAGGTCGACCGAGAGGTTCGCCCGCAGCTCGTCGATCTCGACCTCCAGCAGATGAAGCAGCGCAGCGCCCGACCGCGTGTCGGTTGCCGGCAGCGACTTCGCCCGATCACGAAGCCGGTCGAGCAGCACCTCGCGATCGCGCACAGCGCCAAGCCCGGTCGCGAGCCAACCCAGCTCGAAACGGAGCGGCTCTGTCCATTCGACGTCGAGCAACGGTCCGAATGTCCGCAGGTTCGAGCGCAGCTTGCGCGTGGCGACCCTGGCCTGGTGCACGGCCTCAGGGTCGCGTCCGGTCCTGACCAGGGGGTCGTGGCGAAGCAGCCCGGCCACCGATTCGGCGAGGTTGTACCGGATGACGTCTTTCGCCGGCGCGACGGGGAGCAGCGGCTCGGGCGCAACCTCTGGAGGCTCGATGGCGCGCGGACCCAGGGCGCGGACGTGTTTGGGGGTTGGATCCGGAGCTCCGGCGCCGGCAACTCGAAGCCGCGTGACCAGCGGCGTGATGATTCCGTCGGCGCCGTTTTCGCTCGAGGCTTCGACCTCGATCTCACGGAAGCGCGCGGCCACGCGACGGCCGTCGCGGACCGACACCTCGTCGTCGACGACCTCCGCGACCCGGGCTCCGTTCCCATCGAGGAGGCGCACGCGCCTGCGCACCGTGGAAAGCCGCGCCACAGGCACGAGCTCAGAGCGGCGGACGTAGGCGCGCACGACTCCGAGGGCGGCGTCGGGCGGCTTCTGGCCGCCCTGGAACGTGATCTCGTCACGCTCCAGCACGGCAGCAGGCTTACCAGGGGTGGACGGAGGCGACGAGAGCTTGAGCGTCCATCCCTCGCCGGCCCGGCGTCGCAACGAAACACCCCAACGGGCGAGCCGCAGGTCTGGAGTGTCGAAGTAGACGGTCTCCAGGCGCACCGTCTCCGGCGGCGCGACGGCAACTCCTTCCATGACTCCAGCGAGGTCCGGGAGGCGGAACGCGGGGCCGGCCCCGAGCTTCACCTCTCTTTCAAGCATGCGTTACGCCGCCGACCCCATCCCCGTGCGCGCTTTCCAGCGCCAGCTCCTTGAACCGATCGTGCGAGTTGAGGCCCCGCACCGTGGGCACACGCTTCCAGGAACCGTCGGCGCCCAGCTCCCACGCCAGCACATCGTCCGCCAGCGAGATGTCGAGGATCTGCTGCAGACGGTGGCGGAGCTTCGGATCGCTGACCGGCACGACCGCCTCGACCCGGCGGTCGAGGTTGCGCGGCATGAGGTCCGAGGAGCCGAGGTAGTACTCCGGTCTTCCGCCGTTGCCGAAGCAAAAGACGCGCGAGTGCTCGAGGAACTGGCCGACGATCGAGCGCACCCGAATCCGGTCCGAGAGCCCGGGCACCCCTGGGCGCAGCGAGCACATGCTGCGCACGAGGAGATCCACCTGCGCGCCGCCCTGCGATGCGACGTACAGCGCGTCGATGATCTCCTGGTCGATCAGGTTGTTGACCTTGATGATGATCCGGCCCCCGACGACGGACTCCCGCTCGATCAGCTGCGTGATCGCCGCCCGGAGATTCGTCGGTGCGACCAGGAGCTTGCGGTAGCGGCTCTGCCGGCTGTAACCGGTGAGCAGATTGAACAGCTCCGTGACGTCCGCGCCGAGGTCGGAGTCCGCCGACAACAGGCTCACGTCCTCATATCCGCGCGCGGTGTTCGGGTTGTAGTTGCCGGTGCCGACGTGGAGGTAGTGCTGGATGTGGCTCCCTTCTCGCCTGACGACCAGGGTCACCTTGGCATGCGTCTTGAGGCCCAGGAGCCCGTAGACGACGTGGACGTTCGCCTCTTCGAGGGCCCTCGCCCAGCCGATGTTCGCCTGCTCGTCGCCGCGCGCTTTGATCTCCACCAGTGCCACGACCTGCTTGCCGCGCTCGGCGGCGCGGATCAGCGCCCGGACGATAGGACTCGCGGGACCTGACGTGCGGTAGAGCGTCTGCTTGATCGCGAGCACATCGGGATCACTGGCGGCCTGGTCGATCAAGGCCTCGACCGAGGTCGCAAACGAGTCGTACGGGTGATGCGCGAGCACGTCGCCGGCGCGCAGGACCGCGAAGAGGTCAGGCGCCTCGGCGCCCACACCACGCAAACGGGGTTGCGTGGTCGGCGTCCACACCGCTTCTTTGAGGTCCGGACGGTCAAGCTGCGTGAGCAGGTGCAGGCTGCCCATATCGAGCAACCCGTCGATCTGATACACGTCGGCGGCCTGGAGCTCCAGCTCGCGGGTCAGCAGCTCGAGGACCTCGCCAGTCATCCGCGGGTCGACCTCCAGCCGAACCACGCGCGCGTGACGCCGGCGCCGCCGAAGCTCGGTCTGGATCGCGGCCAGCAGGTCCTCGGCGTCGCTGTCGACGTCGTCCAGGTCGCCGTCGCGCGTGACCCGGAAGGGGTAGTGGCTGACGATCTCCATGCCCGGGAACAGGGCCGGGAGGTGCAGTGCGATAACGTCCTCGAGCGGCATGTACCGCTCGCCTTCACCGAGCGCGATGAAACGCGGCAGCACGGGCGGCACCTTGACACGCGCAAACAGCTGCTGTTTGCGCTGCGGATCGCGAACCATCACGGCGAGGTTCAGCGACAGGTGGGAGATGTACGGGAAGGGGTGACCAGGGTCGTGCGCCAGAGGCGTGAGCACCGGGAAGATCTGCTCGCGAAACACCGTGTGGAGCTGGGTCAGCTCCTTGCGGCCTGCCTCCTCGCCGCGCACGAGCGTGATCCCGGACTGCGCCAGGCCGGGCAGGATCTCGCGCCTGTAGATACCGACCTGGCGCTGGATCAGCCCCTCGACGCGGGTGCGGATCGCCCTCAGCTGTTCGACCGGCGACAACCCGTCTGGGGACGCGGCCGCGACAGCGGCCAGGACCTGCTCTTTGAGGCCCGCGACGCGAACCTGGAAGAAGTCGTCCAGGTTCTGGCTGAAGATGGCGAGGAACCGCACCCGCTCGAGGATGGGCAGCTTTGGATCCTCGGCCATCGCCAGGACCCGTTCATCGAAGTCGAGCCGCGATAGCTCGCGGTTGATGTACCGGGAACTGGGGAGCGCGAGGACGGGCGAGGATTCAGGCTCGGGGTGGGCTCCGACGGCCACGGGATGAACTTTACAGTCTGGTTTCGAAGCCGAGGTTAACGACTGGCCGGCGGCTCAAAGGCCGCCTTGGGTGGCTCGCCTGGCTACCCGAGATAGCCTGGCGGTCTCACTGGAGAACCCAGGCGGCGGAGTTCGGGGGGAGGCGAAGGCTGCCAAAACGGAGACCGACGAGCAGGTTGCTCCCCAACAGTAGCCTGCCGCTGACGGGTAGGCGGGCGGGCCGGTCCTCGAAGTTGCAGGCGACTGTCAGGGGGCCGCGCGAGTAGGCGAGGACACCGGCTGGTGCGGCATGCCACTCCAGCCGGTGCGGCAAGCGTCGGGCGATCCGGCGCCGGGCGGCGACGGTGCGCCGGAATTGGCCGAGCACCGATTCTCCGTTGCCGGCCTGCGCGTCCACGGCCAGCCGGTCCCAGGCCGGCGGCATCGGCAGCCACGGCGGTGATTTCGAGAACCCCGCGTTCGGCCGGCCGCGGTGCCAGGGCATCGGGACCCTGCACCCGTCTCGCCCGCGCTCACGGCCCTGGCTCCGGAGGAAGATCGGGTCCTGGCGAGCGCTGTCGGGCATGTCCGCCTCCTCCAGCCCCAGCTCTTCGCCCTGGTACAGGAACACCTGCCCGGGGAGGCCGAGGAGAAGCAGCAGCGCGGCGCGCGCCCTTGTGCGCCCAAGCTCCCCGCCCCCAAGCCGGGTGACCGGTCGCGTCGCATCGTGGTTGGACAGCGTCCATGTCGGCTCGATGCCGGGACCCAGGAGCGCCCTCCGGCTGACGTCGATCGACTTTCGCCATAGGTCGGCGTCCCAGCGCTGGTGGATGATGGCGAAGGCCATGTGCAGCTGGTCGGGGAGGATGTACATGGAGTGCTGCCGCGCCTCGAAGATCTCGCCCACCAGGACTCGCCGCGGCTCGTACCCGTCTGCGATCTGGCGCCACCGCCGGTAGACGTCCTTCAGCTGCGGCCGGTCGATGATTCCGAAGGTCCAGTCCAGGCGCGGAGCGCCGGTGATCCGGTCCGCGACCAGCGGCCGGTCGGCGAGGTCACGGCGCTTGAAGAGCGCCGACGCGACGTCGATCCGGAAGCCATCCGCCCCACGGTCGAGCCAGAACTTCAAGATGCGCTCGAACTCCTTCTGCACAGCGGGGTGATACCAGTTCAGGTCGGGCTGCTCGGGCGCGAACAGGTGGAGGTACCACTGCTTGCCGTTGGGCTCGGGCGACCATGCAGGCCCGCCAAACGTTGAAGTCCAGTTGTTGGGCGGCGAGCCGTCCGGCTTCGGGTCGGCGAAGTGGTACCGCCGGCGCATCGCGCTTCTCGGCGACGCGATCGCGGCCCGGAACCATCGGTGCTGGTCGGACGTGTGGTTGGGCACGATGTCGACCAGCACCTTCAGCTCGCGCGCCCGGGCGACCAGGCGGTCGAAGTCCTTCAGGCTGCCGTACTCGGGGTTCACGTCGAAGTAGTCGGCGACGTCGTAGCCGTGGTCTTTCTGCGGCGAGGGATAGAACGGCGTCAGCCAGATCGCGTCGACGCCGAGATCCCGGATGTAGTCGAGCCGGGACGTGATGCCCACCAGGTCGCCGATCCCGTCGTCATTGGAGTCGGCGAAGCTGCGGACGTAGACCTCATAAAGGACGGCGCTTCCCCACCATGGCTGGGGCACGGAAGTAACTATCGAGCAACCGACGGAGGGGGCCGGCGGGCCGGCCCCGCTCAGGTCGGAATCAGGCTCCGAGCGCGGCGACCACGTTGGAGAAGACGTTGTTGATCTGGTTGCCCATGGTCAGAAGGATCACGATGACGACGATCGACACCAGGACCAGGATCAAGGCGTACTCCACCATGCCCTGTCCGCTTTGCCGGCGGTTGAGCAGGCTTGCCACTCCATCCACCTCCTTTCTCTGTTCCGAGAGCGCGTGCTGCACGGTATCTCGCTCAACGCTCGACTTCAGGTTTCATCACCCGACTCGCATTAATAATTTGTGATGAGATTGATAAGCGCGGCTAATATGCGGCCATGCGCCGAACGGCGTTCACCCTGGAGCAGATCCGCTCGTTCGCGGCGGTGGCGGAAACCGAGCATGTCTCGCGGGCTGCCGCGGCCCTCTTTCTGACCCAGGCGGCGGTCACCCAACAGCTCCGTCACTTCGAACAGGCGGTCGGCCTTCAGCTCCTGGAACGCAGCGGGCGCCGGGTCCGCCTGACCGACGCGGGCCGCACCCTGGCGGAGGCGTGCCGCGCGGCCCTCCGCGCTGTCGAGGTCATGGACGACACGGCCAAGGCGGCGCGGGAGCTGGAGGAGGGTTCGCTCCACGTGGGGGCGAGCCCGACCTGCGCTTCCTACTACCTGCCCCCACACCTTGCGGAGTTCGCCCGGCGCTACCCCGCGGTCAGGCTCGACGTGGCGGTCGCACCGACGGCCGAGCTCAACGCCAAGGTGCTGGCAGGCTCGCTCGATTGCGCCCTGGTCGAGGGCGACCCCGACCCCACCCTGACCAGCGTGGAGCTCTCGCCCGACGAGGTGATCCTGGTCGCCCACCGCGACCATCCACTAGCCCACCTCCGCCGGGTCACGCCGAGCATCCTGGCGAAGCATCGCTACCTGCGGCGAGGCCCTGAGTTCTCGGCCGAGCGCAACGTACGCGAGCTGATCGGGGAGCCTTACGACCGGCTGGAGACGATGAACCTCGGACATCCCGAGTACGTGCGGGCACTCACCATCGCCGGGCTTGGTTTCGCGGCGCTGCCCAAACGCGCGGTGATCGACGACATGCGCAGAGGGATCCTGAAGAGCCTGGCGGTGCCACCCATCGTCCGCTCGATCACCGCCGTCCGCCGGCCCGCACGCGGGGGGCCGGCGCAGGAGGCGTTCTGGGACCAGCTGACGGGCAACCTGGATTAGTCGAAGGCGCCGAGGCTCTCTCGCTCCGCGGCCCACATCTCCTCGAATAGCCGGTCGATCTCTTCGGGCGAGCAGACGGCGGCGGTCAACGGGTCGATCATCAGCGCGTACTTGGCCTGGTTGCGGTCGCGCTTCAGCAGAGCATCGACGACCAGCTCGTGCACGGCCATGTGCGCGCGGTTCAGCGCAGCCAGCTGCTCGGGCAACGCCCCGAACTGGCACGGATGGATGCCGCCTCGATCGACATCGCACTCGACCTCGACGCAGCCGGCAGGCAGGTTGTCGATCCAGCGCTGGTTGCGGACGTTGCCGTGGATCGAGGCGGCACGCCCGCCCTCCACCGCTTCGATGATGTCCGCACCGTATTCATGGCTGCGTTGGCGCGGGATGGGCTTGTCGCCATGGAGCATCGACGCGATCGACTCGTCGTTCTCACGGCGCCAGAGCCGCCAGTTGTTGGCGTAGAAGCCACTCTCGCCCAGGTAGCCCGCCCGCGTGTACTTCTGGACGAGGTCAGGCCGTTTGCGGAAGTAGGGCACGTACTCCGAGAAGTGCCCGCTTGACTCCGTTACAAACGCTCCGAGGTGAAGCATGACCTCGAAACGCACCGGATCTTGCTCATAGATCTCCGCCGTGCGGGCCAGCTCGCGAAGTCGTGGATATAGGTCCTGCCCGTTGCGCTCGAGCTTCGTGAACCAAGCGTTGTGGTTGATGCCCGCGCACCGCCACACCATCTCCCCGTACGGGATGCCCAGGTATCCAGCGATCTGACGTGATGTGCCCTGCACGCTATGGCAGAGGCCGACGACCTGAAGGTCGGTCGCCTTCAAGGCCGCGAGGGTGAGGATCGACATCGGGTTGGTGTAGTTCATGACGACCGCGCGCGGTGCTACCCGTGCGACGTCGGCGACGATGTCCAACCACGCCGGTCCGGTGCGCAGCGCTTTGAAGATGCCCCCCGGCCCGATCGTGTCACCGATGCACTGGTCGACGCCGTAGCGCAGCGGGATCTCATAGTCGTGACGGACGTTCTGCAGGCCCGCGACCTCGATTGAGTTGACCACGTAGTCAGAGCCGGAGAGGACGTCGAGCCGCTCGGTGGACACCTCGACCCGCCAGCGTTTGCCGGAAAGCTCGACGAGGCGTTCGGCGATCCCCCTGGCGAGCTCGAGACGCGCGGCGTCGATGTCGACGAGGGCGAACGTGCCTTCGTCGAGGCCATCGACGGCCAGGACGTCGGTCATCAGCTGGCGGGCGAAAACCGCGCTGCCGGCGCCGATGAAGGTGACCCTGGGCATGGGCCTCTAGTGGAGCACGAACCCGAGGTCCCACGCCTTGACAGGTGACCAGATGGTCACCTATCATTTCCCGCTGTGGACCCGGTGTTCAGGGCGCTCGCGGACGTGAACCGCCGCAAGCTGTTGGACCGGCTCTTCGAGCGTGATGGCCAGACGCTCACCGAGCTCACCGACAGCCTGCCGGCGATGACGCGCTTTGGGGTCATGAAGCACCTCCGCCTGCTCGAGGAGGCGGGGCTCGTGACCACCCGGCGCGCTGGCCGGCTGAAGCTGCACTACCTGAACGCGGTGCCCATCCGGCTCATCCACGACCGGTGGATCGGCAAATACCGCAAAGCGCGGGCGGCCGCGCTGGCGGAGTTGAAGCTTGATTTGGAGGAACAGATGAGGTCTCTCGACACACGTCCCGCGCAGGTCTACACCGTTTTCATCCGGGCGCCCCAGGCCAGGGTCTGGGACGCGATCACAAAGCCTGAGTTCACGCACCGATACCTCTACGGCGGTGAGCCCAACACGACCTGGAAGCCAGGCTCACGGCTGCTATGGACGGAGCACGGCAGCGGCAGCGAGCTGGTCGACGGCGAGGTCATCGCGTATGAAAAGCCGAACCGCCTGGTCTTCAGCTGGATCGTGAAGTACGACCCGGAGCTGACCGCTGAGGGCCCCAGCCGCGTTACCTACGAGCTCTCGGAAAAGGACGGGCTGACCAAAGTGACGATCATCCACGACGACTTCCCGAGTGGGAGCAAGGTCTACGACAACGTCGCAGGCGGATGGCCGTACATCTTGAGCGGCCTCAAGACGCTGCTCGAGACCGGCTCACCACTCGTCCCGGAGAGGACGGCAGTTTAGGTCGCGCCGTCATGAGGGCGCGTTCCATCTTGAGCGCGCCCTCACCCACTCCAACGCCTCGTCGGGTGATGCGAACGTCTGAGTCTCGAATACTTTGTCCCCGAACCGCCTGATGATCCCTTCGCTGGCGGTTTTGACCTGCCCGTCGGATGCCAACACCACGGCGATACGTTTTAGACCGGAACCTACCGCCATGGGAACCCAGCTCTCGTTGATCCAGATCTGGTCCTGATTGGCGACTTCCGCCAATCGGCGGTTGTCGCTGACCAGAGAGGCGGCTTTGCGGTCGCGAATTGCCTTGAGGATCGCCACCGTCCCAGATCGAAATTCGACGCTATCGGCCAAGCCGGTCCACTCCGCGTAGATGCAGCGGTGCACTTCGTCCCACCGAACCGAGAGCCAGGGTTCCTCTACGTACACGTCGGGCGATCTCGGCTTCATCGGCCACGATCAAATTAGGCGGTTTGTATTCAAACAATGCGCACCGACACGCGTGAAAAGGCATCATCGCGCACACCGGTAGGGGTCAGCGTAGGGGTCAGCGACTACACTCGCGCCGTGCCCGCTAAGTCAATTGGTGTAGCGCTTATCCTCTTCGCGCTAGTCGCCTGCGGCAGCGACTCCGGAGGCGGCGCCAACGCGCAAGCGAGTCCCGGTGTCGCCCTCGAGGTCGACGTTAGCGGGCAGCCGATCGTCTACCTCAGCTCGAACAACGTGGACCCGAGCTCGATCGGCACGGACGACGCGAACTCGCACAAGATCGCTACCCTTCCAAGCGGCTTGGTGCAGGTGTGCCACTACACACTTTCGCAGGGCGTGAACTGGACGGTGTGGGCGGTCGCCGGCAACCAGGACTCAATCGACTTCGCCAAGGAATACTGCCACCGCAACGGGCAGTAGCTGCTGGCGACGCAGCTCTAGGAAAGTTCGCTACGAGGGGTCGGGGCAACGTCATCAAAACCTCGCGGCACCTGACGGAACAGTCGCAGCGGCATGACTGATCCGGACCTTGGCGCGGCGTTGGCCCGGACCGTATCGGCCCAAGAGGATTGACTAAGGCGCTCAACCTCGCGTATCGGGATCGTCCGCGTATAGCCGGTCGGCAGTGTTTCGATCTTGCCGGCGGCGATCATCGCCTCGAGCTGAGAGCGACTTACGCCGAGCCGGGCGGCAGCCTCACCGAGCGTCAGGACGCCGACCGCTTCCGAGGGTCTTTCCTGCCGAGGCGCCTCGAGTTCTGCGTACGGAGTCGCGGTCTTAAAGATCGGCTTTCCGTCGAATAGCCCTGGCGCGTCATCAGCGCCGAGAGCTGCTCGCGCCTGGCCACGCGCGGCCTTAACTCGCTCCCACCTTCCCCGCGCGCTGCGACCCGCCACAGGAACGAGCCTGACCTTCGAGGCGATCACGCCGGCCCCACTCCGGTCACATTGCCGCGGGCATCGCGTTCAATCTTCAAGGCTTGGCGCTCGATGGCGACTGGACCGTCGAGGCTGAGCCGCACCTCGAGCGGTGCAAGCTGGAGCGGCCCCGCCATGTTGAGCTCGAGTGGGGCCGGCGGACGCCTCGTGGCCTCGACCGCAAGAGCCGCCACGATCACGTTCAAAGCGGACCCGACGCTGTCGCCGTAGGCGACGACCAGATCGCCGATCGCCGCGTCCAAGGCCGCCCTGTCTACTGGGTCAGCCGCCAGCAAA